>Ga0209250_1000139_pt1 | contig 49051 bp, 49 predicted proteins | sample SaaInlV_200m_DNA_FD_184663 | JGI IMG/M metagenome (GOLD analysis project Ga0209250, IMG submission 184663) | Marine microbial communities from expanding oxygen minimum zones in the Saanich Inlet - Saanich Inlet SI072_LV_165m_DNA (SPAdes) (version 2) | ecosystem: Environmental > Aquatic > Marine... | reverse complement strand
CAAAATCTCGCAAGCTTGATTTTGACCACAGCATTACCTCACTTATTCACCCCTTAACCACACTCCGCCAGGTCAAATATCGGATAAAATGGTTGACAAAAAACAGCACTACAACTATATTTTATGGAATCAATTTTTCACTGAAAAACCGCATGAATAATTGTCTTAACTTCCCCCTATTTCTGTCCAACGATTGGGGGGCACCTCAATTGGCTGCGTTCTTTCAAGGTGAGACGTATTACGTCGAGAGAGACACCCTGGGGTGCGCCTTGTGATCTTGGACGCTATGGACGTAATTCAAATTACCCAGACTTGTTCAGAGATTCCTTATGCCTAGCATGAGATAAATTGTATTGACTATTGAGTGAAATGCTTGATACTTATAGAGATGTTTGTTGGAAAAACTAGATGATCGCTCGTAGTGTGAGGGTGTTAACAGCGTTTTAATTTGAGGGGAGCAGCAGTGGCTAGTGAAGATGGCAGCGCTGAAAAAGAAAGACGCCGACAACTATTGGAGTTGGCCTCTTCATGTTCTCTTGTGCTTTTTCAACAGGCATCAAAAAGGCAGCTGCTTGAGGCCTTTCAACTCTCATCACTCTATCTGGCCGCTTATCAGCAAAACCCCCAGCTCGACTCCTTAAGCGGGCTTCATCAGCTGCTTTCCAGTGATGATCGTAGCTCAAATGATGAGCTGTTACTGATTCATGCACTGGATGAGATGTCTACCACCTTGAATATGGTGATCCATGGAGCAAGTCGAGATTTATGTGAACTGGACCATTCTGATCCGGCTCAGGAGTATATCCCTGAGCCATAAATCTCTCCTCTAAAAGTCTTGGTGTCCAATGGTTGTCTGATGATGGTGGGGGTGGTGCCTCAGAATTTGTAGGAAACTTCAATTCTCCAGTAGAAGGGCTTTTTGTAGAATAGGGTGGTTTTCTATAAAACAGCTGTTATATTGGGATGATCAATGCAAACAGGGGCGACTTTAAAAAAATGCTTTTTTTAGGATAGCCTTCAGGTTTACTCACCATTTTAGACGGACCTATGCAACTAGGATTAACGGCAAAGATACTGCTCTTTTTCGGAGTGATGGTGACCATCACTATCGGTAACTTTGGCATCTTGCTACTGGCCGAAAACCATTCGGGTGCTCTAAAGAACCACCTGTTACAGAGTCATCAGGTCATCAGGTCATCAAAGAGAGTGAACATCTTTTAGGCTATATGCAGCGTGCAGAACTGGAACAGTTTCGTCTTCAGCTTGTTCCGGATGCGCAGCAAAAAAACTCATTTATGGTAGATGTTCAAGAAGTATTTGGCAGTTTTACACGACTCCAGACACTGGTTGAGGGTAATGCTGTGCAGCAAGCAGAGCTGAAACGGGTTTTTGCCTTGATCAAGAAAATGGTCTCTGGGCTTGAACAGATGAACCAGGGTAACCGGCAAGGTGAGACATTGGTGGTTAGTGAACAAGGCAGGATGATCATGGATAAGTTCCGTGCTGAACTGAAACAGTTTATCCTTAAAGAGGAGATATCATTAAGAGGGTATGAGAGTACCTTTGAGGATAGTCAGCGTAATTTAAGGCTACTTTTTGTTCTGGAAGCTATAGTGCTGAGTTTGTTGGTCATCGTTGCAACCTTACTCACCAGAGGAAGTTTGGTGCGGCCACTGGTGCTGATGAGAAAAGTGATCTCCAATGAGGGAGAAGTGAATAATCTTGATGCGCTGACTGCAATGGGAAATGATGAAGTTGGTGGGCTGGCAAAAGCCTTTCATGAGATGTATCAGGATATGACACAGCGTACAGAGGCCCTTCATACCCAGGCGCGTTTTGAGCAGACTTTCAGTAAAATTGCAGTAGCCTGTGCGTCCAGTAATATCTTAACTACAGCACTACACAAGGCGCTGGTGCTTCACTCCTCCAATCCATCCTCTCCCCTCAGTGCAATCTATGTACAGGATGAAAACAGTGATCAGCTCCACTGTTTGGTCTCCGTAGGGACTTCCGATGCCCTGGAGAGGGAGTTGTCTCCAGATAGTGGTATGGTTGGTGAGGTCTTCAGAAGTGGGCAGCGAGCCACACTGAATATTGAATCGATCAAAGGGTTTCAGGTCAATACAGGGGTTGTCCAATTTCAACCACATACTGTTGTTCTCCAACCGATTCAGCATGGTGAACGAACGCTCGGTGTATTTGTGCTGGCATACACCACCCCTCCAGCAGTACATGATCTCAACTATATTTCGAATCTGGCAAACCATTTCGGGGTCACCATTGTCAACTCAGAGCAGTACAGCAAACTGCAGCTGTTGACAGAAGAGTTGGAAAAAAGCCGTAATGAGGCAGCCAGTGAGCGTGATGAAGCACTGTTGGAATCCATTACTGACCCTTTGACCGGGCTGTATAATCGAAGATACATGTTGTTGGAGAGTGAGATGTTGATTGCGATCACCACCCGTTACAACTACTCACTCTCGCTGCTGATTATGGATATTGATTTCTTCAAAAGTATCAACGATACGTGGGGGCATACGGTAGGGGATGATGTACTGAAAGCACTTGCAGTTGCATTAAAGCAGCAAAGCCGTGAAAGTGATCTTGTGGTTCGTTATGGCGGTGAGGAGTTTATCTCCATTCTTCCACAAGCCACTATGGATGAAGCGGAAGAGGTTGCGGAGAAACTGAGAAAAACAGTAGAGGCGCTCATTATTCCTGAGCTGGGAGGTAAACACATTACGATCAGCCTGGGAGTCTCCACACTGGAGCCGGAAGAAAAAGATATTGAAGCACTTATTGCACGTGCAGACCAGGCACTCTATCAGGCCAAAGAGAGTGGTCGAAACCGAGTCTGTCGCTCTTGATGGGTCACTCAGCATGAAACGGGTAATAAAGACACTGTCAAAATTATCGGTTGCATTTGAGGAGTTTTGGATTCAATGTACATATTCATCAAGCCTCTGTGGTTGGAGTGCTGGTTAAAGTTGGGGAAGGTTTATGAAGCTGATTACACCTCCATTAGTTGTGAATGACGACGACTCGTTTGAAAATGATCTGTTTGGAAGGAGAGAGTCTGGTGAGTCACTCCTAAATATAGTCACTAACTGTGAAGATGCTCTAGTTGTTTCTGTCAATGCTGGGTGGGGAGAAGGAAAGAGCACTTTTATCCAAATGTGGAAGGGGTTACTGCAGAAAAATGGCATCCCTAATATCTATATTGATGCCTGCTCATGCGACTATATCGATGACCCTTTTATATCGGTCGTTAGTGCAATAACCGCATATACAGAGGAACGTACGGCTCCTGAACATCAGAAGATACTGGCAGGCTTAAAGGAGCAGTTTGTAAAGGTAGGTAAGAAACTTCTGCCCATGGCATTAAAAATTAGCACCAGAGCTGCCATGTCTGGAGTGGTTCAAGAGGGTGTTTTAAACCATCGAACAGAGATAGAAGCGGACTCTACTGCAGGGTTGTCTGGTGTGATCAGTAGTGTGATTACCGAGCGTATTGAGAACCACACAAATGATATTAAGATGGTCGCTGCGTTTCGTTTGACGCTTTCAAAGCTGCCTTCAATATTATCCAAAGATAGAGATAAACCCCTTGTGATCATTGTTGATGGGCTGGACAGATGTAAGCCTACATATGCTGTAGAGATGATTGAGAAAATCAAGCACCTCTTTTCTGTAAAGAATATTATCTTTGTTTTAGCCATGAATCAGGAGCAAATTGAACGCTCTATTCGTAGTATCTATGGTTACGATATCGATGCAGGTACTTACCTGCAAAAATTCATTAACCTGGAAATGCCACTACCCAAAAGAACAGCTGAATCGCATCAGAATGATCTGAAGATCTACTCAGAGCAGTTGATACGTCTGCATGAGATAGAAACATGGGGGGACTCGGTTAAAATTGTTGATTGCGCAGACTCTCTTGCAAACCATTTTAACCTCTCATTGAGACAGTTAGAAAATGTTTTTACATACATCACACTGTTTTATGGCTCCTCAACGGAGAAACAATTTCGTCTGGTTCCCATTGTTGTGATGATGTCTACTCTGAGGGTAGTAGATTATTCTCTGTTCACAAGCCTGCTGAAGGGACGTTCTTCACTGGATGAGGTCACAAAGGAGCTAAATCTGGATAATATCAATCTGGATAATAAGCGCATTTTTGCCACTGAATGGATTCTGGATTTGATACGTTATTCTTTGATGTCAGATGATGAGTATGCGGCATTACCAGAAGATGATGAAATACGGGTGCAGTCTCAATCATTGTCACATTATCACCTCAAAAGAAGTGAGATCATTCCTTATCATGCAAAAATGATTCATACATTTTCAATCTGAAAATCTTTCACAAGCAGCCATAAAAAATGCCGTCTTGAGTTGAATAAGACGGCATTTAGGAGAGTCTTCCCTAAAAGACCTTTAAATTGTAAGTGAAATGATTGTTGTGTACAAGTGAACTGAGGAGTCTAAGGGAATCCTTAGGTTGTGGATAATATTAGTGGTTGTGGATATTATCTTTTGAGTTGTCTCTGTTCAGGGTCAAATTGCCTTCACCTTATTATAAAACAGTAATTTAGTAATAAGATTAGGTTCTAATGAAAAAAGCCAATCCTGTATCGATCTATCAATAACTTATTTAAACTATCTTATTTGATTTCTTGACTATTTCCTTAATGTAACCGTGCGTAAAAGATAATAGAGCTTCTTCACATTGCCTGTGGATAAGTCTGTGAATAGTTCTGTTATTACAGTTTTGTGGCAGAAAAAATGCAGGAATTAAGCGTGGTGCTTAAAAAACAGGCAGGCAACAAATGGTTCATTGATTGGGTTGAAAAGAGACCACTCCCATGTGTTTTCCACGGCACTGAACCTGTAATGAATGGGGGAGAAGGGGTGCTTGTAACTTGTTCGACGCTACTCAATACAGTAGCTGGTTAACCGCCTCAATATCGCTCAATGCCAATATGCCGGCAGCGTATTTGAGTGACAACCGGGCAAGCAACAGGTTGTAACGTGCTTGGGTTAAATCCCGGTGAGCACTGTAGAGCTCCTTCTGTGCATCTAGCAGGTCTACTGTGGTGCGGGTACCCACTTCAACTCCGGACTGAATTGCATTGAAGGCAGTTTGTGCTGAGGAGAGTGCCTGTGTCTGTGCCTTGACCAGTTCAATGGCTGTATTCACTGCCAGAAAGTCAGAGCGAACAGTTTTTACAGCACTTCGCTTCTGTCTCTCCAGCTCGGTCTCGCTCTGTTGCTGTAGCAGCATCGCCTCAGAGACCTTTGCTCGGGTATAGCCCCCAGTGTAAAGAGGGAGAGTTGCCTGTAACCCTACAGAGTAACTGTCGTTATCTGCACCATAGTTACCATTGCTGTTCTCGCTACGGGAGAGTTGCCCGACCAGATCCAGAGTAGGGTAGTAGCCCGATTTTGCAATCTCGGTTGAGAGTTTGCTAGAGGTGACCTGTTTGCGTAGTTGCCGTAACGTCAGGCTATTTTCCAGTGCCTGCCCGACCCACTGCTGTACTTCATTCGGAACCGGCTGAAGCAGTGGTACGGCATCGGTGAGTGGTTGCAGTGGTGAGAGGTCGCGGTGGATGATTTCGTAGAGTGCTTCACGGCTATTCTCTACGGCAGCCTTGGCAGAGACCCGTTGTGCATTGACCAGATCAAAGCGGGCCTGCACCTCTTGTACATCGGTCATTGAGGAGGTGCCGACGTTGAAATGGCTTTGAACCTGTTTTAATTGCTCACCGACAGCACTCTTCTCCTGTACGGCCAGTCGTAGAGAGTCTTCTGCAGCCAACTGGTCAAAGTAGCTGGTAGCAACCCGTAGCAGGAGTTGTTGTAGGGTGAGCTGAAGTGCCAGTTCACTCTCTTCGGTGAGCACCTGTGACTGTTGCAGTTTTTTATGGCTGTCACGGTGGTAGAGCTTCTGTGTCAGGCTAAGGCCATAACTCTCACCACGATTCTCACCACTAAAACGTGAACTATCATTGAGGTCATAGGTGGCGTTGCTACTGATGGAGGGAAGCAGAGCCGCTTGAGCCTGTTGCTGTTGTTGCCATTTTATCTCCATACCAAGGCGGGAAATCTTCAGCTGTTGATCCTGTTCCAGTGCATAGCGGGTCACCTGAAGCAGATCTTCAGCCTGTAGCGGGGTAGCGAGTGTGGTGATGCTGATCAGCAGTGGAAGTAATTTGTTCATAAATGTTGTATCTCTGTGTCAGGGGACTCTACCTCACCCAGTGCATTGAAGTCATCCAGAATGCAGTAGATGGCAGGGACCAGAAAGATTGCAATTAGGGTGGCAGAGGTGAGTCCAAATGCAAGGCTGGTGGCCAGTGGAATCAGAATTTGTGCCTGCAGACTGGTCTCGCTCAATAGCGGCATCAGCCCGGCCACGGTAGTAATTGAGGTTAGCAGTATAGGGCGGAAGCGGGCACGCCCTGCCTGTTTGGCCGCCATGTGGGTTGCGATCCCCTGTTTGCGAGCCTCACGGATAAAGACTACCAGCAGGATTGAATCGTTGACCACAACTCCGAATAGTGAGGCCATGCCGATCATGCTCGGTAAAGTGAGATCCAATCCCATCAGCATATGACCGAAGACCACACCGATCAATGCAGTGGGGATCACCGACATCACGGTAACAGGGGCCAGATATCCTCTGAACTGTAGTGCCAGCAACATGTAGATACCGACCATCCCCAGCAACACATTGCGTACAATAGACTGTCCGGTCTCTGCAGATTCATTGCTCTGTCCACGGACGCTGACCTTCAGGTCAGGATATTGCTGCTCCAGTTGTGGGAACAGCTCTTTTGCGGCCAGTGATAGCAGCTCCTGAGCATTGGCAACCTCACTCTGTACATCGCCCTGTACGGTGACAGCGCGTAGTCCGTCGATACGGTGAATACGCGCCCAGCCTCGACTCTCCTCAATTTCGGCGACTACAGTGAGCGGAATCAGTGCATGGTTAGGCCCGATAATGGCAAGTTTATCAAGGTCAGCACGCTCCTCGCGATTATTGGCGGTCAGACGCAGATCTACTTCATAAGTCTCTGTTCCGACCGGGAACTCATCAATGGTGCTGCCCTGAAAGGCGCTGCGTAGTTGATTGGCTACATTTTGTGCATCTAACCCCAATACCCCGGCACTCTCTTTGAGGTGGAACTGGTACTCCCGTTTTCCGGGACGTAGATCATCATTCAGGTCAGTTACTCCGGCATAACTGCCGAGCCACTGTTTGACATCAATGGCGGCAGATTGAAGTTGATTGAGGTCATCTCCGATCAAGCGGATATCCAGTGCTCTTCCACCCGGCCCCAGAGTGGGTTCGGTATAGGTGATAGTGATCAAATCAGTCAGCAACCCCGTCTTCTCACGCCACACCTGACGGAACTCCTCCAACGGGGCGTCACGTACTTCTCCACTGAGCAGGTCTGCAACAATACGGGCAACATGTGGCCCCGATTCATGAGCATCCGGGTTCTCTCCATAGATGATGGTGACATGCTGTACCAGATCCTGTTGGTCAGGCTGACGTGATTTGAATTGTTGATTGGTCTCTTCCAGAGCATCGATTAACTGCTGTACAACGGTCTCGGTGCGAGCCAGTGGGGTCCCTTGTGGTAGCAGTAGACGTGCCTCAATGATGTCACCCTCAATGGCAGGAAATCCGACAAATTTCAATTTGCCTCCGGCAGGCATCGCAACTGCCAGAATCAGCAGCATGATGACCACACCCACAGTCAGGTAACGATACTCCACTGCAAAGTCGATCATGGGGCCGAAGAAGTTATCACGCAAGCGGTTAAAGCCACGCTCAAAGGCTTGTCTAAAACGGGAATCCTCACGCTGGTCGATATGCCCTAGAGAGTGCCCCAGATGGCTGGGTAGCACCAGAAAGGCCTCCAGCAGGCTGACACTGAGTACCACCAACAACACAATCGGCATGACTCGCAGCACCTGCCCGATCTCACCACTGATAAAGGCAAGAGAGCCGAATACCAGCACTGTGGTGGTAAAGGAGGAGAGGATACCCGGCATCACCTGCTTGACCCCGGTCAGTGCTGCCTGCATTGGGCGATCACCACGACCCAGCCGTGAGGCGATATTTTCAGCAATCACAATGGCATCGTCCATCAGCAGACCGATACCGATCAGTAGCCCTACCATAGAGATCATGTTGATGGTGACGTCAACCATTGGCAGTACAAACAGCCCTCCCAGAAAGGAGACCGGTAGACCCATGGTGACCCAGAAGCTATAGCGAAAACTGAAGAAGAGCCAGAGCACCAGAAACACCAGAATCAGACCAGCAATACCGTTATTGAGCAACATATCCAGGCGATCCCGCACCACTGAAGAGCGGTCCTGAGTCAATGTCAGGGCTATGCCTGTAGGGGAACGGGCTTGCTCTTCATTGACAAAGGCTGCGACCTGGTCAAATACTTTTAGTAGATCCTGATTTGCGGTCTTGGTGATGTTGAGAATGGCGGCCCGATCACCATCAAACAGGATTTTGTTCTCTGCCTGTTCAAAGCGATCACGAATGGTGGCAAGTTCTCCCAGTTTGATCGCTGCACCGCTCTGTCCGGAGATGACCACCAGATCCTGTAGTGCCCGTACGCTCTTGCGTTGATCATCAAAACGCAACAGCACATCCTCTTCGTGACCTTCCAGTTTACCCGCAGGAGTACTAACGCTCTGTTGCTGTATGCTATTAGTAATATCAGCAGCAGAGAGACCAAATTGGCGTAGCCGTTGTTGGGAGACCTCAATTCTTAGCTGGTGGTCAGAGAACCCCTGAATAGTGATGGTGGCGACATCGGCCTGCTGTTTCAGGCGTGCCTTGACCGCTTCGGCATAGGCTTTGAGAGTGACCGCATCATCCGGCCCGGTGATGGCGATGGAGACCACTGCATCGGTGCGCCCCAGCTCCTCGGTGATCGGTTGTTCCGTGCTGCTGGGGAAGTCATCGATTGAATCAATACTGGTTTTGACATCATCCAGAAAGCGGGGCATCTCTATCCCTTCCAGCTTCACCAATGTGGCAACTCCGACGCCTTCACTCGATTCACAACGAACCTCTTCCAGCCCAACCACACTTTCAGTCGCCTCCTCCAGACGGCGACAGATTGCATCCTCTACTTCAGAAGCGGTTGCCCCACGGTAGACTACGCGTACTTCGACCTTATCATTCTCAATGGAAGGAAAGGTTTCGCGTTGCAGATCGGGCAGTGCCACCACCCCCAACAGGATGATGGCAACCATTAACAGGTTGGCAGCATTGGTATGGTAGGTAAACCAACGGATCATCGTGCCGACCCCGGACGGCTCTTGCCTGTGGAGCGCACTAGCTGCTGCTCCATCCTGATATCGACCTGTGGTTGCAGGCGCATCCCTGCAATAGCGGGGACCAGATCAGAGAGTACCAGTTGTTGGCCAGCCTCAATGCCGGATTGAATTACGCTGAGACCATTTTGACTGTAGCGTACCTCGACCTGATGGATCAGCAGTCGCTGCTGTTCATCCAGAAGATAGACCTTGCCGTTACGAAGCGCACTGCGTGGAACCACAATTTGTTGTGGCTGAATACGCCCCTGCAGCAACACCTTAACAAACATTCCCTTGGAGAGCGGTGGGCGTTGACCGGGGATGATCTTCTCAAATGGCTTGTCTAGCGCAACCACCACTCCAATGGTGCGGGTTTCACTATCGATGTTATCGGTAAAGCGTACAAACTCCGCTTCCCACTGTGCTGGCCGGCCTGCGGTATCGCCAATATCCATCAGAATGGTCGCCTTCAAATCAGCATATTTAGCCAATCCTTCAGTTAACTCTTGTTTACTGGGTGGAGTCTCCTGATGACCGAGAAACAGATTTCGCATTGATGAGAGTGCAACCTGCGCCACGACTTCGGAGCGGTCCACACCATCCCCCTCAAACAGCTTCTGTCCGCTGGTAATGTACTGGTCCATCTCCATGCTGAGATTGGCAATACGCAGATTGAATGGTGCATGGATACGGGTGTTATCCAGATCACGTTTTGCCTGTGCCAGTTTGACCTCAATGACGCGGCGTTGTGAAGGAATTAATGCCAGTGTATTGGTTAAATTCTGCACTGCAGTGCGTGAGTTGAGCATGGTGCGCTCTGCGCTGTCTGCACTGCTGCGAGAGAGATCACCTTTCAGGGCCAGCTTTTTCAAGCGAGTGGCTTCCCGTTGTGCCAATTCCAAACTGCGCTGTTCGATATCAAGCAGATCGATAGTGTTGAGCTGTCTGACCTCCAGTTCTGCTAGCTCTGCCTTAAGCTGCTCTTGAGCAAGTTCATAGTTCACAGGGTCGATGCGGTAGAGCAGATCCCCAACTGGGATGATCTCTCCCTCACGCAGTCGTGGATGCATCTCAACCACCCGACCGCTGACCTGTGCAATAGCTCCCCACACCTTGGCCGGCTGTACCACACCATATCCTTCAGCTTCTGGTTGTAAGTCAAGTTGTGGAACCGTGAGAGTACGTACTGCCTGTGCCTTCTCAATATACTCAACCTTTGTCGGTATCGGCTTGTTGCTGGTCAACATCATCAATGTACCGATACCGATGGCGATAGGTGGAATGATCCAGAGCATACGCATTCGCTTCTTCATGGTGGTTTTCTCTTGCATGGATAGGAGCCTGTATAGGTGTTATTGTTATTGGAGACAGTATGGAGAGGGTATGGAGAAAGAGGCCGGATGTAATTGATGTTTATCAATATTTACAACATATCTTAAGTGTGCTCCAGCCTCTCCATTAAATAACAGAGACAATCTTGACGGATAATTTCAATGTCTTTGGTCAGCATAGAGGGCATCACAGGTTTGGAGGTCTGTAGCCTTCCACCCTGAATAGTGAAGAAGTTATCACCGACATCTTGACCAGACTCGCTCCAGACCTCCAGATGGTTAAGATGGTCAGAACAGACTCGCCCAAAAGGGGTGCCGGCTGGTATCTCCTGAAAGTTGAGTTGGTCCAGTTCATTGATCAAGCAGAGATCACCTGTTGCGGTCCCAAAACTTATCTCAATGGTATCCGGTACCTTGACAGTGGCGACCGTGTGGAAGAGCGCAATCTCTTCGGCTGTGACCGGCTGTGTGGGGATTTCTGAGAGTTTTAGGCAGTGTTGTAAAAAGTTCAGGGCATGGGTAATACCATTGACTTCACCAGGACGACCACACTCAACCGTAATTGCGGGGCAGAAATTAGAGAAGGCCATCGACTGCACTTCTGCTGGTTGGGTGAAAAAGACTACGGTATGGCTAAACAGTTTGGCGAGTTGCAAAAAAGCAGGCTCCAGGCGGTTTATGCAACCATAATGCGGGTTTCGTCCCGTATTGTTATGAAGGTCAATACTGGCAAAAACACCTCTTTCTCTCATTTGTTCTATTACCGACTGCATCATCTGCTGCTCGGCAGTGTCTCCTGTGCTCCAGATTCGGTTGTAATCTGGCTGCCCTGGAAGATGTCGTACATCCTCTGCAGCTGCAGCTACATTGCCGATAAAAAGAGAGAGTGAACGGGGTAGTTCTTGGTGATGGTAGGAGAGCAATAGCTGTCGCAACGCCTCCCAACCAGTGGTTTCGTTTCCATGCAGTAATACGCTGACAAATAGAGGAGCGGTTGTGGACCCCCGCAGATGAATGAGTGTGGGGCCATCCAGAACTTCATGTAACTGTTGTGCAGAGCGGTTGAGCAGACCCTCTGGAAGTACTTCAAGGGTTGTTAAATTCATTTTATGAAAAATTCCATTGATGGACGGGATTGCCAGAGTTTTGTTTTTCCAGGTATGCACCGAGCAGGGATGCAGGGTCCCGGCCATGCCGGGCCACCCAGCGACGTTGCCACTCACTTCCATTCTGACCTGTCGCCACACGTGCCGCAATGATCTCAAGCCAGGGTCGCCACTCTGACGGAGGTAACTCCAGTTGTTGTAAACCAGTCTCTGCTAATGGAATAAGCACCTTTGTCAGTAGATTACGTAGAGTACCACGCTGTCGGCCCCACTGAACCTCACTCTCCAGTCCCCAACGGGCAGCGTGATAAAAGTTATTTCGGGCTGTAGCAAAGGGGTGGTGTAGGTACTTCTCATCTGGTTGAGTCAGCATTCCCATGATGACCCCACTAAAGAATACGGTATTGGCGATGATGTCTTCCAGAGTTGGGCCTGCAGAGGCTACACGATGCTCGATACGCAGCTGGGGTTTTCCTGAGGTGTCCAGTGAGACCAATGGCCGGTTCCAGCGCCAGATGGTGCCATTATGAAGCATCAAATTGGTGAGTTGTTGAGGGTCGCCCGGTTGACAGATCGGTAGCATGATCGGATAGTGGTCACGATTTTCCTGAAACAGGTCCAGCAGGTTTTCTCGGGTATATCCTGTACCAAAGCTCACCCGGCCCTCTCCCAGCCGGTGGCTGAGCTGGTTCACATTGATGGCCTGCTCAAATAATGGAATACGGCTTTCCGCCCAGAGGTCCTTCCCAAATAGATAGGGGGCATTGGCACAAAGTGCGACCATCGGTGCTGAAATGCGGATGGCATGATTAAAGGCTGCAGTAATGTGACGATAAGGGACCTGCAGATGTATCTGAAGTGAGGTTCCTGCGGCCTCCATCATGACATCGTGATGGCAGAAGTGGAGTGACTCATTACCCTCAATCTCAAACTCCAGAGGGGTTCCCTGGCGCATTCTCATCACCTGCTCATTTAATGCCCGATAACGTTGCAGGTCACTCATGTTCGAGAGACAGAAATCCTTCTGTTGAATGGTTGGCAGGATGCCGGTCATCACCAGGTCCAGATTCATCGCATGGCAGGTGTCAGCAGTCTGTTGCCAGGTACTCAGTAACTCAGCAGATAGAGCACTGAAGGGGGTGGTGTGTAGAGGTTGTGGTGTACTGTTGATCTCTATATTAAAACGGGCCAGTTCAGGTACAACCAGTGATGTGTTGAGCCGCTGTGAAAGCAGGTGGTTGGCAGCAGCAGGGTGTAAATCGGAGTCAACCAACCACCCCTCCAGTTCCAGCCCCACCATGGGTTCGGTATTACAGAAGGTCTCATCCTCAAACCAGTGGCGCAAAATTTCCATCTCATGGTCGAGAGAGTGTTGAAAGAGGTGGTAATCCCGTTTATGAAAATGGCTATTGGTGATTTCCTGTCCCATTGTCAGCGATTGTCAGCGATTACTGGAGTGACAGGGTAGAGAAGAGGTGGAAGGGGTGGGTTTCATGGATTTTTTGGATCATTAGTTTCTCCATCTCTGATCTGACTGTTCGTTCAAGAGTGTTGAGTTATTTGGGAGATGAGTCGAATAAATTCTGATCGTTCAATTAGTCGAGCACCCAGCTTTTCCATATGCGGTGTCATCATCTGTATATCGATCAACTCAATCTCTATCTTAAACTGCTGGATCAGCGAAACCAGCGCTATTTTTGAGGCGTCGTTGGATCGGCTGAACATGGACTCACCACAAAATAGTGTTCCAAGCTGAACACCATAGAGTCCCCCCACCAGTTGATCACCGCTCCAGCACTCAACGGAGTGGGCATGCCCTAATTGATGCAGCCTCCGGTAGGCCTGCTTCATCGTGTCTGTAATCCAGGTTCCCTCTTCTCCTCTTCTGGGGCCGGAGCAGGCCTCAATCACCGGATCAAAGGCCTTGTTCAGCGTGACCTCAAAAGGTGTTTGCCGTATCCGTTTTCTGAGGCTTCGAGAGATACGCAGTTCATTGGGAAAGAGCACTGCACGTGGGGCAGGGGACCACCACAGAATAGGATCACCTTCGCTGAACCAGGGGAAGATTCCATGACGATAAGCATTTAGCAGACGTTGGGGAGAGAGGTCTCCTCCAATAGCCAGTAGCCCCTCGGGTTCCTCTAAAGCAAGCTGGGGCAGTGGGAAAGGGGCATCAGGATCACTCTCCAGCCAGAAAGGGACATAGGAGACCACTCAGCCAACCCTGAATTTCAGGTATCGGATGAGTGGAGCCATCTATGATATGCCTCTATTCAGTGGGGCAGCAGTCCAGGTTATCAAGGTAGTGCTCTGCATCCAGTGCAGCCATACAGCCGCTACCGGCAGAGGTAACCGCCTGACGATAGATAGGATCTGCACAGTCGCCAGCTGCAAATACACCGAGAACATTAGTGCCCGTGGCATAGTGGCGCTCACTGTTGCGTACTGTGATATAGCCGTGCTCCATGTCGATCTGATCCTGGAACATGCCGGTGTTGGGTTTATGTCCAATAGCGATAAAGACACCGCTCAGATCCAGCTCTTTGGTGGAGCCATCGTTATGGAGAAGACGAACACCGGTTACCCCGCTGTCGTCACCGAGGACCTCATCTAATTGTGAATTCCACTCAATTTTGATGTTGCTATCTTCTGCTGAGGCCATATCATTAATACGGTCGGCGAGAATTTTTTCACATTTGAAGCTGTCACGACGGTGGATAACGGTGACATTTTTGGCAATGTGAGAGAGGTAGATCGCCTCTTCAACAGCGGAGTTACCGCCGCCTACAACACAGACATCCTGTCCTTTATAGAAGAATCCGTCACAAGTTGCACAGCCTGAGACCCCACGTCCCATAAAGGCCTGCTCAGATTCCAGACCCAGATACATGGCAGAAGCACCCGTAGAGATAATCAATGCATCACAGCTATAGGCACCCATGTCGCCTTTTAACTGGAAAGGGCGCTGGCTGGTATCCACACTCTGGATCATGTCAAAGATAATCTCTGTCTCGAAGCGTTCAGCCTGCTTTAGCATTCGATCCATCAATTCTGGGCCTTGCACACCTTCAGGTTCCCCTGGCCAGTTGTCCACTTCAGTCGTAGTGGTGAGCTGCCCACCTTGTTGCATACCAGTAATTAATACAGGTTTTAAGTTTGCTCGGGCCGCATAGATAGCAGCAGTATAACCAGCAGGGCCAGAACCCAGAATCAGAAGGGGGCAGTGTTTCACATCGCTCATGATAAACTCCAGTGAAAAAGTGAATGTTGTCTGCTCTACAGTCTTGCATTCAATCCGGTAGAACACTCAGTGAATAATGGGGGTGATTGTACATGAAACATTTGATCGTTGGTGTTCCTCGTGAGGTTAGAGAGTTTGAAGGGCGTGTAGCGTTAACGCCGGATGCGGTTGCTCGATTAACGGCAGCAACAACCAGAGTTTTGATTGAGCAGGGAGCTGGTGAGCTGAGTGGTTTCAGTGATCAGGAGTATCGAGATGCAGGAGCTGAGGTGGTTGCAGATGCGGTAACGCTCTATGGAGAGGCGATGCTGATCGTCAAGGTCAAAGAGCCGCAACGTAGTGAGCTGCCGCTGCTGCGTAGAGAGCACCTGCTCTTCTGTTATCTTCACTTGGCTGCTGATCTGGATTTGATGGAGGCGTTATGCGAAATCGGCTTGACGGCGATTGCCTTTGAAACCGTTGAAGTGAATGGACAGCTTCCGTTGCTGACCCCGATGAGTGAAATTGCAGGAAAGTTATCGGTACAGATTGGAATGCGACTGTTGCATCAGTCGGAACAGGGTAAAGGAGTGCTGTTGGGGGGGGTGGCTGGCGTTAATCCAGGACATGTGGTTGTGTTGGGCGGTGGTGTGGCGGGCACTGCTGCAATATCGGTAGCTGATGCAGTTGGGGCAAAAGTTACGGTACTGGAACGCAGTGAAGAAAAAATCCAGCAACTTGAATCGAAATTTAACCATGTAAAAGGGGTAATTTCGACAGAGAAGCAGATTGAACGATCAGTGATCTCTGCCGATCTGTTGATCGGAGCCGTTTTGGTTAGAGGAGATCGAGCACCCAAGTTAGTTACAGAGGCGATGATAAGGCAGATGGAGCCCGGCAGTGTAGTGGTCGATATTTCAGTAGATCAGGGCGGTTGTATTGAGACGACGCACCCCACGAATTATCAGAATCCAACCTATCGTGTGGCAGAGGTTACCCATTTTGCAGTCACCAATATGCCTGGAGCTGTCCCTAAAACAGCTTCACAGGCACTTTCAGCAGCGATTATCCCCTGGGTTGAGCAATTGGCAGAGGGGCAATGGCGAGAACAATCCCCGTTGGTTAATGGGATTAACGTGGAGCGTGGAAGCGTCTGCTATCCAGCACTGAGAATCTTGTGAAGGCGCTGCAGGTTGCAGACAAAACAAAGCCCCATCCATCTAAACTACTCGTGTGTGCCTGGCTGCCTTTGGTTTCTACACTGAGCTGTTGTGAATGAGGCCTATTGAAAGAGTAGGTCAGTTAATAGGTGAGTCAAGAAAAAAACAGTAGTATTTTTTGGGGCTGACCTCCAAATCCGTTAGAATCTGCGGTTTTGTGAAAGATAGAAGGATAGCGGGTTGGCAACAGCGAGTAAGAAAGGCCAGAAAGCCAGGGAAAAAAAGCAGGCACCTGTCAAGGTTACCCCCCATGTCAGTCGAGGGTTGAGAGAGAGTGCGCTACTGATCAGTATTGCGATTACGCTCTATCTAATGGCTTCCCTCTTTACCTTTAGTATGAATGATCCGGCCTGGAATTACAGTGCGCCGGTTACCCAATATAATAATTCAGGCGGTGTCATTGGTGCCTGGTTCTCGGATGTGCTCTTTACCGTTTTAGGCATTATGGCGTGGATGCTTCCCCCTATTGTTGGTTGGCTGGGATGGTTACTATTTGTAGATCGTGCACGACTGCTACGTTTTGATCCGCATCTTCTGGGTATCCGGGTTGGTGGATTTTTGATGATTGTGTTGGGTGGGGCCGGAGTCTCCTTTCTCCATTTTCACCGTTTTGATGCACTCCTCCCAGCCAAGACAGGAGGGCTGCTCGGAGACTGGATCGGTAGCCTGTTTGCCGCTGTAATCGGGCCGTTTGGTAGCACCCTGTTTCTCTCCGCAATGTTTCTGGCGGGAGTCTCTATCTTTACCCATATATCCTGGTTTGTAGTGATGGACCGTATTGGTGCAGTTGTGCTGGAAGGGCTGTTGCATCTTCGTTCCATACCGGGAAAAGTCAAGGAGTGGCAGAGCGGTCGGGATGCTAAGGAGGAGCGTGAGCAGGTTGTTGAAAAAGAGAGGTCTAAACCACGTTCACGAAAAAAGCCAAAAATTGAGCCTAAACTGGGCTCAATCGAGATCAGCGAACGGGCACTGAAAGAGACACAAGGGTCGTTGTTTGACGAGTTGACTACCAATTATGGCGGGACTGGCACTGCTCATGAAGAGGTCTTGCCACCACCGCTCTCCCTGTTGACCAAAGCACATCATCAGGAAGGAGGCTACTCCAATGAGATGCTGGAGGTTCTTTCCAGACAGGTAGAGCTGAAGCTGAAGGATTTTGGGGTCGAGGTTGAGGTGGTTGCGGTACAACCGGGACCGGTGATTACCCGTTTTGAACTGATGCCTGCGCCCGGTTTGAAGGCCAGTAAAATTACCGGCCTCTCCAATGATCTGGCACGTTCACTTACACTGAAGAGTGTACGCGTGGTAGAGGTTATTCCAGGTAAGGCAACGATTGGGTTGGAGATTCCGAATGAGGTACGTGAGACCGTTTTTCTTTCAGAGATTCTCGCCTCACAGCAGTATGATCAATCCAAAGGGGTGCTATCACTCGCATTAGGTAAGGATATCTCTGGGCAGCCACAGGTTGCAGATCTCTCCAAAATGCCACACCTATTGGTGGCAGGTACCACCGGCTCTGGTAAATCAGTTAGCGTCAACACGATGATTCTGAGTCTGCTCTATAAATACTCGCCAGACTATGTACGGATCATCATGATCGATCCAAAAATGTTGGAACTCTCGGTCTATGAAGGGATTCCACACCTTTTGGCTCCGGTGGTGACGGATATGAATGAGGCCGCCAGTGCGCTACGTTGGTCGGTTGCCGAGATGGAGCGGCGTTATAAGCTGATGTCAGCGCTCGGTGTACGAAGCGTCTCTGGATACAATAAAAAGGTACACGATGCGATTGAGGCCGGAACACCACTGGTTGATCCACTCCATCCTCTGATGGAGGGTGATGAACAGGAACAGCCTCTGCTTGAGCATCTTCCCTACATCGTGGTGTTTGTCGATGAATTTGCTGATCTGATGATGCAGGTAGGCAAGAAGGTGGAAGAGCTGATTGTGCGTATTGCCCAGAAAGCGCGTGCCGCCGGTATTCACCTGATTTTGGCAACACAGCGCCCCTCGGTAGATGTAATAACCGGCCTGATTAAATCCAATGTCCCGACGCGAATTGCATTCCAAGTCTCCTCCAGAATGGACTCACGGGTTGTTCTGGATCAGATGGGTGCAGAGAACTTGCTGGGGCGTGGTGATATGCTCTATCTTCCCTCCGGGGCAGGGATGCCGATGCGGGTCCACTGTGCCTTTGTTGATGATGAAGAGGTTCACCGTGTGGTTGAGCACCTCAAGAGTAATGGTGGCCCACAGTATGTGGAGGATGTGCTTGCTACACCAGACAGCAGTGAATCAGGTGCTGCGGGTGGTGATTTAGATGATGCTGAAAATGATCCGCTTTATGATGATGCAGTACGTATTGTAACGGAGAGTCGTAAAGCCTCGGTTTCTGGTGTGCAGCGTCGACTGCGGGTGGGTTACAACCGTGCTTCACGCTTGGTTGAAGCGATGGAGATGGCAGGTGTGGTGAGTGGGGTCGGAGCCAATGGCCAACGTGAAGTACTGGCACCTCCACCGGTAGAGATGAATTAAATGATGAGACCGTGGTGGATCTTTTTACTGTTACCTACCCTTGCTTGGGGGGGGGAGAGTTCTGCAATAGAGGATTTTCTTACTGAGCTGAGATCGCTACAAGGAGATTTTCAGCAGCAAGTAAGAGATGGCTCAGGTCAGTTGATTGAACAGAGTGCCGGGCAGTTACTGCTGCAGCGTCCGGGTCAATTCCGTTGGGAGACGACGACTCCTTTTGCACAGCAAGTGGTTGCGGATGGCAATAAAATCTGGATCTATGATCCGGATCTGGAGCAGGTGACCGTGCGTAGGCAGCAGGGGGCGCTTACCAATACCCCCGCCACGCTACTCACCCATGCGGGTGCGCTCACTGAACAGTTCTCTCTTAAGCATATAGAGAGAACGGAGCACTTGTCTGAAAATTTGCAGTGGGTTGCACTGCAGCCGCTTCAGCAAGAGGGTGGTTTTGAACAGCTATTGGTGGCAATGGATGGTGAGCAGCTGCGGGTGATCGAGGTTGAAGACAGCTTCGGGCAACGTACCCGGATTGAGTTCTCTAATTTAATGTTGAATATTTCACTTCCTGCAGAGCTGTTCCGCTTTGTGCCTCCAGCTGGAGTGGATGTCGTCGGCGACCTCTGATGGCAATACCACTGGCGGAGCGGATGCGCCCGGTCTCTCTGGAGACCTTTATGGGGCAAGGGCACCTCTTAGCGGAGGGCAGACCTCTCCGTCAGGCCATTGAGTCAGGTAATTTGCACTCCATGCTCTTTTGGGGACCGCCCGGTACAGGAAAGACCACACTGGCAAGGTTGATTGCACGCCACTCCAAGGCTGATTTTCTGGCCATTTCAGCGGTACTCTCGGGGGTTAAAGAGATTCGTGCTGCGATTGAGCAGGCGAAGCAATCTCAACAGCTGGGAGTGAGCACGCTGCTATTTGTGGATGAGGTACACCGCTTTAATAAAAGTCAGCAGGATGCCTTTCTGCCACATGTAGAAGATGGCACGTTCACTTTTGTCGGGGCGACCACAGAGAATCCCTCCTTTGAATTGAATAACGCACTGCTCTCCCGTGCCCGGCTCTATCGATTGAAGCCACTGGAGACGGAGGCGTTGCAGAGGATTATCGGGCAGGCTCTACAGCATGAGACGGTGGATGTAAAACTGGATCTACCGTCAGCTGGCATTGAACAGATCATCGCAGCAGCCGATGGAGATGCGCGTCGTGCACTGAATATACTGGAGATTGTGATTGGTCTGGCAGAAGAGCAAAAGGAGGGAACAGGTACAGTCAGTGAAGCACAGATTGCTCAGGTGGTGGCAGAAGGAGGACGCCGTTTTGATAAAGGAGGAGATCTTTTTTATGAGCAAATATCCGCACTTCATAAATCGGTACGCGGCTCCAATCCCGACGCTGCACTCTACTGGTTTGCTCGTATGGTAGATGGTGGTGTGGATCCTCTTTATGTGGCACGGCGGGTGGTGAGAATGGCGAGTGAGGATATTGGCAATGCGGATCCCAGGGCACTACAGATAGCACTTAATGGATGGGAGAGTTACGAGCGATTGGGAAGCCCGGAGGGGGAGCTGGCGATAGCGCAGGCGATTAGTTATCTGGCCGTGGCTCCCAAGAGCAACGCCATCTATCAGGCATGGAATCGGGTAATGGCCGATGTGAAAGGGGGGGGCTCTTCAGAAGTACCGGTACATCTCAGAAATGCCCCGACCAAGGTGATGAAAGAGTTGGGATATGGTCGTGCCTATCGTTATGCCCATGATGAGGCAGATGGCTATGCTGCAGGTGAGACCTATTTTCCAGATGAGACTGGAGAGCGGCGCTACTATCACCCGGTTGAACGTGGTATGGAGATCAAGATCAAACAGCGGCTTGAGTACCTGCAGCAGTTGGATCGCGAGGCGAGAAAATAGCGCGTCAGGCAATGATCAATAGCGCGATGTATGGGGTTAGATTGAAGATGAGCCAGAAGATCTTGTAGAGTCCTAGGTAACCATAGATTGCCATATTAAATTGCTCTCGGGTGATCTGAAACCAGCGTTGATGGATAGAGTAGACCCAATCAGCAACCCACAAAATCATCACTGATGAGAAAATGAGCAATCCACCATTGATGATGCTGCTCCACATGAAGAAATCAGTTACGGTTTGGATGTCCATGGGGTGATTCTCCAAGATGGTTAGAGATACCTATAGTATAGGCTGGGATCAAGAAAAACCTACTCGGTAGTGTGGGTAAATGAATAGAACGGAGTGAGAAATTTAAACGATGCAGCAGGCGATCAACCGACTACTGGAAATCATGCAGCAGCTGAGAGACCCTGAACGGGGGTGTCCATGGGACCTAGAGCAGAGCTACCGGACGATAGTGCCTCATACCCTGGAAGAGGCGTATGAAGTAGCCGATGCGATAGAACGTAATGCGCTGGAAGAGCTGAAGGGAGAGCTGGGAGACCTGCTGTTTCAGGTGGTTTTCTATGCTCAGATTGCTACTGAAGAGGGGCGCTTTACCTTCGAAGAGGTAGTTGAATCGATCAACGCGAAGCTGGTTCGACGTCATCCCCATGTTTTTGGGGAGCTGGAGGTGGAGAACTCCACAGTACAGACACAGTTATGGGAACAGTTAAAACAGCAGGAACGGGGCAATAAAGAGGGGATGGACTCTAGCGCATTAGATGGAGTCCTGGATGCACTGCCTGCACTGACCCGTGCAGCTAAAATTCAGCGTCGGGCAGCCCATGTCGGTTTTGACTGGCCTGAAATAGGCGGTGTATTGGACAAGGTGGAAGAGGAGTTTGCAGAACTTCGTCAGGCGAAGGAGCTGAAGGAGAGACGTATTGAAGAGGAGATGGGGGATCTGCTATTTTCGATGGTCAACCTCTGTCGTCATCTTGGGTTTGACAGTGAAGGGGTATTGCGTCGTGCCACAACCAAGTTTGAAAATCGTTTTCGCCAGATGGAACGGAGGATTGCTGAAGAAGGTTACTCACTGCAAGGGATGGATTCACAACAGATGGAGCAATTTTGGCAGAAAATAAAAGAGCAGAAACGGTAGTACATGGTGGTAGTGGTGGACTATCTTTACCGGGTATCCCGACTGGCTTCGGGAGGCGAAAAAAATACCGCCTCAAGTCTGCAGGACTCTCATTGGCGGTATCTCCCTCCTTCTCATTGAGCCACCATGTATAGGGATATGGTGACTCAAGCTGGCTGGACGGAAGAACTATAAATGGGGGTGAACCTCACTATCATTGACTATGGTCAAGTCACGCTGCAATTCTGTAGGTGGAAGACTGTAATGGCTGACAAAATCAGCTCTTAGGAGGGAGATATTTTGCAACAAATTGAATGGAATGATGACCAGTTTAGTGTGGGTCATCAGCTATTAGATGCACAGCATCATCAGATTATAACCGCCATCAACCGGCTCATTGAACGTTATTTGAAGCAGGATCTGCAAGAGGATATTTATAAAGAGTTACATGAGATGCTCACTCAATTTGAGAGCCATTTTGCTGTTGAAGAGTTGCTCCTGCAGCAGAAGGGATCATCTCTTGTACAAAATCAAATTGAGGCACATGAAATCTACAACTCAGCAGTCATGAGGTTGATTACCAAAAATTCTGTAGAAGAGACGCTGCTCTATCTCGTCGCTTGGTGGACTGACCATATCTTGATTGATGATATGAAATACAAAGGCGAGCTTTAGTCATTTTGACGATATCCTCCTGTACTACAGGGGTGAGCTGACTAGTTACAATGCCGTTTTGTTAGACCTCTCCCTTAAGTTGTTCAAGCACTTGAAACGGGTTTTCACGCTGCTCCTCTATTTCAATCTCGGTAGGGTCTTGTAAAAATTGTGTTGCATCACAGTGTTCAGGCTGGTGGTTTGCAACCAGGGGGATGGACAGAATCAGCTCATCTTCAATAAAGTCTTTCAGAGAAAATGCCTTGTCATCTACTAGCAGGGCTTCGTACTGTTCCGGCAGAGACTCCTCGTCCTTCTCATCCTGAATCAGAGCCATTTCAAAGGTGCTCTCCAGAGCAATGTCCATGGCTTCAGTACAGCGCTGGCAGGGGAGTTGGATCGTCGCCTTAAGTGACCCGGTGAGAACGGGAAGATTGGATTCATCAGTATTGAAATGGAGATCAACCAGTATCTCTCCCTGATCACTGATGAGCATGGAGCAGGCACGTTCAAGCTGGCTGATTGCCAGTTTCTGCTGGATTGATTTGCCATTACGGGCAAAGTTGATGGGGGCAATATGGTCGGGGAAGTGTTCGGACATGATGAGTTAGATGATATGAAGATGTTATGATAGTAATTAGTTAAACAAAGTCACTAGTGTAATCGAAAATGCATCTACCTTTCCCCTTGGTTCTTGGTTCCAGTTCACCTTTCAGAAAAGAGCTGCTGTCTCGTCTTCAAATTCCGTTTGAGGCTTGTTCTCCCAATATTGATGAGAGTGCCTTGGCGGGTGAGTCACCTCAACAGTTGGTTGAGCGTCTGTCGATTAGTAAGGCTGCGGAGATTGCAAAAAGCTTTCCGGCCCATTTGATCATCGGTTCTGACCAGGTTGCAGTCAATGAAGGCAAAATTTTGGGTAAGCCGGGTACTTTTGAGGGGGCTGTGGAGCAGCTCTCAGCAGCATCCGGAAAGAAAGTGCAGTTTTATACCGGATTGACGCTACTCAATAGCGTCAGAGGTGTGCAACACTCCGAAGTGGTGCCATTTGCAGTCCATTTTCGGGACCTCAGTGAAGAGAGAATTGAACGTTACCTGCATGCTGAAGAGCCTTATAACTGTGCCGGTAGTTTTAAATCGGAAGGGCTGGGGATTACCCTGTTTGAACGGTTGGAAGGCGAAGACCCCAGTGCATTGATGGGGTTGCCGTTGATTCGCTTGGTTAGAATGTTGGAGCAGGAGGGGGCGCAATTCCCCTGAATTTCTGCTAAATATGGTTGAAGATTGCGCCGATCTGTTCAATACAGGCGATCGGATGGTGACGCCATAACCGTTCCACGGCATGAACTCCATAGCTGACACCAATCGAGGCTACCTGGGCGCGGGTAGCCATCTCCAGATCATATTCAGTGTCACCAACCATGAGGGTTGCTCCGGGGGCGATAGAGAGCTCTTCAAGAATTTCAAGAACCATCTGTGGATGTGGTTTTGATCGGGTCTCATCAGCGCAGCGTGTGGCATCAAAGATACCCTCAAGTCCACTATCTTTGAGTACAAGATCCAGTCCACGCCGACTCTTTCCGGTTGCGACGGCAATGGATACCCCTTTAGACTTTAATTGGTTGAGCAGTTCAACTACACCGGGAAACAGGTCTCCGCGCCCTTGTGCAACGTGGAAGTAATGGTTGCGATAGTGGTCTGCCAATTGATGAGCAAAATTTTTATCACTCCCCGGGTAGAGCGCAGCGGCAGCCTCCAACAATCCAAGCCCGATAATATTGCTTACCTCGTGATCTTTGCGAGGCTCCAGCTCCATATCGGTAATGGCTCCCTGCATACAGCGGACAATCACCTGTTCGGAGTCCATCAAGGTGCCATCCCAGTCAAAGATAACTAACTCAACCGGCTGTTTCAGAAACTGCGGCACGACTCTTGTTCCTTGATCTGTTCCAAAACCTGGGTGAGTTCATTGGGGAGAGGGGCTTCCAGCCGTACCGTGGTCTCATCACGTGGGTGGGGAAAGGTGAGGCTATGAGCATGGAGAAAGAGGCGTTTCAGCCCTAGATTAGACATCTGCTGGTTGAAGTCACTATCCCCGTAACGCTCATCTCCCGCCAGAGGATGGTCAATATGACTTCCATGTACACGGATCTGGTGGGTGCGTCCTGTGATGATCTCTATCTCAGCCAAAGTGCAACTGTTGCAGGCGAGTTGTGGACGAAAGTGGCTCTCTGCCTCTTTGCCCTCTGGATCGACTCGCACCATCCGTTCGCCTGAGCGTAGTACATTTTTCTTGAGCGGGGCCAGTACCGTTTTGCTCTTGCGCATTTTACCTTTGACCAGCGCAAGATAGCGCTTCTCGATGCGGTGTTCACGAATCGTATCATGCAGAGAACGCAAGGCGCTGCGTCGTTTGGCAATTAGCAACAGACCTGAGGTGGCACGATCCAGCCGGTGCGCAAGTTCATAACGAGTCGCCTCTTCACGCAGTGCCCGAAGTGCCTCAATCACACCATAGTGAATGCCGCTACCACCATGTACAGCAATCCCGGCGGGTTTGTTGATGACCAATAGGAGTTCATCTTCATAAAGTATGGTTCGCTCCAGCCACTCAACCGAATTACGGTGGGGGCCGGGTTTCTCTTCAGCTTGTCGGATAGGGGGGATGCGTACCAGATCTCCCGTTTGTAGCCGGTAGACGGGTTTGATCCGCTTCTTGTTAACCCGCACCTCACCCTTGCGCAGGATGCGATAGATACGACTTTTAGGAACCCCCTTGAGACGGCTTAACAGGAAATTATCAATACGTTGCCCTGACTGCTCTGAATCAATTTCAACCTGCTGAATTGGAGTTGAAATACCGGCTTGGGGTGGTTTTGAACTGTTTTGCATGGTGCTATTTTAGACGATATCGAATCGATCTGATTGAATAGATTGTGGAATCTATTTATGGGGTTGTTACGTATACTTCTGTTGGAGAGTAGTTTTCTGAAATTGGCTGGAGATGCATGATGAAATTTATTAAGTTACCGGTTATGACCGCTCTATTATTGGCAGGGGTGTCTGTAGTGGGCGTAATGATTTTAAGTGATCGAGAGGCACAGGCTGAAACGAAGGGGAAGATGATGAATCAGGGTGATAACCTACAACGAGCAATCTTTGCGGGAGGCTGCTTCTGGTGTATGGAGCCTCCATTTGAAAAGCTGGAAGGGGTGATTTCGGTAGATTCCGGGTATAGCGGTGGAGAACATAAGAACCCTACCTATCAAGAGGTCTCTTCAGGGGCAACAGACCATCTGGAGGCCATTGAGGTGGTCTATGACCCGACACAGATCGGCTATGGGGCACTACTGGACACCTACTGGCAACAGATTGACCCAACCGATGGTGGCGGCTCCTTTGTTGATCGGGGACACCACTATCAGTCGGCAATCTATTATCAGAATGAGGAGCAGCAGCGATTGGCAGAAGCATCGAAGCGGGCATTGGAGCAGTCGGGGCGTTTTTCAAAACCGGTGGTGACGGCTGTGCTACCTGCGAAACCCTTCTATCCCGCCGAGGATTATCATCAGGACTTCTACAAGAAGAACCCGCTCCACTATAAACGCTATCGCACCGGTTCAGGGCGGGATCAATTTATAGAGCAGACCTGGGAAACAGCACCGCTGTCTACCCAGGTGACTTTAGAAACCAGTTCTAAAGATGACGCGTTACCATTATATCGAAAGCCGAGTGAGGCGGCTCTAAAACAGAAGCTTACACCATTACAATACAAGGTCACGCAGAAAGAGGGGACGGAAAGAGCCTTCAGTAATGAGTACTGGAATAATAAAGAGGAGGGGATCTATGTTGATATAGTCTCTGGAGAACCGCTCTTTAGCTCGACTCATAAATATGATTCAGGTACAGGGTGGCCCAGTTTTGACCGTCCCATCTCCTCCGAGGTTGTAAACGAGCATGAGGATCGGGGTATTTTTTCAGTACGTACCGAGGTGCGTAGCCAATTTGCAGATTCTCATCTTGGTCATGTCTTTCCTGATGGGCCGGAGAGTACAGGGCTGCGTTACTGCATTAACTCCGCTTCTTTGCGGTTTATTCCCAAACCAAAACTGGAACAGGAGGGGTATGGAAAATTTACCAATCTCTTCCAGGAGCTTGATCGATAATAGAAACCGTACATACGCTAACGCCCTTTGGAAGGAGAAGGTTGAGAGATGGGGGCATGAACAAATATAACGCTTATTAGGGAAGCTCCCTCTCTTGTGCGAACGATGTTGATCAAGCTCATATTTTTTGCAGTAGGCACTCTATTTTTGGACAGCTTCCTGGGTAGGACAGTACAATTGGCGGATGGAAAATAGTGTAGATGATTATGGAGAGTTGCTGTCCAAAACAGCAATGAAAGATCGCCGTGCCTTCGAAAAGCTCTATCAGATAACTTCTTCGAAACTGTTTGGGGTGTTGCTGCGTATAGTAAAGCGAGAGGATCTTGCTCAAGAGTGTTTGCAGGATGCATATGTGTTGATCTGGAATCGTGCGGCTGATTTTCAGGCCGAGAAGGGACAGCCACTGACCTGGATGGTGAGTATTGCACGTTACCGTGCACTCGACCTGTTACGTAAGAGAAAGCATGAGGTGACTCTGGATGATGAGATGCTCTCACAAGAGATGGATGGTAGTCCCGACTGGGTGGAGGAGCGACTGATTGCTGCCGAGGGGGCATCAGGTTTGGCAAACTGTTTGAAAGAGTTACAGAATGAGCAGAGAAACTGCCTCTACCTGGCCTATTTCGAAGGGTATACCCACCCGGAGATTGCTGTCCGTATAGATGCCCCGGTGGGTTCAGTGAAGACCTGGATACGCCGTGGAATGATACGATTGAAGGAGTGTTTGTCATGAGTCAGAACCAGAGTGAGTATGTTCCACCCGCAGAGGATTTGTTGGCTGCGGAGTATGTTCTGGGTACGCTGGTCGGTGAGGAGCGGGAGGCATTCAAACAGAGAATGCACCGTGACACGGTAATAAGAGAGGGGGTCCAGCAGTGGGAGTCTCAGTTAGGACAATTGGCGGAAGCGGTTCCGGAAGTGTCCCCTCCTGCACAGGCTTGGGGGGCCATTGAAGAGCGTTTGGGGTGGCGCGAAGCAGTGCCTGCAGTGGGGTTTTGGGCAAGCTTGCGACTCTGGCAAGGGGTGAGTGCTGTGAGTACAGCAGCAGTCGCTGTGTTGATGTTGTTGTTGGTCAATACCTCGCCACTTAAACCGGAAATGCTCTATCTGGTGCAGGACCAGGGCAAGACAGAGTGGATTGTGAATGCCAGTTATCAACAGGGCAGGGTCGCCATGCAGGCGGTCAATCCTCCATCTCTTCCACAGGAGGAGGTGTGTAAATTATGGATCAAGAGTGAAGATGGTACAGTCCACCCGATCGGTATTCTGCCTCACGAAGGTGAGGTGACTTTTTCAATTGAGGCGCTTCGCAATCAGTTACTCTCTGTGGATGCCGAATTGATGGTAACGGTAGAACGTCGTGATCGTGCAGAGAACTTGCCTCCTGTTGGAAATATGGTTTCACAAGGTAAATGGATTCACCTCTGATATTCAACAGTTGAAAATATTTGGGTTGTCCATTTAAAGAGAGTTTTCGATGAAATATGCAGCAGATCTGATTCAGTTGGACCATGTGGGAGATATCGGAATGAGCGAGATGATTGGACTCATGCGGCTTCATGTGCAGGAGGTTGCCCGATTCACGACGCTGATCTCCCAAAGTTTGGTGTTGGATCAACAGCAAGTTGAAGAGTTGATGGAAGATTGTAATGGCTATCAGGTGGATGCAACCCCTTTTGTGGAAGAGACCGGGGCAGGAAACTATCAGTTTTCGCCACTTGGGCTTTTTCTGCTTAAAGGGTGTGCCAAAGTTCACGATATTGGAAAACCTCTGTTTCGATCAATCTATCGTCTGGAGAGGGGGCTGACAGAGGAGGAGTTTGTACGTCAGAAAATGCATGCTGATTTGACACGGGTGATTGTGCGTTCGCTTCTGTTAGATACACGCTACAGTTGGCAAACACCGGAAATTGTACGATTGGTTGCAGATTTTGCGGCAGCACACCAAGAGAAGCTTGATGGTACCGGGTACCCGGATGGTAAGGCTGGCAGAGAGATTCCCCTGCTGGGACGGTTGCTAGCCATTGCGGATGCGCTCAGTGCGATTGTGAATCCGCGCCCCTATCAGGCAGAAACTCCGCTGGCTACAGCGTTAGAGTGGTTGAAGAGAGATCGTGGAAGCCATTTTGATGAAAAATTATTAGATGGTGCGGTGGCAGTTCTCGAACAGGAAGACTACTCGTCACAGCGTTTCAGTGGTAACTGGGCAGATGAGGCGGGATTTACGGGTGACTTTAACCTGTTGTTGGGAAATGCCTGTAAAGTTCAATGGGGTGGTGTAGAGCTAGAGCTTCTGGAGACGACTCAGGAAGAGTTATCGTCAATGCAAAACTTGCTTAAGGAAGGGGGAGGAGTCGAATTAAATTAGTGAACTAGGGCGGCCTGGGAGTCGTGCAGGTTGAACTCAGCCAGACCACCCCGTTCATTGATAATAGTATAGATTCTGCTGATCATCTCAATACGTAATTCTACGTATTTTAGTTTCTGTTCGGTTTCTGCTGCGGAACAGATATAATCCACTTTATGCAACTGATCGTAATTGCCGCCGGGGGTGCACTAGGTGCCGTAGCCCGTTACCTTCTATCAAATAGTGTCTATCACTGGTTTGGTAGAGGTTTCCCTTGGGGAACATTGACTGTTAATGGGTTAGGCTCACTATTGATGGGGCTGCTGTTTGTGCTGTTGACAGAGCGCCTGGCATTAGGGCCGCAATGGCGAGGTTTTCTACTGATTGGTTTTCTCGGCGCGTTTACTACCTTCTCTACCTTTTCCATTGAGACCCTAAACCTGATCGAAGGGGGAGCTTTGGGAAGAGCCTTAATCAATATGGTGGGCAGTGTGGTGCTCTGTGTGGCGGCGGCATGGGGTGGTGTAGTGGTTGGGCGGATGGCTTGGGGAGGGGGATAATGGCAGTTAAAAGAACAACGGTAATGATGGTACGAATTTACCTTTCCGAGGAGCGCGCTCAACTGAATCAACTACTCAAATTGTTGCATGAAAAGGAGAAGCTGCGTGGAGTGACAGTATTTCGTGGTATCTCCGGGTTTGGTGACGGGGGGGAGATTCATACTGGTGGGTTGCTTGATCTGTCACTCAACTTACCGATTGTGGTGGAGTTTTTTGATAGCCCGGAGAAGGTGGAACGGGTATTGGAAGATCTTATAACAACAGTTGATCCAGCTCATATCGTGAGCTGGGAGGCAAAGCAGATAATTAAATAATTATGTTAGATCCAAAAAGAGTACGAGAAGATCTGGATGGTGTAGTCGCAGGGCTGGCACGTCGTGGGTTTACCCTGGACAGCAAAAATATGGCTGCACTGGAGGTGCGTCGCAAAGAGACACAGATGCGCACTGAGGAGTTGCAGAGCCAGCGTAACAGCAAGTCCAAGGGGATTGGTCAGGCCAAAGCAAAGGGAGAGGATATTAAACCTCTGCTGGATGAAGTTGCTCAACTGAAAGGGGCGCTGGAGGCTGCTCAAGAGGAGTTGAATCAGGTCCAGACTGAGATGAGTGAGTTGATGATGGGGGTACCCAATATTCCGCACGACTCCACCCCGGATGGAAGAGGGGAAGAGGAGAATGTTGAAATTCGTCGCTGGGGTGAACCGCTTGCGTTAGATTTTGAGGCCAGGGACCATGTTGATCTCGGCGTTGAGCTGAAAGGAATGGACTTTGAACTGGGTGCAAAGATCACCGGCTCTCGCTTTGTGGTGATGCAGGGACAGATCGCCCGCATGCACCGTGCCCTGACACAGTTTATGCTCGATACCCACACCACTGAACATGGTTACACAGAGTTGTATGTTCCTTATGTGGTCAACTCCGACAGCCTGCGCGGTACTGGACAACTGCCTAAATTCAAGGAAGATCTGTTCGCTCTCGGTACAGCCGGTATTCCTGAAGAAGAGCAGGTGCGAGACTACTACCTGATCCCGACGGCCGAGGTGCCGGTCACCAATATTGCTCGCAACGAGATCCAGAAGGCAGAAGAGTTGCCTCGTAAGTTTGTTGCTCATACCCCCTGCTTCCGCAGTGAGGCGGGTTCCTACGGGCGTGATACCCGAGGGATGATTCGTCAGCACCAGTTTGAGAAGGTGGAGCTGGTGCAATTGGTGCGCCCGCAAGATTCATATCAGGCACTGGAAGGGTTGACCGCTAACGCTGAAACCATTTTGCAGAAGCTGCAGCTACCCTACCGGGTGGTCGCTCTCTGTACCGGAGATATCGGTTTCTCCTCCTCCAAGACCTATGATCTGGAGGTGTGGCTACCGGGGCAGAGTGCCTATCGAGAGATCTCCTCCTGCAGTAATTTTGAGGATTTCCAGGCACGACGGATGCAAGCGCGCTGGCGTAACCCGGAGACGGGCAAGCCAGAACTGCTGCACACCCTGAATGGTTCTGGTTTGGCGGTGGGGCGTACTCTGGTTGCTGTGATGGAGAATTACCAGCAGGCTGATGGCTCTATTGTGGTACCTGAAGTGCTACGTAGCTACATGGGTGGCCTCGATAAGATTTGTGTTCCCGAATAATTAGACTTGAGATAAGAGAAGAATAGTATGGATTTTTTGCCGATTTTCATGGATGTACGGGGTCGTACCTGTCTGATCGTAGGTGGTGGCGAAGTGGCTGCACGCAAGGTACAGATGCTCTTGAGAGCAGGGGCCAAGGTTGAGGTGGTGGCTCCAGAGTTGGGAAACACCATGCAGACGTTCAATCAAGAGGGGAAAATCCAGTGGATTGAAGCGGGATTTGATCCGGCTCATCTGCAGAATCCGGCACTGGTCTATGCTGCTACTGACCGGCAGAGTATTAATCAGCAGGTCTCCGAGTTGGCAAAAGAGAAGAACATCCCGGTTAACGTGGTTGATACTCCGTCGTTGTGCAACTTTATTACCCCTTCGATCATTGACCGCTCACCGGTGGTAGCAGCAATCTCCACTGGCGGGGCCTCGCCGGTGCTGGCGAGGTTGATTCGTTCCCGTCTGGAGTCGATGATCCCGGCTGCCTATGGGCAGTTTGCGACATTGGCGGCGAAATTCCGGGACACGGTGAAAGAGAAGATTGACCCCAAAAATCGTCGTCTCTTCTGGGAGAAGGCGTTCCAGGGGCCGATTGCAGAGATGATCTTCTCCGGTCGTACCGACGAGGCGGAACAGGCGATGAACAAGATGGTGGAGACCTGTTGTCGTGCTGATGGTGGAGAGCCACTCAATAGTGGTGAGGTTTATCTGATTGGTGGTGGTCCCGGTGACCCGGATCTACTCACCTTTCGAGCATTGCGTTTGATGCAACAGGCCGATGTAGTGGTCTATGATCGCTTGATTTCCCCCGCTGTGCTGGATCTGACACGTCGTGATGCAGACCGTATGTATGTGGGTAAGGAACGAGATAACCATTCAGTGCCACAGGACCAGATCAATCAGCTGCTGGTTGATTTGGCAAAACAGGGCAAACGGGTGGCACGACTGAAGGGGGGAGACCCCTTTATCTTTGGCCGTGGTGGTGAGGAGATTGAATTGCTGGCGGAGCATCAGATACCCTTCCAGGTTGTGCCGGGTATTACTGCCGCCTCGGGTATCTCCTCTTATGCGGGCATTCCGTTGACCCACCGCGACCATGCGCAGTCCGTCACCTTTGCCACTGGACATCTTAAGGATGGCTCCTCAGACCTCAACTGGCAGGCTCTGGCACAACCGGGGCAGACGGTGGTTTTCTATATGGGATTGAAAGGGGTTGAAACGATCTCATCCAAATTGATCGAACATGGAATGGACCCCAAGACTCCGGCAGCCTTAGTGCAGAAGGGGACTACACCAGATCAGAAAGAGTACATTGGTACACTGGAAACACTGCCGCAGATTGTTAAGGAGTCAGATATTAAACCTCCCACATTGACTATTATTGGTAGTGTAGTGACACTGCACGCGAAGCTGGATTGGTTTCAGCCTGATGAGCAGCGCGGTAACGAGCCTCGGGTTTTCTAGAATGACACAAGAGCAGACCAATATTCCGGTGATCCCGGATGAGTACTTTGTTGCGGCGTTACGGTTGATCGGTATGGCGAGCCTGGAGGGGGCTTATCACGCCTCTGAATTTCGCAAAGTAGGAGAGGTTTATGATCTACTGAATGAGTTGTTGGAGGTCTATGCGCAGGAGAATAGTGACAATGCTCTTAGCGCGAAGTCTGTAGATGAGGTAGAGCCGCCGCGCTTGACCATTGATCACCTCTTTATCATCGAGGTAGCAGTTGCCTTTGCGTTAGAACGGGGTAAACTTGATGAACAGAAAGCGTTGGCTGAAGCGGTACAGGCTGGCTTTAAAGAGCATAATGATGCGATTCGAAAACAGGCTGAGGTACCGACTGAAGCGACTCGTGAATGATAAATGCATAGTGATAATCAGGCGAAGAGCTGATCAAATCTGGTCGTAAACCTATCAGAGGAGTAGAGAAGATGTTAGTTAAAGATATTATGAGTCGCCATGTGCGCACAGTAACACCAGATACCCCCATGCGTGAGGTTGTCTCCGCAATGACACTCTACCGTGTGAGTGGGCTCCCAGTGATAGAAGAGGAGAGGCTGGTTGGTTTTATTGCTGAGAAGGATGTGCTTCACCACCTCTTTCCCTCGCTGGAAGAGGCGATGACCCAGAGAGGGACCTTTGACTTTGAGGATATGGAGTCCAATTATGCCCAGGTTGTGAATCTTAAGGTGAGTGACTTAATGTCTACAGGTGTGATTGGAGTTACTCAAGATATGCCGGTACTCAAGGCAACCTCACTGATGGTACGCCACCGTTTTAGACGTATTCCGGTTGTTGATGGAGATAAACTACTGGGAATGATGAGCTTGGGGGATGTGCATAAGGCAATCTTCAAGAAAAATATTGCCGATGTATGTGCCAAGGTTTAACCACTAACATCGTTTCAAGGCTGGTTTATGGATAAGTCCCTCTCTATGAGAGGGACTTTTTGGTTTTAATTCCATGAATTTATATAGGGGGAAAACTTATGGTTGAATCAATTCACCCAATTTTACTTAACTTTATCTATGTTGTTGTGGGTGGGGTCGTTACGCTAATCTTTATGTGGGTAGGGTGTAAAATATTTGCCCATATTATGGATTTTAGTATCTCTGATGAGTTGCAGAAAGGGAATCTTGCAGTAGGTCAAATGGTGATGGGGCTCTATGTGGGGATTGGAATCGCGTTAGGACTGGTGATTGGTTTAGGCTTGAATTAAGAAAGCACTGAACAGGTCATGCACAGTTTACGATGGGTCCAATGGGGAATTCTATTTTGGGGCTTCTATTCGCAAGCGGTGTTGGCGATCGATTTACGGAGAGTTGAGTCAGGGTTTTATACGGATCAATACGATGCCCATTTCAGGAAACAGTCCAAGCACTACTTTGGTCCGATGATTGATTGGCATTGGTTCAAGGCGCAGGGGATTGCTGAATCCAATTTGCGTCCTAATGCAAAAAGTTACAAAAAGGCTTATGGGATTATGCAGTTACTTCCTTCTACCTTTGATGAAATTCGCCAAAATGGGGCAGGGTTCAGCGGTGCGCAAATTGAAGAACCACGTTGGAATATCGCAGCGGGGATCTACTATGACCGTTATCTGTTTCGCAAGTTTGCCGCCATTGAAGATGTGACAGAGAGGTTGAATTATACCTTTGGGGCCTACAATGCAGGACGTTCTCGAATTATCAGAAGTCTGAAGGGGCTACGGACAGAGAAGGAACCTTGGCCTCAGTGGAGTAGTTTGGAGGGTAGTATCCCTTGGGAAACCTCAAGATATGTCGAGCGGATATACTGGCTTATGGAGTAGATGGGTTACTCTTTCGACTGGGGCACTGAAAGAAGGATATGGTTTTGGAAGATTTTGAAGAGAACAGGGTTTGGAAGGTTCTTTCCATTGATGATGAACAGAGTGTTCATGACACCTATCGTGCGATTCTATGTGAGGATGAGCTGGGGACTGAGCTGGATGACCTGTTTGATGTCATATCTTCTCAAAAGAAGACCGATTCTAGTGAGATGCGTTATCACCTTGACAATGAATTGAGTGGTCAAGCAGGTTTTCAGCGTGTAGAGCAGGCTCTTGAGGCGGGAGATCCCTATGTGGTGGTATTTATTGATATGCGTATGCCTCCAGGGTGGGATGGGTTAAAAACTGCCGAGATGATCCGCCAGATTGATCCTGATGTGCGCATTATTTTGATTACGGCCTACGCTGATTATGAGTTGAGTGAAATTCGAGAGCGAATCGGTGATGATTTTGTCTTTATGAATAAACCGGTGACTCAGAATGAGTTGCTGCAGATCACCTCCCTGTTCGTTAAGCAGTGGTTTAATGCGCATGAAAACCGTACAAACAATATTGAGGAGGATGGTTCACTATCCCCCTCTGCAGATAGTCTTTTTGACCATGATGATGAAACATTTAATGTATTGCTGGTTGATAGTTCACCAACAATATTAGCTGTTTATGGATTTTTATTAAAGAGAAATCCACATTGTATTGTTGAGGTGGCAGAAGGGGTGGATGAGGCGTTGGAGCGGATGCAGACCTTTATTCCGGACCTTGCGATTGTGGACTATTTTATGCCTCAGAAAGAGGGGCTAATTTTAATAAAAGAGCTGCTGCAGCAAGAGGCTCAAAATGCAGTGCTCTCATTTTTTATTCATAAGTCGGAGGAAAAACTGGTTGAATATGAATCTGATTTGATAGAGGTGCTTTACAAGGATGATCCAACAGAGGTCTTCCTCCACCGTATCGGATCCATGCTGCAAACCTTCTACACCCGGAGAGCATTGCACTCTATTCAGAATCAGGCGACAACCCCCGTTAAGAAAACAGAACAAGTTGAGCAGAAACCGTTTGATACATACAGGCGCCTGCTTCTGCTGGAATCGATTCTCGATAGCGTACCAGAGATTCTGTTAGTGGTTGGGAGTGATCAGAAAATCAGTTACGCAAATCGCACTGCAGTCCATCAACTGGGATATGAGCTGGATCAATTGAATGGTATGGCATTGTCAGGGCTGATGGACTGGAACAGCCCGAGAGAGGGTAGAGAAGAGCGGCAGCTTCAATGTCAGGATGCCCGCAATATACCCGTTGTGGTCTCAAGCTATACTCTTAATGGGGGAGGCGATGCTGAGGGTGAGCTGTTGGTCTGTTATCTCTCGGACAGGCACCTAGGTGGTTAAAATTAAGAGCATATGTAATGGATAAAGAGAGCAATAAAGGCGGACAGTCAGAGGTTCAAGGTAGTCAAGAAGTAGAGGTGCCTTTGGTGTACCAAATTCAGGTCAGTTACGTCGCAGTTGAAGACCGCTTGATGCTGCGTGTGCTCACCAAGCAGGGTGAGGAGTTTACCTACTGGGTTACGCGTCGCTTATCGAATGGATTGATCACCGGGATGTATCATATGCTGGGTATTGACCGTTCCTCACTGGAGCAAGGTTGGTCAAAAGAGCACGCGGGAGTTCCAACCAGCCAGGATGTTCAGCAAGAGATCCGTTCCATGCAGCTGGAGCGGAAACAGCAGAACCTGGACCATACCACTCAATATGGAGAGGGTGTTGAACGTGTTCAGCCAGAGGGTATAAGTCCTCAGTTAATTCGTCGGATTAATTTTCAGCCCAGCCCCCCCTATACGATCCTTCAGATCGACTCCGGCTCAGGAAGCAGTCACCGTTTCGGATTCAATAATGAGCTACTTGCAGGAATGCTAAAAGGGGTAGAGGGTAATGTTAAAAAAAATGGCTGGGTAGAACCATTTTCAAAGAGTGGAGCTATTGAGAAAACTTCGGATGGACCAGATGTGGATCCAGACAGAACCGAAGAGCCAATATTGCACTGATTACAACAGGCTCTTCATTTCCATTCAAAATTGTGGTGTGTGGTTGGTGCTGTTTTCCGGTGCTGCTTCAGGTTGAATAACCAACGGGGTACCTCTCCAGGGGAAAACAGGAGGGGAGCCGAAATTGATACTGCATTGATAACGCAAGTTGTACCAAACAACAGAACCAGGAGTAGAGTCATTGATTGCTGTTCCTGCATGAGAATCGGAGTAGGTGGTTTTAAACGCGCCCCCTTCGCCCACATCACAGGTTGAATGTGCCTGATCCAGACATTCAGTTGGACTCTGTTGACATTTTGCGGAGTAGAGCAGCTGCCCATTCTTTGAATTACTGGTAATGCAGCCGGATAATAGTAGAATGAATACAAGCAAAATACTGTTTTTCATGGCTTTTACGGTATGTGGAGAGGGTAGAGAGTAAAGATAGAGTCTACCTCTCTCCACCTAAAAGAGCCAGAAACAACATTGAATATTTTCAATATTTTGGAGGGTGTTCTATGGCGATAACGACCTGGATCGTGATGGTTACTGTGTGGTGAGAAGTGTGACCATATCAAAAAGGAGTACGGTATAGCTCAGCCCCAGTATGGTAATCGTGGCTGTTTTAAACTCCTGTTCGTATCCATGCTGCTGGTTATAGAGTATTTTTTTGAAGGTATCCATCACTATTCTCCGGTCTGTCAAATTGTTGCCCTAAAGCATCTTTCCTCTTCATATAAAGCAATAATTGTGCCATTTCATGTGATGGCTGATGGCTGGTGGCAATCAAGTCAAAGAGTGGAAGGGGGCAATATTCAAAATTATAGACTCTGTAGATCGGTCCGCTGAAGAGATCTGATGATTCTGTTATACGTTGGATAATATAAACGAGAATCAATCCTATATTATCAATTGTGGATATTATTTCCCGTTATAGAGTTGAGCGGGTGTTTTTTCAGGTACCCGTTACAAAACAGTAATTTATTAATACGATGAAGTTTAAATAAAAAAATGGTTTTTATTGTGATCTATCAATGTGTTATTAATAGAACCTAATTTTATTTATTGTCAAGCGGTGCAATGTTCTGGTGTTTCAGCAAGAAAGTGGGGGGTTCACAAAGCCTGTGGATAACCCTGTGTATATAGGTTTGATAGGTACAGCGAAACGTAAAGTGGTTAGGGAACCTCTGAACAAGTCTGGGTAATTTGAATTACGTCCATAGTGTCCAAGATCAAGGCGAAGATCGCAGCCAATAGCAGGCTATTAGCAAGGTTTTCAACGAAGATATTGGGCGCTATGGGCGTTAGGCATTTACACATGACTTATTCAGAGGTTCCTTAGCTGCAAGGCAGATTGTTCGAGTACTAGCAGAAATGGTACTGCTTTTTGATCTCTTCATGAATCTCCCATGTGCAATGCAGCCCCTCAGGGAATGTGACAAGATCACCTTTGACGATGGTTAATGGTGTGCCTCCATCGGGAGTTACGGTAACGTTTCCCTGTAAAAAGTAACAGGTTTCATCACACTCATAAACCCAAGGAAAGGTAGCAACCTCTTGAGTCGAGACGGCCCAACAGTTAACGCCCATGGCATCTAGTTCGACTTGGGATGGGGTATGGTTAATCTTGATTTTACTAATTAATTTTGGCTGAGTACTCATTAATTGTGACCTTCCTGTACTCCTAACAGTAGGATATTTGGAGCAAAAGTACAGGGTATCTTTTGATAATGTACTTTTCTCACAACTTTTGTATTTGCCCCGCACTACAGCTACTCTTGAATCAATGTCATCAACTTAATAATAAATAAGCTAAAGGATTGGTGAAACGTGTCGCTACTTAGCCTGTAAGTCCAGTTAAAAAAAACCGATACTCTTTGACTGGAGCTGTCCCGCACCTACCTAATTGCTCAATGGTCGGTGCGGGCTTTTTTACCGTCTGTTGTTAAACTTTTTGAACTCGTTTATCTGGATAGTTACAGTTTTCTTAGTAATCAAGCTGAATACCGATCCGCTTAAGAAGACGTCGCTCCAAGTCAAGATCATGTCGTGTCAGTGCATGGTTTTCAATCCATGCAGCATCAAAAGCCAGCGATACAGTGTCACTATCGAACTCTATCTGAGGAGCGGGGACGGTATCACTGCCGCGTCCACGATAGAGCAGCACAGCAAGTCGCAGCACTATCGCTGCTTTCATCATCTGTGATTTCAAGCGAAATGAGTCAAACTGTACTTCGTTCAATTTCATTCGGTGTGCCTCTACTAGCGCACTGAGAGTCCGTTGCTCCTGACGAGAGAATCCGGGAATATCGGAGTGCTCAATCAGGTAGGCACTATGACGATGATATTTTCGGTGAGAGATCGCAAGCCCGACCTCATGTAGTTTGGCTCCCCATCGTAGGGCGTCTTCAAAACGCTCTTCATCTTCTGAGAAATGGTTTACGACCTGACCAAATAGCGCACTGGCCAACACATGAACCCGCTCCGCATGTGCAAAGGCGACATGGTAACGTTTCATCAAAGCATCAATAGAAAGCTCACGAATATCATGTTGGGTAATTCGCCCCACATGATCATAAATAACCCCTTCACGCAGTGCTCCGTCAGAGACCATCAACTCTTCAATTTTAAGCTGTTTGAAGGCAGCATAGAGAATGGCTAGTCCGCCGGGAAAGACTGGGCGACGCTCTTCTTTGAGTCCTTCCAGGTCCAGTTTATCCACTGAACCCACCTCAATGGTTATTTTACGTAATTTCTTGAGAGCATCAAAGGTTATAGCATGGTGAGACCAGCCTGCAGCAAGGATGATTTTGGCAATAGAACGAATGGTGCCTGAGGAGCCAATAGCGCGCTCCCACAGACTGTTTTTATAATTTTTTCGTACCCCCTGCAGCTCAGCCATGGCATCGAGTTCAGCGTTTTCCATCCTTTTTTTGGTGATTATGCCGTCAGCAAAGTGCTTCATACTCATACTGACGCTACCCATGGTGAGACTGTCCATCTGAAAGGGTGTCTGTCCTGATCCTCGTATTAATTCGGTGCTTCGTCCACCTATATCCATCACTAACAGCGCCTGATCCATCACCTCGATATCATGAGTAACCCCCTGGTACACCAGTCGCGCCTCCTCAAAACCGGAGATAATTTCAATCTCATGGTTCAGCGCTTTTTGTGCGGCATCCAAGAAAGGTTCTGCATTACGTGCTGTACGTAGTGTTTTGGTGCCTACGGCTCGAATGGCCTGAGGAGGAATCCCCTTGAGACGTTGACCAAAGCGCTCCAGAGTTGCCAAAGCACGTTCCATCACCTCTGGCGTCAAGTTATTCTTCTTATCCAGTCCACCACCGAGACGTACCATCTCTTTGACTCGGTCCACAACCTGAACTTCACCATTTTGATGCTCCGCAACAATCATATGAAAGCTGTTAGAGCCAAGGTCAATAGCAGCAATAGTTTCAGACTGGTTCAAGAGGCTCTCCTTGACCCACGTTTTGATAGATGGTTAATCAATTTCATCCAGCAGGGTGAGTTGTAATTGACTCTCATCAGAAGTATGGGGTAAGAGTTCAAGGCGAAACCCTAGGGCCTTGCAGATCTGTTCTCCTCCATCAACTGCAAGTTGATAGAGTGCATCTTTGTATTCTCCAGTCTCTTGATCCAATAGCGGAGGAGTTAACAGGGTAAGACTCCAGGGAAGCTCACCAGCGGTCACCGTAACAGGTTTGGGAAGTAGGTGGGTCATCTCCTGTAGAGTATGTTGTATCAAAACAAGATCAACCTTGATAGTGCTCTTTTGTTCGGTTATGGTCACATCGTTGACTGGGGAGAGACTTACTTCTATAGTGTCGTTTTGCAAGGCTTCAGTAAGCTTTATAAACGCATCTCCGGAGACAAAAACAGGGTCCTGTTTCAATGATTGATTATCACTGCTTGCCCATTGTGTGAGTAGTGTCACTATTGCTTGTAAGCCTCGGAGTGAATCGCGCGATACCTGTACCAGACTATGATCTTTTGACAGGTCACTCTTGCTCTGTAACAGACCCAAATACAGCTGTAGTGCATTCAGTGGCTGTTTAAGATCATGTGCCGACAGTGAAAGATACTGTCGTAGTGTTGTGGCCTCAGGTCGACAACACCTATACATCGGGATGTTCCTCCAGCAAAAGGCGTATACCTTGAACATAGAGATAGTGGTCATCAGCAATCAGAATATTCACGTTGAGTTCTTTACTTGTACTTAATATAGTTATAAGAGAGGATTATGTTGTTGTTTGAATATTACAGAAGCCTCTAAAAAATCACAACATATCATCGTACTGTACAATGACTTAAGACCGGTGAGCGGTAACAGTGGTACCCATTGCTCTTGCGGTTGAAGCAGAAACAGGCTCATTTTGAATTCAAAATTTATTATGGATCCATTTTGGCATAGACTCCATTAAGAACGGATAATCTATCATCATTTTGGTGAAGACATCATAGGCAGCTGATGAATCTTCTGCAGCATACTTGATTTGTGCGTTACTCAGCGTTGGTGCCTCCCAGTTTGAGGTAGACATACTTTTGGATTTTTGGATCTTGTTGCCTAAAATGAATGCAACGGATTTTTTGGTTCCAATCTGGTTTTCATATCCAAGTTTTGATGTAAATAACCACTCAATATCTGCGCATGACTGTAATTTGATATCAAATTCTCTCTTGAATGCACTCTTATCACCTTTTAGTCCTATTCCAATCTTTAGTATTCGATGGTCTTGTAGAATATCCAGAACCTGAGATATGTTGTCAGTCCGTTTGACCTGGAAGATAAAGCAATCAGATGCAGTAGAAATCTGAATAATTGCAATACCATTACTTGGGGCACCTGACTTGAATGTGGGTCTCTGTTCCGTGTCAAACCCAACCACGCCGTGGCTTCTGATGGCGCTGATTGCATGCTCCATTTCGTCATCACCAATTAGTTGAACATTTCTACTTTCAAGTGAGTATGCCGGCATATTGTCGATATCAAGACTATCAATAGTATCGATTGCCTCGAACAGGCTAATGATTGATGACGTTGATGTATCAATTTCCTTTAGTGCTTGATTGACAGCAAAATCAATCCGCTCAAGAAAGTCGTTATCACAGCTATTTTTGATGATATTAAGCCTACGATTGTCGGCAAGTGTTCTAAAAATTGTCATTAATTCTTTCCATGAAGAGCATTGAAGTATCACAGGTTTTCAGCAACAAGTCATAGCTTTTCATTTAGAAAATTGTTGAAGGGTGCATCAGAGACAGAAAGAGGGTGGAAATATAGAATACTGTGTCGGGTACAGAACCACACAAGGTGATTGTGTAATTTAACATAATGTACATTATGCGCAATCAAGGCGCAACAACTCAACAGTAGAAATAGTCCCAATATCACAGGCAGCTCAAACCATATCTATACATTAAAGAAACCTCGCACCATCCTCGCCTCCTCTGGGTCGATACCACACGCCGTTGCAACCTCTCCCCACTGGCTGATAGCATATCCAATCTCTTCAACACATTGGGAAACAACGGATCGAGACAGCCCAAAGATCCGCTGTGTGCCCTCCAATTCAGAGAGTGATGGTGGGTTTGGACTCTGTTTGTATCCTGCAGCATGGTATCCCCCTCTTATGATCGTGGGTACCAGATCATAGGCGGGTGCCAATCGATAGCCATGTGGCTGGCTATCACCCATGCGGTAGATCAAACTGAAATTTCGTTCATGGTCATCGGTGTTGTTGATCGCTCGGTTAAACAGCATCAGCCTCAGAAGTGCCATTACATCCTCCTCAATAGCCACTGAAAATTGCTGTAGCACGCGATAGATATCATCATATCTAAAAGTATGATGGACCATACGCTGAGTTTCAGAGTCTCGTAACAGGGTGTTTATGCTGATCATGTGGTTACGGCTCTTATCTGGGTTAACGTCAAAGCGCTCCACCAACAATACTTCTCGCTCATTGATCCCGGATTGAACCGACCCATCCAGTATCTCTAGATTGGCTTTACGTGCCATCTTCATACAGGCAAGCTCAACTCTTGCATTGTTGTATCGATCCATTGCAGGGCGGTTAAATTTTGCGATATATCTCTTCTCGGCATCATACAAAAGTGCTTTTGGGCGAGCACCCCCAATACCGGTACCATTATTGGCAAGATAGAGCAGGCTCGCTTCATCATAGCTGTCCCTAGCTTCTGGGGCATCCATGCGCTGCGCCGCAGACTCTGCTATACCAATCTGCGCAACATTCGCACCAAAATCGAATTGTGGCTGCCCCCCTTGCGGAACAATGGAGAGCCCTCCGATACGACTTCTGGAGAGCATATCGAGTGAGTCAATTATGCTGTTAGGATTGTACTTCTTCTGATGTTGGTAAAACGCAATCTGACTCAAGATGCGTCGCCCCCAGTCATCCGGAAGATAGTCATCCACCACCCCCGGTATCGCTCCCCCTCTGAATTCAAAGCCTCTCTCATCCAGTGGCAGTGCCGATGGATCGAGCGGGAAAGCGTGTTCCGATGCCAAATAACCGGGGAGATAGCGAAAACCAATCGCCTCTAAAGCGTGATGAGCCTCCACGACCACAAGCTCAGCTGCCTGCATACCCAGTTGTTCGGTATGGATATGGAGATCGTACCTTCTTTTAGTCATCAAAAAGCCCTCTCTCTTCATGGAAGAGCTTATTGAATGCGTGTTGTAGACCCAGCACCTTTGCGGCAGAGAAGTATTTCCCCATGCCTACAGAGAGATCCCCCTTCTCCATCTTCTGTAAGGTAGCACGACTCACATCAATTCTGATCGAAAATGCGCGGAGATCATCCTGTGGGAAGTGGCGTTTTCTGGCTTCTCGGAGCCTCTTTCCCAGTTCTGGCAAAAATTTATCCATACCAAAATAATAGTATTTATGTGCTTTATATGCAACAAATACTATTATAATGACTCCAAAAACCGGGGCAGATACTTACTCAAAAATAGCAGTCTCACTCGTCCCTCAACTCCAAACTGATCCCAATCGGGCACCTCCTTTAATCTGTGATGAGTACCAGAGGATCTTTCGTTAACTGGAACTTCCCGGTAAGAGCCTCAATGGTGTTGTAGAACTTTACGATATTTATGACCTTACCGGTTACAGTGTACTCAGCCTTGTCTTGGAACCATCCATCTTCAGTTACTCTGTAATCAATATCGAGTTCTAACTTTGATGCCAAATCCTTCAATGACCTCTCAAGCCCAAAGACATGAAACTGTATATACGCATACCCTTTTTGCTGTCCCGTTGAATTTGGGCTGTAACTCTTACCATCAACGCTATTAAGCGATCCCTCTTCAGGCAGCACTGTTGGGGGCTCTACAGTCACACTGTGAGCCTCATTTATCATGACTGTAGATACTGCTAATACAAAACAGGCTATTAAAGTTGTTTTCATTATCGGACGGTCTCGCTTTTTATTGTACTGCACCTTCAGCCTTCTGAATTACGTTCATAGTTCCAAGGATGCCAATCAGGTTATGAAAATGACTCAATACGGAAGTACATTTTTGCTTTAGTTCCTTGACCAACGTTTCTGTTATTACTCTCTATTATTCTCAATCACATCAAGAATTTTCTCGATCTGCTGCTCATCAAACCCCGCTGTTTGTAGTCTACTGACCGCCTTATCTCGCTCTATTATCAACAACCCTTCTCTTTTGTGCTTCTGCAATCTTTCAGTAAAGAATAAGATAGCAACAAAAAACAGAGCAATAACAGCTGATATGACCACTGCTTCGGTCATTGCTTGTCTCCCATGTCTGAACTTAAAGTTTGATCTGTATGATCAATAGTCATATCAAGAATCATCTCAGTCTGCTGTACATCAATCCCAGTCTTTTGCAGCCTGTTTACTGCAACCTCTCTTTTAATCATCACTGTATCCATAGGCTAATATTGGAAAAATCCGCACTTGATGCAATTATACCGAATTCGCAGTATCATTTAATGAATCACTATTTATTACTTTTTATCAATTTCTTTCAATCAATATGCGAATTCTACATACAATGCTGCGCGTTGGAGATCTGGACCAATCGATCCAGTTCTATACTGAGGTGCTTGGGATGAAACTGCTTCGACAGAAAGATTATCCTGATGGGAAATTCACTCTCGCTTTCCTTGGCTATGGTGAAGAGAATGACAATACCGTGCTTGAGCTGACTTACAACTGGGGCACTGATTCGTATGATCCAGGGAGTGGGTTTGGTCATATTGCCCTGGAGGTGGATGATGTTTATACGGCTACTGCAGAGATTAAATCGCGTGGTGGAAATATCATTCGAGAGGCCGGTCCTATGAATGCTGGCAGCACCATTATTGCGTTCGTAACTGATCCAGACGGCTATCAAATCGAGTTGATTGGCAAGAAGTAGAAGTCTCAAATTACATTTTGAGACAATACCAAAAAAGAGACATAGATGACTGCTTCTTCTTTACCCTCTCTTATGGAAATGATCTCTGCACTGATTGCATCGCCATCTGTCAGCAGCATTTCGCCACGTTGGGATCAGGGAAACCGCTCAGTCATCGAGCTACTGGCATCCTGGTTTAGTGAGCTGGATTTTGCAGTTGAAATTTTACCTATTGAAGGGCACCCAGGGAAATTCAATCTGATCGCCAGTACTGGGCAGGGTCCTGGAGGACTGGTACTTGCGGGCCATACCGATACGGTTCCTTGTGACCCACATCTCTGGAACTGTGACCCTTTTCAGCTCAAAGAGAAGGATAACCGTCTTTATGGGCTAGGCAGTGCAGATATGAAGTCCTTTTTTGCACTTATCATTGAAGCTCTACGGGGGGTTGATCGAGCACACCTGCAACGCCCGCTCACTATTATCGCTACTGCTGATGAGGAGAGCACCATGTGCGGTGCCAAGGCACTGGTAGCACTACAGAGAAAGTTGGGGCGACATGCGGTGATTGGTGAACCCACTGGCCTAAGACCCATTAGAGCCCACAAGGGGATTGGAATGGAGTGCTTAAAAATTCATGGGCAATCGGGCCACTCAAGCGACCCAAGCCTCGGAGCCTCTGCTCTTGAGGGGATGCACACCTTAATGAGCGAACTGCTGCGCTGGCGTGAAGAGTTACAGGAGCGTTACCAGAACCCGCTTTTTGCAGTGGAGGTACCCACCATAAACCTGGGTCACATCCATGGCGGCGATAACCCTAACCGCATTTGTGGCACCTGTGAGCTACAAATTGACATCCGTCCACTGCCAGGCATGTCATTGGTGGATTTGCGTGCTGAAATGGCAGCACGATTCCATCCTCTGTTTGCACTGTCGCCCTTGAGACTGGAGTTAGAGCCTGCATTTGAGGGTATTCCCCCCATGGAAACTCCAACAACGGCAGATATCGTTCAGATTACCGAGAAGCTAACAGGTTACAAGGCTGGTGCCGTAGCCTTTGGAACTGAGGGCCCTTTTTTCAACCAGATTGGGATGGAGACCATTATCTTAGGCCCCGGAGATATCGACCAAGCTCACCAACCTGATGAATTCCTTTCTCTCGACAGAATCAACCCAATGGTCAGAGTTCTTCGCCAATTGATCAATTACTATTCTTAGAGTGAAGACTTTCCACTTTTCTGTCGAAACAATAAAATACTGGATTATGGTGTTCGGTATAAACAAATCGCTAAGAATTTTGGGTGGGCTGTAGAGGTTAAAGATGAATCATTATTCATGAAATAGTGTATTAACAGAAGAGTGATTTAAGATATAATTGAAGAGTAATTCCCTTATACATAACCAGTCTAGTTCGATGCAGTCATGACCACGTAAGTGCTTTGCTAGCAATAGATTATTTTTGATGGAGCTATTTTAAAGTGATGAGTAAAGAAAGCCTAACACAACCATCTGAATATATTCGTATTTTAGCTGTGGATGATGACAAAGGAATGATGGAGTTTTATACTGAGCTGTTCAAACTGAAACAACCGAATTGCTTTGTTGACCAGTTGTCAAACTTACTATTTGCAGGGAAAATGAGCACTAATCCCAAACAGCAACCTTTACCTATTCTGATTCAACTAGGTAAAGCTTTCTCTGGAAAGTCGGGATTGGCGGCAATGCAAAAAGGTGTAAGGATAGGAAAACCATACTCTGTGGTCTTGATGGATATACGAATGCCTGGTGGTTGGGATGGAGTGGAAACGGCGGTCAAAATTCGGGATGAGTTTCCTGAGACTAAATTCATCTTTGTGACTGCGTATATGCAAAATAACATTGAACAGCTGTGGAATAAATTTGGTATCAACTTCTCTTATCTAAGAAAACCTTTTGATCGTGATGAATTTCTCCAACAAGTGCTTCTACTAGGATCCAGTTGGTTGCAAGAAAAGCAAGCGAAGATATGAGACTATCCCATTTCTAAAACATCCGCTGAGACCACTAATCAGTTGAGAAATTGTTCAAGTACCCTTCTGAGTTCCTGCTTATCAATGGGCTTTGCAAGAAAGCCATCACATCCCGCCTCACTAAATAACTCCCGGTGCTTCTGCATGACGTTTGCCGTTAAGGCGATGATGGGTGTTTGGTTTCCCTGAGACTTGAGTATTTGGCATGCTGTAATTCCATCCATTACAGGCATCTGCATATCCATCAGAATGAGATCGAAAGAGTCAGCGAATGCGGTATCGACGGCTTCTTGTCCATTCTGGGCTATAGTGACTGACAACCCCATTCTTTCAAGAATACGACGTTCCAGCAACTGCAACTCCGGAGTATCTTCGGCAATCAGTATATTGCCTGAAAGTTTCTCGTTGAGTGCCTGAGCAGGATATATGACCTGTTGCTCTTCACTTAACGGGATAGCACTACTCCGGTAGGGTAGCGTTAACAGAAAAGTGGAACCTTCCTCTTTTACACTATGAACGGTAATCGTTCCTGCCATCATCCCAGCCAAGGCTGATGAGATAGAAAGACCTAACCCACTACCACCGTAGCTTCGTGAAATTGACTTATCAGCCTGCTCAAAACGGTTAAACAAGTTTTTCTGCTCCTCCTCCGTCATCCCAATTCCCGTATCCTTCACTTCAAAGAGTAGCGACTCCCCATCAACCCAGGTGGTCAGAATGACCTCACCATGACTTGTGAATTTGAGGGCATTGCCAATGAGGTTAGTGAGTATCTGGCAGACCCTGTGACTATCTCCAAGTAGCTTAAAGTACTCGGAATTCCGGGCTTTAACGATAAATTCAAGATTGTTGATTCGCGCACTGTTCTGTAATATTCCCTCAACATCTTTGAGCATCTGATTAAAGTCATAAGGGATCTCTTCAATAGAGAACTTTCCAGATTCAATCTTTGACATATCCAGAATATCATTCACTAAGGCAAGTTGACTTCGCCCGGCAATCTCAATCGAGCGAATCAACTCAAGATGATGTTGGTCCTGCAATTTTTCAGCAAGCATTTCACTGTTACCAATAATAGAGGTGAGCGGCGTACGCAACTCATGGCTCATCGAAGCAAGGAAATCATCTTTTGCTCTTACAGCATTTTTTAACTTTTCATCATTTTCTAACTGTTTTGTGATGTCCCTGAATATCCCTACATATTGACAGACTTCATCTTCTCTATTTTTAATGGATGTAATCGTAAGTTGTTCTGCATACAAGGTACCGTTTTTCTTTTTATTCCATAAAACACCGCTCCAAAACCCCCACTCATTTATTTTTTTCCACATTTCATCATAAAACTGTGGGGCTTGTCTGCCTGAGTGCAGCAGTGACGGAAATTGACCTATGATCTCTTTACGTTCATAACCAGTTGTTTTTGAGAAAGCTTCATTGACATCTACAATAGATGTCGTTGAGTCAGTAATGATAATTCCCTCTTCAGCATATTTGAAAACATTCGCTGCTTGTTGCAATTCCTTCTCATTAGCACGCAACAACAGGTTTGCCCTGAGAAGCCTCAACGTGATAAATAATAATAGTGTAGAGGTCGCTAGAATAACCACTATAATCTGCTTCCAAAATCTATTGATTACCTCAAGCAGGGTTGGAGGCTTGGGTGTGTAGGGCCCTAAACCCACCTCTCGAAAAAGATCACCTACTGAACTGTAATGACCTGGGATGGTCCATCCAAAAATCCCTGCACTTTTTGCAGCGGGAGAAGTGGAGGGTATATTCATCAGGTGGTACACAATTTTTATAGCCACGTCATGAGGCACCCCCGTCACTTTTGCGAAAGGCCACTCTGGGTATAATCTCGTACTCAGCAGATAGGGGTAACCTGCCTCAGATACCTGATTTACGATCTTGAGTTGACTGAGCTGAAGCTCCCCATTTTTTTCCATCTGCTCCAGCAGGTCTGAGCGTACAAATCCAGCATCGGCCTCTCCTCTGAGGATGCTTTCAACAACTTTTCGGTGGTTTTTCAGTTCAATAATTTTAGACTCATTTCTGAGATCAGAACCTTGTAGAACGGCCTCTCTTAAATGTACCTGCCAGCCCCCTAAACTAGACTGAGAAGGAATCACAACTGTTTTACCTTCCAAGTCAGTGTAATG
>Ga0209250_1000107_pt1 | contig 56038 bp, 52 predicted proteins | sample SaaInlV_200m_DNA_FD_184663 | JGI IMG/M metagenome (GOLD analysis project Ga0209250, IMG submission 184663) | Marine microbial communities from expanding oxygen minimum zones in the Saanich Inlet - Saanich Inlet SI072_LV_165m_DNA (SPAdes) (version 2) | ecosystem: Environmental > Aquatic > Marine... | reverse complement strand
GCCAGACCCTCGGACATCTGCCGACGAGCCCACCGGGCCATCGACTTGAACTCGGACACCTGGATACCGCTGACGGCTGATGCCTCGCGCATGGCCAGCTCGTCGGCGGCCAGCTTCTTCGTCTTCTGACCCTGCTGGTGGGCCTGCTTGAAGGCGTGACCCTCGTAGTCCTTGGCCGACGCCGACCGCTTCATGGCCACCTTGCGGGTGCCGGAGGCGTTGGCGAATGCGGTGGCGACCTTGAGCACCTGCTCCGGGGTCTCCTCTGCGACTGCCTGACGCCCCTCGTTGCGGGTCAACTGTCCGGCCTGGACCATCTTGACGACGTGAGCCTGAGCCTTCTCCATCTGGGCCACGTTCAGCTCTGCCTGTGCCAGCTTCGCCCACGCGGCGTTCTGGCCCTGCTGCTGACGCTCCGTCACCTGCGTACCCAGGCCGCTGTAGACGGCCTCCTTGGGCATCTGGTTGGCCCGTGCGATCTGCTCGACCGCGTGCCGGATGGCGACCGGGTTGGCCTTCGACTGGGCGAGCTTGATGGCGTCCGCTGTCGTGATGAGCCCGGCCTTCGCTGCCTTCCTGACGGTCACCATGACGGCCTTGCGAGCCTTCGCCGTGTCGTCCCGGCTGATGACCTGGCGAGCCATCTTCGGAGCCTTCGCGGCAGCCGCCTTGGCATCCGCGAGGGTGACCCTGTCCGCCGGACGCACATCGACCGGCTTCGTGCTGGCGATGTGATCAGCAATCTTCGGGCCGGTCAGGAACGAGAGCTGGAGGGTCTTCTTGGGGTCGTTGCCGACCGATGCCACCCGGTAGCCCGCTGCCCGGAGACCGGGGAGGTACTGCCGAAGGGCCTTGCGGTAGGGGACCTCGCTGACCATCTCCATGCTGAGCTTGCTGGCGATGCGCGGGTTGTCCGTGATGACGTACCGGGCCGTCCGGGCGAACTTCTTGATCTCCTTGGCCCACTTGCCGTTGCGCAAGCCGGGGAAGGCAGAGGCACGCACGAAGACGTTGCCCGCGACACCGTGCTCTGCGGCGATCATCAGGAGAGCCTTCGAGGTGGCCTTCTTGTCGAGGTTCGCCTTCAGGTAGTTGCTGATCTCCGTCATCGACTGGCCGTAGTGCGACATACGCACGGCCTTCTTGATGTGCCAGGCAACGTCCGCTGCGTTCTTCTCGACGCCAGGCGTCGCCGGGAGCCCGCTCTCGATGGAGTCCTCGTACTTCGCGATCTCCTTGTCCCGGTTCGGCACCAGGGCAAGACCGTCCGTTCGACGGTTGACGCCCCAGGCCTCTTCCAGCTCAGGAGACGAGTTCAGGGGCGGCTTGTCCGGTCGCAGCTCCTTCGGGAGCCGGTCGGGGTCCTGCTCCTGGGTGGGGTCGAGCCACGTCAGGTCGGCGAGCGAAGCTGCCAGCTTCACGTCGGCGGACAGGTGCATGGCCCCCTCATCGGCGGACAGCATCGCGGACAGGTCGAACGTGTCATCGTCGGTGAACGACAGCTCTTCGTAGCTGTCCTCGCCGCCACCAGCCATGAGGCCATCCGGCAGGTCCGACATCCCGGTGCTCTGCGCAGGGGTGATGGGGCCGGAGAGCCCGGACTGGTCGCCACGGTTCTTGATGCCCTCACCGAGCGTCTGGTCGTGGTGGAATCCGTCGAGCCCGTAGTTGGAGCCCTCCGTCCAGGTGAACTCGTCCGCAGGCAGGTCGGAGCCCTCGCCAGAGGGGTCCTGCACGGCAGTGATGATGTCGGCCCAGTCAGCCATCTTCTTGGTCACGAGGGCCTCCTTGCAAGCCAGCGTAGTGCGACCCGCTCCATAGCTGCGGCCATGCGGACGTTTGCCCGACGACGGCGACGGGGCTTGGACCGCACCTTCGACGCACGCGGCCAGAGCTTGTCGAAGTCCTGAAGGAACTTCGACACCCCACCGTTGTTCGCGGGGTATGTGTTCGACGTGGTGCCCACCTCGATCGTGAAGGTGACGGGGTCACCATCGGGGCACTCAGCATCAGCCGACCAACTGGTGAGATTCGGGTCGTTCGAGTGCCCGCTCGGGGAACTCCAGTCAGTGACCTCGACCTCTTCGGTCCCCACCGTGAACGTCCCGTCCATCTGGAGATAGACCTCGCGGTCCAGGACGATCTTCTTGCGACCCACGGCCCTCGTCTGACCCGGAAGCCCGGACACTTCGAGCCAGAACGCCACGTCAGTCTCATCATCGTAGGCGTCATCGACATTCAGCATCATGCTGGACTTGTCGGTCGTCCACCCACGCTGCCGAAGACCAGCGTGCATCGCGCTCAGGAGTGGCTTCACCCGCTTCTTCAAAAAGGCGAGCGATGAGTCGATCTCATCCTCTGGGCATTCGGGCGGGTCCGGGTCGTCGGGCGTGTAGTCGGCCTCGTCCCAGCCCCAGGACGCCATCTTCGACTCCGGGCCTCCCCCATCCATGTCCGATTCTTCGCCCTCGGCCCACTCTTCCGGGTCGTCGCGGATCTCCTCCACGTCGTCCATGATCTGCTTCACCTCGCCGCGCTCGCGGGGGTTGCCGCCAGAGTCATCGACCTCCGGGTGCCAGTGGACCGCCTGCATCTCGTCGTACAGGGTGTCGGTCACGGCGGACAGGGCTTCGTCGCAGTTGGCGAGCTGCTTGCGGATGTCCTTGATGGGCATCACGTAGCCCTTGCCGCCGATGTTCCCGTCCGGGCTGATGCGCTGCGAGCGGATCTTCGTGAACGTCGAGCGGGCCGTCTGGATGTGGCCCAGAGCCATCAGGGCCGAGCGGAGGGTGGCTGCGACGGGCTTGAGGTTCTTCGCGTCGAACTTGTAGTCGGGATCGATGTCCCGCTCATTCGCGTTCGGCGGGTTCCAGCCCCACTCGTTGTGGTCGCCACCCCGGTCCTTGATGAACCGGACCTCGCCTGCCGTCTTCAGCACGGACGACTGCGCGACACGGCCTACCAGCCGGTCGAGAGCTTCTTTCGTCTTGCGGTCGTCGGACACGAGAGGCAGTCCTCCAGCTTCTACAGGGGTCGAGCTATAGGCACAAAAGCGCCTACACCTTCAGCGGGTTGCCATCCTCGGTGAACAGCCGCTCGATGACGTACTCCCCTCCCTGCTCAGAGAAGGACCACAGATCCTTCGTCGCCTTGTGGATGAGGTCAGTCGTGGAGCCGGTCTTCGCCTGCTCGAAGAAGCTGGAGAGGTCGCCCATGGACGAGAAGGCCAGACGCAGGCTGCTTGCTTGCCTCTTGGTCCCAGACGCGGCCCGGAGGTGCGCTGCGGAAATGGCCCGGAACGTCCCGTCGTCCCACATGACGTGGACCTTGTCGGCGTAGGCAGTCACGTCGCCGTCAGCGGAACGCACGGTCACCACCGTGCCCTCGACACCGATGTCCGGGATGTCGCTGTAGGAGAGGACCGAGCCGAGGTTGTGGGCGAACGTCACCCGGGCCCCAGCCTTGACCGGGAGCTGGAGAGCGTCCGCCTTCTTGGCCTTGTCGGTGAGGGCCTTGAGCGAGCTGGCTTCGACGCCACCGATGGAGCGGCCCTGAAGCACGTGGTCGATGGCCCCGGTGTCACCCCAGTGGATGTCGTCACCGATCTCATCACGGCCTGGCAAGAAGCTCGCCGTCTTCGTGTGTGCCTCATTGCGCACCTCGGCCGGGAGCAGCTCGCTGTCGTCCTTCAGAAAGTCATTCAGATCCATGGGTCACCTCATGCGTCGTAGCGAGTCGCCAACCAGCGAGCGGTCATCGTCTGGGCGGTCTGGAAGTTGATGGTGAACCCCGTCACCGCCTTGAGCGTCACCCACGGCGTCTCGTCGTTCACGGGCCTGCTCGGCAGCTCCAGGCTGACCTCGAAGTTGGCGTCGCTCATCGGGATGTCGAACGCGACCGCGACTGTAGCCACCGCACCCATCACCGCTGTACCCCGCTTCTTGGGGAGGTCCAGCTCGGCCGTCAGGTTCCCGGCAACCAAGCTCTGAACCAAGGTGTTCGGAGCCGCTACGGAGACGGTCTCCAACAAGTTCAGCGATGTGGCGGTGCAACCCCGCAGGATCATTGACCTGTCGCCTGACAAGTCCGCCTGACCGTCCAGAGTGCAGCCCTCGACCACCAGGGTGCCGTCCCCGTCGAGGTCAACAGCGATGGGGGTCGCCAGGGCAGTGATGCCCGCGATGTTCCCGCAGTCGGTGAAGCTGTAGGCGAGGCCACCGAGGGATGGCTGGTCGTTGGCGGTGTCGTACCGGAGGTCGATGGCCCCGATGCCGGACACGCCCACAGCAGAGAAGGTGGCGACCTCCTGGATGAGCAGGAGACCGAGGTTCGCTGCCTCGCTCCATGAGCCGCCGAACACCCGGATGATGTTGCAGGCCGTGGCCCAGATGCTCCGGTTGCCACCCGCACCGTTCGCGCGGATGTCGCAGTCCTTGAGGATGATGCCGCCGGAGCCCACCGTGGAGGCCGCAGCACCGACGACCCGGACGGCCGCCTTGTTCGTGTGGACGTTCGAGATGATGAAGCCGCTGATGATCGTGGACAGCGGGATGGTGCCGAGCTGTGCCGAGACGATGACCGTGTGGTCGTTGCCCACCGCGTCCGGGGTCGCTTCGAGAGCAGACCGGATCTCTGGCTGCCCGATGCCGATGAGCCGCACGCCGTCGCGGACGATGTTCACCGTCTCGTCGTACCGGCCAGGCATGACCAGGACGATGTACGGGTTGATCGCACTGGCCGCAGAGGGCACGACATCCAGAGCTGCCTGGATGGTCGTGTACTGCGCTCCGGCCCCGGACTTGCCGACGATCAGGACGTTGGCGATGTTCCGCAGGCCAGCGAGCATGACCAGCGTGATCGGGCTCGTGACCACAGCGTCCTGGAACGCCATGCCACCCGTGCCCGCATCGCGGTTGATGCGGCGGGTGCCGACCGAGCCGGGCTCGATGTCGATCTGGTCGATGAGGAATGGTGACTGTGGCATGGCCTAGTTCTCCCCGAAGTCCCAGACGTTCCGGTGGTTGATGCCCCACACGTCGAACTCGTCCTGCATGAAGTCCTTGAAGGACCGGCCCTTGGGGTCGTTGAAGTTGTCGAGGGCGAAGTGGACTTCCCCCTGCAACCGCAATCCATCAGACCCGTGCATCTCGGTGTCGATCTGGCTGCCGCGCGGATTGATCGTGACGCCGTAGGGCTTCAGCGCCTTCCCGAGCTTGCCCAGGTACACCATGAAGCTCTTGTTGAGCGCCACGCTGGCCTTGTGCAGCCGCTCCCGCTGCTGGCCCTTGAGCGCGTACAGCGCGTCGCTCCAGCTTGGCCCTGCGGCAACACGGGCAGCTCTGAGAAAGCCCTTGGCGGCGAGCTGGCAGAAGATGCCGATCCGCATCTTGCGGTTCAGCAGGTGCTCACTGCCAGCACGGCTCATGCGGATGTAGGCCGTGAGGCCCTTCTCATCGGCTGTCAGTCCGCGAACACGACGGGTCTCCTCCTCGAAGATGGCCATCATCTTCTGACGGTCGTAGCCCTTCTTCCGAGCTTCTTCCCGGAAGACGTTGATGCCGTAGTCCGACAACTCCGCCCTGTTCTGCGGCGTCGGGTTGGTGGCGTAGTCCGTGAGAGCCTTGCCAGCCGTGCCCCACGCAGCCACCCGGAAGGCGGTCAGAACGTCGTTGGCCAATCTGTTCATCTGGTCGTTCATCGTCGTCCTCACACGAACACGTCGTAGCCGACATCGACCGAGGACGCCGCCGGGGGGACGTGGCCGAGTTCGATGGTGAACCCCGTCTTCAGCTTCGTGACCGTGGGGACATGGGCGTCGAAGAATCCCCGTGGCTCCAGCAGCACGCGGTAGTTCGCCGTCGTCAGCGGGGTCGCGAACACGATGGCCTTCGACCCCGCGTCCGTGTCAGCGATGGTCAGCACACCCGACAGGTCGCTGGTCTGGGCCGTCTTGACCAGGACCGAGTAGCCCACGGTCACCGGAGCCGCGATGGTCCCGTAGACGGCGGCTGCCTCTGCCGTGAACCCGGTGATGGTCTTGCCGGTCGCTTCGAGAAGCGTCCCGTCCGGGGTCGTGAAGATGACTCGGTAGTTCGTGTTGTTGAGCGTCCCGCCGGGGATGACCACGGCGACGCTGGTGACACCAGCGAAGACGATGTTCCCGCTGTCTACCTCCGACTCCAGTTGGAGCAGGGCGGCCAGCTCTGTCGCGACCGCGATGTCGTCCATCACCACCTGGGGCAGCGTCGTGTACGGGTCGCAGATCCCGCCAGTGGGCGTGAGGATGTTGCGCACCGAGATCACGCCCTGAGCGTCAACCACTACCTCAAAGGAGTAGGTCTGACCGCCGGAGGCCGACTGGTAGGTGTGAACCGACTGCTGGCGGGTCAACGCCATCTACCACTACCTCCTACTTGAGCTTGTTCCAGGCGTCTTCGCTCATGTCGTACTGCTCCTTGCGCTTGCCGTTCTGCTTCTTCTCGGTCGCCCGGAAGATGGTGTGCAGGGCGTCCTTGGAGAGCCCATCGGCCCACTTCTTGACGGCTTCCTGGCTGTCGATGCGCTCGCGCATCTGCGTCATGCCCTTCAGAGCGCCCCCCCCGATCTTGCTTCGGAGGTCATCCAGCGACTTCGGCATCCACGGCCACTTGACCATCTTGGCCAGGCCCGCAGAAGCAGTCGAGTTGCTCGGGGCCTTCCACGCGGCGGTACGCATGGCACGAAGTTCTGCCAGACGCTCTGCACCCTCCTTCGGCCACCTGTCCTTCTTGTACTGCTTGTTGTACTCCTTCCGCTTCGCGGACCCATTCCCGCCAGCAGGCCCCGAGTCCGGCTTGACCTTCGTTTTGTTGCTCTTGCTGTTCGTGTGGTAGCAGCGGTCGGCCTCGTTGCCGGTCTCGTAGAAGCACTTGCCCTTGTTCTCGGGCGTCCACTTCTCGGAGGCGGGCATGTCGTTCTCGCCGCCGTAGTCCTTGTTCTGGCCCTTGCCAGGACCCTTCGGGAACGTGTACGCGCGACCCGCGAACATCTCGTCCAGCTCGCCAGCCATACGGTCGTCGCCACAGTCGCAGCTCGCGTGCCTCCGAAGGAGGGGGACGAGGTACTGCCTCGACTCGGGGACATCGGCAGCGATGCGCTTGAGGGCCTGCTTGACGGTGCTCATGTTCTTCTCCTGCTGGCCGTCTCCGGCCTGTCGGTACTGCCTGCGAAGGCCTGGAAGCTGCTTGGTGTTGATGTCAGAGACGCCCTGGATCATGTTGATCAGGAGGGGGCCGAACTGCGGAGCCCGAATCACCGCTCGGATGGCGTGGTAGATGGCGGCTTCCCAGTCCGAGACCGCATCCTGGAGCTTGTGGATCTCCTTGGGGATGGGACCCAGCTCGCCGTGGGCGGCACGAATGGAAGACGGCCACCGCCGAACACGGATGGTGTACGTCTTCTCAGGCTCGCTACCGAGGTGGTAGCCGCCTTCCCCATCGACCCACACCGTCTTGTCAGACGAGCCCCAGACCTTCCCGCTTTGGAGCGGCGAGTACCCCTGCGGCTTGAGGGCCTTGGTGATGGCCGCGAAGACATCGCGGGAGTCCATCATGTCGGTGTCCACTTTGACGATGACATCCCGCCCACGAAGGGGTCGGCCACTGTCGCGCCCGAGGGTGACCTTCAGGAATACGCCTGCTCCCCGAAGGGCACGAACGATCTGTGGTGCTGCTTCGCTATAGTCCATGTGCCTACCAGATCCCCGTGGTCTCGAAGCCGCGCTTCTCGAACCACTGACCGAGGGCCATCAAGCCGGTGCGGTCCTTCGACCACAGCTCGATGCCGTCGAATGATGTCTTGATTCCCAGGTCGGCCACACGGGGGACATCCACCATCGCCACCCGGCCGTCGCGGAAGGACTGGATGAGGCTCGTCAGGTTGCGGATCTCGCGTGCCCCGTAGAGGACTCTGATGCGGTGTTCGGGGAACGAGACTGCACGGAGCCACCTTGCGGCGACCCGTTTCGTCATCAACACCCGCTTATCTGACCCGATCTTCGACATGGGCATGAGCCCCCTATGCTCTACCTGCCCGGCGGCATAGGCGAACTAACGCCACCCGGCGCTAGTCGATCACGTGGGTCCAGCGGCCGTCCCAGGAGGGGCGCTTGACCTCGCGGAGGATGTTGAGATTGTCCGAGATCGTGTCGAACATCTCGGCGAGGGCCGTGAGCGCCTCGTGGTTCTTCATGCGCTTGACCGCCCTGATGAACCGATGCCTGACGAGCCCCTGCGTGACCCCCAGCCGCTTGGCGACCTCGCTCTGACAGGTCGTCTCCCACATGAGGACCATGATCTTCGCGTCGAGCGGGTCGGGGAGGAAGCCGGTCATGGCGTCCTCCAGCTCTGGGCGGGTGATGGCGGGGAGTTGCAGCAGGAACTGGATGCGGGAAATGGCCCGCTTGAGCCGGTAGCAGACCGTGGGCTGGCTCACGCCGAAGATGCCCGCGATGTCGGTCTGATTGAGGTGCCGGAAGAAGTAGAGGTCTACGAAGTCGGCTTCTCGCGCGGGGAGCTGGTCCAGCAGGTCTCTGACGCGCTCCCGCTTCTCCAGCGACTCGTCCGAAGGCTCCGTGAACACGGCCTCCATGTGTGCGATGGAGTCCTCATTGGAGAACCGTGTCTCGATGTCGATGGGATTGACCATCTGGTGCCCTGACCAGCTCATGCTGCTCCACGCTGCGGGGATCTTCAGGGCCAGAAGTACCAGGGGGTCTATTTACACTAATCCCCCACAGTTTGCCTGCTATTCCTCTTGACGCTCCTCCAAAAAGATGCGTGGAATCGTGGCTACAACGTCGAGGGACCGCAAAGTGATTCGGATGAAGGCGTTGTCCTTGTCCATGCCCGTTACCAGCCCGGCCAACCCCCGATAGGGGCCGTCGAGGATCATCACGTTGACGCTCAGGGGGATCTCGGAGGTGATCATTTCCTGGAGCTTCACGCGCATCGCAACGACCTGAGCGTTGCTGATGACCGCCAGGGTCCGAAGCCGGTGCCTCCCGGACTGAGTGCTCATCACCGCACTGATGTAGGACTGGTGCTCCAGAGCGAAGTAGGCCACCTCATCCAGGCCGGACGCCACGAAGGCGTAGCCTTCCATCAGGTGAATGGGGGTGACCCTTCCATCCCGCCGGAACAACGCGACCGGGACGAAGACTGGATGGTCATCATCGGTGTCGAGGTCCCGCCGAAGTTGTGCCTCCAGGGTCCCATCGACCGCCTTCAGCTCACCCGAGCGGGCCAGCTCGATAGCCACCCACGTCAGACCATCACGGAGGTCCGCCACTACCAGACTCCAGGTCCAGCAGGGTTCGCCCGAGCAGCTCTCCGAATTGCGCTGAGGAGAGAGCGGTTGATCTGGTCTTCCTCCCACTGGCGTCGGGGGTGCGGTTTCGCTTCACCGCTGCGGGGCCGAGCTTGGCCTCAACCCACAGGGCGTCCTGGTCAGGCACAGTACCAGCGGTGTCGGACGTTTCTGGCAGCGGGTCTGCCTTGGCAGGCTTCTGCGGGGCGGGAGTCTCAACTGCCGCCCGCACCGGAGGGGGGTCTGCCTGCGTCGGACCCCCGACCGCCTGCACCTGAATGACCGCCTGTGGATCAGTGACCGACCCGCCGACGTGGTGAAGGTGCGCGATGTCCATCAACAGCATGGAAGCTGTGGGCCGACCCGGACGGCTGGCGAAGCGGGAGGCATACCCCAACAGGTTCATGCCCTTGGAGGCCCCCAGCGCCTTCAGACGCTCCTTGCCCCAGTGGGACGGCACGCTCTCCCCAAGGGACGCCCGGAACGCGAGCATGATGACCTCGGACAGCTTCTCGTAGCAGGTCACGGGGGAGGCCCGCTCCATGATCTTCCGGGCGGACGCGAAGGCGGCGATGAGGTCGTTCCCGATGCTGTCCAGCAGATCGAGGTAGGCCGCGTTGAGGTCGAGGTGCAGGTACGCGGTGACGTTCTCCTTGTTGAGCGGGCCGAGCATCGACACACCCTCGATGGCCTTGAGGGCATCCCGGATGTGGCATTCGGTGATCTCGGCCACCAGCTCCAGCATGTCCGCGTCGAACTCGATGCTCTCCTGCTCGCAGATGTACTGGAGCCGGGTCGCGATGGTGCTGGGCTTCTGTGGCTGGACCACGAAGGCGGGGGCACACCGGGACAGCACCGTCGCCCGCATCTTCTCGGGCTCCGTCGTACAGAAGATGCACGTCAGCTTCTTGTCGTCCGACCCCGGCATGTTGTCTTCGAGGGGCTTCAGGAGCGCATCGAGAGCGTGCGGGGAGAGCTGGTGGGACTCATCGAACAGGTAGATCCGCCGCTTGCCGCTGAACGTGGCATAGGCGATCTCATCCGTGATCCGGGTCACGTCCTCCTTGCCGGAGTGGGTCGCTGCATCGACCTCCATGAAGTCGGCTGACGTGCCCCCGTCCAGCAGGCTCTTGCACGAGAAGCACTCGTCACAGGGGTTCCCATCGACGGTGGACTCGCACAGCAGGGCACGGGCGAGGATACGACCGAGGGTGGTCTTGCCGGAGCCGTGGCCACCACAGAAGAGGTAGGACTGCCGGTACCCACGACCCTGCGCGACGTACTCGCGGAGGATGGTGATGGTGGCGTCCTGCCCCAGCACGTCGTCGTAGGTGCGGGGGCGGTACTTGATGTCGAGTGACAAGGTGAGTCTCCAGTGCCGGGTCTACCCCTTGGGAGGGGGAGGCAAGTCCTCCCCCTCGGCCGCCAGCCACTCAGCCGTCACCGCAGCGACTTCCTGATCCGTTGGGGGCGGTGCCCCCTCATCAAGCATCAGGTCGTACAGCTCCGAGACGGCCTTCCGGTTCTCGGACCGCCGGGCCTCAGCCACAGGGACCTCGGCGTTCATCCGAATGATGGTGTCGAGGTCCCACATGATCAGGGAGCCGGGGTGCCGGGTGCCGGGTTCGGCGGGGCACCGAACAGCTCGTCGATGAGGTTCGGCTCGGGGGTCGTGCCGCTGGTCCGCCAGAAGCCGTACTTCTCGACCTCCTCGCGGAAGAAGGACACGTCCGGGAGCTTGACGAAGCACTTCATGTTGCCCGTGTCGGCGTTCTCCTCGATGCCGCAGGCGGACAGGTGGTGGAACAGCAGGGCCTCCTGCTCGGTGGAGCCCATCGCCATCCACTCGTCCTGAGCGAGCGTGATCACGAACTGGTACTTCTCCTCCGCGACCACCGAGAGCAGGGGTGCGGCCTTGCTGGTCTTGCCCGCGATGACGTGGTCGCCGGTCTTGCCCGCCTTCTCGCGGAAGACGATCAGGATCTCGTCGTCCACCATCGCGAGGTCCGAGAGGCTCGCGTTGTTGGCGATGAGGGACTGCATGGTCTTGTAGACCTCGTCGCCTGCCTTGAAGATTTCGCCCATGTTCCTGTGCTCCAGTCTATGAGAACGCCGCCTTCATTGCAGCGACGCCTCCGTGGTTCCAGATTTCACCGGGGTCTTTGCCCCGGTAGCTGATGCTCGTTGCCTGCACCTCTACCCGACTGAGCCGATGAAGCGCCCCCCATCGGGTCTTCCCCTTCTCATCCACCCAGTCGTGAACGCCATGCCGCCCGGCCTCGTCGTTGTCGTAGACCATGTGGACCCAGCCACGGCAGAAACGACGAAGGAACTCGACGTGCTTGTCGGTCAACTTCGCCCGCTCAGAGCCCAGCACAACGTCGGTCGCCGGAATGGCCCACTCCAGCGGCAGCAGATCGAAGATGCCCTCCACGACCCACACGTTCGCACCCGCCCAGATCCGATCCATCACGTCGGGCGTCAGGCCCGTCCAGATCGGCTGCCACCCAGCGATGGGCAACAGGTGACGAATGATTCGCTTCTCCGTGCCCTTGCGCCCAGCACAGCCGATGACCCGGCCTCGCGGCGAGTACAGGGGCCAGAGCACCCAGTCACCTAGCCGCTCTCCTCTGTCGCCGTACCGTTCGCGGAAGTCCTCGTCCGGGGAGTCCTCCGACATGGCCTGCCAGGTCTTCACCCCTAGCCGGACGATGGATTCTTCTTTGGCCCCACGGCCTAGGAAGTAGCCCTCATGGGCTTCATCGAGGGTCAGCGTCTTGAAGTGGTTCGCCAGCCAGTTGTTCGGGCGGGGCTTCGAGTCCGACATGAGCCACCTTCCCTACCTGCCCCGTGCCCTGGGCAATGGCGATGCCGCGAGCGGCGTTGTGGATGACCCCGGCGATCTTCTTGGTCGTCACCCGGCTCACGACCCCCACGAACGAACGGTCCTTCGGGACCACGACAATCGTTCCTTCAGGCACCCACGATGAGGGCCGGAAGGGCAAGCCGATGTCCTCGATGAGCGGGCGAAGCTCCGGTGGCATCAGGTCCACCGGCTCTACTCGCGGGGAACCCTCTTCGGCCTCCCCCTCGTCGTCAGCCTCATCGTCGGCATCATCGTCGGACTGGTGTGCCCGTGGGGTCAGCAGCTCGACCGGCCCCTGCTCGTAGAACTCGACGTGCTCGACGGCAGCACGCAGGCCTTCCAGCGTCAGCGGTTGCACGTTGCCCCATTGCATCTCGCGGCCCATCGCCGTGATGGCCTCGATCACCTCACGGAAAAAATCACCTAGGGCCATCTGCCGGACGGCGGCCTTCACAACGGAGCCAGGATGGGCCTCGTTGACCCACATGACCGATGACGATGACGACACCAGGTACGGGGCGGTCTCGTCCGAGACGCCGTACTCCAGCATCAGGGGCATGGTGCCCTTGCGCTGCATGGCCTTCGACTGCAACCGGGTCACGACGAGTAGATGACTCATCCCCTGCCTCCGAGGAACTTCGGCCACCGCCACCCGGCCCGCAGGACGCGGGGAAGTTCCGAGGCGGGTGGGGTAGACGGGTGGGCGGGTGGGTCCGCGAGGGCCTCGATCTCATCCTCTGACGGAACGTCGTTCGGATCGTCGAGCACCCACATGAGAGCGGCGATGTCCGGGAAGTCCGCCGCGATGATGCCACGGTCCCCGGACTGAACGACCGCGTGGAACTCAGCCTTCACCTGGTCCTTGGTCTGCAACGGCTCCCACAAGGGGCACTCGCGGGCCACGTCGTTGCAACCCGCGATTCGGGGATCGCACAGCAGGTCACGAGGGACACCGTCCGGGGAGAGCACTCCGCACAGGCGGACGTAGCTGCCATCCTCATCGAGAGGGACCTCTCGGTTGTGCTGGCACGTCGTCGGACGCTGCTTGAACAGCTTGCGCAACCGCTTCTGGAGGTGACGGAAGGTCACCTGTTTGAGCTGATGCCTGATCTGGGCCTGTGTCCTCATGCGTCCGGCACCCTACCCGTCGTCAGAGGCGAGGAGAGCAAGCTCCGCATCGATCTCCTCAAGGGTAGGGGTCATCAGCAGCTCCCGCTGCTTGACCATCCCGATGACCCACCGCAGCTCATCCGGCCCCAGGGTATCCAGCAGCCCATCCAGCTCCCGCCGAAGCGCACCCTTGGCCTTTGTCGTTTCCCGCTGCTCGTCTCGCAAGGCGAGGGGGACTGCCACCCAGACACCGGCTTGACGCCCTGACCTGGTGGGCCTGCGGACACCGGAGTCTTTGACGGCACCCTGGGTCACCAGCTCCCCACGACGGGGCCGCTCTGTGCTGGGGTTCATATCCAGGGCGGTCTGGATCTCCTCGTCGGTGGCTCCGTCGTTGCCCGCATCCTCGATGAACCGCAGGACTTGGGCTCGAAGGACACCAGCAGATGCCTTGATGGCCCCGGCGGCATCCTTCGATGTGTCGGAGCCCTTGACGAAGGGCGGGGATTCTTCGGGCTTGTCGAACAGGAAGTCGAGGGAGTCGAGGTCGTCGGCGTCATCGCCCCAGATGGTCATCGCATCACCTCGAACCTGGCCCCGCTCTTCGTCCGAGCGATGCGGTACGCCTTGTTGGATGCGTCCACCAAGGCGGGGTTGTGGGTCACGAGCAGGATGTCGATGTCCAGCCGCTCGCAGATGAGCTGAAGGAACTCGCCCATGTTCTGCACGTAGTTGCCGTCGAAGGCCGGGAGGCTCTCGTCCAGGAGGAGCAAGGGCCGGAGCCCCCGCCTCTTCATCACGATGATGCGGAGCAAGACCGACTGGACGGTGGCGACGGCCCCACCGAAGGCGTCGTTGGTGACGCCCCGGATGACGGTGCCGTCAGGGCGTTCATGGACCGTGATCAGGTCCACGCTGACCTTGCCCCGCGAGATGCTCACCTCGGCTTCCACCGAGAGCTTCTGGTCGTGAAAGACCGTGCGGAGCCCTTCGGTCAACAGCTTCTCGACGGCCTTGACCCCGGTGGTGACCTCCTGATCGATGAGCGTGCGCAAGACCACCTGGACGAGGGAGAGCAGCTCTCCCTCGTCCTCCATGTCCTTGATGGCCTTGCGGGTGGCCGACACCCGCTTGACCGCTGCGTCACGGGCACCCGTCAGTCGGTCGGCCTGTGACCGCAGGTGGTCAATGGCGGGCGTAGCGCGCACTCAGCCCCCTAGTGCAGCCACGCGATGATGGTCAGGTACTTGTCGCAGGGCGTCTCCGTCACGAACCGGACGAAGCCACGGGCTCCGCTGACGTTGATGCCGAGCATCACTTCGTCCTCCTTCTGTGCTCCCAGCACCTTGGCGAGACGGAAGTGGTCGATGGCGAAGCCCTCCGGCGGCAGATCCGGGGCCTTGTCCTGCGAGTCCAGCACCTTGCACTTGAGCGTCAGCTCCGTCTTCTTGCCCGTGGCCGACATCATCCACATGACGACCTCATCATCCTCCGTACCGGAGGCGAAGTGCAGGCGGTTGTCCTCCCACGCGGCTCCCGCCGTGAGGAACCCGATGCCCTCGTTGATCTCGGCCTTGGACAGCACCCACTGGTGCTGGTCGTCGTCGTCCATCTGGATCTTGAGTCCTGGGAATTCGGCCTGGAACCGGCTCTCTCCGAACACGGCACCGTCGCCCCGCCGGAGGACCAGAATCCGCTCATGCTCCAGCACCTCGACATCGGTGCTCTCACAGGTCCCCAGGAACGCGATGAGCCCCGGCACGTCCTTGCCGTGGATGCGCAGCGCGGATTCGGTCATCCCCTCCACACGGATGAGGCAGACCGCCTTCTTGTCGGTGGAGTAGAGGATGCCGCCTTCGTGGATGACGGTCTCCACGCCCGTGTCTTCATCCGTCGCGACCACGCGGGGCCGGAACTCGCAGACGCACAGCTCCGGCTGCTCGCTCTCCTTGACCGACGCGAACAGCCGGGAGTAGCCGAGAGCCGCCGCCAGCCGGTCGGCGGGCAGGGTGGCCGTCAGCTTCGCGGCCTTCAACGTCTTGTCCCAGACGAAGCGGGAGTCGGGGTTGAGACTCTGGAAGGTCTGCTTGCCCTTCGGGGCACGGGCGATCACATCCGTCTCGTCGAGGGTGAACGACAGGGCCGCGTCTCCGACGTGCGCGAGCCACTGCTTGAGCCGCTTGCCTTCGACGGTGAACGACCCCTTCTCGCCGGGGTCTTCGACATCGACGATCAACGGACAGGAGGAGAACACCCGGCCGGAGCAAGTGAGCACCTCGACGCCGAAGCCTGCCGCCTTCGTCCCGGTCCGCCGGAAAACGAAGTGGGTCGTGATGTCCGACCCGGTGTTTGAAATGCTCGGGCTGACGACCTGAAGTGCCGCGTCGAGGTCCTGCTTTGCCACCTTGAATCTCATCGAATGTCTCCCTGGATGAACGGGGCTAGCTTGCCCTCTGCAACTGCGATTTCAGCCTCAAACCCCGTCAACGCCTTGTCGTGACGGTCTTCAAGCTGCTTGATTGCCGCGTCGAGCTTCGCGGGAGGAACCCCGCGATCCACGCACTCCTGCTCGACCGTGCCCACGTCCTCCTGGGCAGCCTGGAGCCGCCCCTGAAGTCGCTGGACAGTCGTGCTGGCCTTGTCCCGTCTGCTGATGGCGTCGGTTAGCCTCTGATGGTCGTGGTCGCTCATGGGCTGCCTACTCGCCTGGAATGACGATGGAGCCCCCCGGACCCATCCCGAAGTTCACGAACCCAGTCTGACCGTCGAAAAAGGTGTCGCTGGACTTCCGGCTCCGGCGATTCTTCGCCTTCTGTGCCTGCCGCTCCGGGCACACCGTCTCGTAGTCGCAGAAGCGACAGGTGGGCGGGGAGGGGGTGGCCTCGAACTTCTCACGGTTCATGGCCCGGATCGCGTCCCGTGCCCTGGTGGCGATCCCCTTGAGGTCGTCCCGGTCGAACTCAATCCAGTCCACGCCAGACTCGACCTCCATCGCTCCCGTGGGCATCCCGTTCGCGTCCACCTCTGGAATCTCATCACCTTCGGTGTCGAGTTTCTTCTGGCCGTAGGGGTACCGGAAGTACACGAAGCCCAGCCGGTCGGGCATCCGCTTGTAGGACAGGTAGAAGCAGAGGGCGTACCAGCGGAGCTGGTCAGGGTCGGTGTAGGTGATGAAGTGGGGCTTCACCCCCTTCCGCTTCGGGGCCTTGTACCGGCGACTGTTCTTGCCGTCGAGGATGGAGATCTCCTCCTTGCCGTCCACGGTGCGACGAAGGATGAGGTCTGCCCGGCCACCGATGGGCGTCCACTTGTTGACGTAGCAGGTCAGGTCCACCTCGCTGCGGGCGTAGGGGCCTAGGAGCTTGTGGTGCTTCATCGTCCCGATGTAGCCCCGGATGCCCTCTTCGATGGATTCCCACAGCTCGTCGCGGGGAGGCGACAGCCTCCAGTCGATGAACTTGTTGACGATCTGGAGCGAGAAGTCCCGGCGGGCCTTGTCCAGCAACCGCCCGATCAGCCCTTGAGGGTGTTTCCACTCCTCGTCGTTGTAGAGCCACTCCCAGAAGTTCGCGAGCACGATGCCCATGACAGCGTGGTGCTCAGACCGCTCCACAGGCTTCGGCTTGCGCCTGCCCGGCCCACCACCGCAGTCGATGGTGCCCCACCCACGACTCCACAGGAACGCTTGTGGACAGCCCTCGTACTTGGTCATGCTCGACCAGTACAACGTGAATCGACGTGTGCTCATCCAGTCTCCGTACTCCGTCTACCCGCTGGGCGGACCATCAAGGGCGGGGGGCGACGCCGAGGATCTCGTCACGAGTCTTGAACATGAGGGTCATGTCCATGTCGGACGGGCGCTCGATGGGGAACACCCCGACCTCTGAGAAGACCTCGAAGCTGTCCGTATCGACGTGCCCGAACCGGGTCTTCTGGTGGAACTCGCAGATCAGCTCCAGCCCTACTTCGGCCCGTGGGATCGCGGTGATGGGGGTCAGGACCAGGGTGACGAGCGTACAACCTGCGCGGAACGCATCGTCCAGCAGCAGGAACTTGTTGTCACTGAACGTCTCGAACTTCTGCTGAAGGTCTTCCGCTGCCCGCAGGAACTCCGACTCCGGGTCGTCTGCCACCTCGAACCCCGGATGGTGGAGCATCTGGGCGTTGCCGGGCATCGCCTCCTCCTCGGAGCCGCCGGGGATGTGGTCCTTGACGATGCGGCTGACGACCACCCCTGGCTGTCGCTTGTACCGCACCGGGCCTTCCTTCTCGTCACCCCGCTCTGCGCGAGCCACGGCCTCATCGAACACGGCTCCGGGGTTGAGGCCACCGTCGTCGGTGCCCTCAATGGGAACGCCACCGTGTCCAGCCCAGCCCATGACCTTCTTCATGGAGGCCTTCAGGGTGTCGTGGACGACCAGGTGCTTGATGTCCTCGTCGATGGGCACGCCCGCGTCCAACTGCTGCCGCAGTCGCCGGAGCTGCTCGACATCGACATGCTCGACGAGCGCCTTTCGGGCGACGACGATGTGCCGGTAGATCGGACGGTCTTCTCGGGGTGCTGGCATCTGTCCTCCTGCGACAGAGGACAGTACCCACGCGGGGGTCAGTTCAGCAGCTCGCCTTCGCTCTGTGGCTCCGCGTCCAGGTCATCACCACCGAAGATGCTGTCCCAGTTCGACGCGAACTTCTCCTGGCTCACGCTCATGGGCTTCCAGGCACGGCTGCCGCCCGGAGACTCGTAGACGGTCTCGCACTTCATGTGCTGGCCGGAGGGGCACGGCTTCAGGTTCACCAGGTCTGCACCCGGCGGAAGGGGCTGGCCCTCATGCAACGGGTAGAGCACGCCCATGGTGGCGCTCTTGGGGCCGGTCTCATCCCCACGGATGCGGAGAAGGGCCGGGTGGCCATCCTTGTCCGTGCCGATGGGGACAGCGATTTCGAGGGTCTTGTCGTCGCTCATACGGATCTCGGGCCTCCTCTCAGACTACTCCTGAGTCGGCGGATCTGAGCCCTCATCGTGGAACGCCCGGCAGCAGTCGCAGTAGCGGTACTTCACGTCGTTGTCGTTCCACGATGTCCGGCGACATATCTGGCAGGTGATGGCCTTGCCATCGTCCTCGATGGTGTAGGTGAGCGGTCGCGGGATGATGAGAGCCGTGCGGCCCCCTCTGGTTGCCGTGGTCACGATGCGCCCTCCTCTTCGAGATAGAGGATCAGCCGCTCACGCACCGGATCGAGCATGTCCATCTCGCGAACTTCGTCCAGCAGGGGCTTGCGGGTCTGCTGCGTGAGGGTCTCTTTCACCGACTCCACGAAGGCATCCACCGTCATCGACTTCGCCTCCTGCCGGGTGCGGCCTTCGAGGTCGAACACCTCGGCTGCTGGCTTCACGTCCAGCTCCCGCCGCTCGATGGTGACGCCCTCCTTGGCGTCGAACCGGAGGATGGCTACCTCTGGCGTGCGGGCCACGTCGTCTTCGTTCAGCGCACCACGGGTCAGGCTGCCGATGTTGACGATGAGCTTCTGCCCCAGCTTCGTGACGCCCTGATTCTTGTGCCAGTGGCCGAACATCCACACGTCGGGGTCGAGGTTCGCCAGGTCGCCGTAGGCCACGATGTCCTCGCTGCCGAACATCTCGCCCCCGGCGGGTGAGGCGAGGAGGTGGGCAGCGACCACCAGGAACTTCTCATTGCCCTTCACGATGGTCGTCAGCCGGTTCGGGTCGTATGCCTTCCCGTGGTACGGGATGCCGACGACCCGGACCCGGTTGGTCTCGTAGGTGTCGTGCTGATAGGTGTTCCCGAGCTGCTCTGACTCGGACTCGGTGAACACCTTCTCGATGTCCCCACCAAGACGCTTGAACACGCCGGTCTCGAAGAGCACCCCCAGCGGGGCCTCGTTGACGTAGGCGGGGTCGCCGTACTTCACGTCGTGGTTCCCCGTCAGCCCGTAGACCGGGCAGGGGTACTCAGCGTGGATGGCCGCGACCCGCTGGATCAGCGCATGGGTCGTCCGGCTCGGGGTCTTGATGTGGAAAAAGTCCCCGCCGTCGATGACAGCGTTGGCCTTGACCTCGCGGGCGATCTCCCCAACCTGCCGGAGCTTGTCGAGCACCGTGTCGGCCCAGTCGTCCGTGCGGGACTGCGGGGGCTGCACCGCCAGGTGAACGTCAGTCCTCCAGACGAGTGTGATCACGCCGTAGCTCCCATCTCGGTTCCGCACACAGGGCAGGAACCCAGCTCTGCGAGGGCCGCGTCCGCTGCTTCAGCAGCGTCCGCCAGCACCATTTCGGCTTCATCCAGCTCTCGCTGCCGTGTAACTACGGCAGCCTCGGCCTTTCTGAGCCTGCCACTCAGGCCGGTCAGCACGTCGAGAGCAGATTTGACCCGCCGCACCGGGGCGGGATCTACCTCGACCAGCAATTCGTTGATGCCGTCGTACTTCGCCACCTCTGCCCTGGCCGAGAGGAGCCTGTCGCGGAGGCCACGAAGGTCTGCCAGCTCGTCCCGAATCGCAGTGACCTCCGCACCATCGGGCACGGTGATCTCAGCCACCGGAGCCAGCTTCTCAGCATCGGCTCTGGCCGCATCCAGACGATCACGCAGGTCGGTCAGGCCGTTGACGGCCCTCCCGACGTTAGCCACCAGCGAGCGGGTGCCCTCCAGTGCCGTCACAGCGGCCAGGGCATCGTCCAGACCGTCGAACGCCTGAAGCTCTGCCTCATGCGTGACGATGTCGGCAAGCCGCACCTTGAGGGCTGCTGCGGCCTGTCGCCGATCCGACTCCGACGCCCGGAGCGCCCGGTTCAACTGACCCACCCGCTCCACATCGGCCACAGCTTCGGCCAGAGCGGAGCCGGGCCGGTCGAGCAGGAAGATCTGGCCGGTGAACTGCGGGGCGATGGTGGGCCAGACATCCTGACCGCCAGCCTGGATGGGGATGACCCCGAAGGCGGCAACCTCTGGTGGGACAGCGGTGCCGGGGTACATGGGATCGCCGTCGTTGACGACGTAGGTGGGCCGGTCCCGCTTGCCGGTCCCCTTCGACCACTTGACCTTGCCGTCCTTGCCGAAGTCCACCTCGACTTCGCAGGTCTTCTCACCCTCGCGAATGAACGCCGTGCCGCCCGTGTTCTGGAACACGCCACGGATGGCCCGCTGCAATGCCGTCTTGCCGGAGTTGTTGGTCCCGGTGCAGACGGTGAAGCGGTCCACCACGATCTCGGCGTTCTTGATCGACTGGAAGTTCTTTGCTCGAATCGTGACGGGCATGGCCGACCCTACCCCCGGTCAGATGGTGATGAACCCCAGGGCCTCGTCCACGTCGTCCTCTTCATCAGCCACGGCGGCGATGGAGTCCCGACCACCGGCCCGGATGGCTCCGACGACCTTCTCGGCCAGCTCGTCGTAGGCCCCCGGAGTGGCGAGGAGGTCACCCTTGAACCCCAGCGTGCCCTGGGACTTCAGGAGCGTGCCGTCTGCACGCTCGAAGCTGTACCAGGCCCCGGCCTTGTGGACGATGCCGTGGGCCGACCCCACCGCGATCAGATCGCGGACGTTGTCGATGCCCTCACCGAACGTGATGTGGAACTCGGCCTCCCGCTGCTGGGAGTTGCTGATCTTGGACTTCTTCATCGTCGCCTTGATGACGGCCGACGTGAATCGCTCCACCTGCTTGTGGGTCAGGGCATCGTAGTCCTTGGTCTTGAGGCTCTTCACCCGGCGGAAGCTGACCCGCAGGGCGCTGTAGAACTTCCACGCCTCGCCACCCTGGTGCGTGGAGCCGTCGCCCCCGTAGCCGCTGGTGTTGATCTTCTTGCGGAGCTGCGAGAGGCCCATGACGTGCGAACCGGAGTCCGCGATGTCCCCGGCGAGCTGCGGGAGCACACTCGACCACTTCGCGGCCACCAGGCCCACGCGACCGATGTTCCCGGCCTCCTCAAGCGACTGGTCACGGATGGCCTTGGGGACACCCGCACCCACGGAGTCGAGGATGATGAGGTCCACCCCGGCCTGCGCACAGGCGAACAGGACGGAGAGCCCGGCCTCCAGCGTGTTCGGCTGGACCAGGTAGAAGCGGTCGGGGTCGTCCACAGGGCAGCCGAGAGCAGCCGCGTAGTCCGGGCTGATGGCGTGCTCCCAGTCGATGAAGCACACCAGCCCACCAGCCTCGCAGACGGCCGCAGCGCACTCCAGGGCCACCGTGGTCTTGCCGCTCGACTCGTGGCCGAAGATGTTGCTGATCATCCCCTTGGGCCAGCCGGGGCACGGAGGGACGCCGTGTCGGTTGAGCGACCCGCCGATGAGGTAGTCGAGCACGACCGACCCGCTGGTGATGTGCGGGCGGGACTGCTTCAACTGGTTCGAGTCGATGACGACGCCGGGGTCATCGGCCTTGAGCACCTTGGCGACCACACCACGGACGGCGGACAGCATCGACGCCGTGGGCTTGGCCGACTTCGTCTTCTTGGCCCGCTTCTTGGGAGCCTTCTTGGCGGCAGCCTTCTTGGGAGCTGCCTTCTTGACGGCGGGAGGCTTCACCTCCTCAGTCGCGGGAGCTACGAGGGGCTCATTCGGGTCAACGGCGGGCTCAGTGGCGGGGTCAGTCATGCGTCGTCCTTGGACCAGAGAAAGAAGCGTTCATTCTCTCGGAAGAGGATGCCCTTCTTGACGGTCTGTCCAGCTCGTTTGCCGGACTTGAATGTGTGGATACTTCTGAACTGCTTCCGCTCAACAGCGGTCAGCTCCTTCTCTTCAACTACTCCGTCGTGGTGCAACCAGAACCGGGTAGCTGTCCTTGCAACCCAGAATGCGTCGGCCTCGTTGTGGTCCCAATGCCCTGTGCCGCCGGTTGCCTCCCGAGCAGCTTCCACCATGTCCGGCTTCCGCATCTTCCAGAGCGTGCCTCCGGGGGAGGGCCGCTCAAGAAACAGCCGGGCGTGGGCCTTCACCTGCGGAGGGGCGAAGAACACGAGGTCCACCTTCGCCCTTCGGATGGCCTCGCAGGTGTAGAGAAACAGCCCGTACATCCCCTCCGACCACAGGTCGTTGAAGATCGGATACTCGCAGCCGACTCGATCCACCCCTAGTCGCTGGACTAGCGCGAGCACGCTCTCCCGCATCTCGATGTAGCGGTCCACGAACAGCATCTTGGATGAGGTTTGGAACCGGCCCCTTTCGGGACAAGCCGCCTTGCCTACACCTTCTGTGTCGTAGACCGCCCACCCGAAGTTGGTGAGCGAGGGATCAAGTCCGAGGACTCGCATCGGGGCACCTCGACGCGACAGCCGCCCACGCCCGAAGACGTGGGCGGCTGTCGTAGCTCAAACGACCTAGGGGGGTCTCAGTCTTCGAGCAGATCGTCGAGGGCGTCGTCGATGTCCTCCGTGGCCGCCGCGTCGTTGACGGGGGAGGAGCCACCGCCGCCGGAGTGGGAGCTGCTGCCGCCACCACCCAGCTTCTCGCGGATGGCGTCGAGCGACATGGTCCGCCCGATCTCGTTGTTGACGTTGGGGATGAGCGCCTGCCCGGCCTCGACGATCTGCTTGACCAGCGGGCTGTCGGCCCCCTTCTCCAGCAGCTTGCGGAGGACGGAGTCCTTGCACGGGCTGAAGGACATCTTCTGGAAGCCCGCGTCGGAGCACTTGATCTTGAGGTCGTGGGACCCGAGCGGCCACTCGGCGTGGATGGGCTTGATCTCGTCGTACTTGCCCTCGTCGAAGACCCAGTAGATGACCTCGAAGTTGCCCTCCTGGATGCCCTCCATGTCGAGCTTGCCGTTGGACCGGACCGGCCACTTCACGATGATCGTGTTGATCCGCATCTTGGGCGGCTCGCCCGCGAGCTTGGTGTACTCCGGCCCCTGGTTGATGAAGTAGCCGACGCCCTTCAGGTAGTGCCGGGGGGCACCCACGAAGCCGGGGGTCGGGGCGTCGAGGTTCGGCGTGCCGTCAGCGAGACCGGGCCACCACAGGAAGGAGATCCGGGCGACTTCGCCCTTGTCCATCTTGAGTCGCGCGCCCTTGCGGCCGACGTTGTTGTCATTGCTGCCGAAGCCAAACTGCTGGAATCCGTCGCTCATCGTCTCTCTCCTGTCGGGTCTGGTTTTCCGTAGTCCGAGGTTGATGGACATGACCCGCTTGTGGTTGTTCTACTCGTCACCCGAGAGGTTGTACCCCCCGTTAGCTGCCTTTGAAATTGAGAAGGATGGACTCGATGTCCAGCTCCTCATCCGCGTCCTCGATCTCACGTCGCGAAAGGGCCGGTTCCGGGTCGGAAGTCGTGTCAGACAAGAAGTTCGACACGTCATCGTCATCCACTGTGCCGGGGAGCACAGTCGCCGCCGCAGGCTCATCGTCCCCATCCGGGGCGAGGGTAGTCGTCTCCTCCGGTGGTACGGAGTCGGCTCCTCCGTGACCATTGGGACAGGTCATGCCGCTGCCGACCGCCCGTGACTGCATCTCGCCACACACCTCGCAGTGCGGGACGAAGCCGAACTCCTCAGCCAGGTCCTCACCGGAGATGAGCTGCGGGTCCGGCTCGTCCGCAGGGTGTGGGGGCTCCGGCTGCGCATCGTGCTCAGGGGGCTCAGGCTGAGCATCCGGCGTCTCAGCGCCCGCGATGTCCGCCTCCACCTCATCATCGTCATCGGTGTCGTCCACCTCTGCCGTGAGGTGCGTCTCGGCCTCGGTCACGTCCCGGACCTCTTGGATCAGGTCGTCTACGTCCTGGATGTCCTTGCCGTCCGCGAAGCCCTGTCCGGGCTCCAGCTCTGTCGGCCGGTACGACTTGCTGCCCCAGCGACCGTTGAGCCCGATCTCCTCCTGGCAGAGCCGGATCTGATCCCGGAGCCGTCCCTGCGTGTCCCGCAGGTCGGACCGCTTGGCCTTGACCACCGCCAGCACAGCTTCGAGGTCCTCGACCGCGTGCTGGTTGTTGTGGACGGCCTGGACCTCGACCTTGAGCTTGCCGGTGGCGATGGCGTCCCGCTCGGAGACCGCACGACCAGCCCGCACCTCCGGGTCGTTGGCGAGGAGGTGCTTCTTGCCGAGGTCGAGCAGGAGATCAGCCGACCGCAATGCCCGCTTGTACTGCGAGAGCTTCTGGGACACGTCCAGGAACAGACGCTCGCAGCGGGCCAGCATCTTGCGGGCCAGGGAGATCTTGAGGTTCAACCGCTTCGGGCCGTAGATCAACGGGTCCGCGTCGAGCAGGATCTCCAGACCCATCAGCTCCGTGAAGATGCCGTCTGCGTAGTCCGCGTCGAGTCCCGCGAAGACATCATCATCCTGGCTCATCCCTTGACCTCTGCTTCGGCTCCGTTGCCGTTCCCGTTGCCGTTACGGCCTGCGACGGCTTCGGCCAGGAGCTTGCTGTAGTTGCGCTTGATGGCGTTGCTGGCCGCCCGGTGCTCTGCCGCGTTGATGGCCCCACCGCCGAGAGCGTGGCTGATCGCCTGGAGGTCCACCTGCATCCCGAGGATGCACCCGGCGATCTTCGCCTCCTTGAGCGTCATCCCGCCACGCATGATGGCGGACTGCTGCTCACCCTCGCCCATGCCGTCGATGAGGTCGGCACCCATGCCGCCCGCGTCCTCCTGCATGGTGTCCCAGGCGGCGGACATACCGACGAAGAAGTCGCCGTTCTTGGTCTTGACGGCCCTGGTCGCCACGACCTTGCTGACCCGCAGCCCGGCCTTGACCATCTTGAGGGTCGCCATCTGCTCTTCGTTGAGATCCTTGATGTCCATCTGTCCAGCCTCCAAGGCGGTTTGCGTCACGTCCGGTCTACTCGCTGGGTCATGCAGCGAGCCCCCTGACCAGCCGATCTAGGAACAACGTGGCCCGCTCGTCCTGCTTCGCGTTGAAGACCGCCTTCGACAGTGCCTCCCTGTGGCCGACCAGGACCACCTGCTTCTTAGCCCGCGTGATCGCCGTGTAGATGAGGTTCCGCTGGAGCTGGTGATAGAAGCCCGTCACCAGAGGCATCACGATGCGGTCGTACTCCAATCCCTGTGCCTTGTGGACCGTGCAGGCGTAGGCCAGCACCAGCAGCCTGGGGACATGCTTGAACTCGATCTCCACCTCCAGGGGCGGGGTACCGAAGATGCGGACCCAGACGACCTTCTTGGCCTTGTCCACCCGAGCGATCTTGCCCACGTCACCGTTGAAGACGTTCAGCTTGTAGTCGTTCTTGATGATCATGATCCGGTCGCCCTCGCGGACCGTCTCCCGCCCCAAGCGCATCTCGGCCAGACCCGCCGATGCGGGGTTGAGCAGCTCCCGGAGCCGGGCGTTGAGGTTCGTGACCCCGACCGTGCCCCTGTGCTTGGGCGAGAGGATCTGGAAGTTGTGCCGCTTCTTGTAGAAGCCCTCCCCGATCTTCAGGATCGCCGCCAGCACGTCGTCATCTGACTGGAGCTGGATGAGCCGGAAGTCCTTGTCGGTGTCCGGCACGTTGCCGTTCACCATCGCGTGAGCCGCGTACACGATGCCGCTAGTGTCGTCCTGCCGGAAAATCTGCGTCAGCTTGATGGTCGGGAACAGGTTCGAGTGGATCAGGTCGTGCAGCACGTTGCCAGGGCCGACGCTGGGGAGCTGCTCGTAGTCGCCCACGAACACCAGCCGCGCTGTGGGCTTCGTGCAGTCCAGGAGCCGGAAGATGAGGTGCTGATCCACCATCGACGCCTCGTCGATGATGATCACGTCCGCCGGGTGCGGGTTGTCCTGGTTGTAGCCCCAGCCACCACCGCCTTCGACCCCGATGACCGCCTTCGACCCACCTGTGATCCCTGCGTAGGTCCGCTCCCGCCGGTTGTCAGAGGAGCCCTTCGCCGCGAAGGCCCGGTGGATGGTGCTCGCCATGGCACCCGTTCGAGCTGAGAGGTTCTTCGCCGCGATGCCGGTGGGCGCACACAGCAGGAACGGCACTCCGGCGTCCTGGAGGATGCGTACCGCCGCCCGGAGGCTGGTGGTCTTGCCGGTGCCGGGAAGCCCCGCGAGGACCGACACAGGAGCCGTCAGGGCGTTGAAGATGCCGTCCTTCTGTGGCTCAGACAGGACGAGCTGGGCCTGGCTGCCCCACTCTTCGATGGCCGTCCGAACCACCCGCTCCAGCCGTCCGACCTTGCGGCCCGCCTTCGCGGCCTTCTCGGTCAGGGGGCCGACAGACCCCAGGTTCTTGAGGTAGCGGGTCGTGCGCTCATCGCCCGGAACGAGCAGAGCCTTCTGGACCCTGGCGGTGAGCAGCTCCGCACCCTGCTTCTCCATCTCGTAGCCCCATGGCTCGTAGACGGCTGTGGTCCCCGGACGGGTCTTCTTGTCGATGACCAGCAGCCCGTCCTTGTGCAGCCCAGCGAGGGCCGTGGCGATGATCTTCGAGTCGGTGCCGGAGACCATCATCCTGACCGCGTGGAAGATGGAGCCCGTCTGCAAGTACAGGTGCCCGAAGCCCCTGCCGTTCTTGCAGGCGTAGAGGACTGCCCCTCTGACCTGCTTGGGCTGGTCCACCAACCCCATCTTGGTCGCCACCTCATCGGCATGGCGGAAGCTGATGCCGTCCACCTCGACCAGTGACCACGGGTTCGTGACCAGCACCTTCTCGGCGTCGTCCCCGAAGTGGGTCCAGATGTCCCGAATGAGACCAGACGGGAGGCCCAGACCACCCAGGAAGTCCAGGGCCTTGAAGTGGGCCTGGACCGACTCCCATCGACTGACGACGTGCATCGCAGAGAACTTCGCGATGCCGGGCACCTCTTCGAGACGGTCCGCGTCCCCAAGGGCACTCAGCAGCTCGTCGTCCCCGAAGTGTGACTGAATGGCGAGCATCACCCCACCACCGACGCCGTTGGCGACCAGCATCTTGTGGGCCGTGTCGGGGTCCCAGCCGCCCTTGAGCACGGGCGCACGGGTGATGTCGAGCTGCTTCCCGAACTTCGCGTGGTTGGTCCACTTGCCCTCGAAACCGAACCACGCACCGGGGGCGACCCGGATGCCGGGGACGTTGCCCTTGACCGACACTGGAGCCACGGTCTTGCCCGACGAGAACAAGCTCAGGGTGTCGTCCTCGGTGTCGAGGATCATGCGGACGATGTAGAAGGCGTTGGTCTCGTTGGAGAACACGACCGACTGGACACGCCCGGAGAAATACTGGTCGCTCATTGTCCGGCCTTCCGCAGACGGTCGAGCATGATCTCAAGATCCGCCACGTTCACTCCTGTTGCGGCAAGCGCCTCCGGTGTCAGACCGGCCAACTGCTCCCGCATCTTCTCTACGTCGATGATGGTCGCCGCACCTACCCGGCCGTAGTGCCCCGGCATCCCCCGCCAGGGGATGTCGAAAGAGGTGCCGTCGAGCTTCCGCATCAGCCAGGGAGAGCCACTCAGCACTCCCTCCATGTGGAACGAGAGCAGCCGGTCAGGGAACTGGTCGTGCTTGACGGGGCAGCCGACGCCCGCAGGCCACTGGCAAGAACCTGCCCCCGGCTTGTCCGGCTCGACGCCGTTCGGGGGAAGGTGATGAACAGCGAGCTGGACGTGCTGGCCGACCACCGGAGCCATGGTGTCGTCCCACGACACGTGCTCGCCGTCGTCCTGCTCGATGAACAGGGAGCCGTCGTCTCGTAGGTAGAAGAGGCCTTCGACCAGGATGGCTTGAAAATCGCTCACGGGATGGGGTACCTCATGTCTGTCAGGTACTACCCGTCCGACCGGGGCGGTGAGGCCCCTAACGCGGCTTGCTGAAGTCGATCTCGCAGGCAGCACCGTCGCAGAACTTGTCCTCGACCTCCTGCTTGGATGACGCGAGATCCATCGGGGTGACCCGGCCGATCATCGCGTCGTACTCGTCCTTGCTGATCTCGATGTACGGGGCCTGCACGTACCCGCTGTCGTCACGCAACGGCAGGAACGAGATGCTCTTGAGCCGGTCCTCGAAGACCTCCAGCACGGTCGGGATCTCGGCGGCCTCTTCAGCCTTGAACGTCACGGTGACGCTGACCTGGTTGTCGGCCCAGTACCGCTGCACGTCAGAGGCCAGGGCAACCTGCTCCCAGATGCTCACGTCCCGCTTGCCCTTGTGGCAGTTCTCGGTCTTCACCGGGAAGCTGATCACGAACGTCGCGTCGGCGTATGCGTCCTTCTCGACCTTGTAGCCCGCGTTGATGGCGGCCTGTCGCAGAGGGCTGTGCTCGTTCACCCGGATGTTGCGGATGTAGAAGGGGCTGTGGGGCGGATGGATGCCGGGGGTCGCCCCGCAGAGCAGCGAGACGGTGCCGGAGGGCTTCACGCTGGTCGTCTTGATCGAGCGGGGGATGCCCAGCCAGTCGGAGTAGATGGTGTCGAGTTCCTGGATGTAGCCGTAGCCCCGGTCGGACCAGTTCAGGAACTCCCGACGACCGAGCCGGTCGATGGCCTGACGGATGCCCGACATCGAGCAGCCGATCCGGCGGTTGCGGTTCATCACCGCATTCGCCCTGGGGTCGTGCGTCGGCATCAAGGTGACGGTCTTGGCGTACAGGTAGGCGAACTTCAGCGTCCGCTGGAAGTCCTCGTAGGTCTCATGGTGGGCCGGGTACGTCTCGACCAGGCAGCACAGCTCGAACGACTCCAAGGTCTGCTCTGCACAGGGGTTGGCACCCTGGGCTCTGCGGTCCTTGTTGTTCGCCGGGTCGATCATGCGGCCGAACTTCCGCATGTTGTCGAGCCACAGGATGCCGGGCTCACCGTTCTGGGCGATGGACTCACCGACCTCGGCGTAGTCCATCCCCACGGTCCCGAAGATGCTGTTGTTCGAGGCCCAGCGGTGACTACGCAGCGGGTGGGCGTCGATCTCCTCCTGGAGGGTCCCGATCTCGGCCTCCAGGACGCCACGGGCCATGGCCGAGGTGGTCGTGGTGAGGTTGGTCTTCAGGACGCCCATCCGCTTGTCGAGCGGGATGAGGGTGCTGGGGTCCTTCAGGGACCGGAACTCGTCGTCATCGGCCTGACCGATCATCAGCTCCGCTGAACGGCGAACACCACCGGCCACCACGCAGGCACCGACCATGTTGAAGATGTCGGTGATGCGGCCGGACGTGATGCGGTACGGCGAGCCATCGCCCGCCGTGAACATCTGGAGCTGGGCGATCTTGCCGGGCTCCTCAGAGTCGAACGACTCCTCGAAATACACCTCGACGCCCGGTGGCATCAGCATCCGGGCGATGTTCTTCACGAGCTTCGCCAACGGGCCAGGGCCGGAGGCCGTACCGCCGAAGCCCCGGATGCGCTGACCCTTCGAGCGGACGCCTGTGAAGTCGATGACCGAAGGGAAGCCGCCCTTGCCCACGAACGAGTTCAGGACGACACGGGCCAGGTCCACCCACCCCTCGCGGTTGTCGGGGACCTCGAAGACGCCGGGACTCATCTTGGGCATCTGGAGCTTCACCTTGCCCGCACCACGGGTGTCCCCGCCGACGCCGACGCCCAGCATCGACATGTCCATCAGGAACGTGAACGGCCCGGCGAAGTCCTCGTCGATGTGGTCGCTGGAGACGAAGGCGCAGTTGTTGAGACAGGCCCCGCCCTTCTTGAACATGAATGGGGCACCCATCTGGGCCAGCCCGCGTCCCGGCGGGGTGAACTTGAACGCCCACATCCGCTGGTACATCTCCTGCGCGGACTGCTGAGCCTTCGGCTCGTTCCACGGGAGGCTCAGACGGCGGCAGTGCATCTTCTGGACGTTGTAGACGCCCTCGACCACCCGCTGACAGGTCTGCCAGAACTCCTCAGTGGGGTGCCCGCAAACGTGGGGGTCGTTGCAGTCGCAGGTCGGACGCGCGTAGGTCCGCTTGAACGTGAAGTACCCGACCGGCCCCCATGCGGGCTGCTGGCCCTCGAACTCCGCAAGGAACGATGAGGCCAGACTGAACTGGCGAACCTTGCGACCGGACGTAGAGGGAGTAAACAGGTCGGTCATCATGGTGCTGGATTCCACTCGTAGGGGCCGGGGCCAAGGGCCTCCGACTTAGATGGTGGGGACGGGGTGAACGCCCCATCTATGTCGGAGGTATCAACTAACTAACGGCCCACCACACCCCCCGTTTCTTGGGGTGTCGCCCGTCAGCAGGCAGCCAGCAAACGGGCCGTCAACACCGTCCACGGACTCACCGCACCATTGAGCACTGCCCGTTCTGACGCGGCTAGATCGGCTGCCAGTCGAACCGTACCCGCCTTGCCCCAGAGCCTCGCCGGAGGCAGCACCTTGTTCTCAAAAAACCACGGATTGATCCCCAGCTCCCCAGCCGCCGCGCGAGGGGGCAGGTTGTCGAGGTGGGCCGCCTGGACCCACCGGGTCACGCTGGAGCCTAGGAACCGGCAGATCCGCATCGTCGGATCGCCCCTGCTCGTCCTGCGGATCTGGGCCAACGCCTTCGACAACCGCTTGCGGTTCCGGGTCGCCAGAGCATCCATGATGGGGGCGACTGCGGCCTCAGCGATGGGGGCCATCGCCCCCTTCACCTGCTCGGCCTCGATGGCGGTGACCCCGGCGGTCTGCGCCAGCAGGACCATCTTCTGGACCTCGAAGGCCAGCATCCCCAGGTCGGAGCCGACGCGGCTGACCAGCGCACTCGCCAGAGCGGGCCGGATGGTCATGCCCTGGTCCTTGACCTCTGAGTGGATGAACTTGGCGGCCACCTTGGGGGCGTCCCACTCCGATGCCTTCGGGAAGCCCTTGTGGACGTTGCCTAGCTTCTTCACGAACTTGCCGAACTTCGTCCGGCCGTCCGGCTCCCCCTCGATGTGCAGGAGGAGGGTCACCTCGTAGTCCTTGGCCGCGTGGTGCTTCGCCAGCAGATCCAAGTCCATCTTCTGCGGCGTGTGGACCACCCCCAGGACGTTGCCCACCACGAACATCCCGCCGTCCAGCACGTCCCGCACAGCCATCGAATCCGACCCGTCCACGTCCTCCACACCCCACCCGGCAGCGAGCTGGGTGGCCTTGATGTGCTTGAGGAACCGCCGCCGGAGCAGCACCTCGCTGCCGCTGACGACCAGCAAGGAGGGGAACTTGTCGGGCTTCTTGGCCATGGCTAGATGTCTTCCAGGAGGATCTTGAACCCGGCACTACCCGTAGGCTCCTTCGTCCCCGTGATCCTTACCCGAACGGGCAGCCGACCGAGCCGGGCCGTCAGCGACTTCACCACCCCCTGCACCCGATTCTTCGCGACCAGCATGGTCGCCTTGCTCAACGGCATCCCGAGCAGATCGTTCAGCACCTTGCGTACCTCTCGGTCCACCAGCTCCGTCGTCCACTCCCGGTCGAGGGCGATCATCTTCGGAGCCATGCCCGCCGGGTTGGCCTTCGGGATGGACGGCATCACCGACAGAGCATGTTCGAGCAGGCGGTTGGCGTCCGTGGGAGGGATCTTCGCGTGGGCAGCATCGGCCCGCTGGTGGAGTCGGTCCATCAACTCCAGACGGCCGATGTCCATCAGGTAGAGAGCCCACTCCGCTCGGGTGTAGCCCGGCGGGACCTTCTCCATCTGGGAGAGGGTCCATGCTGTCTTCGCGTGCAGCTTGACCTGCTCCGCGATGTCCGGGATGGGATCTGCGGCGGCCTTCACGGCTTCGATGGCCTTGCGCAGATCGAAGTTCACCTCGGCCATCAGCTCATGCACCCGTGAGCGAACCACCCCACGGAGCAGCCGAACAGGAACAGGGCCAGCATGAACACCAGCAGGGCCTTCCAGCAGCCGTCCTCTTGGGCTGCATCCGTCATCAGGGAGCCCCAGGCAGGAACGCCGAAATGACCTCCATCTGAGTCGGGTTCCGCCAGCGAGCTACGGCCCGTACCCGCTCCCACAGCGGGAGCACCTTCGGGTTGTCCAGCAACACGGTCATGGCGTCGGCCACCTCACCGAGCAGCTCCGGCAACTTGCCCTTCATCTTCTTGACCAGCCCCGGAACCATGAAGCCCTGGTCGTTCAGAGCCGCGTTCAACAGCTCGCGAGCCGTGCCCTCCAGCTCATCATCGACCGGCTCGTCCCCGGTTGCGGGGCACCAGACCGGCAGACAGCGAGAGCGGATGGTGCCCTTGACCCCGCCGATGTCGGTGGCCCACAGGATCGCCTGGACGTACTTGTTCGGCTGCTCGATGGACTTGAGCAGGGCGTCCGCCGACTTCAGCCCCTTCGTCATGTCCATCGGCCCGGCGATGACGACACCCAGGTCGATGCCGAGGGGAGCTGACTGGAGCAGGGACACCATCTCGCGGGCGTCATCCACCTTCAGCCCGTCATCCCCAAAGGGAGCGTGCAGGAGCCGACCTCGACGGCCAGCTTCATCAACGGCGAACTGACGGGCACCGGGGCCGTGACAGAGGAGGCAGGAGTCCATGTCCAGGTCTACCCGACTGGGGAGCTACACCGTGACGGTGAACGTCCCCTTGCATGTCTGACAGCGGTAGCGACGAGTCGTCCCGCCACCCTGAAGGAGGTTCTTCTTGAAGATCAGCGTGCAGATCGCCTGGTTGCCGTCGCAGTGCTCTGCCGCCCGGCATTTCATCCAGACCGGGTCCTGATTCTGAGGGACGATGGGCTTCTGCTGCTTCATAGGGACATCACTCGTCGAACCGCTGGTATGGGCTCCCGTCATTAGTACCCGGAGGGACGATGACACCACCCGGCGGATCAGGCTCAGCCACGAACCCCACCGGAGCTGGCGTCGCAGGCAGGTAGCCCTGGTCTTCCAGACCTCGCTGGAGTTCCGCCTCGATCTTCACCAGCAGCCCTTCGAGGTCGCCAGTCAGCATCACCTTGTTGATCTGCTGCCGCAGCGACTCGTTGGTGCCACCCAGCACCTTCACCAGCACAGAGCCGTCTTCAAACAGGGGGACGACCACCTTCTGCCACCGACCCCAGAGCACGAAGAACGGGAACAGCCGGGTGTGGCTGGCATCCAGGACCACGAGCGGCGGGATCAGGGTGACGTGGACTGCGTAGCTGGGGTGACTCGGAGTCGTCGTCGGGAAGTCCACATCAGCCCGACCCAGGTTCAAGTAGAGGACGCCGACAGCCAGTTGTCTCAGGTCGGTCTGGAACGAGTCGGTCATCAGCAACCTCCTACACCCCCCCGCTCATAGCCCCATCACCAGCAGCCAGAGAATCTGCCCGTTTCTCTAAAAACCGATCTAAGTGGTTTTTTTCCGCTTAGACCCCCACTGAAAGAATCTGAGTTTCTCGCCCAACCGATTCTCCGATTCTCGCAACACAGCCCTAAACGTCGAAAACCCCGTCGAGAATGTTTCTCGCGGGATTCGGTGGGGGTCTAGGCGATTCTTTTTCGGTTAGGAACCATTCTCAGGCTCAACTAACCAACCCTAGGGTTTTTCTATTCTGTTTTTCTCTGGATCTAGAGAATCGAGAAAATCTGGTTTTCTGGTGCAATTTCGAGGTTCAGGCGTATTTCGGGCATGGCGACTATCCTGACTACTTCATCTTGTATCAGCCTGACGGCTGCTACTGCGATTCGGTGTCGGGTCACTACATGGTGAACCATCATTATTGATAATCAGGTCGTCCTACGGACTCCCCTAGTTCTCTACTAAGGCCCAGAGATCTAAGGGAGAGGGTCGTAGGCGATAGGGGCTACAAGTTCCAGCGGGCGTTTCCCACCGTGCTGACAGCACCCCTTCGGCCCTCCTGCGCTTCAGGAGGTTCGCCAAGCGGATTTCCATCATCGAGGTCCAGGGGACTGGATGCAGATGACGGGATCGGTGATGCAAAGAGCGTCTGGATTCAACGTGGCAGCTTCCACGTAGCTCAACGGCATCTGCTCGGGTCACCCCGATGCTCGACCAGCTACCTCTCACGGACCCGCAAGCGGTAGCACCTGAGTCAATATCCCGAAGGACGGCAGATCAGGCTGACGAGCACGCTCCCTGGTGGGGAGTCGTTGAATCCACCGGGCAGTAGAAAGGGGCCGACCCCTGCTGTCAAGCGGAAGTCGAGGCTCGCTTGATCAGGTGCTTGAAGGCGCTGCGCATCATCGCTCGCTCACCGATGTCCCGGAGCTGACCCAGGAACTGCTTGTCCCGCTGGATGTCCGCGATGGCCGGGGTCAGCTTGACCCTGATGACCTTGGAGAGAGTGCCGGGAGCCATGCCGTACTGCGCGGCCATGTCCTGCTTCTTGACCTTCTTGCCGGTGAGCTGCGCGATGAACAGCTCGGTCGCCATGTCCGCCCACTTGCCCTCGCCCTTGAGGGACTTCTCGAACGACTTCTGGATGAGCTGGCGGACGCCGCTGCGGGGATCGACCAGAAGGTCCTGGAGCACCTTGTAGAAGTCGCCCTTGTCCCGGCTCATGGAGTCGAAGACGCTGTGACCCTCGGCATCCTCGGTGGGAGCCCGGTTGCGGTCGCCACCTTTGAACTCGTCGCCGACGTTCTGGACGAAGAACTTGGCCGCGATGCCAGCGACACCCTGCGGGGTCTCCTTGCCCTTCGGGATGTTCGATGCCACGCCCTTGTTGAAGGCCCCGAACTGGAAGAAGTACGGACCCTTGGCCAGCGCACCCATCCCGTCCTTGGTCAGCCCCATCAGCCCGTTCTGGATGATGTCGTCGGGGGAGAAGTGGACCTCGCGCTTCCGCGACCACTTGTTGTACTCCTGCCGGACCATCCCCAGCACCTTGCTGATCATCCCGGTGTTCCCGGTCGAGAACCACGACGGGTCGATGTCCGTGCCCTTGAAGTGGTCCTGCGCAGCATGGAGCCCACGACGACCCTGCTTCCACCACTTGCCCGCGTGCTTGCCGGGGCGGCCACCAGAGGCACCTTCGAGCACCTGGAGCCGGGCGATGATGTCGTAGTCCGCCGAGTCCACGTTGCCGAAGACGTACCGCGAGGCCATGCGGCACAGCAGCCGCGTCTGGGCCGACAGCGACGGGTCCACGGAGGCACAGCGGAGGTCGAACGCGACAGGCAGACGCTCGTGGAGAGCGGCGGTGCGGAGTCGGGCTGCGGTCATGTTGCGGGTCATGGTGTTCCTCACGCAGGTCCCCGAAGGATGCCAGCTTCTCTGCTTGCCACCGCCTATAGAGGAATCACCGCCGGAGGAGTAGGCCCAGTAGGCCCGCTGAAAATAGGGGGCTCAGCCCGAAAAAACGGGCCTGGGAGGCTTGACCGGGGGGGTCGCCGTGGTAGCTTCAGTGAGCGTGCGTCCTCGTCCTCAGTGACATCAACTGTCGTGCGCCAGACGGAACCGTAACGACCCGAAGACGGGATCGTTCAGGAGGCACCTTGAGCACGACCCTTGGCGTTTGTACGCCACACGTCCCCCCTCTGCGACCTGGCCAGCTTCGAGAGCCCCTGCTGAAGGCACTCTGCAAGGCCACCAACTTCACCGCCAACGTCTTCGTCCCGCACTCGACGGTGCTCGATGACGTGATCCGCGAAGCGGGCTTCGACCCGTCGAACCTGCCGTCCGGCTGGAGCCGTCAGACCCGCTGCTCTGACGGCCGTGGTGCCGGTCTCGACCGGAACATCTCGCTCGCCTTCCGCTACGCCTACCGGGACAAGAACCCCGCCCTGACCGTCAAGGGGCCGAAGGCAGGACAGTGGGGGCTGACCGACCACGGCGTCGCTCTCATCAAGGGGATGCTGCCGCGACCCCTCCCCCGCCCCAAGACCTTCCACGATCCGCTGCTGAAGGTGCTCGGCACCCTCTCGAACCACACGGCCAGCACCGCCATCCCCCACGACGAAGTGATCCGGGGCGTGATGGTCGAGATCGGAGTCGATCCCGACAACCTGCCGATGGGCTGGCGGGACCGGGGATCGAACCGGCAGATCAAGGCGTTCGACCGGGTGCGATGGGCCGTCAAGTCCATGCGAGGGTCCAAGACCCCCACCATCGAGCAGCCCGGTCGCGGCCTGTGGGCTCTGACCGCTGCGGGTGAGCAGCTCGCCCGTGACCTCAACGGCATCATCATCCTGCCCCTGCTGGCCCCTGTCAGCCGCACAGAGACGCCCAAGGCCAAGAGGCCGACCACCGGCCCCAACGAGACGGCCGTGTGGCTGGGGGAGCACCTGCGGCCCGCTCCGGGGCACAAGGAAAGTGACCTTCACCGGATGGCTCGGTCGGCCCTGTGCCGTCGTCTGCCGGTGTCCGCGAACGCGGGGATGGTCGAGGATCACATCCAGAACTACTGGCTGAAGGCCATCCGGCTGAACTCGCTGCGCAAGCTGTTGCAGGACGGCGGCAAGGTGCCCTACAGCAAGGTGGTGGCCTACTGCGTGAACTCCGGTCGGACCGACGCCCGCGACATGGGCACGGAGCCGGTGTGCCGGGAGCTGTACGGAGCCCGCACGGAGAAGGAACGGCGGGAGCGCAAGGACCAGCCGACCCCACAGTTCGGTGACAAGCCCCTGGGGGCGTGGGACACGGACGGGAACATGAAGTCCCCGGACGACGCCGACACGACCATCGACGACACGGTGATGGACTTCGACATCATCTGGTCTCAGGTCGAGAACGTCGTCCAGGACGAGAAGCCGCAGGCGTGGCAGCGGTACTCCAACATCCTCGCCATGCGAGCCCGGGGCCTCTCCACCCGCGAGATCGCAGCCGTCGAGAACGTCAGCCGCAACCGTGCCGCGTCGATGCTGGCCGAGGCTCGTCGTTGTGTTCGGAAGGGCGCGACCGAGGGGAACCTCGACGGCTTCATCGAGCGTCGGCGGGCCTAGTCCTCGAAGGCGGCGGACATCAGGAACGAGTCGAGGTCGTCCACTGGCGGGGCCTCGTACATGCTCTCCAGCAGGTCAGCCTCCTCCTCGCTCATCGTCGGCCCCTTGCGGGCGATGGGGTCGGTGAGGGCCATGTTCACGAGGTTGAACCCGCCGCCGCTGGGGACCTTGGTGCCGGTGGCCCGGAGCTGGCGGACGAAGATCAGCATCAGCTTCTCCACGTCGGCCATCGTCATCGTGCCTTCGTCCACCAGCTCGCGGGCGAAGCCCTGCGTGTTGGCGTTGACGACCTGGCTGAACAGCCGTTTGCCGGACAGGTTGCGGACGTAGGCGGACCAGTCGTCGAGGGTCTGCGGTCGGTTGCTCATCAGACGCGCTCCAGCATGGGCGACAGCATGAGGTCCACCACCTTCTCGTCCAGCCGCCAGAGCGAGGCATCCCGCTTCTTGACGCCCTCCCACTCGGCTCCCAGCTCGATGCCCTGGGCGTCCTTGATGATGGAGTCGAAGATCGCCCCGTCCATCTCCTGAAACGACTTGCGGATCTGGTCGAGGGTCTGGTCGTTCGGGTTGGTCGGCACGCCTTCCTTGTCCCCGGCGTAGGTGAAGTCGAGCGTGACCTCATCGACCACCTCGTCCTGACCCTGTCGCCAGGCTCGGGCCGTCCGCTGCTTCATGGACTCGCTGTTCCAGGAGTCGCGGTCGAGGTGGATGACCGTGTTGAAGCTCTGGAGGTTGTGCCCGTACATATACGTCTTGCCGAGCAGCGTGCAGGTCGCGATGGACGAGTCCGGGTTGACGATCTCCTTGAGGACGAACTGCTGCCAGTCGTCGGCCAGGTACGGCTGATGGACACCCTGCTTGCCCGGAAGGGCCGGGTGCATCTTCAGGGCCTTCTTGCCGAACGGGAGCTTGTGGACCGACAGGCCGCTCGTCTTCGCCTTGATGGCCTTCTGCTCATCTGGGTCCTTGACCAGGCGCTCCATGAGGGTCGTGTCGAGGGGGTAGACGAGCTGCTCCAGCTCCGACCCCGCCCGGAAGAAGTGGATGCGGTCGTTGAGCGCGACGACGTGCGTTCCCGCCATCGTCTTCGCCATGTGCATCCCAGCTTCGAGGCACAGCTCCCGGTCGTCAGCGAAGATCAGGGCTCTGGAGCCCTTGGCCCGTTCGAGCTTCGCGGCGATGGTCGCCTCGGCCGACTCGATCTTCGGGTTGCCGATGGTGTCCGCCATCGCTTCGATGTCGCCCGGGGTGAACTCGTCCTGCCACTGACGCAGGAGGCCCATGAAGGCCTTGGGCAGGGGCCGGGGCTCACCGCCGGAGCCATCGGGCTTGATGGGCTTCACGAAGTCCGGCAGGTAGCCGTTCTCGATGGCGAAGGCGACATCCCGCATGGCCTTTGCCGGTCGGTTCGCCATGTCGGTCAGGAGCCGGATGATGGGCTTCAGGGCCATGCTGAAGATGCGCTCGGCCTGCTTGTCGCCGTAGTTGTCGGTCTTCTTGCGCTCCCGGAACTTCCGGGCGGCCCCCTCCATGATGACGGCGAACTGCTTGGTCACGTCCCGGTACATGGACTCGACCATCGGGGGCATCTCGACCGGAGTGGCCGTCACGGTCGGCTTCGGGAGGTTGTACTCCTTCACCTCGGTCTTGTCGGCGTGGAAGACGTTGCGCTTGATGAACGTGTGCAGGTCTCGCTGGACCAGCGGGTCCTGCTTGATGCCGACGATGCGGCCACCGACGACCTCGCAGAATCGCTCCTTGAACCGCCGCATCTCCTTGCGGTTGTTCTTCGCCTCGATGCTGCGGCCGAACAGGGGCGTGTTGTTCGTGATGGCGGCCAGGACGTAGGCCTCCATCGGATTCCGCTCCATCGGGGAGGCCGTCAGGCAAATCTTCCGGGGGTGGTGCAGCTTCAACGCCCACTGCGACCGCTGCGAGTCCGGGTTCTTCATCGCCTGTGCTTCATCGAAGATCAGGGCCGCGTAGAGAGCGGGGTCCCAGGCCTTCTTGCTCTTGTACGCCTTGCCCGCCTTCGAGAAGCCTGCCCGCTTGCCCTTGGCTCCGATGCGCTCCTTCCAGAAGGGGATGGACTTGAGCTGCCTCGGGACGGTGCCGGTCTTGCTGGCTCCGCTGAACTGGCCGTAGGTCAGCACGTCCAGCCGGGCGAGCATGACCTTCTCGTCGGACAGCATCCCCCGGATCTCCTTCTTGATGTTGCCCCGCAGGCTGGTGGGGCACACGAAGAGGAACCGGCCGTTGGTCGTGACATCGACCCCATCGGGCCGGGTGTACGTCGCGTCCGGCTCTGCCAGGCCGTCCCGGACGAGCTTGAGCATCATGGCGATGGACACGGCGGTCTTGCCTACGCCCGTCTCCAGGGCACAGACGCCGGAGTTGCCGTTCGCGTCCATCCAGGCGAGGGCCTCCTTCTGCTTCTCGCGAAGGCTGAAGGGCTCCCACTCGCCGTTCTTGCCGTGGCTGCCGGTGATGAACTGGAACTTCTCGCCCGCCTCGTTCTCGCTGGCCAGGGCATCGGGCTCGTAGGCGTCGAGGTTCTTCGTGGCCTCCTCGGCTCGGGCCAGATCCTTGTAGTAGCTCTTGACCTCAGCGAGAGCCGACTTCGACAGGGACATCCCCTGGAGGGAGTCCATGATGACGCCGAAGTCCTTGGGGTCGAAGTAGAAGCCCGCCGCCCGGCTCCCCTTGACGGCCTCGTAGCTGATGGAGGGGATGCAGCCCCGCTTCGTGCCCGCGTTGCAGGCCAGGGCCTTCAGAGCGTTCCGCAGCACCTTGTTCTGCCGCGTGCCGTCGATCTTGATGTACAGCTTCTTGGTCTTGACCTTGATCTTCTTGCCCTGGAACTGCCGCTTCGTGATGACATCGGCCACCGTGACGTAGGGCTCTCGCTCGGAGGGGTCGATGACCTTGGGGAACTTCGCCTCGCGGCCCTTCTTGACATCGTAGGTGTAGACCGTGCCCTCGATGAGACGGCCTTCCGAGTTGACCAGGTCGTCCAAGAAGATGCCCTTGTAGCGCCCCTCGACGACGACCTTGTACTCCTCGACGCGGGTTTCCCCGGTCTCCGGGTCGCTGATGAACCGCCTCATCCGCTTCGTCGGGAACAGCCGGGTCAGCTTGCCCTGCTTCGCCTTGTCGTCCGTGATGGCGTCCCAGGTCAGGTCTCCCGTGAGACCCTCCAGGTGCTCATCGTCCAGCATCCGAAGCTGCTTCGGGGGCACCACCGTCCGGCTGGGGACCCGCACCAGGCGGGACATCGCTTCGGTCTTCGCCCGGACCTTGGCGAAGAAATCGCCCTTGGGGACCACCTCGCCGTCGCGGTCGTAGACCATCTCCTCGCCCGTTGCCGGGTCCACGCCGATGAGGACAGGGCGGCCTGCGAGGAAGCCCTTCTTGACCTCATGGCCTGCGGCCTCGATGCGGAGGACGATGTTCCCGTCGATCTGGGCCAACGTCTGCCCGAGCTTCTCCATCAGGGCGAAGCTCTCTGGGTCGTCATCCCGGAGCTTCTCGACGCGCTCCTGCTTGGGGGACATCTTGCGGAAGGTCGCCCACCGCTCCCGGCCCATCTGCCGGGTGGCCTTCATGTAGACGCCCTTGTCCTTGGCGATGTCCACCAGCAGCGGGACCATCACCGCGTTGAGCTTGGCCCACTGGATCGGGTCATCCACTCGTCCCTGCTCCACCGCACCCAGCACCCGCCCGATCAGGGGCCGGGTCAGGGCGATGTGGTTGGTCATCGCCGGGGAGATCGTGCGCTTGTCCACGGGGGACCGGACCATGGACACCCGGTCAGCAGCTCGCTTGTAGATCTGCTTCAGCCCCTTCGGCACGGGACCGCCGAGACGGATGCGGTTCAGCTCGATGTAGAACTGGAAGAACGGCAGCCCCTTCGGGGTGAACGCCTTGCGGAGCTTGAGCCAGATCGACGGTGGGATCAGCCGGTCGGCCCCCTTCAGCCGCTTGGCGAGTTCCTTCTCATCAGGAACATCGACAAGGCTGTTGGTGACCGCATCGGCCAGGCGCAGGAACCCGGTGTCTGGGAAATCGTGGCCCATCGGGCTCTCCTAGTCTTCCCACGCCAGCCAGGCGGCAACCGTGCGGGGTGTCTCGATGGCGGCGAACTTCGACGTGGCGTCCGGGTACGAGGCGGCCAGCAGCTTGCTGTACCGGCACTCAGCCGTCTTGCAGTGCGTGTCCAGGAACGCCGTGATGTTCGCGTGCTTCGCTCCCCGACGACGGTGCAGGTCGGATGCGATGCGGCCCGTCTCGGCCCGGACATCGGAGCAGGCCTGGAGCCCCAGGCTCGCCACCTTGTCACCGAAGCCGTAGAGGCCGTACTTGCGGGCGGTCTTCAGCTCTTCGGCTGCCGCCCACCGTCGCTGCCGCACCCGCCCCTTGTCCCCCGGCTCCGAGTAGCCGCGAGCGTTCGGGATGTCCTCTTCACCGCAGTTGCCACAGTAGGCCCAGCGGGGGTTCTCGGTGTCCTTGCCGAGGTTGTCCCCGCAGTTCGGGCAGCGGAGGTCGGACGCAGCGGTCTTGTCGTTGGTCTGCTTGATGCCCTCGCCCTGGGAGTCGGCGTCGCTGACCTTGGCCTTCTTCGTGATCTTCACGCCGTCGAAGTCCACGAGCCCCTGCTTCTTGAGCTGCTCGACGCCCTTCATGATCGCGGCGAAGTGCATCCCACGGAAAGCCGGGCCACGGGCCATGTCGGTCAGGCCCACAGGCGTCCCCTTGGGGACATCCTTGAGGTACGCCATCGTGGCGAGCTGAGCCTTGCCACGGGGAGCTGCCTCCTTGGTGGCCTTGTCGTGCTCCTTCTTGAGCATCTCGCTGGTGTCACCGCTGCCCCGGAGAGCCCGCAGCTCTGCCAGACGCATCGCCCGCTTCTGCTCACCCTCGTCGGGCATCTCGCTGGCGGCGATCTTCGGACCGATCTCACCCAGAGCCGCTACGAGGATCTGCGCGGGCAGGCTCTCTGCACGGGAGGCGTGGGCCGACAGGAACTCGGCGACCTTCTCGTTCTTGCCGTAGGCCGCCTTGGCGATGCGCTGGGCCGCCTTCTGCGCCTTGCGGATGCAGGACTCGCAGTCGGCCTGGACCCGCTTCGTGTGGCCGTAGAGCCCCGTCCGTGCCTCGCGGGCCATCCTGCCCCCGCTCATCTCGGCCTGGGCTTCGCTCATGCCCCTGCGGTCGTTCTTGAGGACGACCAGCCCTGCGGGCATCCCGCTGCTCTTCCACGAGTAGATCATGGCCTCGTGCGTGCCACCGTCGTTGTCGTGCAGGATGGCCTGCATCGTGCCCTGGGCCGGGGGCTTGTCGAAGGTCACCACGTCGTAGCCGAGGGCCTTCTCAGCCAGACCGTGCAGGTACACCATCGGCCAGCGGTTCCGGTACATCCCGACCGGGCCGACGTTGATGGTCGCGGCCCGCTTGACCTTGTTGCCATCGCCGTCCGGGATCTCGCTGCCGTCGTCCTGCTTGGCCTCCTCTTCCTCGCCGTCGATGTGGCCGGAGTCCCAGCCGTCCGGGATGCGGGAGCCCTCGTCGAACCCGGCGGCCATCCGGCCACCGATGGTCACCTTGGACTCCTTCGTGGGGATCCAGTCCTGACCGTCGAATGTCTGCACGAGCACCCGAACCGATGTCCCGTTCGGGATCCTGGTCTTGGAGAGCACCGAGGGAACCAGGCTCTTGATGCTCGCCCCGGACTGAGAGCCACCACCGCCACCGCCCTGCGGGTTGTGCAGGAACCAGTGGATCCGGCTGGTGTTCGCCTTGTTCAGGGTGAGGGTCCACTCTCCCGGTCGAGGACCCTGGATGGCGGCCGTCTTGAACTGGTCCTTGTGCTTGAGCGTGTTGAGCCGCCACTTCTTGGCGTCCTCCTCGCTCATCCCCTCGGTCGGGTCGGCGTCCTCGCCCTCCTCGAACCGGGACAGGAGCCCGCTGTCCGCGTCGATCCCGGCCAGGACGCCCTGCTGGTCAGAGGCCATGCGGAGGTACCAGCCGGTCTGCTGCTCGAAGATGCGGGCCATCTCACCGACGTAGACGCCGTTGAGCTTCTTGACCAGCTTCGACTTGCCCGGAATCCGCATCCGGCCCGCCGTGGCGAACACGGTGTTGAGGAACTCCATGTTGTAGGTGTCTTCGGGCGTCAGCGTGATGCGGACGTGGTTGCCCTTGGAGCGGGTCTTGTTCGGGAAGCCGAACTCGTAGCCGTTCGTGAGGTACTGCCGGTAGTAGGCACCCAGCATCGCCCGCAGACGGTTCCACCCACCGAGCTGCTCCTCGATGGTGGCACCCACCTGAGAGGCGGCGTCGCGGTCGATGGCGGCCAGACGAGCGTGCAGCTCCAGGGCCGCGAGATCACGGTCGATGGCGATGTCGGGGAGGCCACCCATGGTCAGGTCCATGTCCATCGACGCCAGCTCATCGAAGGCGCTCCTGTCGGAGGCCAGTCGGTAGGCCTGGCCCATGCGCTTCGTCGCAGCGGGGCTGAGCTGGCCGACCTGGCGGCTGCGCTTCTCGTCGGCCCAGAGGACCAGGCTGGTCCCGAACTGCGATGCGTCCCGGAGGTCATCCAGGTTGAAGTACACGTCCATCCCGGAGCCGTGCGCGTTGAACCAGCCGTTGCCCGCCGGACGCTGCGTCATCCGCATGAACTTCGAGTCCAGGAACTCGACCGCCTTCTTGCCCTTGCGCTTCGTGGCGGCACTCTTGCCACCCAGGCCGTTCGGGGCGGGCCACTTGTCCGTCCAGCGAACGTCGGCCTTCGGGTAGTTGACCTTGACCTCGGCGATGGCTCCCCGCTTGTCGGAGGCCATCACGGCGAAAGCGAAGGGGCGCGGTACTCGACGGTCGCCTACAGCGATCCACTTGCCGTCTGCGGCGTCACCAGTCCGCTTGGGGCCGATGTAGATGGTTCCCCTGAAACCCCTGGCGAAGGCGTCCCCGGTCTTCTTGGCCTTGTCGCGCATCTTCTTCTCCCGGAGCTTGTCGGGGTTGTCGGCGAAATACTGGAGCATGTCGCCGTTGCCCTGCTTGAACTTCCCGCCGTGCTCCTCGTTCATGGCTTCCCACTTGGCCTTCGCCTCGGGGCTCATCTTCGAGGTCGGGTCAGCGGGTGTCCCCTTGGGGAACTTCGCCTCACGACCTGCGGCTTCGAGCTGTTCGCGTGTGGTGATCATCATCAAGTCTCCACTCCCTCAGGAGTATTGAACGAACACCGGATCACGACAGGTAGGCCACGGCCTCGAACACGCCGTCACGCAGCTCTGTGAACTGGAGGTACAGGATCGAGTTGCTGATCTCCACCGGGGAGAATGAGTCCTGCTGGTTCGTGAACGCCAGGTCCACCCGCAGCGTGCCAGTGGGCCTGGCCTGGAACTGGTGGCTGCTGACCACCTCGCCCAGCTCGATGCCGAACCCGGAGAGCACGTCCAGCGCCTTGCTGTACGCCTGCTCCGGCTTGCGGAACCTGCCGTTGCCGTCGAGCTTCGCCCGGATGAGGGCGCTGTTCGCCTTGGTCCGGGTGGCTCTGTCGAGGGGCTGACCACGGCTTGCCAGCCGGGTCGTCTTCGCCCGCATCTTGTCCCCGGCCTTCTGGAGCAGGATCAGGTAGCCGGGCTGGTAGCTCACGGACCACCAGCCACCCACTCTGGAGGGGAAGAAGTAGAACTCGAAGTCCGTGACATCCTGGCTGGGGGCCAGGGGCTTGTCGGCGTCGGGGTGGATGAGAGCCCAGCCCCCGTTGCCTGACCGCCGGGTGTGCTGCGGGTAGGCCTTCTTGATCTGGTCCAGGAAGGCGTCGTTCACCTTCACCCGGCGACCGTTGAGCTGCATCTCCGGGGCGTCCGCCGCCAGACGGGGATTCTGCTCGCGGGGCTGGTGACCCTGCTCGATGCGGTAGCGGTCCTGGAGCCGCTTCATCACGTCGAAGCCGCCGGAGAGGGCCTGGTTGTCGCCGTGGTCCACCTCGACCGGGTAGATGGGCTTGCCGTCCGGGTTGCCGGAGTACGCCGACATCCGCACGAACGCACGGGCCACGTTCTCCACGGCCTGCACAGAACGGTGCTTCGGCCGACGCTTGTGGCCCCGTGCGAAGTCCTGCTTGTTCCGGTGCTTCCCGGCGGCTCCGGCTCCGGGGAGCCCAGCTCGACCCTCTTCTTTGCGGGCCTTCCACTCAGCCTGAGCACGGGCCTGCTGGTCCGGGGTCCGCTTCGGCTTCGGCCCCTTGGGCTGCTGGCCCTTGAGCTTCTGCGACTTCGCACGGTCCTTGGCCCGCTGCCGCTCCTTCTTGCCTGCCATGACCTCTGCTCCTGCGGCCTTGCCTGAGTTCAGCATGGTGATGGCCGTGGACAAGGCATCGACCGCCCGGTTGGTCGCTCGCAAGGCGGAACCGAACTCGCTCATGATCTCGGCCCAGACAGCCGGGAAATCCCGCTTCATGCCCGTCATGCCCACCAGAGCATTCTGGACCTTCTCGACCGAGGCAAGGGTCTTGCCCATGTCGCTGGCCATGCGGCCCATGTCGATGGGCTTGCCCTCTCGCCAGAGGTTGTACCCCGCCCGCCACGAACGGGTCTGCTTCTCGATGCCCGGCAGCTTCCGGTACATCTTCTCGGCAGCTCTGCCGTACTTGGTGCCGTTCAGCGCCTCCTCGATGGAGAGGGTCAGGAAGAAGCTCTGCCCCACGGACTCGAACGAGTCACCCTCCCGGACCTTGTCCACGCCTTGGAGGGTGTCCCAGGCAGCCCAGACGCTCTGGTGTGCAGGGGTCTCCTGGCTGGATGCCGTCCGGGGATGCCCCCGCTCCATCGCACGGGCGGACTTTTCCATGGCATCCAGGATGTCCTGGTACCCCTTCTTGGACTTCTTCATGTCGGTTTCGAGGCCTGCTGTCCCGAGCCCTCGGGTCAGCTTGTTGTACTGCCGGATGAAACCCCTGGGGAGGTAGCCCGCCTTCACGCCGCCCTGGACGTAGGTGGGGATGTGTTCCCTGGCCAGATCCAGGGCACGGTAGTCATCAGCCTTTCGGATCAGATTCCGAATGGCATCAATGCTCGTGTAGAAGCGGTCGAACTGAAGGGAGGCTGTCTTGGAGGCCAGGAGCTTCACGGCGACGGGCTTGGCTTCCTCTCCGGCAAGGATGTTGACCTGCGCACCCTCAGCGGTGATCTCGCGCTCGATGGCACAGGCGGGTCGTCGGACCAGGTAGTCGGGAAACTTCTCGTACCACTTGGCGTAGAAGTCGTCCTCCGTGACGGTGCGGACGGTCTTCTTGGGGTTCGGCAGGTTCGGGTCGGCGACGTAGACGTTGAGGTCGTCGTCCACGTCGAACACCACGGAGGCGTGGCTCCAGTCCCGCCCCTCCGGGTTCCACGCGATCATCACCGGGACCCCTGCGTCGGTCCACGCCTTGAGCTGCTCCACCGTCGCGGGCATCGTCAGCGTCGCCCGGCAGCCGTAGTGCTGTGCCGTGGCGAGGGCCTGCTCCCAGGCTGCCCCCTTCATCGGACGGGCACCCATGACGCGGTTCACCTCGTCCTCGGTGACATCGTGGTCGAGGGCACGGAGACACATCGCCATCGAGGCGGCCATGCACGAATACTGCGTGCGCTGCCGGACGGGCTCGACGTTGGCCTTGGCGGTCTTGTCGGTCATCAGTCGCTCCGCTGTGCTCGAAGTTCGGCGAGACGGGCGGAGGCCCGAAGTTCAGCCAGGCGTGACGCCCGCTTCTCTCGGGTCTTCCAGGCCTTGTCCACCGCCTGCGGGATCTTGTCCTGCTTGATCAGGTCCAGAGGGCCTTCAAGGTCGAACTTCTCCAGGAGAGCCATGAGCTGGCCCATCACCTCGGGAGCGTTGTACTTGTTGAAGCCCTGGAGGTGTCGAAGAGCTACCCGCTCAATGGGGCGGCGCTCTGCGGCTCCTCGGAACCAGCCCTTCATCCCCTCGAAGTCCTTGGGGGTCTTCGTGGTGTTCGGGTGCTTCGCCTTGTAGGCATCGAACTTGGACTTGGCCTTGTCCTTCTTCTTCTTGGCCTTCGCGGCGTCTTCTCGGTCCCACTGCCGGTGCCGCTCCCGAGTCTTGCGGTCCTTCTCGTCGAAGTGGCGGTTGAGCCCATCCCGGAGAGCCTGCTGCTTCTTCGGGTCGATCCGAGCCAGCTTCCCTGAGCCCGAGCTGAAGCCCTTCAGCCAGTCCTTGCCGCTGCGCTTCGCCGAGAGGGTCAGCTTCGCCTGGTGGAAGGCCGAGTGCAGGTGCATCTCAGGCTTCCGGGCCTGGTGGATCTTCCCGTGCTGGTCCTGGACCCGGAGGAGGTAGCTGATGTTGCCGTTCAGGAAGTTGCGGGCGTCTTCGACTTCGACGATGGCGAACGAGATGTGGTACGTCGGGTCAGACCAGAGCCACCGCTTCGTGTCGCCCCGCTCCTCGACGGTCCAGCCCTTGCCCTGAGCGTCCGGCAGGTTGTTGTAGGGCGAGTTGAACGCCTTCTTTTTCTTGCGAGGCCCCTTCCGCCAGTCCGACCCCATCACCCGGTCGGCCAGGGCTGCACAGAAGGCTCCGGGATTGTCGATGCCGCCCTTGTCGGTCATCTTCTTGATGCACTCCGAGACCTTGTGCTTGCTGTCCCCGGTCAGCGTCGCCCAGAACTTCTCGCGGGACTCGTTGGTCCACCCCTTCGGCATCTTCTCCCACCGCTTCGCCTGCCGCGTCACGGGCAGAACCACCGACCGGATGGCCGGGTCGTCTGCCGCCAGCTTGAGCAGCGCAGTCCTGATGTGGAGCATGACGGAGCCTCCGGGCGTCCAGACGCCTCTACCGGATGGCTCTCATAGGATGATCAACGCCGAAGTTCGGTCGGTAGCATGGGGGTAGCCGGTCGTTCGGCAGCGGAGCAGGAATGAACTACGAGGACTTGATCGCCGATGTCGCCCAGCGGACCGGCTTGCACTCCGACTACGTGAGACGGGTGCTGTTCCATCTCCCGGACGCCCTGATGACGATGCAGGTCGGGGACGACGTGCGGACCCCGATGGGGGTCTTCCGCATGGCCGAGAGCAAGGCCCGGACCATCGTGCTGCCTGATCAGACGACCACCGCACAGGTGCCCGCCAAGACCGTCGTGAAGCTCCGGTCTGGCTCCCGGATGAAGAACGAAGAGGGCTAGCCCACCCCGACCTGACCGAAGATGACCGGCTGGCAGAGCATCGCGTCCACCGACTCCAGCCCTACGTCGAGACCGAGCTTGGTGCCGTCCACCAGCCCCTCTCCGTAGCCCGACTTTCTCCCCAGCTTCAACCCCAGCCGCAACGCTGCCTGTGGGTCTGCTGGGACGACGAGCGTGCGGGGCACCACTTGACGCCGTCGCACGACTGCGAGGAATCGCCGCTTCATGGCGTCGCGGTAGGAAGCAAGAATCTCGGCGGTTGTAAGCATGGAGTCTCCACCCCGTCTACCCGGACAGGTGCCCCGATGGCCCTACGCCTGGTCGGCCATCATGGCGAGCACTTCGGAGACTGCCCCGGGCACCATCTTCTCCAGCGTCCGGGTGATGGTGGTCTTCACCGCTCGCTGGAGGTCGGCCTCCAGGTGGGCCTTCCCTGCCGCGTCAGCAGCCATCCACTGAGCGAGGTACTTCGGGTCGGGGTCCTTGCTCATCTCAACGAGCACGCACATGAACGCCTCCCGCCGGACGGCCTCTGTCAGCAAGGCATGGGCGAGAATCGGTGGGCCATCTGCCTGGAGGCTTGTCGCGATGTCGGCGTCTTCCTCGGAGGCGAACTCGTGGTCGGTCCACACGTTGCCGTCGCCGTCATGGCAGATGTTCACGGTCAACTGGAAGGCGGTGTAGGTGGGCTGCACCCCCTTCACCCAGGGCTTCTCCGGCGAGCGGTTCACTTCCGCTTCTCCGTCACCGACGCCTCTGAGGTCATCAGCGTCGATGCCGACGATGCAGCCGCCTCGATGACGGCGGTGACGACCCGCGTGGGGTCGATGACCGTCCCGTCCACGTTGAAGTCCCTGAACTCGTCCTTCAAGGCGTCCCAGCCGAGCCAGGAGGTCCAGTCCTCCCCACGGGCGTCCAGCAGCTTCTCGACCATGTAGTCGCCGTTGACCCCCGCGTTGATGGTGAGCTGTGTCAACGGAGCCCTCAGCGCATCCGCCAGCACTCCCCAGCCCGCCTTCACCTCGATGTCGTCGATGGGGCACTGGCCCACGATGGCCTGGTAGGCAGCCAGGTACGCCGTACCGCCGCCGGGGACGATGCCCTCTGCCAGAGCTGCCTGGACGGCTCCAAGGGCATCCTCGACGCGGGCTCGCTTCTCCTTCAGCTCGCTCTCGGTGTGGGCTCCGATCTGCATGATGCAGAGGCCACCTTCGAGGACCGCCAGCCGCTCGTTGAGCCGGTCGGTGTCGAACTGGCTGGTCGTGTGCTGGTACTGAGCATGGATGGTCTGGATGCGGTCCTGGATGACCTCGCTGGCCTCGTCGTGGGCGACGAGCGTGGACTTCTTGCTCTGCACCCGGACGGAGCGGAGCCCGCCGAACCACTGGGCGTCCCAGGTCTTCCAGGACATCCCCTTGCGGGGGTCCACCACGTCAGCTCCGGCGAGAGCTGCGATGTCACCGAGGTAGTCGATCTTGCGGTCGAAGTTGCCGGGCGACACCACGGCCACGAACTCGAAGTTGTTGTCGGTGCTGCTGTCGTTGAGGATCATCGTCTTCAGGGCCTCGCCCTGGATGTTCTCGCAGAAGATGACCAGCGGGCGTCCGCCGAAGGTCGTGGCCTCCTCGCAGATGTCCAGCACGTCTTCGACCGTAGAGAGAGTCGCACCGACGACGGCGATGATGGGGCCGTCGAACACACGCTCGATGCCGTCCTTGAGGAAGTGCATCGACGCGGCTCCCCGGTCGATCTCCATCCCCTCCTTGAAGATGAGGACCGTCTCGACCCCGGAGCCGTCTTCGATGCTGACGGTGCCGTTCTTGCCGACCGCCATGACGGCCTCGGCCATGTTCGCGGACACCTCTGCATCGCCGTTCGATGCGATGAGGGCGACCTTCTCCAACTGGGCCTGCGTCTGGATGGGGTGGGCCATGTCGTCGTAGATGACCTCCACAGCGGCCTGTGCGGCGAGCTGGATGCCCCGGGCCATGTGGACGGGGTTGTGCCCGCCTGCGACCAGCTTGCAGCCCTCGCGGAGGATGGCGGCTGCTACGCACGCTGCCGTGGTGGTCCCGTCTCCGGCCTCGTTGTTGACCTTGATGCAGGCCTCCTTGAGGGCCTGGCACGCCATGTTCGCCACGGGGTCACCGAGGTCGATCTCTCGCGCGACGGTCACCCCGTCCTTCGTGATCAGGAGCCCAGCAGCTCGGTCAAGGACGACATTGCGCCCCTGGGGGCCGTAGGTGACGCAGACCGTCCGAGCGAACATCTGCGTGCCGTACAGCAGGCGGGTGCGGTTCTCGGCTCCGTACAAGATCAGTCGTGGCTTCATGCGGGACTCTACCCATCGGGGAGCCCACTCCGACCTCCCTAGCCCTTGCTGGTCTTCTCAGCCTTCTCAACCTTCTCAACAGCCGTCTCCAGCTTGCGCAGGGCGGCAACCGCAGCCCTGAACTCCGCCTTGGCCGCATTCGGGGGAAGGCCACGTCGTGCTTCGGTCAGGATGTCAGAGGCGGCGTAGACCTTGTCCAGCGAGGTGTGCCCCTCGTAGTTGAGGGTGCCTGCTCGCTTTGCCCGGAGGAATGCGAGGCGTCTCTGGTTGGTGCTGTCGCTCATCTCAAGCTCCTAGTGCCAGATCGCCTTGAACGCTTCGGCGTGCTCTGGAGCGAGCTTGCCGAGGGCCAGGAGCGAGAGGGCCTCGCAGAAGTGCTCCTCGTAGTTCTTGGAGGAGTAGGGGGTCGGGAAGCTCTGCGTCTTCGTGGCGTGCTCCCGGAAGGACTTCAACATGTCGTAGTCCGACTTGTAGTAGACGACGTTTTTGCCCTTCTTGACCACGTCGAAGTAGTAGACGCCCTTCTCATGCCTGGTGACCACAGCGTCACCCTTGACCCCCTGGATTCGCATGAACGGGATGGGGTCGCCGACCTCCGGGAGTTCAACCTCGACCTTCTTGCCCCCCACGTCGATGTGACGCTTGAACCAGGCCATCTTCTGGTCCTTCGACGCGAACTTCCGCCAGTAGCGATGACCCAGCTCGTGGACCAGCGACATCACCTCGTCCATCCCGGTCTTCTTGCCCCTGCGGAGGTACAGGCTGTCGTCCCCAGGGTGGTACCAGGCGGCGTGATGGGCCTTCGTGATGCGGCTGACGACGTGGATGTCCCCGTAGATCGCTTTGGCGAAGCCGGGGATGGGGACCTTCTTGGCGGCCCGCTCGACCTTCGCGATGGCGTCCTTGAGGCTCTTCAGCTCCGCCCCGGCGGCCCCCACGGTGTTGTGGACACGGAACTTCCCGAGCTTGAACAGCTCGTCGCCACCCTCGACCTTCTCGGGCCACTTCTGGGCGGCCTCGATGGTGAAGTGCAGGCGTTTCACGTTCTTCGCCCACCACTTGTAGACATCCTTGGGCATCGTCCTGGAGTTCGCGAACAGCCGGTAGGCCATCTCCAGGGACTTTGCGCTCCGAGGTGGGATGCTCCGGGTCGAGAGGATGCCATCGGTGATCTTGTGGCCGTACTGCATCGCCTGGACCCAGGGGATGTTCGCCCAGCTCCGCACGAAGCGGTCATTCCCTGGGAAGCCGTGGCTGTGGCCCTTGTTGATGGCTGCCCCCATGTCCGCAACCGCCTGAGCGAAGGGCTTGATGCTGTCCGTGATGTCCTTCGCCGTGCCAGCAGCGGAGAGCCAGCGGGTCGCCAGCATGGTGACGGCTGCCGCCTTGTTCGAGCCCTTGTAGCCCACGGCCTTGCGAAGCTCCTTGACCGCCCGGACGTACTTCCCGCGAGCTGACGGGACGCCCTTGAGGGCCTTGAAAAACGGGCTGGGGGACTGCGTGATGCTGCTGAGTTCGTCGTAGCCGCCCAGTTCCTTCATCGCCTCGTGCCAATCCCTGTCGTTGCTGTTCGGGATGGGGATGACGTAGGTGTAGAGGTCGATGGCGTTGTCCCGCGTCTTGCCCGACAGCTTCGACAGCCTAGGGGTCACGCTGCGGATGGAGTCCTGCAACCGGGTGAAGAACTCGCGGTCATCGAGGGCGTGGAAGTCGATCTTCTGTGGGGGCGTCCTCCACGTTCGCCCGTGGCCCAGATCGTGCCGGATGACGCCCTGGTCATCGAGCTGCTCCATGGCCTTGTCGCGCTCTGTCCGCAGGGTCGGATGCTCCTTCATCCACTTCTCGGTCTGGTTCATCCACTGCGAGAAGCCCGGCGTCAGCGTGTCGAGCTTCGGCAGCCCAGCGTTCCCGACACCGAAGGTGTGCTGGAGAAGCGTCTGAGTCATGTGCTGGAGTTCGTGCTCCACCGACGCGACCAGGCCCGACATCCCCCACGCGGTCGTGGCCCGTGGGAAGTAGACGGTGACGACGTGGTGCAGGGGATTCCAGCTCGCCAGGGCACGGGAGTCCTTGTGGATGTGGACGTTGACCTGCACGTCGTCAAACGCGAGACCCGCCGTCTGCCCCTCCAGCTCGTCCAGATTCTTCTGGAACGTCCGCCGTAGGAAACCGATCGTCCCCTCTTCGGCACCCGCGTCGTCGGGCTTGCCGTCCTTGGCCCACTGACGCTGCGTCGCAGCCCACTGACGCTCGACATCGGCGAGGCGCTTCTCGGCCTGCATCTTCCGCGACCGGGCGATCTTGCCGGGGTCCGTGAGGATGTCTTCGTACCGCCAGCCCGCCATGTACTTCGTGATCGGGAACGCCTTGCGCTGCACCTTCACGATGGGCCGCTTGCCCCCCGCGACGATGTAGCTCCGCAGCTCCGCGTTCCGCTCCGTGTGCCACTTGATGTTGTCCAGGGTGAACTGGTCCTTGCCTTTCGCCCAGCGGCTCAGTTCCGTCATGGCGTCGAGCAGCCACTTGTTGCCCGCCTTGTACTGAGCCGAGAACGCCGCGAACCTCGGCTTGTGGCCTCCCCTCCACGCATCCACCGCCGACTGCGAGGCGTAGTCCCAGCTCATCGTCCACAGCCCGGTCTGCTCGTCCGCGAAGAGCTTCCAGAGCACCCTGACCTTGGCCCCCTCCCGGATGGCCCGCCGGACCTCCTGGATCTTCTTGACCAGGGGCGATGACTTCCGGGGCGGGATGGTGGCGAGGAACGTGGCCTGCCCTGCGAGCTGCTCCTTGAGCACCGTCGCAGCAACCGTGCTCACCACCCACTTCGAGACCGCCTGCACCATCTTCGGAGGGGCCTGGATGATCCCGGCCACCCTAGGCGTGTCATCGTCGGCAGCCCAGCGGTCAGCCAGCCGCGTCGTGGCTCCGGCCAGCTTGGTGACACCCGCGTCGGTCAGCTCTGTCCGCAGCTCCAGCAGCAGGTCGCCCAGCGACGCCCGCACCGTCCGGCCACCCGCCGTCGTCCATGTGGCTGAAGCCGTCTTCCCCTGAGCTGCATCTACGAAGACCTGGGGGTCGAACGCGAGCTTCGACTTGCCACTCAGGATGGCCGCTTCCAGGCTGTCTTCGACCCTGCCCGTGGACAGGAACCGGAGGATGATCTCCGGGTTGATGTACTGCTTGACCGTGGTGATGGCCTTGTCGTGGGACAGGGCCTTCTGCGACTTGGCGATGGCCCGCTCGAACGCCTCCACGATGGCCTCGACGATCTTGTCCTTGAGGTCCCCCTTCGCCGTCTTGGCGAAGCCCCTGATGCGGGTGTAGAGGGCGGCCTGCTCGTTGCGGAGGGCCGCCAGGACGGTCTCTGTGGCCTTGAGCTTGCGGAAGTCCGTGGGGATGAGCCCAGCGAAGTTGTCCCGGAAGTACCGCTGGAGGTCGGAGTAGGCGAAGCGGACGCCCTTCTTGGTCACGAAGATGAACTTCGTGCCCTTCTTGAGCGCCTGATCCACGTAGGCCTGGAGCATCTTGATGATGTTCGCGTCGGCGATCTCGGCCATGTTCACAGAGGTCATCTTCCCTAGGAACTGCAACTGCACGAAGTTCGTGCGAACGAACCTGACGTGCGCTGGGCCGAGCGTCACGGCTCCGAAGGTCTCCACGAAGACCTCTTCACCGTTGACCATCTGGACCTTGCCGTTGCCCTCCTTGCCGGGGCGGATGCCGGTCTCCATCAGGATCGAGGTCACCAGGGCAGACAGCTTGATGATCTCGTCGCTGCTCTTGAGGTCCTTCTTGACCTTCTTGGCGATGGTGTTGTACCGCCGCAGGAGGTCGTGCATGTGCTCGACCTTCTTGCCCAGCGTGACGTGCTCGTTCTCGAAGCGGTCGGTGAGCTTCTGGATGTGACCCTGAGCGTCCACCTCGACCACGATCTTCGGGGGCAGATACTCCCGCAGAGCTGTGGGCACGACCTCGCGGAACGGCCCCTGGACATCGGCCATGATCAGGGCCTCGAAGCCCTTGAACGCCTGCTTCTCCACCTCGATCAGCGCGGCCTTCTGCGTCTTCCCGTACAGGAGCACGTCGCGGGCCTGATACATGATGGTGCCCCGCCAGGACTTCGCTTTCGGGTGCTGGGCCTCTGTCCCGATCCAGGTGTCCAGGAACGCGGTCATCGCCGGAGCGGCCTTGACCAGCTTGCTGAACTCCCGACCCCGCCGGGCCATCGAGGTCTTGTCCTTGTCGGGCCACTTCGCGACGGAGGCCTCAGCGAGGGGCTGGAGCATCACCAGGAGCGCACGGAAGTCCCGGCGGGCTCCCTTCATGTGCTTGACGCGATTCTTTTCGTCTCGGGCGTAGGCCCGGCTATCAGGCGTGGGCTGCCTGCTGACGACCTGGCGGACGTACTTCTCGGCCAGGCGGCCCACCCGCATGTCGAACTCTGGAGCCACACAGGGGCGACGCGGGGCCTTGATCAAATGGCCGTGGGCCTCCGCACCCTGACCCTCGACCATCTTCTTGAACTTGGCGAGGTTGGTGGCGTGGTCTTCCCAGATGTGGACGGCATCGACGCTGTGGCGGCCCATGAGCGACCGCATCACCGTCATCTTGAAGCTGGCGGTGTCGGTGCTGGTCGAGAGGTGGACCGAGTCGAAGTTCAAGCCCTGCTGCTTCAGCAGCTCCGGGACGCGGTAGCGGGCGAAGCTGTTGTCGATGCGGCCGGTGATGAGGGCCGTGACCACGTTCTTGTCGGCGATGGACTTCTTGGCGTCGCCTACGACGCTGCTGATCCAGAAGTTGCCGCCCGGCTTCTCCGGGACGCAGGGCACGTCGAGCGACGCTGGATGGCTGATCCAGTAGGTCGTCTTCGGCCACCACGCAGGCCGGTCCGGGGACCGGAAGAGGGTGCCGTCGAAGTCGTAGACATGAAGCTCCACGGTCTACCCCTAACGGATGCGGGAGAGCGGGGCGGAGGTCTTGCCCGAGAAGTCCACGATCATCTCGACGACGGTGGCGATGCGGCGGTCGTTGTCGGCCAGGGAGCCACTGTCGGCCCCGTAGCCTGCCCCTCGGGCCTCCGCCATGTCGCGGGCGTCGCGTAGGAGGTCGAGGGCCTTCTCGACCGTCCGCTTGAAGTCGGCGGGGCTGGGGGTCCCGGCGAGCTTCATCTTCTTGGCGATCTGGGCAGGCTTCGTGGCCGTGGCTCCGCGTGCCAGGTCGATGGCGGCCGTGTAGCCGTCCACCCACCAGCTCCCGTGCTTCTTCGAGACCCGCTTGTACGCCTTGTCGGCGTCGGTCTTCGACACCTGGTCGTTCTTCGCGTAGGCCGCCTTGCCCACCGCGAACCCAGCCTTGAAGTCCGCGTCGTATCCGGGCTTCCCACCCTCGTCTTCAGACGGGAGCTTCGCAGCCTGCTTCTGCCGGAGCCGGAGCAAGGCCAGGCGCACGGACTTCGCGGCGGTTCGCATGTCGGC
>Ga0209250_1000096_pt1 | contig 60749 bp, 57 predicted proteins | sample SaaInlV_200m_DNA_FD_184663 | JGI IMG/M metagenome (GOLD analysis project Ga0209250, IMG submission 184663) | Marine microbial communities from expanding oxygen minimum zones in the Saanich Inlet - Saanich Inlet SI072_LV_165m_DNA (SPAdes) (version 2) | ecosystem: Environmental > Aquatic > Marine... | reverse complement strand
CGAGCTTGGGAAGCTCGGGTAATAACCATTATACGACGCCCGCAGATATTCGAAATTAGCCTTTTAACCAGATTAGCATCCACTTAAATCACAAAGCCCATTATACCTAATCCCTGTGGATAAAATGTGGATAACTATTCTTTCGTTCAATTTTTCCCTCAAGAATTGAAAATATTTACTTTTCCTCTTGACCCGTTTTACTTCAGGCAATATATTGATCCCTGCCAACCAAGACGTTTTTTCTTTTTTACATTTTTTACCAGCCTAAAGGCAGTTTTTTAATACAGTTACCACATACCTTAATTAGGATATTTTATGGCTGAAGCTATGGAATTTCCTTTTGCAGATTCGGATGGGCAAAAGGAACAAATCAAATCTCTTGTAGAGGAACAAGTCCGCGAAATCGAACGTTCAGAAAACGGAAAAACTGCCGTTCCTGAACCCTATACGATAGAATCTTATTACAAAGGCGACAATCTCGGCGCCGATATTCTTAAAAATAAATACCTCGCTCCTTGGGAGCAGCATCCGTACCAACTCTGGCAGCGGCAAGCTCAGGCGTTGGCCGGGGTTGAAAAAACCAAACGCCTGCAAACCGAGTGGGAAGAAAAATTTATGTCCATTTTAGAGGACTTTCGATTCACGCCCGGAGGACGCATCATGCACGGTGCCGGCCGTGACGACATTACCACAACGCTCAATAACTGCTATGTGGTAGGCATTCAGGACGACTCAATCAATGCGATATATAAAACGATTGAAGAAGAGGCGCGGACTTATAAATTTGGCGGTGGATGCGGTCATGACTTATCCGTCCTTCGCCCTTCCGGGGATACCATCAATGGGACCGGTGGTGAATCATGCGGTCCTGTAGGATTCATGAACCTATTCAGCGAAAATACCAATACTATCGCCCAACATGGACGGCGTGGCGCAAATATGCAGACGCTTCGCGTGGACCATCCTGACATTGAAAAATTTATCAGCATTAAAACCGGTAACGTTGATATGGTGAAATATTCGAATATTTCTGTTCTATTAACGCATCAATTTATGGATGCAGTCGAGAAAGACTCTGATTTTGATCTCTGCTGGGACGGAAAAATTTACAAAACCATCCAAGCACGCAAACTATGGGATACTATCATTCATCACGCGCACACTAGCGCCGAACCGGGACTGCTTTTCTGGGAAACCATGACAGATTATCATAATGCAGAATATTGTAGCCCACTTGTGTCCACAAATCCTTGCGCCGAGCAACCTTTGCCGGATGGAGGATGTTGTAATCTCGGCTCTATCAACCTTGAACGATATGTTGATGACAAAGGAAATTTTATGATAGATTCGTTTAAAGAATGCGTGCAATACGCCACAAGATTTTTAGATAATGTCATTGATTATAATCTGGACCGCCATGCGCTGGAAACCCAGCAGGTTAATGCCAAAAATGACCGCCGTATCGGCCTCGGAATCCTCGGACTTGGTGATATGCTCGTAAAGATGGGCATCAAATACGATAGTAATGATGCATTGGAAACGATTGATCAGGTTATGAAAATTTTCCGTGATACATCCTATGAAACCAGCGCTAATCTTGCGCGAGAAAAAGGCGGTTTTCCAAATTTTGACTGGGAAGGCTACCACAAAAGTAAATTCGTTAAAAATCTTCCTAAACGACTCCGGGATAAAATTCAGGAGAACGGTGTACGAAATGCTACCATTCTGACGGTGCCTCCCACGGGAAGTGGTGCCATTGTTGCACAAGTCACCTCTGGAATTGAACCCATTTTTGCAACATCCTACATGCGTCGTGTAAAGAAAAATGATGGCGGTTATGGAAAAACATTTTCTGAATACAAAGTTGTACATCCCGTCATTGAAAAACTATTTGGCTCAGATAAAAATCTTCCAGACCACGTTGTTACCGCACATGACATTGATCCGTATTTTCGGGTAAAACTGCAAGGTGTAATCCAAAAATATATTGATTCATCCATTTCTTCAACGGTGAATCTTCCGAATAATATTGATGTTGAGGCGGTTGGTGATATTTATATGACGGCGTATAAAGAAGGTTTAAAAGGTATTACTGTGTACCGTGAAGGCAGTCGTGAAGGAATTCTCATCACCGATAAAAAAGAAGATCTTTCTACAAACGGTGAAATAGATGAGGAACTTCAGACAAAAGCCCGAGGAACTAAGGCACCGCGAAACCGACCCGGCATTACTCAAGGGCAAACTAGAAGAATCCGAACCGGCGAAGGATCCCTTTATATTACTATTAATGAAGATGAAAACGGTTTATGTGAAATTTTTACGACCATCGGAAAGGCAGGTGGAAACGCCGCTGCACAGTCCGAAGCGATAAGTCGGCTTATTTCTTTGGCATTGCGATCTGGAATCAACCCAACCTCAATTGTGAAACAACTAAAAGGAATTAGCGGTCCAAATCCCGCCTGGGAAGATGGCCGGCTTGTGCTTTCTACCCCTGATGCTATCGGAAAAGCATTGGATGACTACCTGAAAGACATCCAGACTAAAGATCAAAAGGATGAACATCCAAGTGCACAATTCACTATGGTGTCCGAGGCAGAAACCAGCGGGAAACCTGTTACGGATTTTACATTTAAAAATATCACAACTTGTCCGGACTGCGGGAGCACCGTCAATCATGAAGCCGGATGCGTTACGTGCCCCGGATGTGGTTTTTCAAAATGTGAATAAAAATAATTATTCCACCTAAAATAAAAAAGCCCCTTGAGAACCAAGGGGCTTTTTTATACCGCTTAATTTTTACCTTGTTTAGAATTCCATTAATTCTTTTTCTTTATGATCTTGAAGCTCGTTAAGACTTTCTATATGCTTATCTGTCATTTCCTGTAAATCCTGCTCACTTCGACGAATCTCATCTTCAGAAATATGTTCATCCTTACCAAATTCCTTTGCATGATGAATTGCATCTCTCCTAACATTTCTTATTGCCACACGTCCTTCTTCCACTTGTTGGTGAACCATTTTAATTAAATCTTTTCGTCTTTCTTCAGACAATTGGGGAACCGGAAGTAGAATAACCGTACCATTATTATTGGGTGTAAGACCAATATTGCTTTCAACAATCGCCTTTTCAATATCAGGAATTAAATGTTTTTCAAACGGTTGTATAGTAATCAACCTCGCCTCAGGAACGGTTATATTTGATACCTGATTTAGTGGTGTTTTCGTTCCGTAATAGTCAACCGATACTGAATTCAGTACCTCAGGATTCGCACGACCGGTTCTGATTTTCACCAGTTCCATTCGGGTGTGTTCCACGGCTTGATCCATACGATGTTTTGCATCAGTTAAAATGTCTGTCAACATAAAATTAATCCTTAATTAATGTTCCTATTTGTTCACCCATAATAATCTTCTTTAAGTCTCCAGGTTTATTTACGTTAAAAACGCGTAAGGGTAAATTATTTTCCTTGCATAATGAAATCGCGGTCATATCCATCACCCGAAGTTCTTGCACGAGCACTTCCTTGAATGTGATCGTGTCAAATTTCACTGCATCAGAATATACTTCAGGGTCTTTGTCGAAAACACCATCTACTTTGGTTCCTTTAAGTACAACATCAGCTTTAAGTTCAGTGGCTCTAAGAACCGCAGCAGTGTCGGTAGTAAAATATGGATTTCCAGTGCCGCCGGCAACAATGACTACGCGACCTTTTTCCAAATGCCTAAGAGCTCGACGTCGTATATAAGGTTCAGCAATTTGAGAAACATTTATTGCAGATAGGGTTCGAGTATCACACTCCAATTGTTCCAGCGCATCCTGAACAGAAATTGCATTCATGATTGTAGCCAGCATTCCGAGGTAATCACCCGTAACGCGATCCATTCCTTTTCCTGCTGCCTTAACACCACGAAATAAATTTCCAGCTCCAATAATTAAACCAACATCTACATTTAATTCTCGAATAGAGTTTACTTCTTTTGCAAGATAATGCGCTTGTTTTGGATCAATCCCAAAGCCTTCTTTACCGGCGAGGATTTCGCCACTGAGTTTAAGTAAAACCCGTTTAAAAACGGGATCGGGCATGGATAAAATTAAGAGAGTTTCCCGTTAACGCTCATCTCGCCAATGGCATAACGGGTGAAACGGGCAATCTGGATATTTTCACCTAGAGTTGTAACCGCTTCCGTGAGAAGATCACCAACTTTTTTGTCGGGGTCTTTGATGAATTGCTGATTTAAAAGACAAACTTCTTGGAAATATTTGTCGAGCCTTCCATCTACAATTTTATCTATAATATTATCAGGTTTCCCGGATGCCTTCGCCTGATCTTCAAAAATTTCACGTTCTTTCGAAATGTCAGTTTCAGAAATATCTTCCTGTTTTACAGCTACAGGATTTGTGGCGGCAACTTGCATGGCTAAATTATGAGCCAATTCCTGGAACCCGGTAGTCTTGGCAACAAAATCAGTTTCACAATTGATTTCTAGTAACACACCGAGTCTCCCGCCGTGGTGAATGTAAGAATACACGATGCCTTCCTTCGCGACGCGCAACCCTTTTTTTGCTGCTTTTGCAATTCCGGATTTCCGTAAAAAATCAACAGCATTATCCAGATTACCGTCCGTTTCTGACAAGGCTTTTTTACAGTCCATCATCCCGGCGCCTGTTTTATCGCGTAATTCTTTAACTAATGTCGCATCAATACTCATGAGGTTTCTGGTTTTTCTTTATCTGTTGATTCTACAGCCGGCGTTGCCTCTATTACTTCGTCAGTAGAAGGACTTTCTTCCGCAGGTGTTTCTTCAGAATTATCAGGTTTATCCGCTTTTGCTTCGGAGGCCTCGGCAAGTTTTTCTGACTTAGATTCAGTAATCTTTGATGTTGCTTCGCCTTTATCGCCAACAGATTCCCCGTTCTTAGATGGTTCTTCAACAACTTCATTTGTACCTTCTCTTACAGCAATAACTTCATCTGCAATGGCTCCAATAATCAATTGAATCGTCCGAATCGAATCGTCATTCGCGGGAATAGGATATGAAACAATATTCGGGTCTGTATTGCTGTCTATAATAGCAATGATTGGAATTTCCAATCGTTTTGCTTCTTTGATAGCCGTTGATTCGTAATGTCCATCCACAATAACAATAACATCGGGGAGGCGCTTCATATCTTTAATTCCTCGATGTTGATCCGCAAGCTTGATGCGTTCGCGATTCAACATTTGCACCTCTTTTTTGGTCATATTTTCATAGATGCTTGATCCTTCTTTTTCAAGAAGTTGAAGTCGTTTGATACTTTTGCGAATGGTAGAAAAATTAGTAAGAGTTCCACCAAGCCAACGTTCTACCACATAAAACATTCCGCATCGATCTGCTTCTTCCTGAACAATATCACGTGCTGTTTTTTTGGTTCCAACGAACAAAACCTCGCCATTTCGTTTAACAATAGTCTGAATCAATTCACATGCTTTTTCAAGACAGTTGATTGTCTCTTGTAGGTTAATAATGTAAACACCGTTTTTTTCCATGAGGATATACGGTTTAAAACTGGGATGCCATTTCCGGGTAACATGCCCAAAATGGGCGCCGGTAGCAAGTAGGTCTTCGAATTTAATTTCTGGCATATTATCTCTTTGAGAATTGGAATTGTTTTCGGGCACCCGGCTGTCCATATTTTTTTCGTTCCACAACCCGGGCATCACGTGTTAGGAATCCTGCTTTTTTTAATTCTGGTCTATACGACGGAACAGCTATTTGAAGCGCACGCGCGATACCGAGCCTTAATGCTCCGGCTTGACCGGTTAATCCGCCTCCGTACACATTAGCGGTAATATCATATGATTTGTCAGCTTCAACTGTAACAAGCGGTTGAGAAACAATCGTAGCTAACACATCTCGGCAAAGGTATTCTTTATAAGGTCGACCATTTACAACAATCTTGCCTTTACCGGGCTTGAGATAAATTCGAGCCACAGATCGTTTCCGTCTGCCAACTGCTACGTGGGAATTCTCAGACATTAAATCTCCAATGTTTTCGGATTTTGGGCAATGTGCGGATGTTCATCACCTGCGTATACTTTTAAATGAGACATCAGTTTTCTCCCGAGTCGATTTTTAGGGAGCATACCTTTAATAGCGCCCGTAATAATCCGATCCGGATGGGTCTTCATCATGTGCTGAAAATCAGTAAATGTAGTTCCACCAGGATAACCCGAATGTTTAAAATATTCCTTTTTGGTTTCTTTATTACCTGAAACCTTGATTTTTTCGGCATTGATGACTACCACAAAATCACCCATGTCCAAATGCGGACTGAAAGTAGGTTTATGTTTGCCTCTAAGAATTTGAGCAACTTCGCTCGAAAATCTGCCAAGCATTTTTCCGGCAGCATCGGCGATGTACCAATCCCGTGTAATCTCGTGCGCTTTTAATGTTTTTGTTTTCATAATTTTACGTTCGAATAAAGCCTATGAAATTAGACCAAAATATATCAGGGTCAAATAATATTACGAGAAATAGTTTTAGGGATAAATTACAGTTCTGAAACCTGATTCAGAACCAAAGTTGCACTCACTTTTCCCGTAAATGTTTCTCCCGTAAAGGGAGAGTTTGACGACCGGGAATAAATTGAATCCTCGGTAAACTTCCATTTTTCTGCCGGATCAATAATAACCAATTCTGCATCTACCCCATCCTTCAACAAATCAGTCTCAAAGCCAAATATTTTTCTGGGGTTTACCGTTAGAAGTTTGATGAGGTTTAACAGAGAGTATTTTTTTTCTTCCTTTAAAATAGTATTCACAGCTGCAAAACATGATTCAAGCCCAATCATTCCAAATGGTGCATGGGCAAACGTAGCTTCCTTTTCTTCAATCGTATGCGGAGCATGGTCTGTCGCAATACAGTCGATTGCACCGGAAATTACTGCTTTAACAAGTGCCTTACGGTCTGTTTCGCTTCGTAATGGAGGAGCAACTTTAAAATTTGTGTCATAGGATTTTAATGCTTCGTCATTAAAGTAAAGATGGTGAGGTGTTACTTCTGCTGTTACAGAAGCGCCCTTCTTTTTTGCTGCTGCAACGTGTAATGCACTTTCCTTTGTGCTAACATGAGGAATATGGACTGAAGTATTGGCCAATTGAGCTAATTCAAGATCTCGGAAAACCATTATAGATTCCGAAAGAGATGTGTTTCCATCTAGCCCAAGTTTCAAGGAAGTCTCCCCTTCATTCATCACACCGTCATCTCTCAAATCAACATCTTCAGCGTGATTAATAATAGGCATATGTAGCATAGAGGCATATTCCAATGCTCTGCGCATCACTACGGCATTTGTTATCGGCAGGCCGTCATCGCTAAAAGCGATGGCACCTTCACGCGCCATTGCTGACATTTCAGTTATTTCTGTTCCATTTTGCCCTTTGGTAACAGCGCCAATCGGGTGAATGAAAATTGGACATTCTTCGGCCTTTTCAACAATGAATCGAATGGACTCAGGCGAATCCAGCGGCGGATTGGTATTTGGCATCACACATACACGGGTAAACCCGCCGGCAAGAGCAGCTTGAGATCCGGTCGCCAACGTCTCCTTATCTTCTCTTCCTGGTTCACGAAAATGCACATGTACATCGCAAAATCCGTGCGTTATAATTTTTCCGGCACAATCTAAAATTTCTGCAGATTTTGACGAGATTGATTTATCGACAGATTCAATTTTCCCATTTTTAATCAGGATATCTTTTTTCGCCGACGTTTCTTTGAGCGGATCTAATACAGTTCCACCTTTTAGTAAAAGTAATTTTGGTATTTTTCGTGTCTTCATTCTTCCGATTTCCCACCTAAGAGTAAATATAATATTGCCATTCTCGAGGCGACACCGTTTAGCACTTGGTCAAGAATAATGGCTTGCTTGCTATCAGCGACCGTACTGTCAATTTCAATACCGCGATTCATGGGTCCTGGATGCATAATAATTAATTCCTTGTTATGACGTTCGAGCCTTTCTGTGTTTACACCGAAAACCTCTCGATATTCCCTGACCGATGGAAACAGTCCGACTCCCATTCGTTCCATTTGAATGCGAAGAATATTCAACGCATCTGCCCATTCAATCGCTTCATCTAAATTATGGCTCACGTTTACACCTAGCGATTTAATGTGAGGTGGAATGAGTGTAGGCGGTCCACACACGGTTACGTTTGCGCCAAGTGTAATGAGTCCGTAGATATTACTAAGCGCAACCCGGCTGTGAGAAATATCGCCCACAAGCGCCACATTCAATCCTTTTATTTTACCAAACACTTCTTTTAGGCTCATCATATCCAAAATTGCTTGAGTCGGATGCTCATGTTTCCCGTCCCCAGCATTAATAATAATGGCATCCACATGCTTCGTTAAATGAAGTGGTGCACCAGGATCCGGATGACGCATTACCACAGCATCAATTTTCATAGCTTCGATATTTTGGGTCGTATCTTTAAAACTTTCTCCTTTTTTTAAACTGGATGTGGAGGCTGAAAAATTCACGGTATCTGCACTTAACCTCTTTTGGGCAAGCTCGAAACTTATTCGAGTGCGCGTGGAATTTTCAAAAAATAGGTTTACAATTGTCTTTCCCTGAAGTGAGGGGACTTTTTTAATCGGGCGATCCAAAATCTCTCTAAATGAAAATGCTGTATTAATAATTGTTTCAATATCCTTCTCGGGATATCCTTCGAGTCCGAGTAAATGTTTTTGCTCAAGCATCCGGATCTTCCTTAAAGGACAGTAAATAAATGCCGTCTTTTTCATCCACTTCCTTTAACAAAACGCTTACATGTTCACCTTCGTTTGTGGGAATGTTTTTACCAACGAAATCGCCCCGAATCGGGATTTCTCTATGCCCACGATCCACAAGGACACAGAGCTGAATCTTCGCTGGCCGCCCATAAGCAAAAAGCTCATCCATGGCAGCACGGATGGTTCTTCCTGTAAATAAAACATCATCCACGAGGACTACAGTTTTACCATCTAATGTTACAGGGATGTTAGACCCTTTTACTTGGGGAACAACCAGCCGTTCGCGAAAGTCATCGCGGTGGAAAGCAATGTTGACTTCTCCCAAAGGAATATCTAGAGAAACATTTGTTTGAATAATAGCATGCACGCGCTTTGAAAGTGGTTCGCCTCGCGTTTGGATGCCAATTAATACAAGATCATCCTTATTAGAATTACTTTCCAATATTTCATGACTAAGGCGGGTGATCATTTTTTGGATGTCCGTCTCATCAAACAACAGTTTTTCTTTTGGTTTTATCATACTCATTTTCTTAACAAAAAACCCCCGGGCAGCTGGTTCTGCAGTTTGCAGAAGACAGAGACGGAGGTCTCATTCACTGCCCTTACCGTCTCACAGGACTGATTTAAAGGGTCATTCTTACTTTAAAGTTAATACAAACAGATAAAAAAACTAAGATACAATCCTTGCTACTTATTCATCCTCACTAAAATAGTTTCAATAATATCTTTTTCGTTAGAATAATCATCAGGATTTATTTCTAAATCAATATTTTCCTTTCGAAACCACGTCCGCTGTCGCTTTGCATATTGACGAGTACGAATCACAATTTCTTCTTCCATCACTTCCCGAGTTATTTCCCCATCTAATACCTGAATGATTTGTTTATATCCAATGGAATCCAATGCATGCACATTATCAACACCATATTTTTCCTGAAGATGTTTTGTTTCATCAATCCAACCGGATTTTAACATTGTCTTTGTCCGATTTCGGATTCGATTTTCAAGTTTATCAGGCGGTATTAAAACAAGAACTGTAAAAGTTTTAATTTTGCGCGTTTCAGATGCATCTTGTTTTTTGAAATGAACCGAAGGCGGATCGCCGGTGGACTCATAAATTTCTAGCGCGCGAACCAACCGTTTTCGATTATGAGGATGAACTATTTCTGCATAATCCGGGTCAATCTTTTTTAATCGATTCAGCATCAGTTCGCTTCCATGAGCATCATAATCTTTTTCTAATTTTTCCCGAATGGATTCATTTGTCATACTTCCTTCGAAAATACCAGTGGAAAGCGCCCTGAAATACAGTCCGGATCCACCACAAATAATGGGAGTTTTCCCTCTTTTCTTAGCCGTATCAATTGCTTCCAAAACTAATTCAGCATATTCTCCTGCGGATACCGATTCTGTGGGTTCGCGAATTCCAATTAAATGATGATAAATACGCTTCCGATCTTCCTCGGTAGGTTGAGCCGTGCCAATCGGCATGTCTTTATAAATCTGTCTGGAATCAAGACCAATGATTTCTCCATCAACTTTCTTGGCGATTGAAAGAGCAAGGGTGGATTTCCCTGAAGCAGTTGGACCGATGATTGCTAAAATGGTTTCCATAATGGTGGTAAAAATTAGTCCATGAATTCTTTTAACTTCAATGGGATTATATTCCGTAGTGAATTGTTGCCTAAGCATACGTGCTGAAATGATTCACAAGTTTAGCATTTCGATCCTTTGAGTAGCAGCCGCACACGATTGCAACAATGAGTAAACCGAATTGTTGCCTAAGCAACAGTCTTCAAGGAGGATCGAACCATTAAATACAATAAATAGATTTATGTATGTATTATCCATAGATTAAATGTTCGATATCATTAAATAGAAATGAAAAACGAGACTCAATACTTCGGAAAGGACTTGGAAGCAATGTCCTTTGCCTATAATTATCATAAATGGATTCTTGAAGAATTCACCCCATACCTTGGTGCTCATGTAGCAGAAGTGGGGGCAGGAATGGGTCATTTTTCTGAATTTTTATTAGAAACTCAAATAAATCACCTTACCACATTTGAGCCATCTGAAAATATGTACCCTGTCCTTGAAAATAATTTTGCTCATCATAATAACGTAGATACTATTCATGCATTTTTTGAAGACCAATCGCATCAATACAATCAATCGTTTGATTCCATCTGTTACGTAAATGTTCTTGAACATATAGAAAAAGATAGAGAAGCCTTAACGCATGCCTATAAAACGCTTCAACAAAATGGGCATATTCTGATCTTTGTACCTGCACTATCATTTTTGTACAGCAATTTTGATAAAGCCGTGGGACATTATAGACGGTATTCTAAAAAGGAACTTGTAGATGTGGTTTCAGCAGCAGGATTTTCAATTAAAAAAATCAACTATTTTGATATAGCTGGAATTATTCCATGGTATGTTGCTTTCGTATTGTTAAAACAAACTACAACCGAGTCTAATGTTTCTTTGTACGACACTTGGGTTGTCCCAATCATGAAAAAAGTAGAACGCATCATACCACCCATCATCGGAAAAAACTTGATTCTTATTGGGCAGAAAGCATAACTGTGCAACACACCCAATAGTTTAGGTTGGAATTATTTTGGGAAGTTCGGGATTCCTACTGGAACGATGTTTTAGAATTCCTTGACGAAAATATTGGGGAATAAGCGGCCGTTTTCTCCCCGCGTGCACCCACGACTATCTTAAATGTGGCATGAGAATCCCTTCTCGTGCGCTTGCATTCTTTCATCCACGATTGAAAATGAGCGAGACACAATAGTGGCACAAGCTTCCCAGCGCATGCAAATCCATGACCAAGGATGGTCGTGGCACTTTTAATTATCCAACGGACTTTTAACGCCGAGCGGACCTTTTTGCATCACGTGGGTGTAGATCATCGTTGTACGAAGATCTTTATGCCCAAGTAGTTCCTGAACAGTTCTGATATCATAACTATTTTCCAGCAAGTGTGTTGCAAAACTGTGACGCAGTGTATGGCATGTTACGCGCTTTTCAATTCCGGCTAACTTAACTGATTTCTTCAACGCTCTACTCACGCTTGAATCATGAATATGCCATCGCATTAATTCACCTGTTTGCGGATTGTTTGACAGACTGACTGATGGAAAAACAAACTGCCATTTTACTTCCTTACTTGCATTGGTATATTTTCGTCTCAATGCCTTTGGAAGTATAATGGACCCACTTCCCTTTTTTATATCATTTTCGTGCAGAGTTTTTACTTTTAAGATTTGGTCTTCCAATGGGTTTATACATTTTTCCGGTAACAGTGTTACGCGATCTTTATCCCCTTTTCCTCTGCGAATAATCAGGCTTTTCTGTGAAAAATCAATATCCTGAATTCTGATATTCAAACATTCTGTTAATCGTAATCCTGCCCCATAAAGTAAATTACATATAATAGAATGAATACCATGGATATTTGCCAGAACAATCTTGACTTCATCTTGAGAAAGGACAACGGGTATATGCTTTGTGCCTTTGGCTATAACAAAATTCTCCGGCTTACCGATATCTTTCTCAAGCACTTTCAAATACAAAAATAAAAGCGCATTTCTAGCCTGGTTTTGTGTTGATGCGGAAACTGTTCTATCAACAGCAAGATACGTTAGATACTGATTAATTTCTTTTGCACCCATTTCAGAAGGGTGTTTTACATTATGAAATTTTATAAATCGCTTTATCCAATCAGTATATGTTTTTTCTGTTCTGTAACTATAATTACGAACACGTATGTTGTCCCTAACTCGATTTAATAGTTTGCTCATGTTAATCCTTGAATTTAAAAGTATCCCCCAGTAGTTTTTCTAGAGGTAATTTAAGTATATATGAAATGAATGTAATGCATAATATTACGCATATAGGAGCACTATTTGATGTTTTCGTCAAATATTAACTGTTATATTTACCCTAAAATAGGAGAAGTCAAATGACAATAGATATTTTTGATGAATTTAATAAACGACGATTCAATATTATGAAAAACTTAACCGTTGAATTAAGAAAGAGTGTTTCAAAGGTATCTCTGCAAACTGAACTTGATTGTATAAAGAAGGATTTAAAAGACAAACCGTTTACCGATGAAGAAAAAAATGATTTTTTAGCGGTAATAAGTGGAATAGAAACAATAATCAAATAAAGGAGAAATAAAATGGCTGATCAGGTGTTAAGAGACAAACACAATAAACTCTTGGGGAAAATAAAAACCTTGAGTAATGGTAAAATGGAGTTTAGAGACGCTCATAATAAGAAAAAAGGTGTCTATGATCCAAAAACCAATCAAACAAGAGATGAACGAAATAGACTTGTTGGCAAAGGAAACCTTTTAGGGACTTTACTTTAGTTAACAAAAAATAAAACAAAGGAGTAAAAAATGAGAAAGATAACGCTACTATCAATGACACTCATGATTGCCTTTATGGTGTTCGGATGTGCTGGGAGTAAAGTTCTTCACAAACAGTCAGATTTACCTGAATGGTATCTGAACCCGCCGGAAGAAGAAGAATATCTTTACGGTATCGGTGAAGCAGATGGACCCGACCTTGGAATGACAAGGACAGCCGCAGAAGCAGCCGCACGAGATGATATTGTTCGACAAGTTGCTGTCAAAGTGAATAATATGATAAAATCATCCAAACAACAAATTGGACAAGGTGCGAATGCTGATGTCATCAATATGCAACAAAGTGCCAGCAGTCAAATTGCATCTCAAATGTTACGAGAATGTAAAATTATCGAAAGAAAAATTGGCACTGGCGGTGGAACCTACAAGGCATATGCATTGGCTAAAATGTCTTTAGCAGCAATGCGGGAAGAAACCAAAAAGACATTGAAGAAAAAGAATTTGCAAAGGCAATTGGAAATCGGAACTGAACTTCAAGATGTTCTTGGAAAAGAAATTGATAAACTTGACGGCAGTCGGGAATAAGTCAGTTTAAAAAATACAGGAATTTTTATGACAAAATCTGCTAAAGCAATTTTGGTTTTAGTGGGATTGTTTGTTGCTTTTAACTCTCTTTATGCACAGAAAGTAATAGACAGTTCTGCTGAAAAACGACCGAATTGGTCAATTGAACCACCAGCAGGAAAATATTTTCGGTATTTTTCCGGAATGGGATCAAGTAATAATTCACTTGCTGATGCTAAACAACAAGCAATTTCTGATGTGTTATCTGAAATCATTATGGAAAAAAGAATTACTGCCAAAAGTGAAATCAAAACATTTCAAGAGCAATCCAATAGTGAAATTATTAGCAAAGTTTCCAGAGAAATCCAACAAACGGGTATGTCAACTACTATTGACGGTTTGTTAAAAGAAGAAGATTACTGGGAAATTGCGAAAGTCCACAAAGGGTCAATTTATCGTTTTTGGATCTTGATGAAATTTCCAAAACCTGAATATAATGGTTTTGACCTTGCAATGATGACGGTCAAACAATCTTATGGCGTTTTTCCAATAGTTAAGTCTGTATTCGTTCCGGGTTGGGGGCAAATCCATAAAAAGGAAAAGAAAAAAGGATTGAGATTATTAACTGGGTTTGCAGTCACATTAACGGCGGGTATTGTAAGCCAAAGTATGAGTAACAATTATGCAGTTGATGCTCAAAATGCTGATACAGGTGAATGGATTGATTATTACAATACTCTATCTGAACAATATTATTTAGCAAGCACAATTTCATATATTCTTGCCGGTTCCATATATGGCTACAATGTTTATGATGCCATTTCTTCGAAAGGTGCAAAAATATATGCTCTCAATGATGATGTGGGTGTTTTTTTAACATTGGCACAAGGTAATAATCAAGTGCCACAATTATCAATTTCAATTAATTTGTAGGAGAGCAAAAAATGAGTTTTTATAAGTTTCTGTTCACGGTGTTTATTGTTGCTTTATTGTCAACTTGTGCAGAAAAACCAACGGAAGTAACAACACTTGGCAGTATTTATGGTGTTGTGAACGATGAATCAAATAATAATCCGTTATCTGGTGTTACTGTAAGCATACCTGAAATTGGAAATAGAGTAACCTCAACAAACGGTGCTTATGAGTTTGATGAATTGGTAGAAGATATTTATTCTGTAACAGCATCAAAAGCAGGTTATGTCAGCGAAACAGAACAGGTTGAAGCAATTTCAAACAAAAACAAAGAAGTGAATTTTTTCCTTCGTGCTTCTCAACCTGCACAATTGAGTATTAGTCCAACTTTTTTAGATTTTGGAGAAACAGAAACTTCGCTACAACTTACAATTGACAATGGTGGTGATGATGAATTGTCTTGGCAGGTTTCAAGTAATCAATCTTGGTTAACCACTTTCCCTACAACTGGAACTACAACTTCAGAAACTGATGAAATTACTGTAAGTGTAAATAGGAGTTTACTTTCAGTTGGGGATTATACTGCGAATTTATCTTTTACTTCAAATGGTGGTGATTTGACTATTCCAGTTGCTATGGAAGTAACGCCTGTTGGTTTAATATTATCAGAAAATTCTTTAAACTTCGGTGAAGAAACAACAGAGTTATCTTTTATAATATCAAATTCTGGAACTGGCGAATTAAATTGGACTTTATCATCAGGCAACTCTTGGCTATCAGCAAATCCAACTTCCGGAACAATAACTACAAATACAGAAACAATAACTGTAAATGTTAGCAGAGCAGGATTATCGCCAAATACTTATACAGGTTCTATTTTTATAGATTCAAATGGTGGAGATCAAACAGTTTCGGTTACTATGACCGTGCCTGATACACCCGCTCCTATGATTGATGTTAGTCCAGCTGTTTTGAATTTTGGCTCATCTGGAACCGAACTCACCTTCACAATAACTAACATTGGTCAGGAAACACTAAATTGGTCTATTTCAGATGATCAAAATTGGTTAGAAGTTTCTCCTACTTCTGGGTCAACCACAACAGAACAAGATGAAATAATAGTTAATGTGGATCGTGCGGGTCTTTCTGTCGGTGATTATACTGGGATTATATCAATTTCCTCAAACGGCGGGGATATTAATATTGATGTGTCAATGGAGATACTACCACCATATTTGGTGGTTTCATCTAACTCTCTTGATTTCGGTTCTACTGAAACAATCCAAAATTTTACTATAACAAATATTGGAGCAGGGACATTAAACTGGTCGATTTCCGCCGATCAATCTTGGATTAGTTTATGGCCAAGTTCAGGCTCTACATCTACTGAAGAAGATGAAATTTCTGTAACAGTTGATAGAACAGGTTTATCCTATGGAGCATATTCTGGGGAATTGAATATTACTTCTGATGGTGGTGATGAAACTATATCCGTGAATATGGACGTTCCATTTTTTGAAGATTTTGCTGATTTAAATGATTGGTCAAATGATGGTTGGACAGTTTCAAATTCAAACAATTGTTCTGATCCACCCTGTGCATTGCATTATACAGGTTATAACTCTCAGATAAACACAATGTCTATCAATGTAAATGTTACCGATGGTCAGACTTTATCATTTTGGGCTTATGTTTATTCACCTTCCGGCACTGTTGAATTATTTTTTAATAATGTGTTGGTATGGAGTAAAACCGGATATGGAACAGAGACACCTTCAATTGGAATTAGTGGTTCTGGTAACTTAAATATCAAATTTGTTGGTTCTGGCCCTGATTACAGTAGTGTATATATTGATAATCTTTCAATTGAATAGGAAAATCAATGTTTCTTGTCAAAGATAATTACAAAGAAAGAAAAAACAGAATAAAAGGTTTTTTGAAAACTGAACCACCGATTGCAATCATTCTTTCAGCCGTGCATTTTGAATGGACTATAAGGAGAGCAATAATAGCATTGGGATATTCATCTAATAAGGAAATACGGATAAAACTATTTTGTTGTCACGGTTTAGATAACTATAAACAACTATGGAAGGATGAAGTGGTTAATCACCAAAATTTTCCTTTATTGTCTAAAATTATAAACAATTGGTCAAATTTTAAAACTGCATTTGAAGAAAGACATCGCTTGGTTCACGGTGTAAGTTCCTGTTCGGAAATATTTGCAACACCAAAAGTAGAATTAATTCTTTTGGGCGCAAATGATGTTAGAGAATTTTGTGAAGGCAATGGTATTGACCTGTATGAAAGAATACCAGTTCGTAAAGTAAATAGTGTATGACTAAAGAACGGGTAAATATAACCCCCAGTCAACCTGACACAAAAACTTGGCAGCGTGGTTTTGGAAATTAGAAAGATTTGATAATCATTATGTTCATCGGTCAACAAAAGTTCAGCCAAGTTTGTGCAGGTTACTTTTTCCGTTAGATAATATTTGGGTTACGGTGCTTAATCATTCACCAAGCCCATTACTAACGATACGAGCCATTCCAGCGTAATCTTTATTAGACTTTAGCTTCGTTCAAACCGCTGATCGAGTTCATCCAGAGAGAGTTGAATGATCACCGGGCGGCCATGCGGGCAATAGTAAGGATGTTCAGTTCCAAACAAACGATTCACAAGTGAAGACATTTCCTCATGGGTCAGTTGGTCGCCGGCTTTTACAGCGGCATGACAAGCAAAAGATGCAGCTAGTGCTTCCTGAAATGATGCATGTTTTTTTTGATATTCCTGATAATTATCAATCATTTCTTTGATGACAAGTCGTTCTGTTCCCCACGCCATTTCGGATGGAATAGCCTCAACCATAACCGATGTTTCACCAAATTCTTTCATCCGAAATCCCATTTTTTCTAAATAGGGCAAAATTTCTAAAAGAACAGAAAAATCATCCGGACTAAATTCTTCCACTTCCGGAAAAAGTAACGTTTGAGCAGCAAGTGCATCACCGTCAAAGGAAGCAAGCGCTTCTTCAAACAATACCCGCTCGTGTGCTACATGTTGATCAATAATTACCAACCCGCTTTGAATCTGCGACACGATATATTTTTTATGCACCTGCCACATTGATTCAAAATCAAACGATTCTTCCTGCGCCTCACCACCTGCCAGGTTCGAAGCATAGGATTTAGCGCGATCAAGTTGAGGTAATTCTATCGGGCTTCCAAACCCCATCGATGCCTGATTTTCATGTTCAGAAGCGGTTGGGTTTGCGAAAAATGAAATTCCGGGTTCTTGCGCAGAAAAATCCGGTATCGTGGATAAAATTGGTTCGAGTGCCTGTTCAGCGGCAGAGCGCACCACATGATACAGTCGCCATTCATCTTTAAAACGAACTTCGGTTTTCATTGGATGAACATTCACATCAACTTGGTCGAACGGCAGCGATAAATTGATAACAAAAAAGGGATATTCTCCTCGGTTTATGAGAGATCGAAAAGCATTGTACACTGCAGAATTCATCATCCTATTGTGGATAAACCGCCTATTCAAAAACAAAAACTGTTCACCCGGTTTTTTTCGTACAAGAGTCAAATTCCCAACGAACCCGGTCACTAGATAATCACCTTTCGCAAGGCTAACCGATAAAATATTATTTTTGTATAACGGATCTGTTACGGCTGAGATGCGATCTTCCAGCGATTCTGATTTGAGATCCAAAACGTTTCGATTTTCCGAAATAAGTTTAAATCCGTTTTCGGGATACATGAGAGAAAATCGTCGCACCATATCTACAATCTTTCGGAATTCGGTACGCGGTTTTTTCAGGAATTTTTTACGGGCAGGCGTATTGTAAAACAGGTTGCGAACCGTCACTTGGGTTCCCCTAACACCAGCAGCCGGTTCAATCGCGCCTGCTTGCCCGTTTTTTACTTTGATGGTATGCCCCTCTTCATTCGTACAAGATGCTAATTCTATTTCAGCCACGGCAGCAATACTTGCAAGTCCCTCTCCCCGGAATCCCAGAGTCTGGATATTAAATAAATCGTCTGCTTCTTCAATTTTGCTCGTAGTATATCGCTGGACTGCAAGCGTCAATTCCTCCGATGGAATTCCCGAACCATCGTCCGTTACCTGAATGAGTTTTTCTCCACCTTGTTCAACCACAATCGTAATAGTTTTCGCATTAGCATCAAGACTATTTTCTACCAATTCCTTTACAACAGATGCCGGACGTTCCACCACCTCGCCGGCGGCAATTTTATTTTGAAGATCTTCAGAAAGTGGCTTTATTTGCATAGGTCGATTAGGATGATTGAATAGTATTCATAGTCTTTGAATAAATTTCATCTTGCAGTGAATCTGCTTTGCGTATAAGTGTTTCAGATTTTTCGATCGCTTCCTTCACGAATTCCTGATCACCAATACCGGAAAGATTGATCCGTACATTCATAATTCCACCTCGAACTGCACCGTGTGCCATTTCGGCTGCTACTCCGGCATCGCTTACCGAATTCGGGTTTCCTTTTTCCACAAGTACAGCGGTCATTTCTAGAATTTTTAATGCTGATTCAGCCGTTTCCATCGGGATATTGACGCCGTTTTTTGCGGCTTTTTCCATTGCTGATTTTTTATCAGATTTTTCTGTTTCTGTTTTGCTTGGCAGTCGCCCGGCATCCATCATTTGATTAAAGGCTGACGTATCTTCATCCACAAGTGCAATGAACCGATCTTTTAAATGTTGCGCTTCAAGCCCAATGGATTCCATTTCATCTTTAGTCAGTTCGAATCCTTTTTTCTCATGGGTAAGCGCTGAGACCATTGCAGCGAGTCCCGCGGCCAAACTTCCTGCCAAAGCAGCGACACTACCACCACCCGGCGCAGGGCTATTGGTTGATAATTCCTCCACAAATTCGTTCATCGTTGAATTCATGAGATTTGCCTCCTCATTTTGAATAGCATATTCAATTATTTTTTCTTCCGGATCAAAGTGTGCAACATCGTGCAACCCCAACGACTGGATAGCCGTTTCAATAATTTCTGATTCAGGAACACCCGGTGTATGCCCCTGTTTTTTTAAATAATGGATCCCCGCTTCTTTTACCGCAGCCATCGGAATAAGCCCAACAAGTTCACTCCCCGTTACTCTAAGTCCCCTTTCATTTGCTAACGTACATGCAGCGTCAAATACTTCGTGCACAGGAGATTGTTTATAATTGGTAAAATTAATGGATATTTGAGCTCGGTGATACGATTCAATAATCCACCCGACAGCTTTTACATTCTTAAACATCCCGGGGATTTTTACAGGTTTCCCGTTATCTTTTCGAACGATTTCTCCATCCAATAAATTTTTTGAGAGAGGATTTGGAAACCGTTTGCTTCGTCCTTTTTCACGAAGTTCAAATGCAATATCCGTAGCAAGTCTCTTATCCTTAGTATTTAAATTGATATTGTATGCAATCAGGAATTCCCGCGCACCGACTGCTGTTGCCCCAGTTTTTGGGTTAAAGTCTGCAGGACCATAATCCGGTTTCCATTCAGGATTTTTTAACTTTTTTTCTAATCCTTCGTATTCCCCCTGACGGACGGTTGCTAAATTTCCTCGTTCCACTTTTTGGGCTGATTTCTCGTATAAATAAATTGGAATACCCAACTCGTTTCCAACACGAGCGCCAACGTGTTTGGAAACTTCAATACATTCATCCATGGTGACCTCAGAAATAGGAATAAATGGGCATACATCTGTAGCGCCCATACGTGCATGTGCACCGGTGTGAGACCTCATATCCAACACGTTTGCTGCCGATTGAATTCCAATAAATGCAGCTTCGGCGACAGCTTCCGGTTCCCCGACAATCGTAACAACGGTACGATTTGTATCTTCACCCGGATCCACATCTAAAACTGTAATACCCGCTACGTTTATAATTGCATCGGTAATAATTTTGATTTTATTAAGGTCACGCCCTTCGCTAAAATTGGGTACACATTCAATCAGTTTCATTTTTACCTGCCTAAACTGACGCCGTTCAGATACATGATTAAAAATAGAACAGCAAGTAAAACGATCACAGTCCATAATAGAGATCGGGACGTCTGATGCCGTTTTGGAATAATTCTCCTAAACAAATGTCCGGTCATTATAATAATCCCGCAGTAAATAAACTTGATAAAAGTCCAATTATCGGTCCCATAATCACCCAAATGACGCTGAAGCCCGTCATCCAACCAAATGCTATCAATCCAATTAAAACCATCGGTCCATAATGTTCCATTTTGTGCACAATGTGACGATGTTCAATTGGAATAAAACCTTCTAATATTCGTGATCCATCTAAAGGTGGAATTGGAAGGAAATTGAAAACGCCTAAGGATATATTGATGAATAGACCAACTTGTAGAACCTTCATGACAACTGTTGGTACTTCTGTTCCATTTGCCATCATTCTAAATAAAACTGAAAAACCAATACCGCAGATTAGTGCAAGTAAAAAATTGGAAGCAGGTCCGGCAAGTGCAACCCACGTGGCATCGCGTCTGGGATTGTTCAACTTTCCCACATCAACCGGGACAGGCTTTGCCCAACCAAATCCCATGAAATACAACGCCAAAGTTCCGAACATATCCAAATGGGCAATTGGATTGAGAGTTAAGCGTCCATATTGTTGCGCAGTCGGATCACCAAGCCGAAATGCTACCCAACCATGTGAAAATTCGTGAAATGAAAGTGAAAATAAAATCACAGGGATTAGAATAATTTGAACAGACGGATCTAGAGAAGCAATGCCCATTTACCACCTCGGATGGAATTTTTTATGAACTTCAGCTAAATATTGTCGGTCCAAATGCGTGTATAATTCGGTTGTGGTAATGCTCTCATGTCCAAGCATTTCCTGAATGGCGCGAAGATCTGCACCGCCTTCCAATAAATGCGTCGCAAACGAATGGCGGAATGTGTGGGGACTTATATTCTTTGTAATTCCCGCCTGGGCCGTCCATTTTTTTAGTATTTGCCAAACAGCGGCACGGGTAAGTGGGCGACCATTTAGGCTTAAAAATATTTTTCCTTTATCCAACTTTTTTTCACCCAATTTTTTTCTCAGGTTTTTTAGGTATTCTTCAAGCATATCTACGGCATTTCTTCCAATCGGAACCAAACGTTCCTTGTTTCCTTTTCCCTTTATACGAAGAACCCCGTAGTTATTCTGAATATCTACCAATTCAAGTTCGCATAATTCCGACACCCGTAACCCTGTAGAATAAAGCATTTCTAACATTGATTTATCACGGAGATACGACGACGAATCTTCCGTCACTGCATTGATGATGGATTCAATTTCATTTGCAGTTAAAACATCAGGAAGTTTTTTGGTCATTCGGGGGGGATCTAATAATTGTGCAGGATTATGCTTGGTTAGTTCGGACTCGACAAGAAAAGAATGGTACGAGCGGATAGCAGAAAAATTTCGGTGAAGCGTTGATGGAGCAAGTTTCAAATCGGAAAGAACTCTTATAAATGCTCTAATTTCATCATCCTTTACTCGCAAAATGGAAGTAACATTTTGTTCCTCTTCAAGAAACTTTAAATACCGACCAATATCTCTTTTGTATGCTTCCACTGTTTTGATTGCCAGGTTTTTTTCGACCTGGATCATGGTGATATAATCCTGGATATGTGTTTCCACGAATCGTTTATTGTATGAACTCCATCTCAACGAGTTCGCACATGATGTGTCCCGCGAGAATATGTCCCTCTTGAATACGCTGACAATCATCACTTGGAATTGAAATAACAACGTCTCCCATTGGTTTTAAGAATCCGCCGGAATTCCCTGTAAACACGATTACTTTCATACCGATGGTTTGTGCTTTTTTAACGGCTTCAATCACGTTTACAGAATTCCCACTGGTTGAAATGGCAACCAACACATCTCCAGCCATACCTAAAGCACCAACTTGCTGGGAAAATACTGAGTCAAATCCGACATCATTTGCCCATGCTGTAATAAAGGAAGAATCAACTGTAAGAGAAATGGATGGAGATCCTTTCCACGTGTGATCTCTAAGACCGCCAATAAGTTCTGTAGATAAATGCTGTGCTTGTCCGGCGCTACCACCATTTCCAACCCACAACACTTTATGTCCGTCTTTCAAGGCTGAAATTAAAAGAGTGGCGCTCATTTCTATAGAATCCGCACAAAGAGAAACCATTTCTTGTTTAACCTGAGCACTTGCTTCTAATTGCCGAATTATTTCTTCACGTTTGTTCATTGTTTACTCCTTTACATGAACAGCATTTGAAAAAGCTTGCATCAAATCTGATGAATCACTTTCTTCTACAGCTGTTCCGGTAACAATAAAGGTTGCACCTGCTTCAACTTTTCGACGTGCATCTTCAGGCGTTTTGATACCACCTCCAACAATAACTGGAACAGACACCTGACTGCATATGCGTTTAATGGTTTCATCCGGAACAGATTCATGCGCTCCGCTACCCGCTTCAAGATAAATTAATTTTTTGCCTAAATATTCTGATGCCAAAGCATGTGCAACCGCAATATCAGGACGATGCAGCGGTAAAGGTTGGGTGCCACTCATAAATTCAACGGTAGAATGTGCCCCTCCATCAAACAGTAAATAACTTGTCGGGATGACTTCCAATCCAAGATCTTTAACAATCGGCGCTGCAATCACTTGCTCTCCAATCAAGTAATGAGGATTCCTCCCGGATAAAACTGCTGTAAATAGGATGGCGTCAAAATGTTCATTCAACTGATTTGCGCCGCCCGGGAAAAAAATGACCGGTACGGTTGAAGATTCTTTAATCCGTTTGATCCGCTCATGATATTTACCATCCATCATCAAACTTCCACCGACAAAAATAGCATCTACGCCAGCGTCATGAGCCGCCTTCAATCTTGCTTCTAATGTATGTTCATTCTTCCTATCAGGATCAAGAAGGATAATGTAGCAAGCGCCGCGTTTTTCAGCAGTTTTTAATAAGGTTTTGAAAACAGATGAGTTCATTAAAATATCCTAAGAATCGTTCTTTAAATAGTTTTCGTAATCTGATGCGGACATAAGAAGGTTCCATTCAGATTCGTCCGGAATTTTTATTTTTACCAACCAACCGTCACCATAAGGATCGGAATTTACGAAATCAGGAGCATCCTCAATTTCATCATTTATGTTGATAATTTCGCCGGATAAAGGTGCGAAAAGATCTGCAACCGTTTTTACAGCCTCGATGGTTCCAAATGGTTCGTCTTTTGTTATGTGGTCATTTAATTCCGGAAATTCGACAAAAACGATATCTCCTAATTCTTTTTGTGCATAATCGGTTATGCCAACCGTAACAGATCCGTCGTGCATTTTAACCCATTCGTGATCTTTCGTGTACTTTAAATCGTTAGGTATAGTCATTAAATTTTCTTTTAATTGTTTGGAGGATTGTATTCAAATGTTTCTAAAAATCCGGTATCAAATTCGCCAGATTGAAATTGCTTATCTTTCATGATGGCTTGGTGGAATGGAATCGTGGTTTTTGGTCCTTCAATGATGCATTCTTCCAAGGCTCTTTGCATTCGGTTAATGGCTTTTCCCCGATCAGAAGCATGCACGATGAGTTTGCCAATCATAGAATCATAATAAGTCGGAATTTCATATCCAGCATATGCGTGGGTATCCACACGAACTCCTTTACCACCCGGGAGATGAAAACTAGAAATGGTCGCCGGAGATGGAATAAAATTCTTGGCAGGGTCTTCTGCATTAATCCTGCATTCGATAGCATGTCCACGAATTTGTAGATCATTTACATATTCCGGAAGAGGTTCGCCCCAATGCATACGAATTTGTTGTTTAATAAGGTCGGCGCCCATTACCATTTCCGTCACGGGATGCTCTACTTGAATACGAGTGTTCATTTCCATGAAATAAAAATCTTTATTTTTATCCATTAAAAATTCCATCGTTCCAACGCCAACATAATTAACGGCTTCTGTACCTTTAACGGCCAAGGCGCCCATCTTTGCTCGCATTTCTGTATCCACTGCAACTGAGGGAGATTCTTCAATCAATTTTTGATGACGCCGTTGAATCGTACATTCTCTTTCTCCCAAGTGAACAACATTTCCATTGGAATCTGCTAATATTTGAACTTCAATATGCCTTGGGTTAACAAGAAATTTTTCCAGATAAACATCGCCGTCTCCAAAAGAAACCAATGCTTCATTCTTTGCAGTATCAAATGCATTGTCAAATGCTGCTTCATTTTCTACAAACCTCATTCCCTTCCCACCACCGCCGGATGATGCTTTTATCATAACCGGGTAACCCATTTCACTCGCAAGTTTTTTTCCTTCCGAAACGTCTTTGATAATGCCGTCACTGCCTGGAATTACGGGAATGCCGGCAGCTTTCATGGTGTCTTTTGCATGAGATTTATTTCCCATTGCTAAAATCGTTTCAGGCGTTGGTCCGATAAATGTAAAATCGTTGTCCTCAGTGATACGAGAAAATTCAGCATTTTCCGAAAGAAATCCATATCCCGGGTGAATAGCATCCGCATTGGTAATTTCTCCCGCTGCTATAATTCGAGGGATATTAAGGTAACTGTCTTTGCTGGAAGGCGGTCCAATACAAACAGCTTCATCCGCAAATTTGACATGGAGAGATAATTCATCAGCTGTAGAATAAACTGCAACTGTTTTTATTCCCAACTCGTGACAAGCACGAATAATTCGCAAGGCGATTTCCCCGCGGTTGGCTATCAGGATTTTTTTAAACATGACAGTTCAGAAAATGTTAGATAATATCAAGATGGCTTGATCACGAAGAGAGGTTGATTAAACTCCACGGGATTTCCATCTTGTGCCGTTATTTTTTGGATGACACCATCCTGCTCCGCTTCAATTTCATTCATGATTTTCATCGCTTCAATAATACATAAAGTCTGACCCATTTTTACAATATCGCCCTCATTAATAAACGGGTCCGCTTCCGGCGTTGGTGAGCGATAAAATGTTCCGGGCATAGGCGATAAAATTGACTCTCCATCTATAGATTCCGCCGGAGATTCCGATTGTGGCACCAGTGGTTTATCCGATAAACCAGGCGACAATTCAATGGCATTTTCAACTGGGGGACCCGACATTTTGTAAGATCCTCCCGATTTGGATACGCGGATCCGTTTCCCCCAAAAAGTTATGTCGATTTCTTCAACATCACTATTCTCAAGGATATAAATAATTTCTTTAACTTTATCTTTCCACATTTGATTTCCTCAAATTACGACAAATCGTTTATAATTTCGCCCGTTCAACATACGCACCCGTTCGCGTGTCAACTTTTAATTTATCACCTTCATCCACAAATAACGGCACCTGAACCTCATAACCTGTTTCAAGCGTTGCCGGTTTGGTAGCGCCTGTTGCCGTATTTCCTCGGATGCCTGGTTCCGTGTGTGTTACCTCAAGAATTGCATGCGCAGGGAGGCGAATATCAAGAATTTCGCTCCCGTCGAACAATAGATCCGCTTCCTGACCGGCAATGAGATAATGCTTTGCCTCGCCAACAGTATTACCAGCAACCAAAAGTTGCTCATATGTGTGATTATCCATGAAGATAAAATCTTCACCATCAGCATATAAATATTGCATCGTTTTTGCATCTACTCGAATCAATTCAATTTTTGCGCTGGCGTTAAACGTTTCATCAAATATCTTTCCCGTCTGGATATCTTTCATTTTCGTACGAACAAATGCTCCACCCTTTCCAGGTTTTACGTGAAGGAATTCAATCACTTTCATTCTCTTCCCCTTGTGGAGTAAAACTGCACCCTTTTTAATTTCTGATGTGGTTGCCATAATATCTTTCTATTATTAAACAATAAACTTACGAAATTTTCATTTAAAATTTACGGAAGACTCGTATCGATTCGCTTCCAAAATATTGTCGTGTTTTTAATGAATTTTTGGGTAGAATCAATATCCAATTGGATTGTTTCAACGTCCGAGGTTTCTTTTGCATACTTCACGAGATCCGCTCGTTCAAGTATATTCTTCCACGCACCCTTTCCCGTAGATCCAAAGGGCAAATCGTCAGTATGCTTAACAATATCCTCCGTAGTCATTTCTAGGGTCTTAATAAAAAAACTAAATTCAATATATTCTCGGATGATGTGGGACAATGAAGTATAATATTCCTTTACCGTCCGTCCGTCTTGCTTGATCTGTTTACGAAGGTCTGTCAATTTTTTTAATGCTAACTCGTCCGGCGGCGGAATATCAAGCAATGGCTCCGAGAAACGGAAACGATCCGGAACACGACGAAACCATATACCAATTATCAAAACTAATAATATCAGGAATGTTGTTCCGAACAAAAGAGTCCGAAAGGGGAAACCTTTTTCAATGGAAACCGGATTTTTAGCCGGCTTTAAATTTATCGAACCAGCTGCGCGAAAAAGAGAATCCTCTGCAATGGAAGAAAAAACAAAAACCTGAAGGCTATCCATTGTCATCGTCTTTGCCAAAGTAGAATCACTGTTCAAAAGATTTACTTCGATTGGCGGTATATAGTGAAATCCCGTATCCCACAAAACCAATGTAAAATCAATGGAGTCTAATCTTGTTCCATCAGCATTCAACAATGTATGTCTAATTTCAAGGGGATCGTTATTTCGAATTTCAGAAAATTGAAGCATCTTATTTTTCGGCGCAGATGCTACAACTTTATAATGGAAAACATCTCCAATGCCGACACGATTTGTATCCAGCTTTGCAAATGCCTGGAAGGTTTTTTCTTGATCGGTTTCTGAACATCCATTCAGCAATAAAGAAATCGCAATTATATAGAAGAAAACCATTTGTAGTTGTGAATCCCTTAAAACCGCTTTTCTCTTAAACGGAAATAATTCATGAGCGGTTCTACATAATCATCCTGAGTAGAAATCGGAATTAAATCGAACCGATTCTTACGACATGTTTTCAGAAAATCATCCTTAGATTTTTGACGCAATTCTTTAATCGCTTGCCGATCCGAAGTTGAACTTGTATCTATCCAAAAAACTTCACTCGTCTCCGGATCTTTCACTTTTACCATTCCAAGGTTTGGAATATTATCCTCGGCGTGGTCGTGAATTTGAATTCCGATTAAATCATGTTTTCTATTAGCTATCTTTAATGATTTCCAATATCCTTCATTCATAAAATCCGATATCAGAAACACAACGGATCGCCGATGAGACGTGTGGAGAAGAAAATCTAATGCATTTTGCAAAGATGTCCCCTTTTTCTCTGGTTTAAAATAGAGAATTTCTCGAATGACACGTAATATATGTGATCGTCCTTTTTTGGGAGGAATGTATTTTTCAACATCATCGGTGAAAAAAATAACTCCGACTTTATCATTATTTTTTATAGCGGAGAAACCAAGAACAGATGCCAACTCTGCTGCAAGCTCAGTTTTAAGTCGAGATTTTGAACCGAATTGACCGGACCCGCTCATATCCACCATAAGAATTACTGAAAGTTCACGTTCCTCTTCAAAAATTTTAATAAAAGGTGCGCCGGTGCGGGCAGTAACATTCCAATCAATTAGCCTGATGTCGTCACCGGGGACATATTCTCGAACTTCGGAGAAAGCCATTCCCCTTCCTTTAAATACCGAATGATATTCTCCGCCGAAGAGATCATTCACCAAACCACGGGTTCGGATTTCAATTTGGCGAACTTTTTTGAGGATTTCCCGGGGTATCATGTTGCCCGAGAATTAAGGAATAATGACAGTTTCCAAGAGACGTTGAATAATATCTTCAGGGGTAAGTTCTTCCGCTTCGGCTTCAAAGTTAAGAATAATGCGATGGCGCAAAACATCCATTGCAATATATCTCACATCTTCAGGAGTAATATAACCGCGATGTTGAAGGAATGCCCTTGCTTTGGCACCAAGAACCAGATTAATCGTAGCACGCGGGGAAGCACCGTATTCAATTAATCCACCTAAGTCACCCATTCCGGAACCTTCCGGATCCCGTGTTGCGAAAATGAGATTTAAAACATATTCCTCAACTTTTTCATCTACATAAATTTCATTCAGTAAAGATTGCGCATCCAATATTTCATCCGAACTAATGACAGGTTTGACTAAATCGACAACGTGGGTTTTAGCGGATTTACGTAAAATGATTCGTTCCTCTTCTTTGGAAGGATAATCCACCTTTAGTTTCAGCATAAACCGATCGACTTGCGCTTCAGGAAGCGGGTAAGTCCCCTCTTGTTCAATTGGATTTTGTGTTGCTAAAACAAGAAAAGGTTGATCGAGAATGAATGATTCTTCTCCAATGGTAATTTGCCTTTCCTGCATGGCTTCTAATAAAGCACTTTGTACTTTTGAAGGTGCACGATTGATTTCATCTGCCAATATGATATTAGAAAAAATAGGCCCTTTTCGTATTTCAAAGGAGCTCGTTTTCTGGTTAAAAATGAGCGTTCCCAGCAAGTCTGCCGGTAACATATCTGGAGTAAATTGAATGCGCTGAAACTGAGTATCAATCAGCTGCGAAATTGTTTTTACAATCAGAGTTTTAGCTAACCCCGGAACGCCTTCCAATAAAATATGACCATTTGCCAACAAACTAATGATTATTTTTTCAACCAGTTCAGTTTGCCCAACAATAACCTGTCCAAGACCTTTTTTTAATTCATCTACAAATCCAGACCGGGCAGATATTTTTTCGTTTATTTCTGATAAACTAAAATCTGACATTCAAGAGAAACTTTTATTAGGATGCGATATTTTTTAACGCATCAATCTGATTGATATCCTTGCCAAGATATTGCAGTTCAAATTGTACATCATCATATAAATCATGATCTGGAAATTGATTCAAAAATTGATCATATTCTTTTTTGGCGCTATCAAGATTCTGAATATAATTGGCATAAATAAATCCAACCATAAATTGGGCATTAGCTTCTAAGCCACTTCCAGAATAAGATTCGACAACTTTTTTATAGGCCGTAATTGCTGCCTCGAAATCTTTAATATTGTTCATATAAATATCCCCAATGAAATACTGGGTTTTAGACGCAAGATCATGATCTGGATACAATTCCAATAATTTAGATAAATCTTCAATTGCACCGGAATTATTGCTCACGTTTCGTTTTGTTTCTGCCTGTGTAAACAAGGCCTCAGCTGTTAATGGTTTCCCACAATTCATTCCCACCAAAAGTAGCCCGCTAACTGCGATTATTATGTGTATGTTTTTCATAGTCCTCTCGAAAAAAGTTTGTGAATTTATTCGTTCCATCATCCTCTCGCAAGTGAGAATTGAACTTTATACATTAAGGAAGTTAACGGGTTCCGATTAAAATGCATATAATACTCCTAGATGAATGCGCCATTCGGATGGATCTTTTAATTGGGATGCATATTCCAACCGCACGGGTCCTAAAGGTGTTTTTAAGGTCGCGCCAAACCCGCCATCCCATTGAAAATCTGCGAGGGAATTCCATTTTTCCGCGACATCCAATTTTCCGCCATCCATAAAAATAACACCTCCAATCAATCCATAAATGGGAAATCGAATTTCTGAATTAATAAAAAACCGAAATGTTTCACCTTTTGGAGTATTGGTTGAATTTCCCAACGAATCTGTTACAACTGAAAATTCCAAAGGGTCCCATGCTCTTAAGTTTGTGCTCCCACCTAAATAAAATTTATCAAAAAGTATTTCTTCATATTGTTCATCCGAATTATCCCATCCCTGCAGAATTCCATAATTTCCACGAAGCGCCAAAATAGTTTTTCCAAAAATATTTATATATTTTCTAGCATCGAGTTCAAATTTTAAAAATTCCCTGTTACCACCTAAAAAACCACCAGTGCTATTAATCTTAATAGAAATAATGGATCCTTTAGAAGGGAAGAAAGGATTATTAGTTTGATCCAGTTTGTAATGAATGTCCACCTTTTTTTGCTCGATATTTTCCTTTAGTTCTTCCGGCTCTTCAAATTTCTCCCATTTAACTCCCATGCTGATATAAGACCGTTCGCCAAATTTGTGAATGGTGGTAATTTGCATTCCATATCGAAATATAAATGGCCCCTCAAGATCAGCGAAATTTTTAAACATGTGAAAAAAACTTTTGAATCGTGTTGGAATTCTGAGCGAGCCAATCCATTGATTTGAAAGATTTGCATCCACTCGAAGTCGAGGGTAATGGAATTGCTCTTCAATCGGAAGATCAGCAGATATTTTGGAACTTATTCTATTGGTTGATCCAAAAATACTTCTGTTTAGCCATTCCAAGTTTCCTCCAATTCCCGGAACGGGGAGCAACCCATCACTAATTTCAATTTTATCAAACCCACCATCAGACTGAATAACTCTTCGTTCCTTAAACGGTTTTACGTGGACACTTACTTCAACTGAAGAATCAGAAGGTGTTCCTAAGTCGGGGACAATGCTTACAAAAGAAAAAATACCAGTTTCAAGAATCCTTCGTTTTGAATTATCTATGGTTGATTTCTTGAGATTTTCACCTTCATTAATAAGTAATTCTCTACCGACCAAGTACTGTTCAGACGAATCAATATTGTCGATTGATATTTTATCCACCGTTAAATTCGGTCCTTCTTCTATTAGCAATAAAGCATTAACTGAATCCTTTATTTCTGGTAAGAAATCGAAAGAAACATAATATTTACCATGTTCTTGGTACGTTTCTTCCAACGTTTGCATTTGAGAATTAACCTTAATCGGATTAAACGGTTCATCAATTATTAATCCTAGAATTGAGGTGATTATTCCTGTGGGAATTGCCTTATTACCTTTTACATCTATTGACTGTAAAAAATATTGTTTCCCTTCATTGATTGTATAATTAAGAGTGGCTTTATCATCTATAATTGAAAAAGAATCATTTACAGTTGCTGATAAAAATCCGTTTGAAACGTAATATGTCCTGAGAGAAATGGCATCTAATTTTTGGATACGCGGGTCAAACTCTTTTTGGGAAAATATTCGTGGTTCATGCAATTCTATAACTGAATGCAACTGTTTTGCTTTAATTGAACCATTACCCAAAAATTGCACTTGCGAAACAAAAATTGACGACGGTTCGCTCCGCACGAAATTCGAAAATATCAGTAGAGTCACAGACCCTACGCTTAACCAACTCATTTGAAATCCTTAGTAAGAGTACCTTAAACGGTATTTAACACTCATGAAACCTTCCTCATCTACGCTGCCCACAAGTGAAAAATACGGATTTAATTTCAATTCTACACCCATCTTACTTTGATTAGGATTCACAAGAGAAAAAGATCTTTTATAAGAATAATTAAGCGATAAATTACCCGAAATTTTCCGTCCGGCTTTTATGGTAAATTCTTCATCACTATCCTGATCAATTAAACTTCCCACTCCGGAAACACTAACATCATCCACAAGACCCATATCTTCAATACCACTGATTTGAAATAAATTCTTTTCAAGCTGACTCTCAAGATAGGCGCTCAAAAGTGTTTGGGCTTGTGCACCAAAACCCTCAGATGAAATTTCCTGATCTTCGAACCTGCGGTGAAAGGTTAATAATTCTAAAATATCACTTTGGGAGAATCCACTTGCTGATTCTAGAAATAAATCTGGGTTTTCGAGTGGTCCAACAAGAGAAATGCTTATTACTTCTTTTCCTATAGTTGTTGATGCGGAAATATCCATCGTTGGATGAAAGCCTTTCCCATCAAAAACAAGCGGACCTTTTAATTCTTTAAAAACATCATGGTAATAATAAAACTTTCCATCACTTACCAAAAGCTCACCGGAAAAATCCATATCAGAATCGCCGAATTTTGAAATAAATATGTCGCCTGTAACTATCGCATCTACCTGGCTATTTTGAAGTAAAAAATCCTGCTCAATTGGGAATTGAATTTGATAAGATATTATGACCTTCCCGGGCTTATCTAAAGCTTTCCCAACGGCTGATGAAGTAAATTCTTTTCTCATTACTCCCTCCACTGGTGCAATATCACCTGCAATTACAATTGTGTCGCGCCCGGTGATAGATAAATTTAAATTGGCCGTTCCCTCAATATCTCCCAATAAAGTCTTGATGAAAACCTGCGATCCAGATAAATCAATTTGATATTTGGGTTTAAAAAATGAATCTAAATTTATTAAACCGGTTAAATTCACGTTTGAATTCATAAGATCCTTATCTGTCATTTCCGCAGAAAATGATAGAATATCAAACGAATTATTCTTGATATCCGCTTGAGAATTAACATGTATTACCGGGTCTCGAAGCAAGGTCGTATAAATGGAAGCGTCCTTGCTAACAATGTATCCATTTCGAATCAAATTATCAGGGATACCATCAATTAATAATTCAAAGTCAAAATTCCCTAATATCGAATCAACGGTACTCATATAAGGTGTTAAATAATGCAAGGAATTAAGCTCTCCCTGAGTAGCAATATGAATAGAATCCGTTTTATTGTAATGTCCAAAATTTTGAGAGCCAATATTTAAATCTAGGGGAAGAAACCCGATCCCTTTCATTTGATTTCCTCGATAACGGGAAGAATAATCGCTAAAGATCAACTTTTGGCCGGTATAAAATCCTTTCCCATTTACAATCCCAAGTGGAATTAAATCGTAAAAACTATCTGTTATATTCAAATCAAATTGAAATCTGGTATCTTTGGTATTACCCCCAAATTTCAATGTCCCCGTTGCCAATCCCTTCACCGGCAGATTCCCTAGCAGCAAAGTTGACATCAGTTGCATACTAATTTGATTTAGATCTGCAATTAAAGTAATCTCAAGAGGATCGTTTCGCTGTTCCGGCAATGGAAAATCTCCTTTTACTTCTAAAGAAGTCCGTCCATTCTCTTCCAATTTGAAACGTTCGATTGAAAATACATTATCCTTAAAAATTACGGATAAATCAAGATTATCATATGCATGATTAAAAAAGGTACCATTTTTCATCGATCCATCTAATTGAAAAACGACTTTTGAAGAATCCATGTTAAATACTGCATTCCCAAAAGCGTTTCCGGTAATGGGAAATTCATCCATACCCAGAATAGATTGAACAATATCAGCGTCAATATTGGAAAGGCTTAACCTACCAGCTAAAGAATCACCACGATAAAATTCACCCTTCATAATTCCATCATCAATATGAATCTTAAAGGGATCCAGTTTTATGTCATCTTCAATAAAATGAACCATCAACGGTTCTGTGCTAACCAGATAATGTCCTCTATAAGCAATTTGAATACGTTGTAGTTCCGCAAAGTCACCAATGGCTACAAATCCGCTCAACCCAAGGAAGTCATCCCCATCGTTAAACTCTAAACTCGTAATTTCCCAAATTTCTGGTTGAAATGAAACATCAACCGTACCATTATCAAAACCATACTCATTCCAAACTCCTTTACCTATTTTCATTTGAACCCACCCACTTGATAAATCTTGAATTTGATTGATTTGACACGCCATTTCAACATACTTTAAGTGAATATTTTGCAATCCAACATCCTTACAAATCAATTCTGCTTTCACAGTTGGAACATCCATAGGACCCTTTAGCTTTAGGGACCCTGTAGCAGTTCCGCTAGTGAGAGAATCTGACCAAAATTTATTAATAAGAAATACATCAGCATCTTTTAAATCAAGACTGATATCTACAAATTCTGATGCAAAATCTGCTTCGCCTTGCACTATAATAGAACTCGGGCCGATGGCAAGAGTTAAGGGGTGGGAAATAGAAATAAGATTATCATGAAATTGAATAGACCCAGACATGGTGATATCCTTTTCACTATATAATTCGGTCTCTTGAATCTCTGCAGTTAAATCAAGGTCACTTACTTGACCTGAATCGATCAATCCTTCAAAAAGTACAAATCCGGTTAAATCGGTATTTTGCTCTTGTAACATCCATTCACTTAAATCCAAATGAGTTAAGCTAACGGTGCCGTTAAAATGTCCAGCATATTCAAAAATTCCCTGCAGAGTAAGCTGAGCAGTTTCACTTTTCATATTGATTTGGTTAATGACGATATGGTCCGATTCATTACTAAGTGATATTTTTCCTTTCATATCAAGCCCAAGATCATTTCGTACAGAAACATCGCCATCCATTGTATGGAAATCAGAAGAGAGATGAACTTTAGTCTTTAAACTGGAAAATTTAGGTTGAAGGGGAAGTTTTTCGAAAAGTCTTTCAGGGATAATGTATTCGTCAAATTCTAAATCCAACTTTAAGGAAGGTATTTCATCAAACGTTGCATTAATAGACCCATTAAACCCAATGCCCATTACAATGCCATTTTCGGTAAACATGTGAAATCGAGATGAATCCAATTCTGCCAATACATTATAAACAGAAAAACCAACCGGTGTTTTACTTGAGCTTCCAGAAAATTCATCAATCTGGAGTAGAGCTTTTCCATCATCTTGACTGTAATCACCCTTAAAGAAAATTGAATAAAGGCGCATTTCATCCTTGATCGTTAACGGAACAGATCCATCTAATTCAAAATTCTTTAAATCAAATTTTATATCTGGTAGTTGAAAATTAGGAATTTGAAATTCGTCTGTTGGTTTTTTCAAAGAAATGTTACCTGGTTTTACCTGAAGTCCATTTATCATGATGCGATCCATATTGATCCCGCCAAAAAGAATCGATCGCCAGATATTGATATTGGTCTCCGTATAAGAAACAATCACCTGTGTACTATCACGATGTTCAAATTGAATATTGTGTGCGGATACGGTTGAAAGTAAATGCCCGTCTAAAGATCCAATGGTTGCTTTCCATCCACCTTGTTTAATGTTTCCGTTGAGGAATGCTTCAATGTTAGCTTCCCATAAACTGACTCTAGACAGAAAACCTCCGGCAATAACAATTGCTAGAATGAATAAAATAAATGTTGTTTTAGTTTTTTTCAATGAAATGTTAGGTTTTCCTTATTAACGAATATACTGAAGAGCAGTTCCAAATACAAAAAAAGCGTCCGGGTGGACGCTTTTTTATGTTTGGTCGAAATTGATGTTATTCTACGACTTCAAAGTCAGCATCTTCTATCTCTCCATCCTTCTTATCTTTCGATTTTTTATCAGGTTCTTCATCCTGCGAGGGAGATTCCTTTTTCGAATCATCATACATCTTGGTTGCAATCGCATTCCAAAGCTGATTCACTTCATCTATTGAGGATTTAATATCATCAAGATTCGAAGCTTTATGTGCATTTTTGAGCTTTTCAACAGCAGCTTTAAGAGGATCAGCTTCTGCATCATCAAGCTTTTCCTTGAATTCTTCAAGGTTTTTTTCCGTTTGGTAAATCAACTGTTCAGCCTGATTATGAACATCTACGTCCTCGCGTTTTTTCTGATCCTCTGATTCATTCTTTTTTGCATCTTGAACCATTTTATCAATTTCATTTTCAGAAAGCCCGCTGGATGCTTCAATCCGAATACTTTGTTCTTTACCAGTAGCCTTATCCTTTGCATTCACATTTAGAATTCCGTTTGCATCTATGTCAAACGATACTTCAATTTGTGGCACACCTCTTGGAGCAGAGGGAATTCCGTCCAAATGGAATCTTCCAATGGTTTTATTATCCAATGCCATCTCTCTTTCACCTTGAAGAACGTGAATTTCCACCGTAGTCTGACCATCTGCAGCTGTGCTGAAGACCTCTGACTTTTTTGATGGGATGGTAGTATTTCTTTCAATTAAAGACGTTCTTACGCCTCCAAGAGTTTCAATACCCAAAGTCAGTGGAGTGACATCCAACAACAAAATATCATCCACGTCACCTGCAAGCACGCCACCCTGAATGGCAGCACCAACAGCTACAACCTCGTCTGGGTTTACGCTTCGGTTAGGGTCTTTTCCAAAAATTTCTTTTACTTTTTCCTGAATTTTTGGGATGCGTGTGGATCCACCAACAAGAATGACTTCATCAATTTCCTTTGCGGAAAGACCAGCATCGCTAATCGCTTTGATGCAAGGATCAACTGTTCGATTTATTAAATCATCAACTAAATCTTCAAATTTCGCACGCGTCAAATTTAAATTTAAATGTTTCGGACCAGAAGCATCTGCAGTAACAAACGGTAAATTGATATCCGTTTGCTTCGAGCTTGACAATTCTTTCTTAGCATTTTCCGCTGATTCTCTTAATCTCTGGAGCGCCATTGGATCTTTTTTCAGATCAATTCCATCACTTTTTTTGAATTCATCTGCCATCCAGTTAATGATTCGTTGATCGAAATCATCGCCGCCCAAATGTGTATCGCCATTAGTAGATTTTACCTCACATACGCCATCGCCAAGCTCTAAAATGGAAATATCAAAGGTTCCACCACCTAAGTCAAACACGGCAATTTTTTCTTCTTTCTTGCTATCAATTCCGTATGCAAGCGATGCTGCTGTGGGTTCATTAATGATTCTACGAACATTGAGTCCGGCAATTTTTCCGGCATCTTTCGTAGCCTGCCTTTGAGTATCATTAAAGTAAGCCGGGACCGTAATAACGGCTTCTTCCACGCTGGTTCCCAAATGATCTTCAGCCATTTGTTTCAATTTTTGAAGCGTCATTGCACTAATTTCGGGTGGAGAATATTGGTTATCCCCAGCTTCAATTACCAAACCGCCACCAGCTTTTTGGGATACTTTATATGGAACTTCTTCGAGTTCCGTCCCGACTTCTTCAAAATTCCGACCCATAAATCGCTTAATTGAAAAAACGGTATTTTCAGGATTGGTAACCGCCTGACGTTTTGCAGGCTGACCAACCATTCGTTCTCCATCTTTCGTAAATGCGACGACGGACGGAGTGGTTCTCCCGCCTTCCGGGCTTGTAATTACTGTAGGCTCTCCGCCTTCTAATACAGCCACACAAGAGTTTGTTGTTCCTAAATCAATTCCTATAATTTTACCCATGTTTGTTCTCCAATCGTATTTGAATAATGTTTGTTGCTAATCATTACTCAATAAATATGCCAATTGTAATAGTTAACCTATATGGCAGAATGTGCTATAATTTAGTCGAATTATGCCTACATATGGCAGAATTTCCGGTTAAATCTTGGTTGTTTTAGTTTTGGGGTTTCGTTTTAAAACGGGACGAGATGATTTAGATGAAGGTTTTCTTTTTACATTTGAAAATGTCATTTCTGATTTTTTTACATCCACCTTTATGGCATCGCCATCCAAAAATGTACGTTCGAGCAATTTTTCTGAAAGTGGATCCTCAAGCAATGATTGGATTTCTCTGCGAAGTCGTCGGACGCCGTATTCGACGCTGTATCCTTTTTTCAATACAAGCTGCTTTGCTTTTTTTGTAATCGTTAAATGAATGGATTTTTTGTCAAGATTCTCCATTAAATCGTTTAGTTGAAGATCAATTATCTCTAACACATCTTTTTCAGAAAGGGGGTGAAAAACTACTGTTTCGTCAATTCTATTTAAAAATTCCGGATTAAAAGTGGTCTTCACTTGATCCAAAACACGTTCCTTGATTCCTTGATAATTATTATCCGCTGAATTTTCGATAAAACCATAAGTTCCACCACCTTGTATCTCTTTTGTCGCAAGATTAGAAGTCATAATAATAATAGCATTCTTAAAATCTACTTTTCTTCCTAACCCATCGGTTAGTATACCTTCATCAAAAAGCTGGAGTAACACATTAAAAATATCAGGATGGGCTTTTTCTATTTCATCAAATAAAATTACAGAATAAGGGTTTCGCCGAATTCTTTCAGTTAATTCGCCACCTTCTTCATACCCTACATAGCCGGGAGGCGCACCAATTAAGCGAGAAACCGAAAAGCGCTCACCATATTCCGACATATCTATTTTGACTAGGGAATCTGCATGATTAAAGAGATATTTTGCGAGCACTTTTGCCAATTCTGTTTTTCCCACTCCCGTTGGACCCAGAAATAGAAAAACGCCAATCGGACGATTTGGACTTTTCAATCCCGCACGTGTTCGCTGAATTGATTTCGTCACACTGCTAATGGCTTCCGCTTGACCTACAATTTCTAAACTGAGTTTATCCTTCATTTTTAATAATCTTTGGGATTCTGACTGGGCCACCTTATTGACCGGAATTCCCGTAATCATAGCCACTACATCCGCAATTTTTTCTTCGGTGATTACGACTGGATTCAACCGTTCTTGTTTTTGCCATTTTTTCTGATGAGAAGCTAAAATCGATAAAAGGCTTTTTTCTGTATCCCGTAATAATGCGGCTGCTTCAAAATCCTGATCAGCGACTCTTAATTCTTTTTCTGACCGAACTTTTTCAAGTTCTAGTTCTATATCTATTACTTCCTGCGGAACGTTCATATTCATCATGTGAGCCCTAGAGCCGGATTCATCCATAATATCAATTGCTTTGTCAGGCAAAAATTTATCTGAAATATACCGATTTGAAAGATGGACACAGGCGTCAATAGCAGTTTCATCGTACACCACATTGTGATGCTCTTCATATTTTTCTTTTAATCCATTTAATATCTGAATGGATTCTTCTACCGTAGGAGGATTAATCATTACCTTTTGGAAGCGGCGTTCAAGCGCACCATCTTTTTCGATATACTTTCGAAATTCATCTAGTGTTGTTGCTCCTATGCAATGAATATCTCCACGGGCAAGAGCAGGTTTAAACATATTTGAAGCATCCAACGATCCTGAAGCACCACCTGCACCAACCAATGTATGAACTTCATCAATGAACAAAATAACATTGTCCACCGTTTCTAATTCCACCATAATAGTTTTCATCCGTTCTTCGAATTGTCCACGATATTTCGTGCCCGCTACAACAGCCGCAAGATCGATTGCAAGAATTCGTTTATTATACAACAATCGAGGGATTTCTTTTTTATGGATGCGTTGCGCTAGTCCTTCAATGATGGCGGTTTTCCCAACACCGGGCTCACCAATAAGTACTGGATTATTTTTCTTTCGCCTGGTCAAAATTTGTGCGGCTCGCTCAATTTCATCGGTACGCCCGATAACCGGATCCAATTTCCCCTCTATCGCCATTTTAGTAATATTACGAGAAAAATGATCTAATGCCGGCGTCTTTGACTTTTTGGATTTTTTCAACTTTTCAGGAGCGATTGGCGCTGGTTCATTTCCTTCATCCTGAATGAGATCTCCTACACTATCATAATCGATATTAAACGAATTGAGGACTTCGAATGCAATTCCATCAGATTCCTTTAGCATGGCCAATAACAAATGTTCATCATCTGCCACCGATGAACCCATCGCCGCTGATTCGTTAAATGCATTTCGAAGTATTCGTTCTGCACGGCGGGTGAGCGGAAGATGTCCAAGCGTCATGGTGCCACCGGATGTTTTGATCATATCAATAATCATCGTACGCATATCATTTACATCGCAATTGTAAATATCAAATATTTTTGCAGCGACTCCGTCTTCATTTTTAAACAAACCCAAAAGCAAGTGCTCAGAACCCACATAACTATGCCCCAATCGAACCGCCTCTTCTTTGGCCGATTTCATAACTGCCTGAACTCGCTTGGAAAAATTTTCTTTCATTTTTGTTGGTTAATCTATTTTTTCTTCCCTCTAAATTACATCACTTTCAGAAAGTCGTCTATCTTTTAATACCAATTTGCGCGTTCCGATGTCCGCGACATTTGCATTATGCGTTGCAATCACAAATGCCTTATGTGTATCCTTGTGCAGCTTTTGAATCAGTTCTGTTAATTTTTTTGCGTTCTCCGCATCAAGGTTTCCTGTCGGTTCATCCGCAAACACGATTTCCGGATTATTGATGAGCGCACGCAACACCGCCACACGGGATCGTTCACCTCCGGAGAGTTCGGACGGATAATGATCTTTTCGATCCGAAAGTCCGACATAATCCAATAGTTCCAACGCTTTTTGTTTAGGTGAATCCTGTCTTGGGTTGATCTCAGCGGGGATTACAATATTTTCCAACGCGGTGAATTCAGGAAGTAAATGATGGAATTGAAATACAAATCCCATGGACGTATTCCTCACCGCTGCAAGGTCTGCGTCATTCAGGCCGTTTGTGTTTTTCCCGTGAATGGACACGGTCCCTGAATCCGGTGTATCCAGCGTACCAAGTACATTAAGCAAGGTAGATTTCCCAGCACCCGATGGACCCATTATTGTAATAAGATCACCGGCATCTACTACCAAATTAAGGTCCTGAAATACAGAAATTGTTTCCGATCCTTTTGAAAATGATTTGGATATGTTATCTGCGGATAAAATCATTTTTCGTATTGCAAAGATTCAAATAAGGGCATTCTGTTTGCTTTCCATGAGGTAATGATAATAAATCCAAGAATTAAAATCAACGAAATCGCTATAATCCAAAAAACGTCAGCCGACAACAATATCATAGGGACAGAATCTAGAAAATAGATATCGGACGGCAGCGGAATGAATCCGATGGCTTGCTGAGTCCATACCAAAATTAACCCAAAGGTGGACCCGGCAGCAATACCTACAAAACCGATCAGTATTCCCTGTGTAAATATGATCGAGCGAACATTTGCCTGCGGTAGCCCCATTGCTCTTAAGATGCCAAACTCTTTTGTCTTCCGGATGATAATGAGAAATAGAGTTGATGCCAGGTTAAACCCGGAAACAATGATAATAAGGCTGAGGACAACCAATGCGCCGATACGTTCCAGTTTCATGGCATTCAGTAAACTCGGATGCGCCGATTCCCATGTTGTAACAGAAAGCGATTGTGGAAAGATTTGCGTAAGAGCGAGTTGTACTTTTTTTACATTTTCACCGGAGGTCAAGCGGACGTCAATGCCATCCAAAAGTTGTTTTCTTGTAAACAGTTTCTTGCCGACGGCCAATGGAATAAACACGAGCCTGTCATCATAATCAAGCACATCAGTTTGGAAAATATTAGAAATCACAACTTTCTGTGATAGCGGAAGTCCGAACAATGCAGGTTGGTCCACGGGACTCAGCAAACTCAATTCTGAGCCGATGCCTGCATTGAGTCGTTGTGCGAGATGTTTTCCCACTGCAATTCCATAAGTTTCTTCTGCAATGGATATTGAAATACCGTAAACTGATTCTAACTGTGACATGTCTAGCGCCTTCATCGTGACCATTTTATGGTATTTTCCGTCAAACGTAATCAATCCTTTTCGTTCCATAAATCCAGCGAATGATTTGACAGATTTTTGTTGAGATAATACCGTAAAAGCGTTGGAAATTTCGCCTTCTGAATTAAATCCGGTGATGCGCAAATCGCCTTCGATGGATGCCAGTCGTTCGGTTACTTTTTCCTCAAATCCCCTCAGCACCGCCGTAGCAACAATCATGGAAAAACATCCAACCGAAAGACCAATTACGGCAATCCAAGCCGATAATTTCCCCGGCCTATTTTCTCTCTGGCTTAAAAGGAATCTTGATGCGAGTTTTAAATTTAGCTTCATTCGTAACGCAATACACTTGAGGGTTTTAAGTTTGAAGCGGATGAGGCCGGCCAAAAAGATGCCAGAGCAGAACCAAGTACAGCAAAACCGAGAATGATTGCGGTGGATTTCAGGCTGAAATCTATCGGAATCTTGTCCATGAAATAGACATCCTCCGGAATAGGAATGAGTCCAAATTCAGATTGTAAATAGCCGATTCCAAAGGCCAGTACGCATCCAATTATAGCGCCGCCAAATCCAATCAACATCCCTTTCATTAGGAATATCGCGCGTAATCCTTTTTTTGGAATGCCAAGAGCGAGCAAAACTCCCATATTGCTAATTTTCTCCAACACAACCATAGACAATGCCGATATGATATTTACTAAGCCAACCAAAGTAATCAGCCCAAACAAAATGTAAATAGGCCACTGCTGCACTTTAATCCACTGAAACAGTATATAATGTTTATCAATAAAGGACTGCGTAAAGTATGGGTACGGCAATTTTTCGTCCAGCGTAGCTACAATCGATTCTACTTGGTCCGGATTGGTACCGTGAGTCGTCCACCCGGATACATTATTATCGTACTTAAATAGCGCCCCCGCTGAAGATAAATTTGTGAATACTAGTGATTTATCATATTCCTGAAGCCCGGAGTGGAAGAACCCGGAAATGGTAAATGTTTTTGCGCGGCGGTAACCCAAAGATCCCGAAATAGAAGCCATATCAAATAACACAACTGATTGCCCAACGGATAAATCAAATTTGTCAGCAAGTGTTTTTCCTATAATAATTTCGGATTCAGATTGGATCCACGTGCCTTCAACCAGCAATTGTGCAGCTGTCGGCAGAGTACTTCCGGATTCGATCCCTTCCACCAAAACTCCTTCTGCTTTTTTCCCGATACGAAGCAGTGCGGGATTTTGGATGAATGCTCGCAATTCTGCGCGCGGGTCGCGATTCATTAATATAGTTTTCGCCATTTCCATTTCCGCGCTATTCCGGTTGAGTGGATGGTTTAAAAAATGTTGAATTCTTATATCTCCATCAAAATCGGATATTTTTTCGGATAATACTTTTTCAAATCCATTGAGAATGCCAGATGTCAGTAACAAAGAGGCAACGCCGATGGATAACCCAATCATAGCAAAAATCCCGGCAAAGGATGAAAAGGTTTTAATCCCGGGTGTTCTTAAATATCTAAGTGCTATCTTAAATGAAAATTGCATTTACAATTACTCCCGGAACCCATAAGCCGGGATTCGATTTAATCGTCTCCTGACGACCGCATAATTGGAAATAATATAACATCGCGAATCCACCGCTGATCGGTTAGCAGCATTACGAGGCGGTCCATACCGATGCCGACACCGCCGGTTGGCGGCATGCCGCATTCCATCGCTTGGATAAAATTTTCGTCTACCGGCTGGGCTTCTTCGTCTCCTTTTTCTTTCAGTTCGGCTTGCGCCTCCAACCTTTTCCGCTGGTCAACTGGATCATTCAATTCAGAAAATGCATTGGCAAATTCCGCGCCTCCAATAAACAACTCAAACCTCTCTACCATATTCGGGTCGCCATTTCTGTGCACTTTCGCAAGTGGCGAAATTGCCCGCGGGTAATCCGTTACAAATGTCGGCTGCAGTAGGTCTGGTTCAATGAGGCGTTTCATGAGCTCATCTAAAAGCTGGCCATAATTTGAATCTTCACTCACTTCAAGGCGTTGAGCTTTGCAAATAGTTTTAAGTTCATCTTCGTTAGCTTCGGAAATATCTTCCCCGAGTTTTTCCTGTAGCAATTCAAACATCGGTTTCCGGGTAAACGTTTTAGAAAGGTCAATTTCAATATCCTGCCAAGAAATCTTCAAAGGTCCAACAGCCACCGCCGCTGCGCGAAACATGGATTCCACCAGCGTCATATTGTCCTCATAATCGGCGTATGCTTGATAATATTCAAGCATCGTAAATTCCGGATTGTGGTTCCGGTCCATTCCTTCGTTCCTGAAATCTTTTGCAATTTCGTACACCTTTTCAAATCCACCGATAATGAGACGCTTCAAATAAAGTTCATCAGCGATCCGAAGATAAAGCTGTCGATCCAGCGCATTGTGATGTGTCGTAAACGGGCGAGCATTCGCACCACCATAGATGGGTTGAAGTACCGGCGTTTCTACTTCCAAAAATCCTTGCGCATCTAAAAATGACCGAACTGCCTGGATAATTTTCGTCCGTTTTACAAACACTTCTTTTGATTCCGGATTGACAATTAAATCCAAATGTCTATTTTTATACCGCAATTCTTTATCGGCAAATGCATCAAACACTTCGCCTTCTTTTTCTTTCACAACCGGAATGGGTCGGATGCTTTTTGCAAGTACAGTTAACGCAGCCGCATGAATGGATGTTTCTTCAGTTTTTGTTTTGAAGACTTTGCCGGTCACACCCGCAATATCTCCAATATCCAATAGTTTGAAATGAGCATACGAGTCTTCTCCAACTTCATCCTTTTTAATGTAAATCTGGATTCGCCCAACCCCATCTTGCACATTAAAAAAAGATGCTTTCCCCATTTTCCGCATAGACATTATTCGTCCTGCTACCGTAACAGTTTCGCCTTCATATTTTGAATAGTCCTCATGGATTTCACGACTATGATGTGTTGGTTCAAAATTATGCGGATAAGGGTCAACTCCGGCTTCTCTTAGGGAATTCAGTTTTTCCATTCGAAATTTCATAATTTCATTTAAACTTTTCTTTTCGTCACTCATTTTTTTATCCCGTTAATTTTTTCTGATGTTCTGAAACTTCACTCATTAAAAATGTTCTCATAAATCGGTCAAGGTCGCCGTCCATAACAGCCTGCGCATTCCCAGTTTCTTCCTTAGTTCGATGATCCTTTACCATCATATAAGGATGAAATACGTACGACCTGATTTGGCTTCCCCAGCCAATATCTTTTTTCTCGCCTTCCAATTCCTTCATTGCTTCTTTTTCTTTTTCCAATTCAAGTTGGTACAATCGTGACTTCAACACTTTCATCGCCTGCGATTTATTTTTATGCTGAGATCGTTCATTTTGGCACGTAGCCACGATACCGGTTGGCACATGTGTAATCCTGACAGCGGAATCCGTCCTATTTACATGTTGTCCGCCCGCGCCGCTGGCACGATACGTGTCGATCCGGAGTTCGTTTGGATCAATGTCAATTTCAATTTCTTCATCTATAGATGGATACACAAATACCGATGCAAATGATGTATGTCGTTTATGATTCGAATCAAAGGGTGAAATACGAACAAGGCGGTGAATCCCTGCTTCGGATTTAAGTAACCCATACGCAAAATCACCTTTAACTTCAAATGTTACATCCTTAATACCTGCTTCGTCACCTGTTTGATAACTCAAGACATTTTTGGAGAAGTCTTTTTTCTCAATCCACCGCGTGTACATTCTGTAAAGCATGTCAGCCCAATCCTGACTTTCTGTTCCGCCGGCACCGGGATGAATGGTAACAATGGCATCTTTATCATCCTGCTCGCCGCTAAGCAACAGTCTTAGTTCAAGATCGTCTACGCGGGTAGTAAATTTTTTGAGTTCTGCGCTCACTTCTTCAGATGTTGATTCACCTGCATCTCCAAATTCGAACAAGACTTCAATATCATCATTCAATAGATTCAGGTTTTGCCAAAGTTCAATTTCTTTTTCAATTCGGGATATTTGTTTTAGTGTACCGGAAGCTTTGGCATTATTTGACCAAAAATCCGTTTTAAGAGATAATTCACGGTGTTTTTTTAAATTCGACTGCAAAGCATCCAAGTCAAAGATACCTCCTAAACTCTAGATAGCGTTCCCGGGTGTTTTGAAAAACTTCTTTTAGTTCTGATAAATCCATAGGACGAATCTACACCTCTTTTCGAATAACTGAAAAACCGATTAAAAGTTTATGGTTATTCAATCACCGGACGAAATGAACAGGCGTTCATTTAGGTATTTCCGGAAATCCATTTCATTCATATTAAGTTTTACGAATCGGCCTTCTTCGGCAACAGTCACATTTTTCTTTTCTTCGGATACAACAATCACTATTGCGTCTGTTTCTTCACTTAGTCCAAGGGCGGCACGGTGACGTGTTCCCATTTCCGGATCAATCATTTTACTTTCGGTAAGCGGTAAAATACAGGAGGCAGCTTCGATTATATTATTTTGAAGAATGATCGCACCATCGTGAAGCGGTGAAGTGGGATTAAAAATGGAAACAAGCAACGGTGCAGATACTTCTGCTTTCAACGGAGTACCCGCTTCTTTATAGGTTCTGAGCCCGGTTTCTCGCTGAACCACAATGAGGGCGCCCCAACCCTTTTTCATAAGGGACTGAGATGCCTCAACAAGAGATTCAATGGTACGACTTGACCCTACGCGGAAAATTTTCTGAAAAAACCGAGTTTGACCTACATAAATAAGAAGCCGCCGTAACTCCGGCTGGAACAATATTACAAACGCAACTACCCAAACTGTTTGAAATTGATTAACAAGCCATGATGATGCGCTTAATCCAAATGCATTAAACAAAAACGATATGATAAGCAAAATAATCAAACCTACCAGCATCTGACCTGCACGAGTCCCGTGAAAATATAGGTACACTTTGTAAAAAAGCCAGCTAACGAGCGCAAGGTCAATCACATCCATAAATGTGACTGATAAAAAACCGATGTTAAATATTTCTATCATTAGGCAATGCCCCGTATATGATCTGCAATTGTGGCAACCCGTTTCATTTCTTTTACATCATGAACTCGCACAATATTGGCGCCATTCAAAATGCCGGCGGTTACTGCAGCAGACGTACCCTCCATCCGATTTTGCTCGGAAAGATCTAATGCAATCCCAAGAAATGATTTACGTGAAGGACCGACGAGAATGGGTTTTCCTAGAGATAAAAAAGTGTTTAACCGTCTCAGTAGTTTAAAATTATCATCGGGTGTTTTCCCAAAGCCTATACCCGGATCAACAATTATCATATCTGAACTTACACCATCTTGTACGGCGGCATCAATTTGGTTTTGTAAAAATGATGCAATATCGTTAATCATATTACGATAGGTTGGGTCAATTTGCATTGTTTTGGGTGAACCTTTCATGTGCATAATTACAACAGGTACGGATCTTTCTGCCACCACTTTCCTCATCTCCCCCGACCTTAACCCATTCACATCATTTACCATTCCTGATCCGGCATTTAATGCAGCTGAAACAACTTCATGTTTCATGGAATCAATTGAAATAAGACAATTTGATTTTTTCCTGATTCCCTTAATAACAGGAATGACACGATTTAATTCCTCTTCCACCAAAACAATATCCGAACCAGGACGCGTAGATTCACCACCAATATCAAGAATGTCGGCGCCCTCTTCGATGAGGGACAATCCGTGGGCAACTGCTTTTTCAGGCTCGATGTATTTCCCGCCGTCGCTAAATGAATCCGGGGTAACATTCACAATCCCCATTACAAGAGAAGGTTTATTGTCCAATTGGATCCATGATTTAAATTGAGTTTCGTTCATGTTTAAAATTACGAGCGTAAACAGGAATTATTTTGCCTCAAAAAAGATCAATGAAGCTGAAGAAAATAAATAAAAATTGGACTATTATGTTTTTTTAGGGGATTTTTTAACCGAAGGATTTTTCCGCTTACCCGTTTTGGGTTTAGCCGAACCATTTTTAGAACGGCGAATCGATTTACCATCCAATATTTTCTCAATATCAGATGCATCAAGCGTTTCATGCTTCAGGAGTTCTTTTGCCATCGAATGTAGCATGTCCAAATTTTTCAATAAAATCTGATCTGCATTTGATTCTGCTTTTCGAATAATTTTCACAACTTCCTCATCAATCAACGTTGCAGTTTCATCGCTATAATTATGTTGAGAATGAAAATCTCGACCTAAAAATACTTCTTCATTTTTCTTTCCAAAGGTCATGGGGCCTAGTTTTCCACTCATTCCCCATTCGCAAACCATTTTTCGGGCAATGTTGGTTGCTTTCTCAATATCATCTCCTGCGCCGGTAGTCATTTCTTTAAAAATTATCATTTCAGCGGCACGACCACCCATCATAACATTTAACATCCCCTCAATATATTTTTTTCTGTAGGTATGTTGCTCGTTGATAGGAAGCTGCATCGTGAGTCCAAGCGCTTGTCCGCGAGGTATAATCGTCACCTTATGAACAGGATCGGCGCCGGGTGTTTTCATGGCAACCAAAGCGTGTCCAGACTCATGATATGCTGTTAGCTCTTTTTCTTTTTCTGACAAAATAACGCTTTTCCTTTGGACTCCCATCATAACCTTGTCTTTCGCTTCATCAAAATCAGACATATCCACAGATTTCTTCCGCTTTCGTGCAGCCAAAAGTGCTGCTTCATTTACGATATTTGCAAGATCGGCGCCCACTAATCCGGGAGTTCCTTTTGCGAGATCCATTAATTTAACTTTTCTCTTATTTAATACTATTTTTTTTGCGTGGACTTTTAATATACCCAATCGACCCTGCGCATCCGGAACATCAACAACAACTTGCCTGTCAAATCTACCCGGCCGCAGTAATGCGTGGTCTAATACATCAGGACGGTTGGTCGCAGCCATTATTATGATATTTTGATGGGGTTCAAATCCATCCATTTCAACCAGCAATTGATTTAATGTTTGCTCCCGTTCATCATGTCCTCCACCGAGACCAGCACCTCGTTGACGGCCAACAGCGTCTAGTTCATCAATAAAAATAATACAAGGAGCAGTTTTTTTGCCTTCTTCAAAAAGATCCCGAACACGAGACGCACCAACACCAACAAACATCTCCACAAAATCTGCGCCACTTAAACTGTAAAACGGAACACCTGCTTCTCCGGCAACAGCGCGGGCAAGCAATGTCTTTCCTGTCCCCGGGCGGCCGACTAAAAGAACACCTTTAGGAATAGTAGCCCCCAATTTCTGAAAACGGTTTGGTTTCTTCAAAAAATCTATAACTTCATTCAATTCTTCTTTGGCTTCCACACATCCGGCAACATCGTCAAAAGTGACTTTTGGTTTATCAGACGTCCAAATCTTGGCTCTACTTTTGCCAAAATTAAAGATACTTTTCATTCCGCCGCCGCCACCTTGCATCCGTCTCATGAGGAAAATCCAAAATCCTATTATAAGTAGCCATGGTAGGATATTTAAAAAATAGCCTGTCCAGTCAAGGCTTTGTTCCTTAAAAGTGTACTCTACACCATACCCTTCCCATTCTGCCATTACCTCTTTATCTACAAAGGGAAGAATGACTTCAAATTGTGAAATTTCTTTTGATATTCCACTTTCAGTCGTAATTGATTGAGGAGGTGCCAACTCTCCGGTAATGATCTTATCCACTACAGCAACATTTACAATTTTCCTATCTTCAAGAAATTCGCGGTACTGCTTGTAGGTAATTGCAGATTTATTTTGTCCTTCATTGGTAAAAAGATTGGACATAAATAATGCAGCGCTGAATATAAAAACCCAAATCAAAGATGTCCGAGCTGCTCTTTTCCATTGAAACTCGTTTTTTGAATTTTTATTGTGATCCTTCCCGGGCTTCATTGACCCGTTAGGATTGGAATTGTTTTTCTTTTGTTTATTGTCCATTATTGCTTGTCCCTAAATATCTTCTAACCCTTCCTTCAAACGATATATTCCATCGAAGTTCCTATATTTCTGTTCATAATCCAACCCGTAACCTACAACAAATTCAGGAGATATTTCAAACCCGACTATATCTATAGGGAAATCGAGTTTTGCAAGGTCCGGCTTGAGTAAAAATGTAACTAGTGTAAGAGAAGCAGGGTCTGCCTTAGACATCCTTTCTTTTATAAATCCTATCGTCAAGCCCGAATCCACAATATCCTCAACAATAACAACATGTTTCCCGGTAATGTCAGCTGAAATATCTTTTAACAATCTCACTGTACCACTGGATTTCGAACCATGATAGCTAGATAATTTGATAAAATCCAATTCACAATCAATAGAAATCTGACGAATTAAATCAGCCATAAACATGAAACTTCCATTCAAAACTCCTATAAAAATAGGCGTTTCATCCTTGAATTTTTCATCCAATTCGGTGGCAATTTCCTGCACCTTTTCAGCAATTTTATCCGAAGAAATTAGTAGTTCAAATTGATCCATTTCATCTCTCTCACACTTCTGAAAATCCCATTGTTAGTGATACAAATGCTTGTGACTGACGTGTTACCTTCACCTGATTGCTAATTCTCAATCCACAAACCCAAATAATGTCATTCCCCACTTCAAGGACAAGCTGGTTTTCTTTATCAAATCGGTTTATTTTTTCATCCGTCAAAAAATCACTTAATTTTTTAGAATGCTTCATTCCGTATGGCTGAAATCGGTCGCCCGATCTCCAATGTCTTAAAATGGCAGCATTATCTTTGAGCAGGCTTCCATCAATAATCTCAGTCATCGGATTTTTTGAAAATTCCCTTTTAGCAGACGTCCAGTCCCATTCAAAACAAACATCATTTACCTGAATAGATTCTCCCGGATTCATCAGAGTTTTTCCGAAAGAAAATTTTTGGTTTGATAAAATCCAATTGTCTCTATCTCTAAGAAGTCTGAATCCGGACTGCAATGTAAGTATATCTCCAGTGCCAGCGGAAATTAAAAATCTTGAGAGGTCTTTCCATTGGTACTTTCGCCAAGGAGTAACCGAATATCCTGCTAGAGTTTTGATGACTCTTGATTGAATCAGATCCGGCAACGACGAAAGGGAGTTGCACTGAATAACATAATTGCCAGCATTTTGGCAACGAACATTTGAGCTAATAAACTCCGATGTAATCTGGTTCATAAAACGAACCAATTGATCTGATTCTTGGCTGATTGTTACTAAAGAGTCAATGAAATAGGGATCTTTTTCGTCCCACGGTTTTAGGATTTGGTGGCGGATAAAGTTGCGTGGGAAAGATGTGTCAACGTTTGTTTCATCTTCTACATATGGAATAGAATTTTCACGAATATAAGAATCAATTTCGTTCCTATTAAACCGAAGCAACGGTCGAATAATTTCCCCCTGCTTCTCATGAATGCCTCTTAAACCATCTAATCCAGATTTTTGCTGAAGTCTGAACAAAATAGTTTCAGCTTGATCGTTCGCATGATGCGCTGTAACGATGCAATCTCCATTCACAGTCTTGAGTAAATCTCTCAATACTTTATATCGCTCTTCTCTAGCCCATGCTTCTGGACTTTTTTTTCTAACTTTGGTAGAGGGATCAAGTTTCATTCCATGAAAAGGAATTCCCCATTGTACACATTGACTTTCGACAAATTTTGCATCAGCATCGGATAAACCTCGTAAACCATGGTTTACATGTCCGACGTGTAGGGAAAAATGAAACTGTTCTTGTACTAAATTAAGTAAATACAATAATGCCATAGAATCGCGCCCACCGGAAACAGCGACAAGGATCGTGGACCCTGTTCGAATCAAGTTTGATTCTTGAAGATGTTTAAAAAACGAATGATTCAAATCCATACAAATTTTCTTAGAATTGGGATACAATCTCTGTCACTGCTTTTGCAGATGACATGATATAAAAATGAACGCAAGGTACGTTTGCATCAACGAGTTCTTGCACTTGTTGCATAGCCCAGTCAATGCCGGCAGAGGCAATTTCATTTTTTGATTTACCTCGAATCTTCGACTGCAATACTTCCGGAATATCAATATGAAAAATGTCCGGAATAATTTCAAGATGGTTTTCCAGGGTAATAATTTTTATTCCCGGAATGATGGGAACATTTATTCCCGCACTACGAGCACGATCTACAAAATCAAAATAAACTTGATTATCATAAAACATTTGTGTCACAATATAGTCGGCACCCTGATCCACTTTGAGTTTAGTGTACCTTAAATCCGATTCGGGATCAGGAGAATCAAAATGGCATTCCGGATATCCGCTAATACCAATACAAAAATTTGTAGGACTCGAATCATCCAAATCTTCAAGGTATTTTCCTTGATTCAATTTTACAATTTGTTCTACCAAATCTGAGGCATATTTATTTCTACTTCTTTTGTCTGATTTTTTCGGAACTTTCCGAAGATCATCTCCACGGACTGCAAGTACATTGTCAATGCCTAAATAATTTAATTCAATGAGTGCATCTTCAGTTTCTTCTTTCGTAAATCCATTGCAAAGAATGTGCGGAACTGCTTCTACATTATATCTATTTTTAATAGCAGCGCTTAATCCGATAGTGCCTGGGCGCTTCCGTTTAACATGTTTTATTGGATTACTATTCGATCGATTTTCGTAATACACTTCCGCCGACCGGCTTGTCAAATCAATAAATGGTGGATTGTAAGGCATAAGCTGATCAACAAGCGAAAATATCTTTTCTGCACTTCCACCTCGCATGGGCGGCATGATTTCAAAACTGAACAAAGTATTATTCGCATCCTTTAAATATTTGGTCACCTTCATAATCAGGAATCTACATGGCTTAGGATAGGAATTAAAAAGGGGTTTTGTTGCATTTCTAATTTTATAGTTGTCTCCGGACCATGCCCCGAATGCACAACCGTTTCTTGTGAAAAAGTTTTCATTATTTTTATTAAAGACATATTTAATTCATCCCAATCACCACCCGGCAAATCCGTTCTTCCTACAGATCCCGCAAAAAGTGTATCGCCTGAAAATAAGTGTCCCATTATTTCAAAGCAGGTACTTCCTGGCGTATGCCCAGGTGAATGTAGAACTTTCAGAGGAAGATCATTAAAGATGAGATCATTGTCGGAAGTAATCCACTCATCGATATCCGGCTTAGGTTTTGGGTTCAAACCAAAAAAAGAACAGGATTCTTCATATGAGTCTAAAACCGACTTATCGTTCTCATGGAGGTATACCGGGCAATCATAGATTTTTTTAAGATCATACACTGCGCCGATATGATCTAAATGAGCATGGGTGCACACAATAGCAAGCAGTTTTCCAAAGGAATCGATTTCTTTTTGAAGGATATTCGGCTCGTCGCCCGGATCAATAATGATACATTCATTTGACTGTTCCAAGCCAACTAAATACGAATTTTCCTGAAAAGGTCCCGTTGTAACGGGTTGAATAATTAAACTCAAATATTCTGATAAATGAGATGAGAAAGGCACTGGATTTTATCTTCGTACTCATCCGGATAAAGAAACCATTCCGTAGCAGAAATAGAGCTTAAAAGAGAATTTCCATCCTGAGGAGTAAAGCAAAAACCTGTAATTTCGTGATTATTTTTTACATTCATAGTTTGTTCCACAACAACAGTTTCATTCAATATCCTTCCAAAATGTCCATGGTCTCGTCCAAAAGAAAAAACAGTACCAGTCATATCTTTCGACGTAAGCGCAACCAATGGATTTGCTTCCAGTTTATCCATGATTTCATTTAAAGTAGTTGCCTCTTTAACTTTTAAATTGAACCATAAAATATGCATATACTGACTGGGAATTTTCATCGCAGATGAGAATAAGTTTAAATCCAAATCCAATGTCCGAAAAAGAGCCGCTGCATCCTTGGCATGGTGAGAACCATACACTTCATCATTATGTTCATTTACCTGCGGTGATGCAATGGAAGTTTTTTGGCTAATATCTGTTGCTCGCCGGATACATACATAACGCCCTTCAATTAAATTACCTGGGTCTTGTCCATTTAACACTAAAGTGTTCGTGATACAGGATACATTATGCGTGTTACAAGATACAATTTGAATAAACTGATCTTCTCCCTTTACCAAAGATGAATCATTGATTCCCCGTGCATATTTCTTGCCAAACCCATCTTCGCTTCCTTGAGCGATAAACCCTTTACCATCCTTAAACTTTTCATAATATTTGGCCTTATTTTTATGACCAAATCCGCCAGGGGTGCAATCGATTACAACGGAAGCACGCTGAATGGCTTCTTCTGTCTCAAGTTCAGGATGCATTCCTAATTCTGTAAACCTGTCTTTTCGATCATCCAAAACAGCCAGCTTTGCACCCCGACTAACGAGGTCATTCACCTTAGATCTATCCTCACGAAGGGGTGTGTATTTTTGAAAGGTCACTTCATCAATTCCAAGACCTTCCCGATAATCGGTTAAAAGACCGGTTAGCGGTTCGCCAATGGTTCCTGTTCCAACAACATGTACAATTTTTTTACCCATTAATGCTACTCCGATTTATTGTTTATTATATTTTTCTCTTTGATCAATTGGAATATGAACCAACCTAAAATTGTTCCAATCACAATGACTAAAACACTACTAAAATATGGTAGGAATTTATAGATCATTTTTCTCTCGAATACTTTTCAGTGATAAAATATGAATTCTATACCGCAACATAAGGAAATACATTGCAGTGAAACAAAACATTGAAAATAAAAACGGAAGTAAAATGCCGGAAGGTTGGCTAGACATTTCTACCTGAGGATGGGATTGAATGTCTGGAATCCAAAATTTTACAGAAAGAAAAATAATAGGGACATCAACAAATGCAATGATTCCTAGGACTGCCCCCGTTCGAGCGGATCGCTCGGGATAATCTCCAAATGATCGGATCATAAAATATCCCATATATATAAGAAATAAGACCAGCGTAGTGGTTAATCGAGGTTCCCAAATCCAGGCACGTCCCCAAATCGGTTTGGCCCAAATAGGACCGGTAATTAATACAAGGATTAAAAACAAAGTTCCAATTTCTGCTGCAGCGAGCCCCACTCTGTCCCATTTATGATCTTTCTTGGATAAGAATAAAATACCGGCAATCATGACAATAAAATAAGAAAAGAATCCAACCCAAGCGGATGGTACATGAAGATAAAATATCTTCTGAGCCCATTCCTGATCCGGGACCATTGGAGTTCCCCAAATGATTGAATAAAAATTGACAACCATTAGCAAAAAAACTGATCCAGTCCATAGTTGGTTCGATCGGTTTGAAAAGAAAAAATTCATTATTCTTCAGTTATGTGATTAAATAAAGTGTAACCTAGCAAGCCGAATATGATAATAAATGAGGATAAGACAAAGATCCATGTTTCCCATGTGGAGAAAGAAAGCCCTCTCATCCAACCGCTTGTAGATTTTACCGATGCAATCACAACCGGTGATAAAAGAGGGAAAAGTAAAATGGGTACGAGCACATTACTCAGTCGAGATCTCATTGCCAATCCTGAAACAAAACTTCCTAAACACATGATGGACGCATTCCCCAATAAAATAATTCCGATGCCAACTAGAGGATTTGTAGGAATTGTGAATCGTAAAAAAAGAGTAAATGGAATTAATGCAATCAGTACAATTAAGGTCAATACAATCCACCCGCTGATCCATTTTGCAAGGAAAATTAATCCTCGGTCAACAGGTGCCGACAAAAGCATCGAAAAAGCATCAAATTCGCTCTCATATGCAAAAGATCTTTGAAGGCCAAGTACGGACGTAAATAAAACCATAACCCAAAAAAGTCCTGGAGTCATTTCAACAAACCGTCCACTACTTACATTAAATGAAAAAGAGAAACTGACAATCACAACCATACTAAACGCAGCCATTGTTAAAAAGGACTCTTTTGCACGGAATTCCATCAGCAATTCTTTTTTAACTAGGAATGCCAACATTAGGCTTGATTTTCCTTCTGAATATGTCCTCCGCTTAAAATGATCTGCCGCGAAGATAATTCATGTGATCGTGCTTTGTTATGATCAACAAATAAAATAGTTTTCCGTTTTGCAACCCATTCTTTGATTAATGTTTTTGCTAAGGATTGTCCGTCCTCATCAAGGGCATTGAATGGTTCATCAAACAAAAGAAAATCCCAATGTAAAAGGGAACCGATGACAAGTTTTAGGCGCTGCAGCATTCCTTGCGATAATACCCGTGTTGGTTTATGGCTATGATTTCCCAATCCAAAATTTGAAAATGTTTTTTCCATGATGTTTGGATCCAAAGGTTGTTGATGAAGACCCGCAAAAAGTTTCACATTTTCTCGGAGGGACAAACCGGCATATAAGCCGGGCGCATGTCCCATATACAATAAAGGTTTAAAAGAACAGTTTATATCCCCGGCATCCGAGGAAGCAATCCCGGCAATAATTCTGAGTAAGGTCGTTTTACCGGCGCCATTTGGTCCAGCCAATGCAACCGATTCCCCTTTTTGAATTGTAAATGAAATTTCATCTAAAATTGGTTTGTGAAAAAATGATTTTTTAAGATTCCTAACTTCAAGCATCGTTATTTTTTAGGATTCAATTCCGTCATAATATTTGCAACATGCTGTTTTAATTCTTGGCGCATTGCAGAATATTCATCTTCCGGAATCAATCCAAGACCATATTCTAATTCCAGCTCTTTAATTTGCTGATACAAAACCTGTTTTTTTCTCTCATTGGCTTCAAAGGTATTTTGATCTTCCGAAATCATATCTAGCTTTGGAGCAAAAAGTGGCTGAAGGGCAAAACCCACAGGAATCCCAAAAATTATGACAAGTACAATTAAACTAAGTATGGTCATAATAATTGTTTCCCCGGCCATAACGAAATTAATGTTCCGAACACAAGAATGAATCCGCCAATCCAAACCAGCCGGACAAGTGGGTTGATCATAATTTTAAGGAATGCAGTTTCCGTATCTGGATCAACTGCAGAAAACACCGAATAAATATCCTGCTTAATCGTTGAATAAATATCAAGCTCACTATGAGGCTGACGGCGGTCAGGATTTGGATTGTTGTGAAAATATATTCGCTTTTCTGGTTTAAGGCGCGTAATCGTTTTACCTGCTTCATCCTTTACCGTTAAATCCGCTATCCATGCATAATGGTTTGGTCTTTCAGCTTCAGTAATTTTATTCATTCGAAAATGAAATCCCGCAAGATGTTTTTCATCTCCGGCATTCATACTCCATTCGCTTTCCTGATCAAAAGTCTTCCCCGCAAAACCGATAAACATAACCACAATGCCAAGATGGGCAATGTAGCCACCGTATCGACTTCTGTTTCGGATAATAATCTTCGATAACGCAGAAAAAATGGATTCCCTGAGTTTTGCTCGGCGGATGGAAATTGCCCGCCAAAATTCAAGTAGTATTGCAACCGAAACAAACAAGGACAAAGATCCTGTCATTACGTTTGTACCGGATAATCCTAAACCAATTAAAATTATGCCAAATATAAGAGCTGATAAAACCGGAATTGTAAAATTGCGAATAAAACTTTGTTTCGAAGTGCGCCGCCACGCAAGGAGTGGACCAATGCCTGTAAGTAACAAAAGTGCGAGCCCGATTGGAGTGGTAATTTGAATAAAGAAAGGTGGCCCAACCGTTATTTTGGTTCCTTTTACGGCTTCGGTAAGTACAGGAAACATGGTTCCCCAAAATACTGCGAAGCATAAAATAACGAATATGACATTGTTGAATACAAACCCACTTTCCCTGGAAGTAATTGAACCAATTTTCCGATCAGATTTCAAAAGAGAAAAGCGTTTAGCAAATAAGAGAAAAGAGGCAATTAAAATAAAAAATACGAATCCTAAAAATAGTGGTCCCAAAGAAGATTGCGCAAAAGAATGCACAGATGACATAACTCCACTTCGTGTTAAAAATGTTCCAAAAATGACTAGAGCAAACGTGATAATAATCAGAACCATATTCCATGCTTTGAGCATATCTCTTTTTTCCTGGATCAAAATGGAATGAATAAAAGCGGTCCCGGTAAGCCATGGCATAAAAGATGCATTCTCTACAGGATCCCACGCCCAGTATCCACCCCAGCCAAGTTCTTGATATGCCCACCAGCCACCTAAAATAATTCCGATTCCCAAAAACATCCATGTAACCAATGCCCACCTTCTGGAAGCTCTAATCCAAACTGAACCTGTTTCTCCGGTTGCCATGGCAGCAATCGCAAATGCGAAAGGAATCGTAAATCCGATATATCCCAAATACAGCGTGGGTGGATGAATAGCCATTGTGATATTTTGCAATAATGGATTCAGCCCGTTCCCATTTGCTATAATAAAATTTGCTTCGGTCGGTGCAAATGGATTAGATACAAAATTTGTGAGAATTAGAAAAAATCCTTGGACAATACTAAGAACCAGAATAACCCATGGCATCATGGTTTGGTGGCGGTACCGATTTTGGATAATGACAACTCCGGTATACAACGATAAGATAAACAACCAAAAAAGTAGTGAACCTTCCTGTCCGGCCCAAAGCGCTGATATTTTATAAATGTTTGGAGTCTCTAAACTTGTATAATGTGCCACATAGTTGACATCAAAATCGCTGTTTAATAACAGGACTGAAAGAGCAACGGTAGAAAATACTACAAAAAGGCATGTCCCTAACGCTAGCCTCTGCGCCGTCAGGAAAAGACGGTAATCTTTCGTTTTTTCGTAAAAAAGAATTGCGATGCACGAAAGGCAAGCAAACCCCAAAGCGAGGTTTAGAGAAAATCCACCTACGACCGCTGTCATATGTCTAGTTCGTCTAGCTGGTAACTAGATTCATCTCGCAGATCACCTTCATAGCGTGAAGCACACTTTGTCTGAAGATCATCTGCTTCAAAAATATCACCATCAAGCACACCGGTAACTATAACCTCCGCACCATCATCAAAAAGGTCCGGACGAGTTTGAGTATAGTGGACACGAACAATATCTTCACCCTGTGCCAAAGTAAAACGACAGTCTAGTAGATTCTTTTTTCCGATTTGAATTGAACCGGGCTCCACGATTCCACCTAACCGAACTCGGTTTAATCCGGCATCTTCAATATCTTCTAATGAAAGAAATTCAATCATTAGGGATTCCTGAGGATCTGATGCCGTTGATGCACGGTAAATCCAAAATAATGATACTAAAACAATTCCGGTAACAGCCAGAACGATTTTTTTTGATTGGGTCATAATTTTCTCTCTTTATTTAAGATTTTATCAAATGAGCACGACTCACTTACGAGCTATGATTATGTAAATTGGGTTTAAAGTAATCTTAAATATATCAATGTTTTTGCCCTATAAAAAATACTCTTGTGAAATATTTTATTTGGGATATTTAAGTGGTATTGAGGAGTCCGCCGAGGAAGTGCTTGAATTCTAGAATCATTTACCGTAAAATTATTGAGCGAAACAACTGATTTTTGATATGATTTTGATTCCGGTCTAAAAACCGAGCACCCAGGAAACAATAGCAATCATGTGGGCATAACTGCCCCTTGATTACGCTCCTCTGTTTTCTGGGGTTAAATCAAATCGGTTGTTTCGCGATTACCACTTGAGGCGTTTTCAAGGGGTTTTCGTTAAGAAACGTTCCCTCCCGTCGTCTCAATATTGTAAAACACAACACAACAAAGGAGACACTATGGTGTACAAACAAAAAAGTCGGGCGACAAAAATGGTTTCTGTATTGCTGGTTTTTGCCATGATAATCCCTTCAACGGTAGGATTCAGTCAAACAGCGCAGAAGGATTATTACTATGAAGGACAAGCTGCTGCAGAACGAGACTATACTGGTGGTGGTGCAATTGCTGGTGGATTAGCTAGCGGATTCTTGCTAGGGCTTATTGGTTGGGGTATAGGATATCTTGTAATTGCAAACCAAGGCGTTGATGTTCCTCATCGGTACACTTCCGATTATGATACCACTCAAAGGATTCAGTTCGAACAAGGATATAAAGAATATGTGAAAAAAACTCGAAAAGGAAAATTCAACATGGGTGGAGGCATCGGAACGCTTGTAGGTGTTTTAATATTTCTAAGTTCAGCAGAATAAATGATTAAGAACACACTTACAAGTCCTCCGGCTAAAACAACAAGATTGAAATTATTATTTTGGGGACTTGTTGGTGTACTACCCTACTTTTTAATAAATAAGTTTGATAAGTATTACAGTTAAAAAAAGGGTGTTTTATTAGATAGTTCCTAGAAGAAAAAATGTCGCCTTAGAAAAATCATATCGGAAACGTCCTGACTTTGACTCAGACTAGAATGAATTTCTGTTTGAGTCCGCCGGCTGGCGGATGAGTTTAATTCAATTCTGAATCAAAGGTGCAGACGTAAAAGATTTTTCTTCAGCGATGTTTCTTTTGATACTTTCCTTCTAAAGAAAAGTACATGGATGCCAAAAACCTTGGCTAACCCATTTAAATGGTGAGGCTTCTTCGCATTTCAACCTCAAACGATTGAATGATTAATACCGAAGGATCGAAATGATGGGTTAGTTGAATCATTTCCTTACCTTCATTAAAGGCAACAATTCACTTCGCTCATTGTTGCAATCCATCTTTGAAGGATGCAGTTGTACTGAAGTATGATCTTTCAATTGAGAAGCTTCCTCATCCGTTGGCAGACAAACGCGAAATAGAATGCTTTATTGGAAATGAACAGAAAAAACGTGATATATTTTTAGGGTCATGACTAGAATGCATAAGATAAAAGGCTGTAAGTTCTTATATGACAATGAGAAACAAGTATGTTAGGCGTTCCCATATTTCCGAGAAGAAATTTAGACAATTGGTTAAGCTGTTTTCTTTGG
>Ga0209250_1000088_pt1 | contig 64897 bp, 40 predicted proteins | sample SaaInlV_200m_DNA_FD_184663 | JGI IMG/M metagenome (GOLD analysis project Ga0209250, IMG submission 184663) | Marine microbial communities from expanding oxygen minimum zones in the Saanich Inlet - Saanich Inlet SI072_LV_165m_DNA (SPAdes) (version 2) | ecosystem: Environmental > Aquatic > Marine... | reverse complement strand
TTTTGCCCGTGGGAAACTTACAACCCTTGATTGCTCAAACGCTGCTTCCTGGTGCTATGAAGGTGTACGAATAATTCCTCCTTAGGGACTTTAACCCGTTAGATTAAACGCCGGTGACGGCATACGGGCAGGAATTGCTTTGCTGAGGGCGCTGCAAGTAGCAAGAAATACCACTTCAGGACAAAATTCCACCAAGCTTATCGCCGGTCTGGGTGAATATTGCAAACATAGGCAGAGAGGGACTCGACCAATCCCCATAGTCATTCACGCTGTAGACCCTGACTGCTGTCGGCCCGCGGTTTCTTCCTTGATTGCCTTCCCGACATCTACCCACTGATTACCTGCTGGCGTTAAGCGATATGGCAGGGTAGATATCAGGAAACCTTAACCAGAGCCGCCTCTGGTGCGACTGTGAAAGCTGGTCATCACACGGCAGGACCTGACTCATACCAGTCATTAAGATAGCTTTGATTGAGGCAACCTGACTGGTTGAGATCAACAAACAACGGCCATTGGCTATGCTGAATCTCGTAAACATAGTATTGACACGCGTAAATATGCGATTTACTATTTAATGTAAATGATAGTTAGCTTTAAACACAAAGGATTGCGTGAGCTTTTTGAGAAAGGGAAAAGTGCAAAGATTCACCACGACTACCATAAAAGGTGCCTTGTAAGGCTTGATGCTCTGGATGTAGCTGAGAATCTCGATGAGCTGGATCTCCCAGGGTTCAATTTCCATGGTTTGGAAGGAAGACCGAAGCGGTATAGCATCCATGTTAAGGGGCCATTCTGTATTACATTTGAGTGGCATGAAGGGAAAGCAAGCAGGTTGGACTTCGAAAATTATCACTGAGGTTTGAACAATGGTACAAAAAATAAAAGTCGTTAGAGAACCAACTCACCCAGGGGAGCTGTTACAGGATATTGCAGAGAGTGCTGGTCTGTCTGTGACCGAGCTAGCCTCGCGGCTGGGGGTCTCGCGGCAAACTGTTTCAAAGATAGTAAACAAGAAGAGTGGTGTGAGTGCTGAATTTGCTTTGAGAACTGGAACGCTTTTCGGCAATGGTGCGGATCTCTGGCTGAGAATGCAACAGAAATACGATCTTTGGCAAGCGCGGCAGAAAATCGAATCAGAATTGAATGAGATTGAGAAAGTGGCTGCTTAGGGTTAAATTGCAGTACCCAACCAAACCTTGGGGCTGGTTTGTGTATAGACCATCCACCGGTTCTGTTTGATGGTTACCGGCGACAGTGCGACCCATTGCTGCCTCTGATGTTTCAGCAAAAGTTGGTCATCACACAGCTGGACATGACTCACTACGGCATCTAAGGTTTTGAGATATGATGGGCAATATGTGGCTGTAGATGACGAGGAGCGCTCTCTCAGTAGTGATGTCGCTATTAGATCTGCTAACCAAGCACATTGAAAAATGATAATATCAAAAGCAAGGAGGTCATCATGTCTACAATAACTCCAAGTAGAACCTTCCATCCAATGAAGCGACTTTTCCTCGCACTATTATTTCTATTCATGACCTCGTCTCAGGCCTGGAGCATGACTATAACGGTCAGTACGATCAGCACAGACCCGGTGGATGAGCTTCGGGTTTTCAAACCATTTGCAGACTACCTTGCCCATACGCTTTCTGAGAGTGGTAGCGATATCGACAAGGTGGATGTGAAGATTGCCGGTAGCGTTCCTCAAGTGGTGAACTGGTTAAAACGTGGAAAGATCGACCTCTTTATCGACAGCTCAATTACCGCTTTGCAGGTGAACAAACTCTCTGGCTCACAATATATGCTGCGACGCTGGAAGAAGGGACGTGGAGAGTACCGTAGTGTTATTTTCACCCGTGCCGACAGCACGATATCCAATCTTGGGGACCTGAAGGGGCAGGTGATCGCTTTTGAGGAGCCTTTTTCAACTTCGGGCTTTATGCTGCCGGCAATACAATTTGGTCTTCAGGGCATTGAACTGGAGAGCGTAAACAGCCCCCGCGACCTCCCATCACCCAACGTTGTCGGCACCATCATGGCCTATGACAATGAGACTCAGGTCACCTGGGTCGAACGCGATATGGTGGCCGCTGCCGCCATATCTGAGGGGGACTTCAGTGATTTCGAGAAGACCGCGCTGGAACCGTTGCGCATCGTGCAGTTTACCGAGTATGTTCCCTACCATGTAGTCTCTCAACGCGCTGACCTAGATGCAGAATTAGCCGACCAGATCAAGGGCACATTGAAAAGGGTGCATGAGACCGAGCAGGGACGTAAGATGTTGATGGAGTTTGAGCGCACCTCAAAATTTGACGATATTCCACCCAAACTCCTCTCCAATACCCTGAAGTTTGAACCTCATCTGACATCACTTCTCCCTGTAAATTAGCTGACCACTCAGCATGTTCCGCACTCTGCAACAGAGGATTGTCTTCCTAACCGCATCAATGATCCTGTTGACCGGTGCGGGCCTTTCAGCGATCACCCTCTATGATGGGTATGTAACCGTTAAAGAGCAGCATCTGGAAAAGTTAAAGGCCACCGTGATTGAGACTGGTTCACTGATTGAATCTGACCTCTACCTGTACAACATCCGTAAGCTGCGAAATACCATCTCCTCTATCCGTTATGGACGTGAACTGGATCGAATATGGGTGCTGGATGCAGGCGGTCGCCTGATCACAGATGGCACCAAGAGTCCGACACTACGCAACCGCAGGCCAGACTTCACGTTCATCGACCGGTTAACCGCGGCAACAAAGACCACCCTGCAGGATGGGGAGAACTATCTATGGGCCGGTCACCCCGTCACGATTACTGGTAACGATGCTATTGGGTATGTTGTGGCAGCTACCAAGCAGACACAGTTTCAAAGTGTGGTCACCGAACAACTCTGGAAATACTTCCTGTTACTCGCCCCCATGCTGCTATTGAGTGTACTGCTGGCTGCCCTCCTCGGCTGGAGAATTTCGCGTCCCCTGAGTGAGATCACCCTGGTAGCAAGAGAGATCAGCCGGGGGAATCTGGATGTCAGGGCTGAGGTGGGCAGCAGTGATGAGGTGGGCGTACTGTCCCACACCATTAACGACATGGCAGATCACCTCTCTCAAAAAATCAACGAGCTGCAGGACTCTGAGGATGCACTGATACAGTCAAAGAAGAGGGTCGAATCCTTCAACCAGCAGTTGGAAAAACAGGTTGAAGAGCGCACCAAAGATCTGGTGAAGGCCAACCAAGTCAAAGATGAGTTTCTCGCCTCAATGAGCCATGAGCTACGCACCCCACTCACCTCTATTATTGGCAATAGTGAATTTATTGCCGAAAAAGTGGATGACCAGGAGATCAAAGAGCTAATCAGCTCAGTAGAGGTGGCGGGACGTGGACAGCTGGCACTGGTCAATGACATCCTCGATATGTCAAAGATTGAGTCCGGTAAATTTACCATTGACGAGCACCCCTACAATCTCTCTGCACTGTTACAGGATGTGGAGCATGTGTTGGTCACTCGTGCCCATGATGCACAGTTAGAACTGGTGTTTGAGCAGACAAGCCGGGAAGAGCATCTGCTGCTTGGCGATGGGCAACGGATTAGGCAGATATTGATCAATCTGATTGGTAATGCTATTAAATTTACGGATACTGGAACAGTGTCTCTGACCACACATACCGATGGTAACCATCTGTTCTTTACAGTAAAAGATAGCGGTATCGGGATGTCACCTGAGATCCTTGATAGGCTCTTTCAACGATTTGAACAGGCCGATGGCTCCACGTCGCGCCGCTTTGGCGGCAGTGGATTGGGGCTCTTTATTTCGCTCAATCTGGCTGAAATGATGGGGGGGACCATTGATGTCTCAAGCCAAGAGGAGGTCGGCTCTATTTTTGAACTTATCTTGCCTTATCGGCCTAGCGAGCTTTGGGAGAAGAGAGAAAAGAAGAGGAGTTACAATAGCTCAGTTCTGGATCAGAAACTGAGTGGTTATGTTCTGGTTGCTGAGGATACCCCAGAACTTCAGTTACTAGAGCGCCGCATCCTTGAAGGGATGGGACTCACAGTCACTACTGCTAACAATGGTAAAGAGGCGATTGATCTCGCCTCAAGTCAGAGCTTTGATCTGATCCTGATGGATATGCAGATGCCAGAGATTGATGGTATTGAAGCAACTAAGATGTTGCGATCAGAGAACAATCAGACTCCTATTGTAGCGCTGACGGCTAATGTGATGCAGAAACATCGGGATGCTTTTTATGAGGCTGGATGTGATGGGTTTATTGCTAAGCCGATTGACAAGCAGGAGCTAAAAAGGGAGCTCAAAAAACATCTTCATTGATGTAGAGTGCCAACAACTGGTTAGGTTGCCTGGAGTCTCTTGGAAGTATCACTGCTCAGAGGCTGGTTAGTGTATACCTTCCGTTGGCTCTGTTTGATGCTAAGTGGCAACTCCTAGCCGAGAGCGCCATTCTATTGATCGGCCGCCAAGAGTCAGCTAGATGTATTAATCGCCTCGCTGAAGAGGCCCGGCAGCTATCAAACCACCCGCTCCCGTAGCTCCTTCCATGGCTTGAAGTGAACCTCTAGCTGCGGGACGCGGCGAATAGACGCGCAATTGCTCCAGCGTTAACAGAGGCTATTAAGGAACCCCTGAATACGCACTCACTGATTTACTCACTCTCTTCGAGTTGTTGGTAAAGATCTAACAACAACTCTTCATCACTCTCCAACTGCCGATCCAGCTCTCCTTTCTGCTTTAGTGTTTCCGTCAACTCTGTTTTACGCGTCTCTTGGTAGATTGATGCATCAGAGAGTTTTTGCTCAATCTCCGCCAACTGTGACTCCACCTTTCCAACCGCCTCTTCAAGCTGATCAACTTTTCGCTTGAGCGGTGCTCGCTTTTTTCGCTGCTCCGCCTCCAGGCGGCGCAGCTCTTTACGGCTAAGTGCAGCACTCTCTTTTGTGTTTGTGGCAGACAGCGGCTGCGTCTCTCCGTTACGTAACCACTGTGCATAATCGTTCAGATCCCCTGTAAAAGGGGTTGCCTCACCATTTGCCACCAGCAAAAACTGGTCTGCCACCCCCTCCAGCAGATAGCGATCATGAGAGACCACCACCAGCGCCCCCTCAAAGGATTGCAAAGCTACGGCCAGTGCATGGCGCATCTCCAGATCTAGATGGTTGGTTGGCTCATCCAGCAGCAGAAGATTGGGCGATTGATAGATAATCAAGGCCAACACCAGACGCGCCTTCTCCCCACCAGAAAAGGGGGCAACCGGCTCAAAGACTCGGTCTCCATGAAAATCAAAGCCGCCCAAAAAATCTCGCAGCGACTGTTCTGTTGCTTTGGAATCATTGCGTTGCAGGTGCAGCAGTGGTGAAGCCTGCAGATCCAACAGCTCTAACTGGTGTTGTGCAAAATAGCCGATCTTGAGCGCCTGTGCCTCGGTTCGACTCCCTGCTGTAACCGGCTGTGTTGCCGCCAGTAGTTTCATCAATGTCGATTTACCCGCACCATTACGCCCCAGCAGCGCCAGACGGTCACCAGGATTGAGCGTCAGAGATATCCCCTCCAGCACCCTCTGCTCACCATAGCCCGTAGCCGTTTCATCCAGTATCAACAGTGGGTGCGGGTTTTTATCCGGAGAGTGAAAACTGAAGTGAAAAGGGGAATCGACATGTGCGGGGGCAATCGCCTCCATCCGTTCCAGCGCCTTGATTCGGCTCTGTACCTGTTTTGCCTTGGTTGCCTTTGCCCGAAAACGCTCTACAAAACGGTGCATATGGACCTTTTCACGCTGCTGTCGCTCATAAGCGGACTGCTGCTGTGCCAACCGCTCCGCACGAATACGCTCAAAGGCGCTGTAGTTTCCCGTGGTCAACACCATCTGTTGCTGTTCGATATGGATAATGCCGTCCACTACGCGGTCCAGTACATCACGGTCATGAGAGATCAACAGCAGAGTACCCTGATACTGTTTGAGCCACTCTTCCAACCAGAAGACCGCATCCAGATCGAGATGGTTGGTGGGTTCATCCAATAGCAGCAAGTCTGAACGTGACATCAGTGCCTGTGCCAGATTGAGGCGCATACGCCAACCACCGGAAAAGGTCTTGACCGGCAGTGTCTCCTGCTCAACCGAGAAGCCTAACCCCTGCATCAAACGCGCTGCGCGGTTACCTGCATTGAAACCGTCAATGGACTCTATCTCTGAATAGAGCAACCCCTGCTTCACCCCATCCTCGCTCTGCTGCGCCTCCTCTAACTGTAGTTGAAGACGACGCAACTCACGATCACCATCCATCACCAGATCAATTGCACTACAATCGAGCGATGGAGTCTCCTGTGCCACATGAGCAATAGTCCAGCTATCGGGAAGCGCACACCCCCCCTCATCAATCGCCATCTCACCCAGTATCAGGGCAAACAGACTCGATTTTCCAGTGCCATTGCCTCCGGTCACCCCAATTTTCTGACCAGGGTGTATGGATAGACTGCTCTCTGAAAAGAGAAGACGCTGCCCTCGCCGAAGCGAAAGCTCTGAAATACGGATCATGGTTAAGGAGACTCTAAGTTAAACAAACCTCCCTATTATACCCGTCATTGTACCCATCAAAGAGGATAGCACTGCCCACAAGCTGCACAATCCCCTTCTCTGGATATTATGTATCAGGTGAGCTACTTAGAAACGGAAATTCGCCTTCACCCAGAGACTGCGACCTGGCTCATTGACCTGCACTGAAGTACCATCCAGTACAGACTCTGCATTGAGGTGGTCTGCATAATCCTTGTCAAACAGATTATCTACACCAAACTTCAATTCTGTGTCACTCTGCAGCAGCCGCGTTGCATAGAGGTCAACCACACCGTAACCGGATGTAACCCCTGCATCCACATCACTGTCTATACGGTCCTGCTCAGCCGCAAAACGGAGTCGCGCCCCCAAGTCCCACTCACTCATGACATAATCCAGTGAGATGGAGCCATTCAGTGGTGCAATCTGCCCTATTGCCTTGGATTCTGTATCGTTTGTGGCATGGACAAAAGCGAGATCTGCAGAGATTGTTAGATCTGACGACAACGCACGACCAGCCCCCAACTCATAGCCCCACAAGTTAGCATCGATATTTTTGTAAGCCGTAGTGGTAGCGGATTTATATTTCAAAATATAGTCACTGACGTTGTTGTAGTAGAGACTGCTATTCCAGTTGACTCCATTCACAACACCCTCTCCACCAATTTCCAGCTGATGATGTTTTTCAGGGTCTAGCGCAGGGTTACCTACCCAGCTCCATGCTGCAGTATTTACACCTGCATTTGCCTTACGATTGTTGATATAACGCTCAGTTGCATCGGCTGTGCGGACACTTCGGCTTAAGGCAACAAAAAGTTCACTATCTGCATCAACAGCCCGGCTGAAACGGGCAAAACCACTCAGGTTGGTCTCCGTATCGGCTGCCTCTGCAGTATTAAGATTGATTGCTGTATAGGCATCATTCGCTGAAGCTGTCGCTGCTCCCCCCATACTGTGTGTAACAGAAAGTGAGGCCTTGTCTGCAGAGGGATCAATGCGGTCAAGACGGACCCCGTAGGCCAGAGCATCTTGTTGATTCAGTGGGCGCTCTGCTTCGGCAAAAAGTCCGACTTGATCAACATGAGCATCCGGCCAACCATAACTAAACAGTGTTGCTGCAGATGCCTGTCCTGCCATACCCGCACTCAGTAGAGAATCACGGTTCTGTTTTTTAAGGTCTACCCCCACACTCCAATCACTCGCCCCCACTTTAAACTGCTGACTCAGCTTTCCACCCACCGTATCCGAATTGGTCAAATGGCGCATCTTCATGCCGTTATTTGTGCGCAAGGTATAATTATCCATATCATGGTCGACCTCAGAACTGTATAGCTCTACATCCATTCCCTCAACACGATGATATTTCATACGGAGCGCACCATTCTCTGTGGTTACGGTATCCATTCCCAACCCTTCAAACAGCACATCATCTTCACGATTCTGTTCATACCCCAACTCCAGGGTTTGAGCGTTATCTGTTGTGAACCCGACAATCACGCTGCCATTTTTACTTTTAAAGCCGGAACGAACCTCAACACCACGACCATCTTCATAGTTATCAGCCTCTGCCATTGAAGCCCCGAGCCTCAGATATCCCTGCTCGAAACCGATGGTGCCATCCGCATAGACCTTCTTGAATCCACCATTATCCTTGTAGGTGGCACCTGCTTTACCCTGTGACTCTCCCGCAGCCAGTGGTTGTGTAGTGCGGTCAAATAGCACGGTGGCACCTGGCGCACCGGCACCGTGCTCAACACTCTGACCACCTTTGATAATCGTCACCTTGTCATAAGTCTCCAGCGCTGCATAAGAGCTCGGTGGGTCCATTCGGTTGGGGCAACCAGCATGGACAAAGGCTCCATCCAGCACGATATTGAGGCGGTTCTGCTGCTGCCCGCGAACCACAGGATCAAAGCCGTGGCCTCCGATCCTGCGCACAGAAATACCACTAATATTACTCATCAGTTCTCCACCATCTGCTGTTGCACCCAGGCCGGATAGCTCTTCTGCATCCAGCGGGCCTCCTGCCATCGCCTTGCTGGAGGCGGTCAGTACAGAACCTTCTACCAGTATTTCAGCCATTACTCGACCATCTGCTGCTGCAATTTGTCCATGAATTGCGAAGAGTATCGCCAAACTGATTGAACTTTTTTTCATTTCATTTTTCCTTCTGTTTTGTTAAATCATTAAAAATGTAAGGGTTAAAAAGAGATAAGGGTTAAAGAATTATTGGATTGACTGGGTGGCAAATGCGATGCGACTCACGCCTGACGCCTGAACCAGGGAGAGCAGCTCTGCGACTGATTGATAATTAGCTGCACCATCTGCAGAGATACGTACCACCAGCGCCTGATCCTCAGCAATTTTCTGCTGTAGCTGGGGAGCTAACTGTTCACGTTGCAGTAACTCACTATTCAGATATAGCGCCCCCTGTTGATCCAGAGTCAGATCTACCACCACCGGATCACCGCTACTCTCTGCAGAGGCAACCGGAAGATCGACCCGGATAGCCTGTGAAAAGACTGGAGCTACAATGATAAAAATCACCAGCAGCACCAGCATCACATCCACCAGTGGGGTAACATTAATTTCTGAAAGTGGGTGTTCATGGTTACCACCATTGCTATGAATTGACATGGTTCGTCTCCTCTTTAATCAGTAACAGTCCTCTCATTTCTCGTAAATTACTGGCCATCACACTACTGATACGTCTCAGCCAACGAACCAGAAGGTTATAGGCTGCCGCTGCTGGAATTGCGGCAAAGAGTCCTACAGCCGTAGCAACCAGAGCCTCTGACACGGGTCCCGCGACCATTCCCATCGTCAATTGACTACTCCCCCCCAGAGATTGCAGTGCATGCATAATTCCCCATACAGTCCCCAACAGACCAATAAATGGGGCGCTATTACCAATAATTGCTAACAGGATGAGTCCATTCTCCAATTCAATTCGCTGATCTTCGAGAAACTGCTCTGCCTGTCGATCCAGTAGGCCGGGTTTATCAAACCTCACTTGATGTCCTCTCTCTCTCACGACCCGATTCCAGAAATCTGCCGTTACGCCACCCTGCACCCACTGAGTAGCCGCTAAATCAACTCTTTCAACCGGGCCACGCAACTGTCTACGTAATTTAAGCTCTGCTTTGAGCAGCCCGTAGTACTGCACCAATTTATAGCTGATAACGCTCCAGCCCAGTATCGATAGCCCCACCAAAACAATGAATACGGTTCGAATCACCAGATCGGACCCTCCCCACCAGTGTGTCCACAACGAGCTCTCTAACATGGCTGTAATCTCCAGCAATCATCGAAGTTGTAACAGTGACCCAAGTAATTTATTGCATCACCCATAATTAATGTCAGCTGTAAGCGCTCTGGCTGACGCAGAGTTGATCAGTAGAGCAATAGGGAGTGCTCTGATTCGGCTTACTCGAAGGTCAAAATTGTTCATTTGCCCAGCCTTTTCTGCACCAAGGCAAAACGGATTGGGATCTCTATGGTGCTGATAACTGGATATCCAGCGCGAGTTGCTGGATGAAATTTCCACCCGGATACTGCCCGTTTTGCTTGACGGTCCAGTATCCTGAAGCCTGAAGAGTGCAGCACTTCAACCTCTACAGGGAGTCCCAATACGGAGACCTCCACCTGTAGGCGCACCACGCCCTCTATTTTCTTACGCCTCGCCTTGAGTGGATACGCTGGTTTCCGGTTATGGAGTGTTGCACCTTCATAGATCGCCTCCACAAATACATCTACAGCCGCCACATCTTCCCCCGGCTGATGCTCTGTTGTTGACTGGTTTTGGTTTTGCCTTAGATCTGTTTCTGGCTCTGGCTCTGGCTCTGTTTCTGGCTCTGGCTCTGGCTCTGGCTCTGGCTCTGGCTCTGGCTCTGGCTCTGGCTCTGGCTCTGGCTCTGGCTCTGGCTCTGGCTCTGGCTCTGGCTCTGGCTCTGGCTCTGGCTCTGGCACGATGATAGGCTCAACCGATTCAGGGATGTCCTCAATATTACTTTTTGCGATAGGTGCAGTGATTGAGGGGCGACTCTCTTGTGGATCACTCTCTGATGAATTCCATTCACGTTCAAGTGAGGTCTCCTCCGGTTTCTGTGGAGGTACACTGCTATCTGCCAGCAATACCACCTGAAAAGGGCTGGAGTCACCCACCCATTCTGCCTCACGACTGTGAGAGAGCAGAACAGATGCCAATACTCCGTGCCCTATTACCGACAGAACAACTGCAGTCAGTACGCGATACTGTTTCAAAACTACCCCTGTTTAACCCACTTCAACAAAATACCTCTTCACACAAGCTATCGTGCAGCCTTGCCGAGGTATCCCATAAAATCAGAAATCAAACAGTGGTAGGAGGTGCCCGTATGGGCAGAGATTTCAGGAAAGCAGTATCGAGCGGCATTTCCTGAGTAAGAATTTGTAAATAGTCGAAACGTTCATGACTGAACAGCAGCGGCTGCCCACCCATATTTGTTATATCGGAAGAGATCAGATTAAACAGACAGTAGGGGCATTCCATACTAACGGTTACCATTCTCTCTGGAGTTTCAGAATCTTGATCTTGATCCAGATTGATCCAGAGAGTTGTCTGGTTGCCTTGCAGGGTGCAGAGGGTCATAAAATACCCATTTTCTGCAGGCTCTGAAAATGCGGCATGGATCGTTGGTGCCACCAGTTGTAACAGCAACGTCCACACCAATAGTCGCACAATACGATTCACCTTACCTTGTGCGCGGAGTGCCATCATGCTGCTCAAGACAACTTACTCTGCATCCACATGCAGCGTCTCAAACTCAAACGGGATCTCATAGGTGACCCCCTCCAGTTTGATTTTGAGCCGTGCAATCCAGCTCATCAATGAACGTGTACAGATCGACAGGCTTCCTTCTCCCTGGAACTGCACTAAACCCTCTGCATCCGGTTGTGGCATAAGGCGGTATTGCAGGTACCCCATATACATCTCTTTTCCTTCAAAAAGCACCTCTACCGAGAGTGGCTGTAGTTGTTGAAAGGTTGCAGTAAGCTGAAGTGGCTTATTGGGATCAGGCTGTTTTGGATTCATCTCAAAGTTCACTTCCCCCCCCTGCGGTAACTGGACACTACACGCCTGTAGATGGAGCGGACACCCTGCCACTACCGGAAACACCACGCTCTCAGCACTCTCTTGAAGCAGCCCACGCCCAAAATACAGTGCCACCAATAGCGGTACCGCCAGAACCAAAATTATCTTCCACTCTCTTTTCATTGTCGTCATCAATATTTCCGCAGCAGGCTCTCTATTCTCAGACAGACCACTGGAGTTGGTTCCTAGAATTGACCACTCTGCTGAATCACCTTCAAATCACGCACCATGGCATCTGGCATGTGTGGCGTGGTGAAGATTGCATGAAGCTCTCCCTCAGGATTCAACAGAAAGATAGTTGCTGAATGGTTCACCAGATAGGTATCTTTCAGTGCATCCGGTATGGTCTCATCCTGCCCAATCACCAGCGCCTTACCACCCATATAGTAGACCTTTTCATAGATTGCTCCCATACTCCTTGCCAGTTGATCAACCCTCCCCTGTTCAGCGGTGACCCCTTTAAATCGAGGATGGTAGAACTCTACATAACGCTGAATTCCTTCAGGAAGATCACGTTGAGGGTCGACTGAAACAAAGACCACTTGCGGCAATTCCGCCTCTGCCACACCCGCTGTCTCCAACTGGCGCAACATCTCTGCCAGATTGAATAGCTCTGTTGGACATACATCCGGGCAGTGGGTATAACCATAAAAGAAGAAACTCCACTTTCCCTTCAAATCTGTATTGGTGAATCCAGAGCTTCCATGGTGCAACAGCTCAAATTGAGGAACCTTGCGAGACTCAGGAAGGATAATGGCCCCCTCTGTCGGGGGTGGTTCTGAGCTATGTTCGCAGCCCAGCAAAAGTATAAACCCTGTAACCAGAATTAAACTTCTCACAACTCCCCCTCTGAGGAGGTCATTGAATCGCTGTTTCATTGATATAAGTTCCAGACAATCTGCGGTGAATAGTACGCTGATGGTGACGCTACCCGAACATCCGCTTTAATGGTTATGGTGTCCATGACCGCTGTTCATCATCATTTTTCCTTTACGCACAACCGCTTCAAACTTCTGCTCTACACCACTTTTCAGTGTCAATGTTACCCCTACCTTCTCACCCGCTGTAGGCACATGGTCCGGGCCTATTAACATAATGTGCCAGCTTCCAGGCTCCAGCATCACACTCTGATGAGAGGCGACCTTGATCTCAGATTGTTGGGCCATTTTCATCATTCCATCTGCCATCACGGTGCGATGCAGTTCAACGCGAGCCCCCGGTATCGTGGTCTTGGCTTCTACCAATATAATGTCGGAACTGGAGTGGTTCTCCAACCCCATAAACAGTGCCAGAGCGGGTGCATTGGGGGGAGCTGCACGCATCCAGGGGTCAGTGACCATCAACTCGTCTGCTGCAAAGAGGGAAAAAGAGGCCAGCAACATAAGAAATGCACCCAGTGGGTGTAAAATAGATCGTTTCATCAATATTCTCCAATCCGGATCGGATTATCAATAGTTGTGCAGCACACACTTTTGTGTGTCTACAACAGGGATTCGTACAACGGTAACGAAGGGGAAAACTAGGCAGAAAAGTGTGGAGGCCCACGAATCAGGAATGAGGACCCAATCAGGCGTGCCACTAAATTTTGCCCCCCATCACCCACTCTCACTACGGCTTGAGGAGGGCACACTCCCATTGGTACGGGTGTCAAATCCATCCATCCACTTGCGTGAGCCTGAACCGTACAGGTAGGACACTGAACTTTGAGTTGGGTTGTATTGAGATCTTGTTGCTCTTCACCGCCACTGTTCAGTGCCACAAAAAGCTGTTGGTATCCATACGCAGTACAAACAGTGGTTGTGTACCCCTCCTCAGAGGCCGATACGGCACCATGAAGATAAGGGACCATTGCATGAAACAGAAAGGCGATCAGCCCTATCAACATCGTGATACGTCTCTGCAGGTGGTTCTGTTTGGATGTGATCAGGGTCATCAGTTGTGCTCTACGTCTCTGCTCCATCAATAGTATCGCAAGCAGAATAGCGGCATTTTTACAGGGATTATCTATTGATGTCAATGACTGTGCGTTCACTCTGTTTAGCGGTATCCTCTACCGATGACCCATTTAAAACCACAACAAGGGGCTCTTGTACTCTACAAAAGCAGCCCTGCGCGGATCCTTGCCTATAGCGATAAAATTGAGATTCAACTCATCAACGGCAAAAATAAACGTGTTCGGGAAAAGGATATTACACTGCTCCATCCGGGCCCTGTCTCATCATTGGCTGGTTTTGATCAAACGCTACAGGGTGAGATTGAAGAGGCGTGGGAGCTTCTGGGAGAAGACACGATTCCTCTGATGGATTTGAGTGAGTTGATCTATGGAGAGACCTCACCCCATGCGGTCTGGAGTAGCTGGCAGATCATCAGCGATGACCTTCTGTTCCATGGTTCTGTTGGTGCCGTCTCTGGCTACCCTGCTGAACGTGTTGAAGCGGTACAGCAAACACGTAATACAAAGGCTCGAGAGCAACAGGAAAAAGCTGAATTTCTGGAGCGTCTCAATAGTGCAAAACATAGCGCAACACTGAGTTCGGAAGACCTTGCCCAACTGAGTGATGTAGAAATGCTGGCTCTTGGGCGTAGTGAGGTCAGTCGCATTCTTCGTGATCTCGGTCGTGATCAACGTCCAGAGAACGGTCACCACCTGTTACTGGAGTGCAGTTATTGGGAACAGCGCTTCAACCCCTACCCAATCCGTATGGGGCTGGAGATCGAGAGTGCTGAGGGCGAGATCCCCACCCTTGACGATGCACCCCGTGTCGATTTAACACACCTCACCAGCTGGGCCATTGATGACACCGGCAACCGTGATCCAGATGATGCCATCAGCCTGGATGGTGAACGCATCTGGGTCCATGTGGCCGATGTGTCGGCACTAATCACCCCAGACAGCCCGCTAGACCTGCAGGCTCGTGCCCGAGGGGCCAACCTCTACATTCCTGAAGGGACCAGGACCATGCTCCCTTTCGGGGTAACAGAACAGCTGGGGTTAGGACTTGCAGACCGATCTCCGGCCCTCTCTTTCAGCTTTACACTATCCTCCGCTGGAGAGGTTGAAAATATCGAGGTTGTTACCAGCTGGGTCAAGGTGATCCGTACCACCTATGATGCCGTAGAGCAGGAGATTGAGGGAGAGACATTTGCTCCACTGTACCGAAAGGCTTTGCAGTTTCAGGAGAAACGGTCACGACAAGGGGCCATTCGCCTAAACCTTCCTGAGGTGAAAATTCAGTTGAAAGAGGATGATATCACCATTACTCCACTGCCTCGTCTACGCAGCCGTGATCTGGTTACCGACTTTATGCTGATGGCCGGTGAGGCGGCCGCACGTTTTGCACAACAGCACGAAATCCCTTTTCCTTTCTCAACACAGCCACCTCCAGAAGGTGATGAACAGGGTAACCCCTATCCGCACCCGCAGACCCCTGCCGAAATGTATAGTTTTCGCCGCCGCTTCCAGCGTAGTCAACTGAAGTCCCAACCAGAACCACACTCCGGTTTAGGGATGAAACTCTATAGTCAGGTCACCAGCCCTCTGCGTAGATACCTTGATCTGGTCGCTCATCAGCAACTACGTGCGTGGATCCATCACCAGCCCTTGCTGGACAGTGAAGCGGTAACAGAGCGGGTCGGTGCTGCTGAAGCGGTGATCGGCAACGTGCGTCGGGCAGAACGATTTTCCAACCAGCACTGGACACTACTCTGGTTAAAAGAGCAGTCTCACTGGAGTGGTGAAGCGGTTCTGGTCAACACAATGAAGCAACGAGGAACCTTTCTGATCCCTGAATTAGGGTTAGAGTGTAAAGCACGACTGCAGAAACCAACCGAACTCAACCAAACGGTAACACTCAAGCTTGCTGAAATTGATCTTCCTGAACTGACCCCCTATTTTCAGGTTGTCTCCAACTGATGGCAGTTCTGAGTACATTCAAGGGGTAGTTTCACCTTCACCTTAGCACCCACATTCATACCATCACTGCTAACCCCGATGATTCCACCCATAGAGGCGATAAAATTGGCTGCACTGTGGAGTCCTAAACCACCTCTTTCTAACTTGGTTGTAAAGCCCAATTGAAAGACTTTTTGTTGGTGATCTACATTGATACCAATACCGTTATCCTGAATAGTCAACTGCCAGAAAGCTGGATTTTCTTCCGAACTTTTCAGCATATCTAGTTTAATTAATAATTTACCTTCGCCCTGTTGCAACTCGCCCTGATCAGCACGCTGATCAATCGCTTCATAGCTATTCTTGATCAAATTAACAACCATTTGTCCTAATGGACTGCGCGGTAGAAACACATCCGGCAACTCACTGCCCCCATCTATCGTCAGCTCAATCCCCCTACCTTCCAACTCCTCACCCAATAACATCGTCATATCTGAGATCAACGAAGGGATAGAGAACCATGAGGACATCCACTCTCGGCCATTACTCATTTTTCGTTGCTCACCCATAATGTGGTGAATTTTCTCAGCAGCATGAATCAATTGAGCGCTCTCTTCACCCAATTTACATCCGTACTCCTCCTGCAACAATTTACTGCTGATTTCAAATGCCTGCTGCAAACGTTCGAGATCACCATCCTCATCATAATTTACACGCGCTTTCTCTAACAACAACCCTAACTGTCTGATATCACCTGTTAAATTGGAAATTTGTTTTACATGACTGACCACTCCAACCAATGCATTCCCAATATTGTGCAGAACCGTTGCACCCATTTCCGTCAATCCATTCTTATAGGCAAAATCTCGTTCCTGTTGGCGCATTTCCTCCTCTTTCTGGTGATAACGATGAAGTGCAATATGTGTTGCAACACGTGCCAACAACACAGAGGGATCAAATGGTTTTGTAATATAATCTACCCCTCCAACATCAAACCCCTCAATCACAGCCTTCATTCCAGAACTTGCGCTCAGAAAGATCACTGGAACACCGCTCAGCCTAGAATTTAATTTAAGCTGTTGACACAGTTTGTAACCTCCCATATCCGGCATCACAACATCCAGAAGAATCAGTTCTGGAACCATAGACTCCATCAACTCAAGCGCCTCATGGCCACTTTGTAAGAGGCTGACTTTATATTTTTTTGCACCAAGCAATATACTCTCAACAACCTGAAGATTAATGGACTGGTCGTCCACAACCAGTATGTGAGGCATCTGTTCTCTATCTATATCCATCCAACAGCTCCGAAAGTTGCATCAGTAAATGGTTAACCCTCTGTATATCGATCACCTCTGCCTGCTTCTCCAGCCGTTTAGCCCAAGTGCCCAATATTTGATTGCCCTCTTGCTCTGCAATGTAGCTGACTTCAGCTGCCAATATCAGAATGGTCTCCAGGTCGTGCGTCTTTTCGATCTCAACCAGCAACTGGTCGATATGATCCAATTTCATCCGGTCTACCAGCGAACCCTCAATAGTAGATAGATTGAGGCCCTCAGTTTCTCTAGCTTCTAGCTGACGGGGTGAAGTCCAACCCTCTGTAGTGGTTGTGACCAAATTCTCCTTTGCCTTATTGATCTGCAGGAATGATCGCAGTATCTGCACCAAATTATCTGGATCAATTGGCTTGGAAATCATCTCACTCATTCCTGAAGCCAGAACCTGTTGCCGCACTTCACTGGAACTCTCTGCTGTCAACGCAATAATCGGAGTTGTGAGATGAGGAAAACGTTCCAGTATCTGCTGGCTAACGGTGATTCCATCTATATCCGGTAATCTCAGATCCATCAAGATAAAATCAAAAGCAACCTGTTGCCTATTTTCCTCCTCCGGAAAAAAAACCAGTGCCTGCGCACCATCTTCTGCATCAGTGACCTTGACACCCTGTGCCTCTAACACCGCACGCACCACCATACGGTTGACTGGCTGATCTTCTACCACCAGGATTTCCAACCCCTCTAACCCTGCTTCATCCTTGAGTTGCTCTGAACCGGAATAACCTGGATCGCAAGACATGTCTGCTGTTTGGCTATAGGCAAATGACAGAGAGAAACTAAAACAACTTCCGCTCCCCTCTTCGCTCTCAACTAAAATTCCCTCCCCCCCCATCAGCTGTACCAACCGTTGGCTAATCGCTAATCCGAGTCCGGTCCCTCCAAATTTGCGTGTTGTTGAGCTATCCGCTTGTACAAATTCACCAAAAACCTTCTGCTGCTGCTCCTGATTCATGCCAATCCCTGTATCCGAAACTGCAAATAGAACCGTTACCTGTTCTGGTGTCTCCTCTGTAATACTGACAGATAACTTAACCTCGCCACGCTCAGTGAACTTGAATGCATTACTACAAAGGTTCATCAAAATTTGTGTCAGGCGATGTTCATCCCCTTGTACTCGTCGCTGAATGGATCTGTCCATATCAACTTCAAAGGAGATCCCTCTCTTCAGCGCCAAACCACTATAGAGAGCTGTGTGCAGATTCTCTACCAACAGGTCTAACTGAAATAACGCCTCTTCAACATCCAGTTTACCCGCTTCAATTTTTGAAATATCCAGAATATCATTCAACAGTCGAAGTAGGGTTTTTGCCGAACTCTGTTGACTCTCTAGATAGCTACGCTGCTTCTGGTCCAGCTCAGTCTGTAGCAGCAGCCCACTCAGCCCTAAAATAGCATTCATCGGTGTACGAATTTCATGACTCATATTGGCAATAAACTCTGACTTATAACGGCCGCTCAGCTCTAACTGCTGAGCTGTTTGCAGATGACGTTCCACTTCGTGGCTAAGCTCCAAGGTACGCAGCTCTACGCGATGTTCCAACTCTTGCCGGGACTGCTCCAGCTGCAAAGAGAGTTCATTACGCTCAAGGGCCTGACGACGAAAGAGTTCCAACGCATTCGCCATAGCCCCCAACTCATCCGTTTTGTCTTGATTAGGAATAGAGATTGAGAGATGTCCATTTGATAGCTTTTGAGTTGCATCAATGATGGCTTGCATGCTCAAACCAATTTTTCTCACACTCCACCAACCCAATAAGGCGAAACACAAAACCAGAATCGTAAAGAGTGAGCCACTATCTTGTGTCATCTTCAACAGCTGGTTGGTCTCCATTGAACTGGAGAGAACCTGTTGTTGAGCCAGCTCTTTGAGTTGAACCACTTCATTATCGATTTTCCAGACCATCTGCTTGAGCTTCTTCTCAATTTCAACACCTTCCTGATGTTGACCAATGTGCTGTTTCTGGAAGGTATAGAGGGTAAAAAGTGACTCCAGTTTGGTGAGTGCCTGCTCCAGAGCCAAACTGTTTGCACCTCCCCTCTTGAGATTTTTCTGAACACGGCGCAATAACCTTCCAGCCTTTTTTTCTGACTCAACCAGTTGACTCTGCTGATCCAGCAACAAAACAAAATTCAGCTTTTGCCCTAGCTGAGTCACTGCAGAAATCGCTGTATAAAGTCTGCGCAAACGATCTGCATTGATAGAGACTGCACGTAAATCAGCCTGAGATCGTTGATTCACTCTATTCCAGGCAAGATTAACCACTGGTGTAATCTCAATCAGAAAATCCTGCTGAATCTGCTGAATCTGATCCACATACTGTCTCTGTTGCAGCTCAATCTCCAGCTGCTGATGGATTTTCTGGTCAACCAGATAAATATTCAACTGAAGCTCTGTAAGCTCTTTTTGAAGCCTCTCACGTATCGGGATAAACGCCTGTGGAACTTGTATAAAGAGCTGTTCAAAATAATCTTTTACCAACAGCTCTTGGCTATTGATTTCATACAGTCGATCCCAACGTTCCTCCTGCGTTTTAGTATGCTGTAGTGCCATTACTTTCTGGAGCAATTGCTGTACCGATGAAGAGAGCTGATCCGCTTTCAGCGTGAGTGGAAGCGTATTAATGACCGTCTGATGATGCGATTTTGATACCTGCTCGATCGCAACCCAGGCAAGAAACGAGATTCCCAAAACCAGCAGAGACATGCCCCCAAACAAGAGGCCCAACCAACGACGAATGGTGATATTAAATCTCATTACCGGAGTAATTCAATCGCCTCTGACCATAACTCAGTTGTATAGAAACCAAGGGGGGCACTTTTCAAAATATTGGATTGTCGCAGAAGGTTTACGGTCTGCTGATACCTCTGTTCATCCAATAGACCAATTTTATCCCGGTTGGGATGTAATAAAGTTGTGATAATCTGCAACATTCGACGTTGATGCTCCTCATCCAACACACCGGTTGGGTCGTTATCCAACACTACTTCCAGTGCCTCTTGCGGGTGATCCAGGGTATAACGCCAACCCTCTATGGTCGCTGCAATAAAACGGACAATCCGATTACGCATCTGTGGATCTTTCAGGTTACTCTCTAATATGTAGAGTCCATCCTCCAACGTTGAAAGTTCAGCCTCCTTAAAGTCAAAGATACTCAGCTCACTCGGGTCCATTCCACCCGCAAGCAGTTGCCAATACTCGTTGTATCGCATGGTTGCAATACAATCTGCCCGTCCCTCAATCAAGTCATTTACGTTGAAATTCTGGGGGTAGAGTTCGGCTGAGAGCTTCAACTTTTTCAGTATGGACTCTATCTTCAATTCATCACCCACAAACCAGGAACCAATCCTTTTTCCATCCAAATCACTCAACTGTTCAATACCGCGATCTTTTCGACAGGAGAGTGCATAGCCCGCATTGTGAAAGATTTGTGCGACATTGATGAGCCGCTCTCCCTCTTGTTGGAGTATCAGTGCATCAGCCATCCACTCAATACTCAGGTCGATTGCTCCTGAACGCAAATTTTCAGAAGAGGAGAGGTTGGGACCACCGGAAAGAATTGTTACATCCAACCCCTGTTTTTCGTAGAACCCTTTATCCAGTGCTACGTAATAACCCGCAAATTGCGTCTGTGTCACCCATCGCAACTGAAGCACTAGCTGTTCGTGTGCAATCTCTGCACTAGAGAGCAGCGGAAATAACAATAATGAGATGAAAAAGGTTATTTTTCCCATGTTTCAGTAGACTCTTTGTTTAATGACCAACCCAGATAGCCCGTTCTCGAACCGACTCAGGTAGATCCACTGCGACTTTACGCAGTAAAGTGCGATTGGCATAAGTCTTCCAACGACGGTTTCTTACCACCGGGATCGACTCAGCCGGCTTCCCTTGTAATACCATTTTAGCGACCACTGCAGCCCACTCCCCCTGCTCTTCCGGCTCTTTTGCCATCACCAGAGTCACCAATTCCTTCATCCAGTCATGCACCGAGACCGAAAGTGTTGAGGTGTGCTGCTTTACGAAGGACTCCGCCTCACTCTGTGACCACCCCTGGATTCCAGAATAATTCATCAATACAACTAGATCTGCGTTTTGTGCTTGCAAAAACGTCTGTTTCCACTCACTGAAATTTGCCACATAATGGGCCGTAAAATCCATCTTATGCCCATACCTGAAGCTAATCTGATCAAACTGTTTATGTGCCGTCAGACGATCTGCATCAATCATCGCCACCTGTAATTTTTTCTGTTTCGAGTGCTTTAAACGCCCATCCAACATTTTCTCTACCTGATGAAAGAGAGGATCAAACGGTGCAACTTCTACCATCCCGGTCATATTCGGAAGAGGGTAACCATACTCATCTGTAGTCCAATTAACCCCACAAAATATCACGGGGATCTTCCCCTCTTTGAGGTGAGGTACAACTACATATTTAGAGACATTATCATCTACAGCAATAATCACATCAGGTGACCAGCGATCAATCAGGCGCTTTACCTCCAGGGCCTTGGTGCGAACATAGCTGGGATCAGGATTTCTCTTGGAGTCCAAAAAGAATCGACGAATGGTACAACTTTCCCCCAAGGTTTGGGTAGCCCCATAATCAACTGCATCATTCCAGGCATAACCAACATGATAAGAGTAGAGCAGCAGACACTTTTGATTCACCTCAGCACCCTGCTCAGCCGCTGCCAATCCGGGCGAAACCAGAGTGAGCCACAGTGGCAACCATAAACTGGCAACACAAACGCTTTTCAAATTCTCCTCCCCCAAAAACATTAATCTGTCACATCACGACCCTTGTTGTTGCCATTCAGCTTCAGTATAGGTTTTGATTGCCAATGCATGCAGCTCACCACTGGTAATCTCTTCACGGACTGTTGCCATCACAGCCCTCTGCTGCGCGAGTAACCCCTGGCCTGCAAACGAGTCACTGACGACGGTTGCTTCACAATTACATCCATCCCCACTGAGAATCGCTGTTGCACCCGGTATCCCGGTCTCGATGCGCACTTTAATATCTGATAATTCCATCTTTGTTGTCTCTCTGTCGGGTTCTCTTTTGAAGATAGTATCCGTTTAACCACTATCCAGACTATTCAAATTAATTATAAAGTCGCGAACTGCGAGTATACAGTCAAGCATACCTCATCCACTGCTCCTATCTCTTTTTTGTCTGTCTACGATTTGGGTTGTCCACCCACTCTACTGCTTTTAACAGTAGCCGGTCCATCGCATTGCGTATTTTACGGCTACCCGATGCATAATTATTAACCAGTATGGAGAAGGTCAATGATTTACCTTTAGGGGTTGTTACATAGCCGGCGATGGCGCGAATAGAGGAGAGCGTGCCTGTTTTGGCCCAAACTTTACCCTCCAGTGGTGTCTCACGGAAGCGCCATTTCAGCGTACCATCCCTGCCCGCCTGAGAGAGCGACTGTTTAAATACCTCGGACTGCGCATGTACAGCCATCGCCTCAAGTACTTTTACCAGATCTTCAGGACGAATCAGGTTATAGCGCGACAGCCCGGAACCATCCACCAATTTATAGCGATACGGTTTGATCTTGTGGCTGCTGAAAAATTGAGTGATGGCCCGCAAGCCCCGCTCTACAGAACCTGAATGGGTAATAGCCCCGGCCTTATTACGTCGCACTCCCATACTGCGTAACAGATGTTCCGCAACCAGATTGATACTGCGTTTATTGGCAAGTGGCAAAATCTCACTCAATGGCTTGGAGCGGTGGCTCCAGACCAGCCCACGCCCCTGTTTATAGTTGGAGGTTTGATCACTATCCAATGCATCCCCGTTCACCTTGATGCCCGCCCTCTGCAGCGCCTCTTTAAAGAGTGTTGCAGCATAGAGAGTTGGGTTATTGACTGTAATACGGCCTGACATCGCCGGGTTACGCTTCATCTTCTGCGGTACCTCCACCACAAACTGATTGGTTCCCGGTCTACGATCAACCTTCAGTTGACGATGTTCTCCGGTAACCTTCACTTGTGGCGTAAGATATTCAGAACGGGGGTAGAGTGAAATCTGCTTCTTTTTTAACCGTTGTTTACTGTTTTTTTCAATTTTATAACCTGCAGTCCCCTCATGCACAGTCAAACCGGATGCGTGTGCAGAGAAGGCGTAGTGCTCATCATCCCAGGCCCACCCCTGCCCCAACGGCTCGTCTATAAAAACCGAGTCGACCCCGATAATATTGCCATTGACCTGCGTAACCCCCTCCTGAACAAGCAGTTTAGCCCAATACTCAAAGACCTTGCGTCCGCCGGCCCCCTCTGCTGTGCCCAGTGTTGGATCTCCACCACCAATCAGCCTTACATCACCATCAATGACACCGCTGGCTGGAAAGATCTGAAAAGGGTATTGGATATGGGTGGTAAAGGTGTAATCCGGCCCCAAGCGGTCGAGTGCAACTGCGGTAGTGACCAACTTACCAACAGAGGCCGGAATAAATGGGGTATCTCCATTTCTGGAGTAGACCACTGTACCGCTCCCACTCTCTTCTATACGAACCCCCCAATGTGCTGCGGGGTTCTTGGGGGAATCGATAATTGCATCAAGATCAGAGTATAGATCTGCATAGACCTTCTGCTCAACAGAAACCAGTAATAGCAGAACGACAAGAAGGCACAAAGCTGCAGAGAAACTTGAGGGGGTCCCCTCCTCTCTCTGCAGCTCTGATCTAGCTAAACGATATCGCAATCTAAATCCACATAAGATCCAGGTGCCTAGCCCGCAAGTGTCTGTAACAGACCATTCAGACGACGGGTGAAGCTGGCCGGATCATCCAGTTGGCTACCCTCTGCCAACAACGATTGATCAAACAGGATACGACTCCAGTCGGCAAACTGCTCATCATCGGTCTCGTTCTGCAGACGCTCGACCAGTGGGTGCTCCACATTGATCTCCATAACACGTTTAGAGCCAGGCACCTCCTGCCCCATGCTCTTCATGATACGCTCCATATTGGCATCCATCGTGCCCGCACCCGCTACCAGACATGCTGGAGAGTCGGTCAGACGGCTGCTGACACGGATATCCTCCACGTCATCTCCCAGTACGCCCTTCATCTGCTCAATCAGCCCCTTGAAGGTCTCTTCCTCTTTTTTCTGCTCCTCTTTCTCTTCCTTATCCTCAAGATCACCCAGATCCAGGTCTCCCTGTGTGACCGACTGCAAGGACTTACCATCAAACTCACGCAGATGGTTGACCACCCACTCGTCCACATGGTCTGTCAGCAAAATCACCTCGATCCCTTTCTTGCGGAATACCTCAAGATGCGGACTGTGCTTCGCCGCATTGTGGGTCTCTCCAGTAATGAAATAAATCTTGTTCTGTCCCTCTTTCATCCGTGATATATAAGCTTCCAGAGAGACCGTGTGGTCCGTCCCCTCGCTCTCGGAAGTGGCAAACCGGCAGAGTTTGGCGATACGTTCCTGATTGGATGTATCCTCAATCAACCCCTCTTTGAATACGGGTCCAAACTCGCTCCAAAACTTGGCATACTCCTCTTCACCCTTCTTGACGGTCCCTTCCAGTAACCCCAGAACCTTTTTCACAGACCCTTTTTTGATCTGATCAACAATCTTGCTACTCTGTAGAATTTCACGAGAAACATTCAACGGCAGGTCGTTAGAGTCGATCACCCCTCTTACAAACCTCATATAGGTTGGCATGAGCTTTTCAGTATCTTCCATAATGAAGACACGGCGTACATAGAGCTTAATTCCGTGGGCGCGCTCACGATCATTGAGATCAAACGGGGCCTTGGCAGGGATATAGAGCAGTTGAGTATATTCAAGATTGCCCTCTACACGGGCATGCACCCAATCCATTGGATCTTGCCAATCGTGGCCTACACTCTTGTAAAATTCCTTGTATTCCTCTTCTGAGATCTCATTACGATTAAGAGTCCAGAGGGCGGTTGCCTTGTTAACCTGCTCCCATGGCTCTACCTCTTTTGGCTCTTCACCCTCTTCAGCAGGAGGTGGTGCATCCGGCTCCATCATGATTGGCAGAGTGATGTGCTCAGAGTATTTATGAACCAGAGTCCTCAGTTGCCACTTATCGAGAAACTCCTCTTCCTCATCTCGCAAATGCAGAGTAATACGGGTACCACGGCGCACCTTTTCAACCGTCTCCAATGTATAGTCTCCTTCACCGGAAGACTCCCAACGAACACCATGCTCTGCCCCTAACCCTGCACGGCGCGTCTCAACTGTGACACGATCCGCAACAATAAAAGATGAGTAGAAGCCAACACCAAACTGACCAATCAGATGCGAGTCCTGCTGCTGATCACCCGTCAATTTTTCAAAAAAGGATTTGGTTCCTGAGCGGGCGATGGTGCCAATATTCTCCATCACCTCCTGGCGGTTCATACCGATACCGTTATCCTCAATCACCAGCGTTTTACCCTCTTTATCCGCTGTGATCTCTACCTTCAGGTCAGCCTCATTCTCATAGAGAGCATCATCAGATAACCCCTCAAAACGGAGTTTATCGCAGGCATCTGCACCGTTTGAGACCAGCTCACGAAGAAAGATCTCTTTATTGCTGTAGAGTGAATTGATCACTAACTTCAATAACTGCTTTACTTCTGCCTGAAACCCCATGGTCTCCTTATGTGCTTCTGTTGTCATTCCTTATCCTCTTTTACTGTTCATTATCAATATAATGAATAAAATTATTAAACTAAAATATAACTCTCTGAATTCACCAATAATAGTGGTCCGCTCAGTGATGGGGGCACTCTAATCGATTTCAAGGGTATAGCTGAAAATAGTATTCTGTTGTGAATCCCAGTCAGAACTGGTACTTCTGCTCCAAACAGTAGCGCAGCCAGTGGTTGAGAAACAGATTCAATTTCCAACGAGCATCAAGATTCTCTTCTCCACTGCGTACCAGAGAGAGAAAAGAGCACAGTGACTCCCCCTGGTTCATCGACAGCACCTCGGCCTGTTCACTATCATGATAGAGACGAATCTTCGCAGAAGGCTCCTCCTCCTGCCCGGACTCACCCACAAAGTGGTGGGTCAAATTTACCGTCGTGGTATAGGGGTTCTCTTCCAGCAACGTCAAGTAGAGGGGCAATTCTCCCTCTGCACGTTGCAGTTGTGTCGGAGGCAGCTGTCGAACATCAGCAGCAAGACGGATAAACAGTGCATAGTTCTCCTCATACAGCGCCATTACCGTAGTCAACGAACGTCGCGTTAAACGGCGCATCAACGCTGGCTGTCTGCTACGGAGAACCTCTACTTGCCGGGATTCATTGTGACTCATTTGGCTATTCTATCAAAAATCACCACGCCATTTCCGCTGCAACCGCTCCCGATTCATCTGAAGCCACTGAACCCCCAGCAGTGGTGTTGCTGAGTTGATCTCTCCACGCTGTAACCGCTGAAGCAGATCACCCCAGGGAACCACATGAACCAGAATATCCTCTCCCTCATGATCAAGTCCATGTACACCCTCAGCACGAGTTGAATCAACCTCACCACAATAGAGTACCATCGTCTCAGAGGTGCCTCCGGGGCTGACCCAGTAACGGGCAATAAACTCCATTTCACCCACACGACACCCCGCCTCCTCAACCGACTCCCGACGCGCCACCTCCTCTTCACTCTCCCCCTCTTCAACCATTCCTGCCACCACCTCCAGAAACCATGGATGATCAGGATGTCCCAAGGCACCGATACGAAACTGCTCCACCATTACCACCGCATCCTCTTTAGGATCATAAAGCAGCACCGCAACTGCATGACCACGCTCAAACAGCTCACGGCTCAACGGCTTTGACCATCCCCCATCAAATAATGTGTGTTGTAACTGGTACTTTTCCATCTGAAAAAAACCATCATAGACAACCTCCTGCACAAGAACCTTGTACACCTTCTCCACAATCCATTCTCCTTTGTATATACTTCGTCGCTATCTCCCCGTGGCACAACTGGATAGCGCGTGCCCCTCCTAAGGGCAAGGTTACAGGTTCGACCCCTGTCGGGGAGGCCAGCAAGGGTCACTATGAACCACTATAGACATAGAGACCAACCGCTCAGGATCATACTCAATCCTGACCTCAGACGCATCCAATACGATGCGATCAATAAAGGTAGAGAAAAACCCTCTTATTTTTAGAGGGTTCTCTGCCGACCTGATTACATCGGCCACAGTGTTGTAAAATTATCTGGCATTGCCTCTGCATCCCTATTGCTGCCCCCAGCACCCTCTGCAATTACTGGTGTGGACACCACGCGGTGATACTCGCCGCATTATCTCAATGAGGAAAGCAAATGAGCGGGAACGTAGACAGTACAGTATGGGTTGATCCTGATGAGGCCCCTGATCTGACAGAACTTGACCCTAACCTTGAGAAAGGGTCTTGGCATAATGGAGACCAACAATTAGGGAACCCCTGAATAAGTCATGTGTAAATGCCTAACGCCCATAGCGCCCATAGCGCCCATAGCGCCCAATATCTTCGTTGCTCGACCTCGTTCCTCGGTTGAAAACCTTGCTAATAGCCTGCTATTGGCTGCGATCTTCGCCTTGATCTTGAACACTATGGACGTAATTCAAATTACCCAGACTTTTTCAGAGGTTCCTTAGCCCCTGAAGCTGGTAAAGCTGCCTTTCGGGATCGTGTAACCAAAAAGCAGGTAAACATGATGTTGGATCAAGACATCATCAACTACTACAAGGGGCTTGCCGGTGGTCGTGGCTACCAAACCTTAATCAATCAGGCACTACGTGAAGCAATGGCAGCCCATGATTTGAAGGAAACTTTACGCGAGTTGATACGTGAAGAGCTGGTGCATCATTAAACCATAAACAATAATGTGGTCCAATAGCCCTGTAGTGCGTCAATTTCATCAAAGAAGTCCTGCTTCAGATCCTCCAGAGTGTCTCGGCTGATATCCCCGACATAGCCATGAAGTGATTACTCTACGAATTAAAGGTCGACAAGCACGGAACAGTGGTACAGCTCAAAAAAGCGTAACGTCCTCAGCTTCCTATTACCGGATATTGATACTATAATGATACTATGCCAAAGAAAATCAGAGAGCTGATTCGAGAGCTTGAAAAGGCAGGATTCCAAAACAGAGGAGGCAAAGGCAGTCACCGCAACTACCTGCACCCATCTGGAACCATTTTGACGATTTCCGGTAAGACTGGCAGCGATGCAAAGCCCTATCAAGAAAAGATGGTATCAAAGAAGATTGAAGAGGTATCAAAATGAGAGAGCGTGACCGTTATCTGAAAATTGTGGAGTGGTCGGAAGAGGATCAGTGCTATGTAGGGTCTATACCCGGATGGATAGGCCAAGCCTGCCACGGGGACAATGAGGAGAAGGTGTATCACCAACTCTGCCAGATCGTGGATGAGTGGATTGAGATCTACAAGCAGGATGGAAAGCCACTACCAGAAGAAACAGCCGGTAAAACCTACTCTGGAAAATTCATGCTTCGGGTTGATCCAGAGCTACACAAGCAGCTTGCCATTCACGCGGCACAGTCAGGGGTAAGCTTGAACAAATACTGCTCCCAGCAACTGGAAAGCTGCAGCACATAGCAGAACATGTAGGGGATAGATTGATCCTCGAAAAGCGGCCACCGTTAGCCGCCCTTGTAAAAACGTGCTGTTCTTTGTAATTGCTGTTGGGTCGGATATTACAGCACATCGTTTGACCAGCACCCGAGTCCAGAAATTATCTGGAATGATTATTGCTTTGATGATCAACGTAAAGGCAGTTTATTGACTGTTTAAAACCAGACTCAAACGATAATATTGGGATGAGATAACGTTGTGATGACAGATCATATTTATAGACTTACTTTGTATTTAACACTTTCTTTGGTGTCTGCTACAGGTAGTGTAGCTGAGACAATATACTCCTGTTCTGCAACCAATCAGAATTCCTATCGTTACTGTAAGCAACTGATGAACTCAACCTACCGCAACGAAAAATTGGCGTACAGTGGAGCCAATCGAAATCAGGAAACCTCTTTTTATATCGGGGTAAGTGCCGGAAGCAGCCATCTAGATATAGGCAAAATTACCGCTACTGGAAACTATACCGTTGACCCGGATGATACCTATTCAAGCGTACATCTTGGTTATAGCTTGTCAGAAAATCTATCACTGGATATTAACTATGCTGATACTGGTGAACTTACCGTCATTAGTGATGCTGCATTTGCCTCTGATGCGATCACTTCTACGGGCGCATTTCAGGCCAAACTTGACCATCAATCTATAGGGCTGAATGGTACGGTACACTTCCCTGTTACGGACAGTCTTGATCTCCAGCTCACTGCGGGAGCTAAATATTGGGAGATTAATGCAGACCTCAAGCTCAATGGCGATACGCTACAGCAGACATTAAATGGGGTAAATCCACATTATGGGATTGGCGTCCAGTATGAGGTGCTTGATAACATCAAAGCAACCATTTCTCACGGCTGGACAGGCACGGACCCTGCGAATGGATATATGTTAAGTACTACCTCTGCAGGAGCTTCAATCCATTTCTAGCGAACACTATTCACCATCTGAAGTTTACCCGTTTTTAGAAAGGGAAAAATTCCGACGCAACCACTGGTAACTTTAATCTATCCTAAAAATATTTTGCTTAAGGAACCTCTGAACAAGTCTGGGTAATTTGAATTACGTCCATAGTGTCCAAGATCAAGGCGAAGATCGCAGCCAATACCCCAGGGCACCTTCTCTTGCGCAAGCGCAATTCACCTTGTAGCAGGCTATTAGCAAGGTTTTCAACCGAGGAACGAGGTCGAGCAACGAAGATATTGGACGCTATGGGCGTTAGGCATTTACACATGACTTATTCAGGGGTTCCTTAACATGATGCAATTCATTTTGCGCACAAACCTTCCACCAAAATCATCCTGAACTGTTTTAAATCAAATAGATATAACAATATTTAGATAAACAAATAGCGCTCTTTTGTTATGATCAACGGAGTGTTCTCTCTACAATCCCCCCTTTAAAACCCACTCTCTCTAATCCATAGAGAGATCATATTTGTAACCAGTGCCTCTACCCAGCTACGGCTCTTACCCTCCAGCAGTAAAGATCCGGATAGCCGATAACGAGCAGGCAATGCCACCATAGATTTAGTTGTAAGCAGAAGCCGATAACGGGCCAGCTCGGGACGGAGTTCTCCGGCATCAGTTTCGCTCGAAGCAATATCTCCTCCATAGACTGAAGCCAATTCAGGATATTTCAGACTCACTACCGCAGTGGTATCCATCGTGTCTAAATTTAAATTTGTAACAGTAAATTCACCACTATTGGCAATCCAACTCCCTTTTGCTCCAATATCAACACGGTTCAGATCATGCTCCTCCAGGAAACCTACCACCCGAACACCATTGTCAGGGACCACGGTCATCAATGGCTGATACCTGGAGACCCACTCCCCAGGGTGCATCACAAGGAGTTCAGAAACCGTCCCTTTGAGAGGGCTATAGAGGGTCATCAGAGTCTGTCGGCTCTTCAGCCCCTGTAACTCGACCAGTTTCTGTTGCAGACTTTGTTCGATGACATGTCGTCTCTCCCGTTCCAGGCGCGACCCTGCCCGCCGAGTGAGTAGTTCTCTGTAATTTTGAACTTCTACCTCTGTTAATACGATCTGATGTTCAATCTCGGGGCTGATGAGCGATACCAGAGGGTCTCCCTCTCGGACTTGCTGGCCTCGCTGAACATAAATCTGTGTGACTCTCGCATCTTCTGTTGCAAAAATGTCACCTCGCTCAAGCGTCTCCAGGACGGCCGGTATGCTGATCGTGGTTCGCCACGGGATCAGGCTGAATCCGATAAAAATCGTTACCAGGATGAGTGTTCTGATACTCGCCCGATTCAAGGTCATATGTGTTCTCCTTTTCCACCACTGTGCCATCTCTTTGTAGATCGGCAGCCCAATAAACCAGACAATCTCTACCAGAAAGAGGAGTATCCCCAGTACTTTGAAGGCAAAGTAGTAGACCAGCAGGGCAATTCCCAGAAAGAGAAACAGGCGATAGATCCAGGTGCCCCAGGCGTAGAGGATAAAGAGCCTTTGACGTTGCGGTTTGAGCCACTCCGGTGGCTCTTCTCCAAACCCGAACAGTATTTCACGCAGGTTCCATTGGGTCATCGCAAAGGCGCGTGGCTGCAAATTCTCGGCACCCATCCAGTCAGATAGGGCAAAATAGCCGTCAAAGCGCATAAATGGGCTGATATTGACCGTCAGCGAGGTGATCCAACTGGTTGTTGCTACAAAGAAGGCGATACTACGAGCCGTGCCATCAGGCAAGATGCTCCAGCAAAAGGTGGCCAGCAGTGCGATATGAAGTTCTGTGAGTACACCGGCCAATACAATATCGAGACGCTCTCTCTTGTTGGTCAATCGCCAGCTATCTGTAGTATCGGTATAGAGCACCGGAAACAGCACTAGAAAGGCTACGCCCATGGAGGTGACACGACACCCCTTCCTATTGGCAACATAGGCATGACCCAGTTCATGGGCAGACTTAATGACGATCAGTGTGACCCCATAGAGCAGCAGCCCTTGCCAACTGAAAAAATGGAGAAAAGTGGCTGAGAACTGCTCCCACTGGCGGATCATTAACAGGATACCGACCACTCCCAGTATACGGATCGTTAGACGGAGGTTTCTGTTGATGAGTCTTCCGACCTGTGGTGCGGTTCGTGCCAGAAACCGGTCCGGTTTCCACAATGGAATCTGGATAAAGAGGTAGTGGTGGACCAACCACATCAACCAGTGGCTCGAACCCGCATTACTCAGTTTTTTCAGAAACTGCCACTCTTCTGTCTGGGCTGTCTGCAAGAGCTGGTTATTGCGCAGAAACAGAACCAACTGTTGCAGATCCTCTTGATCGATTTCCACTCTCTGTTGTTGCAACTGCCCTATCAGCTCCTCTGCCTTGATCCCCCCTTGCCATTTCTGCAGGACTTGAAAGGCATCCAGTGCGATACGAAAGAAACGGTTACGCAGAGGATCATAGATCATCCAGGCTGGAGATCCGTCCTCCTCGGGGGTCGCTTTTAACAGCTGCAGGTTATGCCGCAGTGGCGGCAATATCAGGGGCTCTTGATCTCCTTCCCCTTTCACTGCCATCGAGATTGACTGGCTTGGATCTACTGGAAGCTCAGCCGTTGCCATCTACCACCCCAGCCACTGCCGTAGAGCGGTGATGGGTCTGCGAAACAGATAATAGAATAGTGTGACTTCAGTCCCATAGCTCTTGGCAATGCCACGCAGGCCGATGCGGGGCTCTCTTCCATTCAGTACGCTCAGTGTCTCTACATCAAAACGGGCAATCACTTTGTAGGAAGGAATTTTATCCACTCCCAACTGAGGCTCATAGGAGGCGTGATGGACTGTTGCTGCCAATGGATTCAGTGGATCGGTATCCAGAAAGAGCTGCACTTCTCCACCGGCCTCTAGGGCAATGGCATCTTTGACGGCGACCATTAGGGTAACCTCTACCTGCTGTTCATCAGCAATTTTGAGGATCCGTTCTCCCACCTGTACCGGTCGTCCGCTCCAGGCTTGAGGGTCATCAATAATGGCAATCCCGGAGGTGATGGCATGAATGGAGGCTCGCTGTTTAAGCTCTTCGGCATAGTGCAGTTCTGACTCTCTCAGTTTGAGCTCTGCCCGTAACTCTGCCAGCTCTGCCTTGCGTTTCGGGTCCGAGAAGCTGGCCTGCTCCACCCGATGAAGGGCTGCTTTTGCCACCTGTACCTTCTGTTTGCTGACATCCAGCTGGTAGTTGAGCTCTTCCTCTTCTATACGCACCAGCAATTGCCCTGGCTGGACCTGTTGGTTGGGTTTTACCAATACTTCGGCGATCACTCCATTCAGTGGGGCGGTCACCAGATGAGGCTGATACGGTGTCACTTCGGCAGATGAGAGAACACTGAGCCGCACCGGTACCAACAGAAGTAACAATACACAAACGGTTGCCGCAAAGGCCAGTGGTTTGATGCGTTTGGGCATCAGGGAGAGGCAGTGCGCTTTTGATTTACAGAATACAGACTGTGCGTAAGCTCCCCCCAGATGGTCGAGCAAAACCTGCTCCTGCTCACTCCAGGGGGCATCACGACTCAGTAGTAACACCCCTTGATGTGAGCGCCCGGTTTGAGTCAATGGAATCCATAACATCTCTGCTGCAGAGAAGTTCACCCACTCCCGACGGGTTTCACTCTCCAGCTGGTGCGGTTCGATACGGTGTGTGATGTTGGCAGCATCCTGATGCTGATAATGGTTCACCAACCGCTCTACCCAGGTCACAAATGGTGCGCTGCGATCCACTTGAGCAAGATGTGAGAGTCGCACCACTTTGTAGTGCTCTCCATCGTTCGATAACAACAGGGTTGCTTCACTGTAACGGGATACCTTTTGGGTTTCGTTGACAATCAGATAGGTGAGCTCCTCTTCACTATCTGCAGTCCGGCTCAACTTTTCCAGTCGCAATAACTGCGCAACGGGGTTCATCTCCGGTTCGGATGGTTCGGCATGGGTCTCTTTCTGCAGCATGTCAGAAACTATTGGGTAGAGAAATGAACTGTAGCACTCATTCCTGAAAGCAGGTTTTTCTGACTCCCTTGCAACTGTCCACGTAGTGTGACCGTTTGGCTAGCAGAGTCGACCTCTCCCCCAATCGCAATGACGCTTCCCTGATGTCGGGATCCGGTCTCATCAATCACCACTTCAATTGTATGCCCAGGTTTTAACCAGCGTAACCATCCCGAGGGGACTACGATAGCAAGTTCATGGGCATCGCTGGAGACAATCCTTAACAATCCTTGGTTGAGCTCTACACTCTCGTATTCATTGACAAAACGCTCTACAACCACGCCTGACCAGGGGGCGGTTATTTTGCAGCGGCTGGTATTGATCTCGGCAATCTGTAGTTCTACCTCTGCTTGTTCCAATGCGGTCTCTGAGAGCACTACCTCCAATTTGCCGATGGAGTCGGCCGCTTCAAGGCGACGATCATTCTCCAGCTTCGCTGCAGCTGCTCTGCGATTAATATTGATCTTCTCCCGATTACGCTCGAAGATCTCACAATCAAAGGCTACCAGCAGATCCTTTTGTTGAAACAGCTCGCCATTACGCAGTGGCAAGGCTGTGACCTGGGCTGAAATCTCGGCAGAGAGGGTCGCCTGGTGCAGTGGCTCCAGTACTGCTCTGGCTTGATAGACCTCTGACAAAACCGGTGTTTCAATCTCTTTTGCCTCTGCACGACACGCCATGGCAGTGAACAGCAGCACACTATAGATAAGCAGTGGTCTCATGGGTTAATTTCTACTTCGGGTTCGGGTTCGGGCTCAGGTTCGGGTTCGGGTTCGGGTTCGGGTTCGGGTTCGGGTTCGGGTTCGGGTTCGGGTTCGGGTTCAACGATAATATGGAGAGGGTGGCTCCCCTGCGCTCCAGCCTCATCCGTTGCGGTCAGGATCAAGGAAAATTCCCCACTATTACTCTTGCCAATATCGCTGGCCAGACTGAGTATGTTGGCTGTCTCATCAAATTCCATCCCCTCAGGTAAGGATCGCGCCCCGAAAAAACCCTGCTGCTGCAGGCTATAACTCAGGCTATCCCCTTCCGGATCGATAAACAGATGGTCCGGAATGGTCACGCGGTAGTCGTTGGCGCTATGGAGGGTATAGCGCGGAGTGGCGGTGTCTGCCGGTTGCGGCGCATCATTTTTACCCAACACTGTAATTTCAATCCGTCCCATTGCACTGGCTTCATGCTCATCTACCACCATTACCGGAATAAACAGGGCGCGAAACTCTTCCGGCTTTAATTTACGATAGGCTGCCTGTCGTGGCTCAAGGCTCCATTTACCGTCCTCAGCCAATGAAAAGCCAGCGGGCATAGCACGACCGATAGTCTGGTACTGTAGTTGTGAGCGGTCATCCGGGTCTCTCCCCTCCAGGGTGCCGTAGACCGGTTCTGACAGGGCTGAGATCTCTATTTTGGTCTCACTCGGCAGGATAGGTGCACTGTTTTGTCCGCTCAGTTGAATCTCCAGAGAGGCCTCACTCTGACCACCATAGGGGTCCTGTAACAGAATCGCAATCACAATCCGTCTCTTCTCTCCCTGGGGCAGATGGACATAGGCTGGATGGGTTGGGTCAAAGCGCCAATGGCCATCGGATACTATGGTAAACCCGGCGGGTGGATCATCACGCAAGCTGAAGATGAGATCATCCCCATCGGCATCCATGGCTGAGAGTACCCCTTCCACTACACCACCACCCTCCACGGCCTGATGCAGCTCACCACTACCGGGGACGGGGGCATCATTGACCTCCTGTAGCTCAATAGCGAAGTGATCTTTTGCCTTGGCACCCGATCCATTCTCTGCTTTAAGCGTCACCTCTACTCGCCCTGAAGGCTGGCTGGCTGGGGGGTTGCCTGAGAATGTCTGCTTTTCCGGGTCAAACTGCAGCCAATGAGGCAGGTTCTCTCCACTGGATGTCTGTGCCGTATAGCGAATTTCCCCTCCCAGACTGAAGGTATCCCGGTCTGCAACGAAATGGTGTTCTCCCGGTCCGGTCCAAGGCTGGATCTGCTCACTGAGTGGGGTGACCACCAGACCAACATTACCCGATTTCCACGACTCATGCTGCTGACGGATGGCTGCCGCAATGGTCTCTATCTGGTCATTTTCCAATTGGGCAGGGAGTGGGTCAAGACCGGCTGTAACAAAGATCCGACCATAACTATTCTGCAGGTCAGCAAATGCGACATCCCGACGCAGCTCTGCCAACACTTCACTCAGCTCTTCACGAATCAGTTCAAGCTCACCACTACGCTCTGCATCGCTGATTTGCAACATCTGCTGCCGGATCCGCTGCACCACACTAAGATATTCTGTAGCGGTGGTAAAGTTCTGTTTGGCCTGCTCATAGCCGATGCGGGAAATATGGACTTGCCCAAGCACCGCTGCAGTCACTGCCATTCGACGCTCTGCGGCGAGCAACTGCTGATTTTTATTTTTTGATTGCAGTGATGGGATCTTGAAGAGGTTAAACAGGTTATAACTCAGGATCGCACCATAGTCGCTCCAGTTGTTGTAAAGCAGGTATGGACTGTCATTATGGTTGAGTCCCATACTGAGCTTGACTCCGGGTAACATCTCCAACAGTGCCGCTTTCCCTTCTGCCTGACTGATCCTTCCCTGATATCGATTCTCCATCAATTCAGGACGACGTGCCAATGCGGTGCGCTCCAGTGTCTCCATATCTACCCTGACATCCGCCACTTGATAGGCCTGTGCATCCATATCCACTAACTGGTAATTCGTATTGGGGTGCATCCCCATCAAGGTAGCCAGAGTGGTCTTGGCATCCTGCAGGTCTTGCTGCAACCCTTCCAGTGAACGGCGGACGTTGAGCAGTTCACGCTGATAATTGAGGGCATCCAGTGGATCGATCAGACGCTCGGATTCAATCATACGGGAGCGTTTTAGCGCCTTTCCCACCCGAGTTTGTAGTGGATAGACCTTGTCCAGCAGTCGTTGTGAGGAGACCGCCCGCCAGTAGGCACTGCGTACATCCTGGATCAGATTATTGAGGGCCTTGCGCTCACGCTCACGGGCAATCAACAGCTGGTCCCCCTGCTGTTCAGCACGCACATAGGAGAGCCCGAAATCGAGCACATTCCAGGTTATCGACAGGCTCTGATTTTCGCTGCTCTTGTCGGACCCAACCGAATAGGTGGGGTTAGCATCAAGTGGGTCCGGGCTGCCATCACTGAAGGTGGTACTGGCACTGGCCGAATAGCGGCTGCGGTGGTTATAACCAGCCGTCGCAGCAAGGCTGGGCAACATATCGAAGTGGGAGAGCTCCAGTTGATTCTTGCTAATCACTGATTCCATCAACTGGACCCGACGAGAGCGATTGTATTTGATCGCCCGCGCAATGGCCTCATCGAGTGAGACCGCTGATTGGATCTTCCCCTGCTCTGTGGCCAGTGTTTCACGATCACTAACCCCCTGCTGGATCGCCTCCCGAATGGAGATCTGCTCTGGAGAGAGACTACATCCCACAAGAAAAAAAGCAATAAACGACCCTAATATTCCGACTCTTACAGACACTATATATTCCTTTACTTTAACTTTATAGTACACTCTAATCATGCTGCATCCTTGAGCATTGATATTAAGGCATCATCCATCTGTCCACTCCACTCGGCACCCGCCTGCTGAAGCTGCTGCTCAAAACTGGGCCTATGCTCCATTTCAATGGCTGCTACCTGATTGACATCTTTCCCGGAAAAGTCCAGTTTGATCTCCATCATCCGGCTGGCACCATCCCGGTCCTGGGCAACCAGACGCAGATCCAGTTGCTCGACCCCGGCAGGTGGATTGGCATAGATAAATCCACTCTCTGCATCTACACGTACCCATATCGGCAGAGGCTCACCATCCGGATTGGTGGCGCTGTACTGCAGTACTCTCTCCTGATTGAAATCGACAATTTCGATCTCATAATGGAAATCTACCTTACGCACTTCGACCAGCATCAGACCGGCACTCACTTCTCCCTCTTTGCGCTCCAGCTGAACCAGTTTGACCTGCCCATCACTGTTGACCGATACATCTACACGGTCAACCCGCTTTAACTCAATCTCTCTCGCCTCACGCGCATCCGATCCCACCTTTACATGGTCTGACACGATTTCACTATCGCGGCGGGTCTGATCCTCAGCCACTTCACTTCCGGTGGCAATAACTTCCGATGGCTCTTCATCTGAAGGTGTGTCCTGAGGTAATTCATTGGTATCAATATCACCATCATTCAGACCTTCCACCGGAGGAAGCCCATTTGGAACATCTCCCTTGGGTATACCATTTGGAATACCACCCTCACCGCCCGGTGCTGGAGGATTACCTCTCACAGGGGTTTCGGGTCGACCGGGTAACTCTCCTGCACCGCTTGGAATACCTCCGGGTCCTACGGGTAACTCTCCTGTACCACCTGGAATGCCTCCGGGTCCTACGGGTAACTCTCCTGTACCGCTTGGAATACCTCTGGTTCCTCCGGGTAACTCTCCTGCACCACCTGGAATATCTCCGGGTCCTCCGGGGCCGCTGGGTATACCACCGGTTCCACTAGGTACAGGGATCGGATTCTGATGTCCGGGTATGGTCTCACCCGTTGGATCAAACCCTCCACTCCCCGGCCTCTTGGGTCCTAAACCGGGTATGGATGGGTTTTCTCCTCCACCCGGGTTCCCCTCTGTCCCCGTGGACCCACCTGGCTCTGGAGGAGGGCTCTCTGTCATCACCGGGGCCACCACCAGAATATTCCAGTCTGCTGTCGCCGTACCACCATCGCCATCATAGGCATGGATGACCACATCGTATAATCCTGCACGGGTCGCAGCACCACTGATCACACCCGTCGAGCTATCTATGGTCAGTCCCCGTGGCAGGTTGTTGGCGTAGTAGTAGAAGACTGTGTTGTTATCGATGTCACTGAAGAGGTGAGCGGTCTCTTTACTTAGGCCTTCACCCTGTAATTTCTGGTCATCGGTTAGTGTTCCACTGGCCGTTGGGATGTCATTATCTCCCCGGATGGTGACATTGATGGTGTGGTTCTCTCCCGCCGATGTGGTGACGGTAAAGGCTTCGCTCACTCTCTCACTGCCACTGCCTCCCAGTGTCTGCGGTGCCAGTTGTGCAGTCGCTGCGGTTGTTGTCAGCGGTACGGTCGCTCCGGCCAGTGACTGTACTGTCGGTTTACTATCATCGAGCTGGTAACTCCAGTTGCCACTGCTATCGATAGAGAAGGTGCCATAGCTACCTGCTATACCACTCTGTGCGACCACGGTACCATCTGCACTGTCACGATCAGAGACTGTTAGCGTGCCGCTGGCACTCGCCACCTGATCTTCCGTTACCGCTCCACTGTCATCCCCGCCAAACTGGGTCGGGTCATTTTCAGCTGTGACTTCGATGGTCAATAACTGAGTGGAGACATCAATACCATCGCTGACCTGTATGTTGAAGTGCTCGGTGTTGTTGCTCTTGATCCCCTCCAGGGCGGTGTCATTGGGGGTGTAGCTGAAGGTGGAGCCGGTCACACTGAGGGTACCAAAGGTACCATCCAGGGTCGTGACCACACTGCTATCTGTTGGGTTCTGGATCCCCCAGCTCAGGGTGGCGCCGGTATCGGCATCGGTTGCGGTCGCCGCCAGGGTCTGCGTTACAAAGGTGTCATCCGCTGCCGTGTCGGTATAGGTGAAGGTGGTGGCACTGTGTGTGATCACCGGTGCATCCTGAGCGGCGGTAATCGGTACGGTCACTGTGGAGGCGGTGCTGTTGAGTGAGTCGATGATACGGTCGACCAGTACATAGGTCACTGTTGCATCGGTATCACGGTCACTGTCGGGGGTGAAGCGCAGCCCGATTGTGCCGCCCGTCAAGGTCAGCTTGGTCCCATTGGCCCCCAGGGTGATTACACTACTGTCACTTTGGGTCAAGGTGCCTCCGGTTACACTGATGATACGCAGCTGCTGTGGTGTCTGATCTACCCCACCCGCATCATCATCGGGGTCATCCAGGGTGGTGGGGGTCAGGCTGAGGTTGACTGCCGTGGCGGTACTATCCTCGGCAATGGCCGTTACCGTCAGGTCACCACCGGCGAGGGGGGGCTGTCCGACTACGACTGTCAGTGGAATGGCTCCGGTGGCATTGGCTGTGCGGCTGTCCCCATCGGTCAATTCCCCACTCAAGGTGGCACTGGTGGCTCCGATGTCGGCCGTAAAGGTGAGTGCATTGAGGCTGGCGTTGATGGCGGATGCCGTACCCGTAAGGATGAGGTCTCCTGCCACGCTATTCAGAATGCCATTTGTGGGGGTCAGGGTGAGGGTCAGTGCGCTGCTGTCACTGTCTGCCACCGAGATGCCAGAGAGGCTGACCGGTACCCCTTCGGCTACAGCGGCACTGGCAGGCAGGGTCAATTCCGGGCGGGCCACCAGATCCAGACTCCAGCTACTGGTGGCATTGCTGGTAATGCTGTCACTATCATCGACCGATACGGCGATTGTTCCGGTTGCCGACCCCGCTACTGCGGTATATCGCAGGGTATCCAGGCTGCTGTTGATGTCTGCCGGGGTACCGATCAGGGTGACCACACCACTTCCGCTGTCGGTCGTGGCGGCAACTGCCCCTGCTGCTGTCAGCGATAGGCTACCACTGGCGGGGGTCAGGGTCATGGTGAGGCTGTTGTCATCAATGTCATTGACGGTAATCCCGTCTACCCCCAGTGGTACGCCGACGGTGGCCAGTGGGGTGGTGCCGGGCACGGTCAGGGTGGGTGCATCATGGACTTCAATTGCCTGAGTACCACTCAGATTACCGAGCAGGATATTGCCGAGATCCACACTGAATTGGATGGAGGCGTTGCTCCCCACGCCACTATCTCCATTAAAGGTGAGCGTTGCGAGTACCTGGTTGACTCCATCGGCGGTGCCGGTGATGGTGTATCGATCTTCACCACTATGGGCCACGGCTCCCAGGCTGTTCCCGGTCAGTGAGATCGATCCTCCACTCACTACCAGCTGTGCGGTCACCACGCCACTGCCACCTCCGACCACGGAGATTCCGGAGACTGCGGTGGCGACACCTGAGACCAGGTGCTGAGTCGCCGCCAGTGAGAGATCGGGGTCCGCAAGGATATTGAGGCTCAGTGTCTCGCTGTCGTTCCCGGTGCGGCTGTCATTGTCATTGGCGACCATCTGTATGGTACCGGTCGAGGCGACGGTGGCACTCGGGGCGGTAAATTCAAGGTTGGTCAGGGTGTTATTGACTGTAGCGGTGGATCCTGAAATGGTCAGCACACTACCCGATACGGTGGTCACCGTGGCACCGGCTGCGGCATCGGCTGCGATGCTCCCCCCGGTTGCTGTCAGGGTGATGGTATGGGTGTCGGTATCGGCATCGGTCAGTGAAATCCCACTCACCTCCAGGGTACTGCCCGCCACCAGTGAGGGGGTTGCGGGAAGGGCCAGATCGGGGGTGTGGATGATATTGAAGTCATAGTTACCGGTTGCTGCCGGGGTAATCACCGATAGGTCGGTGGTCACCATGTTGATGCGGGCCGACAGGTCGGTCGCCCCTCCGGTGAAGGTGAGGGTATTGAGGACACTGTTGACTTCGGCGACCAGTCCATAGAGTCGAATCACTCCGCTACTGGGCTCACTGATGACGACAGAGCCGAGGCTATCGACCGCGATGGTGCCTCCATAGGGGGTCAGTGTGGCCTGCAGGTTTGCGGAGTCGAGGTCGGAGACTGTGAATCCGGGGACCGAGGTGGCATTACCGGCGATCACGGTCAGGTCCGCCGTGGCCACGGTCTGCTCTGGTGCCGCTACGATGTCCATTAGCAGCAGATCACTGTCATCCGGGGTCAGTACGCTGCCATCGGTCGATTCAAATTGGATGGAGGCGGAGGTCTCTCCTCTGGTGGCGGTGAAATCAAGCGAGCCGAGGGTGGCGTTGATATCTCCGACAGTGCCGATCAGCTGCTTCTTGCCCGCCGCCAGGTCATTGATGGTGAGACTGCCTGAGGCCGTCAATCCGATGGTCCCCTTATCCGGGGTCAGGGTCAGGGTGATGTTTTCCCCACGGTGGGCATCATCAATGTCACGAATGGCGATTCCGAGGATTTCAGTGGCATGACCACCGACGACCGAGGGGCGACTCGGCAGCAGATGCTCCGGGGCCGACTCCAGGTTGATATTGAGGGTGGAGGCCGTTTCAAAGGTGGTGGCATCACTGTCATCCGGGGTGATGGTGATGGTGGCACTCACCTCTCCAGTCGTCCCCTCAAAGATCAGGTTACCCAGGGTGGTGTTGAGTTGATCCAGGGTCCCGCTCACCGTGAGGCTGGTGTTACTGCCGCTGATGGTGGCGGGGCCTGCCAATGACAGGGTTCCATTGGTGGAGACCAGGGTCAGGCTGAGGGTGTTACTGTCTCCATCATCGACACTGATGCCGCTGATGGTGGTGGGGACTCCGACCCGTATGCTCGGTGTCGTGGGTAGCGTTACTGTTGGGGTACGCGGGTCATCGTTGAGGATCTCTCCACTGGCCTGTTCGGTGGTCAGGTTGGCGAGGACCGAGGCATTGCTCAGGGTCACGCTAAAGGATTCGTCACTCTCACGATCCAGATCAGCCAGTACATCCAGTGTCAGGCTCTTACTGGTCTCCCCGGAGACAAAACTGAGTGTACCGGTGAGGCTGCCAGAGGCAAAGTCACTGCTATTCACTTCACCACTGATGGTGTAATCCACGCTAAAGGCGGTATTGGTGTCTCCTGAGCGGGTCACGGTAAAACCGTACCCATTGGTACCGGTACCACCGGCACTGTCTCCCTCAAACTGGCTGGCCACCGATTCACTGATCTCCAGATAGACCGGAAAGATGGTACCGACTGAGGCACTATTGACCGCACTATCCAGGTTGGCTCCGGTGTAGCTGCTCTGCGCACTGCTCAGGTCGTTGCTATTGGTGCCACTCTCCAGGGCATCCGCAGCATCTCCCTGGGCTACCACCTGACTCTGGGCGATGGCCGTAAGTCCGGCGGCATCGGCACTCGCAGCAGCCACTTTGTCATTACTGGCTCCGATCACACTGGCGGCCAGGCTGGCAACACTGCTCACCCGTGCGGTATCAATTCCGCTCAGATTGCCTGCTGCGCTGTTCAGTACAGTTTGGATGACTGTGGTATCTGAAAGATCAATGGCCTGACTGGGGCGTGCATTGATGTAACTGGCCAGTGCAGAGGCGATGGCCCGTCCAGCATCACCGCTGTTGAGGGTGCCACTGGTGACGGCTCCGGCCAGTACCGAGCTGCCCTGTACCAGTAGGTTGGCGATCTTGGCCGCCTCTTTTTGGGCCGTGACCGCAATAGTGATCTCTCCTGCCGTCGCGTTGGGGCGGCTTGCCTCAATAATCGGGTCGTAGGTATAAAGGTCGATACTGGCATCCAGCCCAAGGGCTGTACGTAGTGGTGCCTGGGTGGACTGGAAGCTGGCATCACTGGCACTGTAGCCGGCCATCTCGACCAGTAGGGTCGTTAGCGGGTTGATCACCTCGGCACGCGGAGGTGCCTCAAAGACTCCCTCAAAGGCGAGGTTGGTGGAGATATCGGTACCTCCGCTCAGTACCAGCGGCCCCTCTCCTCCCAATATGGTGAAGTTTCCGGAGTTGTCGGTGGTGTCACTCGCCTCACCTGCGTCCAGGGTCTGGTCCCGATCCGCATCCGCAAAGACGGTGCCTCCGGTGATATAGCCGTCGACCACGACACCATCGAAGGCGTTGATCCTGAGGTTGTTCAAGTTTGGCAGGTCACTCGCGGTGAGGGTCAGGTCGGCACTGTTTCCTGAAAGGTCGCTGATGCTCCCGGAAAGGGAGTTGGCCACTACGGCGATTCCATCAGGGTCCACATCCTCGCTCTGGATGGTATAGGCAAAGCGTAGAGTGTTTGTTCCACTCCCCTCTTTCAGGGTTGCCTGACGGGTCTGATCGGTGATGCTGCTTCCACCCCCGGCCAGGGTGCCGATGGTGAGGTCGAGAGTTAGTGTACCGCTGGTGACCACGATCCGATCAAACTGCATTTCGACTATCAGCTCATCCCCACTCCAGTAGAGGCGACTCTCTCCGGTCACCACCGGACCGCTGACGCTGCTGATCTGCGGGGCGGTATCGTCGTTCTGGATTACGCCGTCGGCGGTCGCCTGCAGACTGCGCTGTATCACTCCGGCCGCAATGGTATCGGCATCAATGGCTGAGGAGGTGAGGCGTACGGTAAAATCTTCATCACTCTCTACTACCCCATCCGCCAGCACTGAGACGGTCACCTGTTTGCTGACCTCATCCGCTGCGAATGTGACGGTGCCATTGGCCAGGGTGCTGTTGAGGAAGTCACTGTTGGTGGCATCACCCGCCGCTTCACTGAAGTCGACCTGCCAGTTCACATCGGTGGCTCCATTCAGATAGCCACTACGGTGGACGGTAAAGGTGTAGTCTGTGGTACCACTACTGTCACCCGATGATCCCCCCTCGGCATGCACACTATCCAGCGATACGATATCGAGATACTGGACTGCCTGGATCTGGATACTGATCGCCTGTGTAGCACTGCTGGAGCCATCAGAGACTTCGTAGATCAGCTGACCGGCATCCCCGTTAAAACCCTGAGTGGGTTTAAAACGCAGTGCCAGCAGTTCATCTGTCGTCAGCGTGTCATTGGCTGTCACGATGGTTGTTCCATTGTAGGTGGTGCCACCCGTGGGCAGGTGGGTGATGGTTACACCCAGTGTGCTGCTGTCACTATCGAGATCAGTCGGTGCAACAATACCCAGCCCGGTACGGTTGGCATCACTCTCCTTGCGAGCACTGTACTGGTCCACAATCACCGTTTTGTTGGCCTCCAAAACCGGGGCATCATTCTTGCCCACTACCGTAAAGGTGACCGTACCACTGTCACTGAGCCCTTCACTGTCTGCCAGGGTGTAGGTGGCCGTCTCTGTGGCATTCTCACCATCGGCAAGATGGTTGTAGGCACTACTGGCATCAAGGCTCAGTGACCCATCCTGGTTGATGGTTAGGGTGCCACCACCACTGAGAGTGACCGTTTGTCCGACCGAGATGCTCTGTCCATTGACGCTGGAGACCACCTGGCTGTCTCCGGCATCCGGGTCCTGGTCATTGGAGAGGAGCCCATTGCCGGCACTGATATTCAATTGATTGGCCTCATCGACACTGTAGATGTCATCAATGGCGACCGGGGCATCATTGATGTTGATCAGCTCCATCACAAAGTCGAGCTCTCCCGTCGCTGCAGATGGGTCCGTTGCCGTTACACGCAGGATCAGTGCGTCGGTGGTGACATCATCATTGCCCGGTGTACCACTCAATACCCCACTGGCAGCATCAAAGCTGAGCCAGCTTGGCAGCGGATCACCACTGGCCAGTGTTATCTGATGGGTCAGTGCGGCGGCATCACCGGTATCGATATCGCCAAACAGTCCATTCGGCAGGGTGTAGCTGTAGGGTGTTCCCTGTGCCGCACTCTGTTTAGGGATGGTGCTGGTACTATAGGGGGCATCGTTGGCATTGGCTACGGTGACGTTAAAGGTAATGTTGCTACTGCCTCCGCTTGCATCGGTGACGGTGACGGTAAACGGTATCGGGGTCATCGACTCGTAATTTGATGCCGGGGTCAGGGTGATCTGTCGCCCGACCATGGTGGCGGTCACGGTCTCATTGCTGCCACCACTGATGGCATAGGTGAGTGACTCATTCTCCAGATCATCGACCGCAAGGGTCAGGCTGGAGCTTGTATCTTCGGTCATCGCCTGATCAGAGACGGCGGTAATCAGCGGCAGGTCATTGGTGCCGGTAATGGTCACTGTAACGGTAGCCGTGGCGCTGCTGGCTGCAGCATCATTTTCTGTGGCGGTGACGGTATAGGTCAGTACCAGGGTCTCCCCCACTTTCAGATAGTTGAAGGGCTCAGTGCCGGAGTCGAAGCTCCAGTTGAGGGTACCACTCTGATCTGCATTGCCGACGGTCGCCGTTGGGGTGATGGTGAACATGGTGAGTAGGTCACTGTCTTCCGGGGCACTGCCCAGTGTCCGGTCTCCGGTCCCTCCTACGCTCTGGGTAAAGGTGGAGACGACGAGGTTGTTGACATCCAGGTCCCCCACCGTCAGGGTCCCGCTGTCACTCAGACCACTATCACTCTCGCTCAGTCCCGATAGATCCGGGCCATTGGTGATGGTGGGTCCATCATTGCTGCCGGTGAGGGTCAGGGTGACCGTCTCACTGTCACTTAATGCTGTACCGTCATCATCGGCGGTGGTCACGCTGTAGGTGAGGATCAGGGTCTCGCCGGTGGCGAGGTAGTCAAAGGTCTCAGCGCCGGAATCAAAGCTCCAGTTGAGGGTGCCGTTATTACTGCTGCCACTGACCGGGGTGGCGGTGACTGTGAGCATGGAGAGCAGGGTACTGTCAGCGAGAGCCGCACTGTCGGTGCGATCACTGGTGCCACTCACCACCAGGGTGCGGGTAGCGGAGATCACATCACTGGTATCGACATCGCTGATGGTGAAGCTGCCGCTATCACTCAGGGCGCTGTTGCTCTCGGTTATTCCATTGCTGTAGGCGCCTCCGGTAATTACCGGATCATCATTGCTACCGGTAATCGTGAGGGTGAGGGTCTCACTATCAGTGAGTGGTGTGCCATCATCATCGGTGGCGGTCACGCTGTAGGTGAGGATCAGGGTCTCTCCCGTCGCCAGGTAGTCAAAGAGTTCACTACCGGAGTCAAAGCTCCAGTTGAGGGTTTTGCTGGTCTCGGTTCCATTAAGAGTGGCAGTCGGGGTGATGGTGAGCATCGCCAGCAGTTCGGCATCACTCGGGGCGGCGCTGTCACTGCGGTTGCTGGTGCCGCTCACCACCAGGGTGCGGGCGCTGGTAATTACATCGCTGGTATCGACATCGCCGATGGTGAAGCTGCCGCTATCACTCAGGGCGCTGTTGCTCTCGGTTATTCCATTGCTGTAGGCGCCTCCGGTAATTACCGGATCATCATTGCTACCGGTAATCGTGAGGGTGAGGGTCTCACTATCAGTGAGTGGTGTGCCATCATCATCGGTGGCGGTCACGCTGTAGGTGAGGATCAGGGTCTCTCCCGTCGCCAGGTAGTCAAAGAGTTCACTACCGGAGTCAAAGCTCCAGTTGAGGGTTTTGCTGGTCTCGGTTCCGTTAAGAGTGGCGGTCGGGGTGATGGTGAGCATCGCCAGCAGCTCGGCATCACTCGGGGCGGCGCTGTCACTGCGGTTGCTGGTGCCACTGACTACCAGACCACTGATGGTGCTGGTAATCACATCGGTTGTATCGACATCCCCTACAGTGAGCGTCCCTGAGGTGGTTAAGGCACTATCGGTTTCAGTCAGGCTGGCCGTATCCGGGCCATTGGTGATGACCGGGGCATCATTGCTGCCGGTGATCGTCACTGTCAGTAGTGCGATATCTGTTGCACTCTGGCTGTCTGCTACGGTGTAGTTGAAGGTGTCGGTGATGGTCTCGCCGTTGGCCAGTGCCTCGACGCTGGCATTATTCTCATCGATGCTATAGCTGTAGCTACCATCACTGTTGATTGTCAGGCTACCGTAGTTTCCCGCAAGGGCGTTGCCGAGGGTACCGGCAGTGCCGGACCCTTCTGTAGATCCGCTGCGGATTGCGGCTACGGCCTTGGTATCTCCGGTGTCATTGTCACTGTCATTGGTTAGGACATTACCACTGGCACTGCTACCGGTGGTGCCATTGGTTACTCCACCGGCCTCTGTAGCCGATCCACTGTCATCACTGGCTACGGGATCATCATTGGCACTGCTGATGGTGAGGACAAAGGTGTCATCCTCTGTCCCTCCATTTCCATCATCGACCGAGACTTTGAGGCTGACGCTGGTGACCCCATTGGGTGGGTTGCCTGTGAAGGTGCGGGTGGTGGTGTTAAAACTGAGCCAGCTCGGCAGGGCCGATCCATCACCCAGGATGGCACTCCAGCTGTGGGTATCTTCCAGATCAACATCACTAAAGGTGTTGCTCGGGACCTGATAGCTCCAGCTTCCCGACCCACTGTGACTCTGGTCGGGGATCGCATTGGCCACTACCGGGGCATCGTTGATGTTGGTGATGGTAATGGCATATTGGGTCGCGGAGATGCTCCCCCCGGCCCCATCGGAGACGGTAAAGGTGAAGCTGTCGGCCCCATATTGATCTGCGCTCGGGGTGTAGTTGATCAATCCGGCGGCCAGTTGCGCCTGGGTGAAGCTGCTATGGCTTAAGCTCCCCTTGGTGGGGCTGGTGGTGACGGTGTAGGTGAGCTGGGCATCGCTGTTGTCCACATCGGTGACGTTGAGCATGGAGGTGGTGAGGGTGGTCGCCGCTGAATCTTCGTTGATGGTCATCCCGGTATTGGTTGCCAGCACCGGGGCATCATTGACCGGGGTGATGGTCAGGTTAACGGTGGCATTGCCACTATCCTGCGTTCCATCATTGATTTTGTAGCTGAAGCTGTCACTGGTGGTCTCGGAGCCGTCATGGATATAGCTAAAGGAGCCATCACTATTCAGTGTCAGGGTGCCGTTGCTAACCCCGCTGATCAGGGTGGTGGTGAGGGTGTCACTGTTTTTGTCTGTGTCGTTGGCCACTACGCCGGTAGAGGCGTTGGTGGTCAGGGTGGCCCCTTCATTCAGGGTGTAGGCATCATTGACCGAGATCGGGGCAAATTTGATCTGGTCGGCATAATCAACTGATGCCGCAGCGTTAGATGAGATGGTCACCGCGACACTGTTGTTGGTGGTGCTGATGACGTTGGCGGGATCCGTTTCGACCAGGGTGTAGTCACCAATCGCTATATTGTCAAAGAGGTAGAAGCCGTCATTGTCGGTGGTTGCGGTGTCTCCATTGCTCAGGGTCAGGGTGACGTTGCTGAGTCCATTCTCCCCCACATCCTGTGTCGCATCTCCATCGCGGTCATCAAATACGGTACCGGAGAGGGAGCCACTGGGACGATCCCCGAAGTTGACGTTGGCGCTGTCTCCACCCGCGAGGGTGACGCTGTAGCTGTTGGTGGTGCTGACAAATCCTGTAGGATCGCTCTCGCTCACGGTGTAGGTGCCTGCAGCTACACTGCTGAATTCGAAGCTGCCATCACTGTCGGTATGGATATAGGTGGCGTTGTTGCTGCTGTCGGTGAGGGTGATTTCAACCCCGGAGAGTCCGTTCTCGGAGGCCCCCTGCTCTCCGTCTCCATCATAGTCATTGTAGACGGTACCAAGAATCAGACCCGGTGGGACCATGGCAAAGTTGGAGACCGATGAGCCATCGGATGCCAGGGTGCCACTACGCTGGGTGCCGGCTATGGAGATATAACCGCTCTTGCCACCACTATCGACGGTGTAGCTTCCCGGATCAACATTGAGAAACTGGTAGCTGCCATTATTGGCTGTGGTGGCGCTGAAGGTGTCCCCATCGCGGTCGGTCAGGGTGATGGTGATGCCGGAGATGCCGACATCGTCCGCATCAAAGGTGCCATCCCCATTGAGGTCCGCAAAGGTGAATCCAGAAAGGCTGCCGGTCTTGCGGTCGGCAAAGTGGACGCCCGCTGACCCCCCATTGACGATCACTGCGGTCTGGGTATTGGAGGTGTCGCTACTGTAGCTGCTCGGGTCTGTCTCGGTGACACTGTAGGTGCCGGAGGTGAGTGCGGTAAACTGATAAAAACCATCACTGTCGGTAGTGGTTGTGGAGCTGCTGCCACTACTGTCGGTCAGGGTCAGGGTGACGCCACTGAGTCCATCCTCGGCCACCTCTTGGGTGGCGTTGCCATTGAGGTCATCAAAGACGGTGCCGGTGATGATGCCGGTGCCAATATCCCCGAAGTTGACCTCTACCTTCTTACTGGCCCCGAGGTTGATGGAGACATTCTGGGCGGAGGTGTTGGTGTAGCCGCTGGGCAGGGTCTGTTCGACCCAGTAGGCGCCGGGGGTGACGTTACTGAAGTCGTAACGCCCTTCGCTGTCTGTGGTGGTGGTCGAGACGGTGGTGCCACTGGAGTTCTTCAGGGTGACGGTGACGCTATTGAGCCCCCCTTCGGTGCCATCCTGGGTGGTGTTGCCATTCTGGTCCAGGTAGACGGTGCCGGTGATGCTGCCTTCGCCAAAGTCGGCAAAGTCAACGGTCTGGGTGGAGCCGCCGGCGACGATCACCCCGGTGATGGTGTCGGCGGTGTAGCTGGTAAAGCCGCTGGGCTGGGTCTCGGTGATGCTGTAGGTACCATCGGCGAGGAAGTCAAAGGTGTAGCTACCATTCACATCGGTGTAGCTGATGTCGCCATTGCTGAGGGTGAGTTTGACTCCACCAATACCTGTCTCGTTGCTGTCCTTGACCCCATCCTGATCGAGGTCGTTGAAGACGGTTCCGGTGATTTTGTTGGTTGCAGTGGCACTGGCCACTACCATTGGGGTGGCGTCAGGCTTGATCCCACCCGGATTATCAGAAAGAATCTCTCCATTGCTGCTGAGGTTTGATTCGATGCCGGTCAGTTTGGCCTGGTTGTAGTAGATCTCCGGGGTCATGACCGGCAAATCGACATCTACGGTGATGGTGAACTGTTTCAGTGCAGGGACCGAGAGCCCACTGATCACCAGTTTACTATCGCTCAGGCTGAAGGTGGCTGTGTAGTTGACCCCGCCCCCGGCGAGGGTGTTGCCATCACTGTCGACGATCTGCAGGGTGGAGGTGTCAAAGGTACGGCTGTCACTGAGGGTATCTTCAAAGCCACTGCTGAGGACACTGGGCTGTTTGCCGTTGTCGATGGCGTAGGTGTGGGTGACTGAGGTCCCCCCCAGGTAGGCGTTGGCCGCCGGGGTAGATACGGTGTGGATAAAGACCGGTGCGGCATCCGAGGCGGTACCATCATTGTTTCCTGATGGCTGCCCCTTGCTGACAAAGACCGCCTCGGGGTTGGAGAAGTCATCAATTCGGAAGATATCCCCAGTCTGGTTTCCGGCCACAAAGAAGCGCCCTGCCCCATCAAACCAGGCGGCTCCCCAGGTGTTGCTGGGGAGGTTATCGACCCATTTCACTTCGACCTTGCCATTGCTGGGATCGAGACTGTAAAGTTTGTTCCTGGAGGCGCCGTAGAGTTTGCCATCATGCTCGTTGTAGGCCCCATCTGCGGCCCCGAATCGGGCACTGAGCCGCTGTGTGGAGGTGACACTCATGGTGTCCACATCGACGATGTAGAGTTTTCTGGCATCGATGATGTAGTAGTTGCCCTGCTGGTCAAAATCACCCCGGAAGTAGGTCTTGCTCGGCAGACCACTCACTGCTCCGAGGTCTACGATGGTGCCGGAGGCGCCGATACGGTAGATTTTGTTGGTGCCGTTGATGGTGCCGTAGATGTAGCCATCATCATAGTTAAAGCCGATGGAGTTGAGTCTGTTGTCCGCGGTGACGATGGTGTTGAAGGTGTAGGGCTGGCTGCTGGTATCGAGGCTGTAGACGGTCTTGCTCTGTGAGAGGTACTGGGTGCCGTCAGAGATGAAGGTGTCGGCGCTGACATTGATTGTCAGGGTGTAGGCGCTGACACTGTCGATCTGGCTGTCATTTACTTTGTAGGTGAAGCTGGTGTAACTATTGCCGATGGTGGTGTGGTCGCTGTGGGTATATTTGAGGTTGCCGGCATTGATGTCTGCAATGAGGATTTCATCTCCGGCAGTGACGGCATTGCCACTCAGCGTCAGACTGCCATTGGCCGGCAGGGTGACGATCTTTATCTTTGCCAGGGTATCACCACTATCGACATCGGAAAAATTAAAGTCGGAGGCCTGTAGGCTGTAGCTCACCAGTTCGGTGACTGAGACGGTTCCATTGCTGGAGGTGGGCGCATCGTTGGATGCGGTGATGTTGATGGTGCTGGTGACGCTGCTGCTATTTTCGGCTCCGGCCCCATCGGAGTTGGCATCAGTGACCTGCCAACTGACGGTACGGCTGCTGCTACTGCCATTGGTGGTGGGATCTTCGGAGCTGCTGCTGTAGGTGACTGTGCGCAGGGCGCTCTGGTATTGGGCTACGGTGGCGCTGCCACTGAGGGTCAATACGCCGGTACTGCTGTTGTAGCTGCCACTGATGCCATTCTGGGTGCTAAATCCGAGGGTGTCCCCGCTGGTAAAGCCACTACTGAGGGTGACGGTGGCCCCGGCAATCTGGCTGTCATCGACATCACTGAGGGTGATGCTTGTGTCTATTGCTGCGGCACTGCCGTTTTCACTGTAGGCAAGCGTGGCACCTGCGGTGGCGACCGGGGTGTCGTTGGTTGCGGTGATATTGATGGTGCTGGTGACGCTGCTGCTGTTTTGGGCCCCTGCCCCATCGGAGTTGGCGTCGGTTACCTGCCAGCTGATGGTGCGGCTGGCGCTGGTCGAGGTGAGGTCATCGGTGCTGTTGATGTAGGTGACGCTGCGCAGGGCGGCCTGGTATTGGGCTACGGTGGCGCTGCCACTGAGGGTCAATACGCCGCTACCGCTGTTGTAGCTGCCGCTGATGCCATTCTGGGTGGTGAAGCCGAGGGTGTCTCCGCTGGTCAATCCACTGCTAATGGTGACGGTGGCTGCGGTGAATTGGGTGTCATCGCTATCACTGAGGGTGAGGGTGCTGTCTATCGCTGTGGCGCTGTCATGTTCACTGTAGGCGAGTGTGCCGCCTGCAGTAGCTGTAGGGGTGTCGTTACTGGCGGTGAGGTTTATGGTGCTGGTGACTGCACTGCTGTTTTGTGCCCCTGCCCCATCGGAGTTGGCGTCGGTTACCTGCCAGCTTACGGTACGGCTGGCGCTTCCGGAGGTGGGATCTTCTGAGCTGCTGCTGTAGGTGACTGTGCGCAGGGCGGTTTGGTATTGGGCTACGGTGGCGCTGCCACTGAGGGTCAATACGCCGGCACTGCTGTTGTAGCTGCCACTGATGCCATTCTGGGTGGTAAACCCGAGGGTGTCTCCGCTGGTCAATCCGCTACTGAGGGTGACGGTGGCTCCGGTGATCTGGCTGTCATCGGCATCACTCAGTGCAATGGTGTTGTCTATCGCGGCTGCACTGCCGTTTTCACTGTAGGCGAGGGTGGCACCTGCGGTGGCTACGGGGGTGTCGTTGGATGCGGTGAGGTTTATTGTGCTGGTGACGGCACTGCTGTTTTGGGCCCCTGCCCCATCGGAGTTGGCGTCGGTTACCTGCCAGCTGACGGTGCGGCTGGCGCTGGTCGAGGTGGGATCTTCTGAGCTGCTGCTGTAGGTGACTGTGCGCAGGGCGCTCTGGTATTGGGCTACGGTGGCGCTGCCACTGAGGGTCAATACGCCGGTACTGCTGCTGTAGCTGCCACTGATGCCATTCTGGGTGCTAAATCCGAGGGTGTCTCCTGTGGTAAAGCCACTACTGATGGTGACGGTGGCCCCGGTGATCTGGGTGTCGTCAGCATCACTGAGGGTGATGCTTGTGTCTATTGCTGCTGCACTGCCGTTTTCACTGTAGGCGAGGGTGGCACCTGCGGTGGCGACCGGGGTGTCGTTACTTGCGGTGATATTGATGGTGCTGGTGACGCTGCTGCTGTTTTGGGCCCCTGCCCCATCGGAGTTGGCGTCGGTTACCTGCCAGCTGATGGTGCGGCTGGCGCTGGTCGAGGTGAGGTCATCGGTGCTGTTGATGTAGGTGACGCTGCGCAGGGCGCTCTGGTATTGGGCTACGGTGGCGGTGCCACTGAGGGTCAATACGCCGGTACCGCTGTTGTAGCTGCCACTGATTCCATTCTGGGTGGTGAAGCCGAGGGTGTCTCCGCTGGTCAATCCACTGCTAATGGTGACGGTGGCTGCGGTGATTTGGGTGTCATCGCTATCACTGAGGGTGAGGGTGCTGTCTATCGCTGTGGCGCTGTCATGCTCACTGTAGGCGAGTGTGCCGCCTGCGGTGGCGACCGGGGTGTCGTTACTGGCGGTGAGGTTTATGGTGCTGGTGACGCTGCTGCTGTTTTGTGCCCCTGCCCCATCGGAGTTGGCGTCGGTTACCTGCCAGCTGACGGTACGGCTGGCACTGGTCGAGGTGGGATCTTCTGAGCCGCTGCTGTAGGTGACTGTGCGCAGGGCGCTCTGGTATTGGGCTACGGTGGCGCTGCCACTGAGGGTCAACACGCCGGTACTGCTGTTGTAGCTGCCACTGATGCCATTCTGGGTGGTAAACCCGAGGGTGTCCCCGTTGGTAAAGCCACTACTGAGGGTGACGGTGGCTGCAGTGATTTGTGTGTCATCGCTATCACTGAGGGCGATGGTGTTGTCTATCGCTGCGGCACTGCCGTTTTCACTGTAGGCGAGGGTGGCGCCTGCGGTGGCTACGGGGGTGTCGTTGGATGCGGTGAGGTTTATGGTGCTGGTGACGGCACTGCTGTTTTGGGCTCCATCACCATCGGAGTTGGCATCAGTGACCTGCCAGCTGACGGTACGGCTGGCGCTTCCGGAGGTGGGATCTTCTGAGCTGCTGCTGTAGGTGACTGTGCGCAGGGCGGCCTGGTATTGGGCTACGGTGGCAGTGCCACTGAGGGTCAATACGCCGGTACTGCTGTTGTAGCTGCCACTGATGCCATTCTGGGTACTAAATCCGAGGGTGTCCCCGCTGGTAAAGCCACTACTGAGGGTGACGGTGGCCCCGGTAATCTGGGTGTCATCGACATCACTGAGGGTGACGGTGGCATCAATCGCTGCGGCACTGCTGTTTTCACTGTAGGCGAGGGTGGCTCCTGCGGTGGCGACCGGGGCATCGTTGGCTGCGGTAATCGAGGTGCCAATAGTGACCCCTGCCGCTGCCACTTTGCTGGTGGCATCGTCAGCAGTGGTGTCGAAGGTCTGACGGGTGGCTCCACTGGTGAAGGTGGTGGCACTGGAGTCATCAACTGCAAAGACGGTCAGTGAGCCTGGGGTGCCGTTATATTCAGCAACAGGGACAAAACGTAGCTTGGTGCTGGTATTGAGTAGTAACGCTCCACTGGTGGTGACGCTGCTGATGTCGTACCAGCTGCTTCCATCGGTGCTGTACTCCCAGTCTCCTTCGGTGGCGTTATTGGAGCCGTCGGTGCTGATGGCGATTCCGGCAAAGCTGTCGCTATCATCGTCGCTGAACAGGCTGTTCATGATTGAGGTAACGGTTGCACCCGATGGAGAACTGGTATCCTCATCCACCGCACTGAGCGTGCCATTTCCACTAAAACTTGGGGCATCATTCTCACCCGTCACTGTAACCGAGATGGTCTTTCCACCGCTACTTCCACCATCCCCATCGGTGACTGTAAGGGACAGATTATGGGCATTCTCACCGGTTGCGGAGCTGGACTGGTAGGTGAGGCGTTGAATCAACGAGTCTATATAAGTAGGGGTAGAGCTACCATTGAAGGAGATGGTCAGATTACTGCCTGAACCACCACTCAGGGTCGCAAAGGTGGTCCAGCTACTGCCATTGGAGACCTGTACATTGCTCCCAGATAGCTGAATATTACCGCTAGTGCCCACATCCTGATTAGAGATCGAAATAGTCTCTGTGGCGTTGACGCCAGTAACCGTAAGTTGCCCTCCACTCAGGTTGCCACCATCCGAATCGGCAAAGCTGACATCACTATCGATCAGCTGTGCAGAGGCATTCACCGTATTTTCGAGATAGGTCTCTGATGTTGTCAGATTGCTCAGTGTTGGAGCGGCATTGAAGCTGAGTGCAATACTACCCGAAGGTAAATATTCAATAGCACCCTGTGTAGTACTCCTAACCTGAAAGTGGATCGTATAAGTACCGTCCATAGTGATACCTATGCTATTGAAGCTCCAAGTGCTTCCCACGTGAACATTACCATTCCTGTTGGTTGCATCTACAATAGAGCCACCACCTCCAAAGTAGAGAGTAGAACTGGTTTGCGGACCTGTATAGCCACCGATAGACAGATGCATTGAGTCACCATTATTATGACTATTCATAAAACCAGGAGCCGTAGCTAAGTCCAGAGTGAAATTGACATACAGAGTTCCACCACCGTATGAAATGTTTGGCCCAGAAGTACTTGTAATACCTAAATCATGTTCGAATGACTCTAATTCTTCAATATCAAGCAGATTATATTCCTCGATATCCCCAGAATTCACCTCTAGATCCCAATCACCGGATATACCCGTCAGATCATCCGAAGCAGCTATATCCGCCCCGGTCAAAGAGGCAATTTGGTTGATAAAGGACTCCCCTTCTCCTTCAGCACCAACACGGCACCCCCAAAGCAGGATATCCCCCTCTGAGGTCAATGCCTGACCAATGGTAGAGAGTACCTCACGATACTCCTCTAAATGCTCGCTATCGAGCACCGCTGTTCCCAGTACCGCCACCCCTTCAGCTCCATGCCCCAACACATGGATTGCATCGATATCCGTTCGCTCAGAGAGCACCTCACTCATATAGGCCCAACCATCCACGCCTGCTTCTACCAAAAAAACCTCAGCATTGGGATCAACCCCATCGACCAATAACTGGTAGTCCGGCAGATTGGCATCGATAAAGACCACCTCGTTGCGCTGTGGTTCGCTTGGTGCGATGGCAGGCAGAATGGTTGGATCGGCAATCTCTTCACTCTGGAGTAGATTCCCCTCTGGAGAAAAACAGAGGCAGTCACTGGCCTCAACGACCTGTGCTGCATCAATCAGCGCAGCACCATCGAGCAGTACCCTTGGCTCCAGCGCATAGAAATGGAGACGACTCTTGCTTGACTGTTTCATACCCTCTCACCTCCAATGAAACTGAAATGGGGCGAGTGCAACACTACCCCTTGCAGATGCAACAGGTATTGAGAGACAAGTTTGATAACCAATCCGGCAAACAACATCACAAACCTCACATTTCAGTGAACGAGTATGGTCGGCAACGGGTAGGGCCAAGCTGGTTTACGAAAGAGGCGATATGCTCTTTCGCACTATATTGATCTATTTTGATCATGTTGCCAAAATTGAAGGGCAACTGGATAATCCACTCAGATCATGGGTAAGGATCTGACCGAATTCGGTGCATATTATAGTTCAATCTACCCCTATTTCAAATAATAAAGGCATCCCACTCTGTTTCAGGGCTCTGCTCATGAGGGACACTATCCGGCAAATTCGCAAATAGATTGATCTGTTTATCTCTCACGACCTGTTTGCCTCTATCTGTGTTCACGGCTCATTTCGCGCACTGGAGAACTCTACATATTGGTGGAGCATGGCGCTCAGCTTCAACCCAGACTGAGCAACCGCTGAACGGTTGATTTTGATTGATGGCCTGTCCCCTACCTTGCTCACCAATATCATCCCTCCAGACTGTAAAAAATGTGGATGATCACCAATGGTTAAGACCGGTTGCTCCTGAACCGTCTGCAAATAACGCTCAATGGATGAGTTGGAACCTTCACTATTTATAAACAGCACCACCTCACAATACCCTTGATGTTGAAGCTCTTCAATTTTGGTCAAATGGTAACTCCACTCTCTTTTTAACCCGTTCCATCTCAACAGCGGATCAAGTCCCCATTTTGCTGGTGGCTCTCCTTCCAGACAGACACAGAGATTAATATGCCTTGGAGCCGGGTCCAACTCAGGCCACTGCACGAATCTTACAATCTTGGTTACGAGGGCAATTGTGACGAGATTCTCAAAACCCTCTTGACCCACGGTATAAACAGGCAACGAGAACAGAAGAAGGCCGAGAAACACCCCTTTCCTCACTGCTCTTATCAGACCCAAGTTTACTTGAGACACCTCAAACCACACAATGCGCACTATCTGAGAGTGTCGTCAATTTTGGGGAAAATAATCCAGGTGACCCGTTTTCTGGATAATTGAGTAACACGATAGGGAACCTCGACATACCATCTGTAATCTGGCAGATTGTAAGGCCAAGGTTTAACAGGGGGTAACATCCCCTGCTGTAGATGAATGCTGTCGAGAACAGGGACAGCACAATCAGTCTGTCAGGCGAAACAAGGTAGACGGTTTCCCTAACATGTTGACTAATAATCCTATAGTATAAAGCCCATATTTTTAAGTTCAACTCAAAAGATGTATGAATTCATCAACCACAGTACCGGCCACCTTGTCATTATCACTATTTCCCCTATCCACACCATCGATATACGACTGATCTACAATGTTATTTAACCCAAGTGGTCACCGAATACTGATCATCGATGACGAGCCAGAAAACCTTCGATTGATTGCCGCTTTTCTGGAACAACAGGGGATGGATGTTATGCTCGCCAGCAGCGGTCAGGAGGGGGTAGCTTTGGCAGAGAATGGTCAACCAGACCTGATCCTGCTAGACATTATCATGACTGAACTAGACGGATTTGAAACCATCGAGTTACTCAAGAAAAACCCCAAGACCGAGACCATACCCGTACTCTTTCTAACGGCGTTAACGGAGATTGAGCAGAAGCTAAAGGCCTTTGCAGTGGGTGGTGCAGACTACCTCACCAAGCCGGTTCAGCAAGAAGAGTTGATGGCCAGGGTCTGTTTACAGCTTGAGCTGCGATCCCTGCATGAGACACTTAAAGAGAGAAATCAGGGTTTGAAACATGCCCTCGATACCGGAAACACCGTCAATGTGGCCATTGGTGTATTGATTGAACGCCACCGCCTTACAATGGAAGAGGCGACTGAACATTTACGCCAGTCTGCACGTTCACAGCGCCGCAAGATGAAAGAGCTGGCCGCAGAGATTTTGCAAGGTATTGACCTGATCAATCGCTTCAAATAAACCATTTTGTGTAACAGATTTATTGGTTTTTTTTCAATATCTCATTGATTTTTTCAGCATCCAGATCATGCGCCATCTGCCTAATCTGGCGATAGAAGCTGGCGTAGTGCGGGGTATTCTCTTCCTGCTCTGTGGCCCACTGTTCAATCTTGTAGTACATCCCCAGTTCAACCAGTGCATCTAGCTTTTTGAGTCTCTCTTTCGGTGGCATCTCTATCGATTCTCCATCTTTGAGGCCATCCGGCTGCCCCGAGAGCTTTTCAGGGTGGAATATCCACTGCAAATCCAGTATCTCCGCAACCATTTTCAGCGGTTGAGAGAGTTTGATGGGGAGTGTCAAAGGGAGCTGATAAAGTGTGGGCCCTGTGTGACTCAAGCAGGTTGTGCCGTTGAACAGCAGCAACAATACCGGTATCTCTTCACCGTTAAGGGTTGTGACCAACTGCTGTTCCAGTGCAGCGAACTCCTCCTCCGTCAGTTCAGGCAGACCGATCAGGATGAGGTCCGGCCGCAGAGAAGAGAGCATCTTCGCTGCAGCATGGAGACTCTCCACCTGCTGCAGTGAAAAGCCGATTTGATTCAGATACTCTATTACGTATTGACAGGGTTCTTGCTGATGATCAATAGAGAGAATTGATCGCCTTCGCCCCTGATATCCACTCACTTCTCTCTGTTGTAAAGCAGTTTCCTGCATTTCAGCGATCGGACATTGCAGTAGGAGTGAGAGGGAAAAAACCTCTGGACCACTCGGTTGAGCCAGAAGTTCTCCTTGTAGAGCCGTGGTGAGTTGTTGGCAGTGGCCCCAGCCACCCTCCGTTGTAATCTGAGTGTTCCAGTCTAACGGGTATGAACGCTTGGTTTTTCCCCTGAAAGACAACTGTACCTGCGCCTGCTGTTGGTCCACTGTTTCGACAATGACCGATACGTTGATCTTTCCACCATCAGAGATCTTGTAGATCAGTCGAAACAGATCCAACAGCAATTGTATCAGCCGTGTCATATCCAGCATCAACGCCTTCACCTGCCCGGACTCCAACTGGAATTCAGTGCGTTGATGAATGTCGGGAAAACGGTATTGAAGTGCCAGCACCCACTGTTGTGTGAAATTTTCCAGCAAAAATGGAGAGAGGTTGAGTTCTCTACTCCCTGACTGGAGATTGGAGAGATCCACCCAGTGATCGAGCATACTGGAAAGTAATAGGCCTGCCCGTTCGATCTCCAACACTCTGCTTCGGGCCGTTTGATTCAGTTCCGACTGCTGCTGTAACAGCTGTGATTGACCGACGATGGTATTGAGTGGGTTTTTTAGATCGTGCGCAATCTGCTCTATCTGGCTCACCTCCAACGGAGTGGATCTCACCTCTTCAATCTCCTCTCCAGCCCCCCTTTTTTCTGCTGTTTCCAGCAGATCAGCCATCTCTGTTTTTCTTGCTCTGCGTGAGAATAATAAAACCAAAGCAAGGATCAGAGCGGCAAGCCAACCACTCCAGATGATAATTTCGCTCACTTCCTCCACACTGTACCCTGGTAAGCAATCACCGCTACAGCTCCCATTTCAACTGCAGGGAAAAGGAGCGCTCTATCTCCGTAACGGGCAACACTGGCAAGGTATGTTTGAATTGGGCAGTAGAGGGATCGAACAGATTGGTACCAACAAGAGAGATCTCTGGCCCACTCTGTAGTTGTCTACTCCAGCGCATATCCACCGTAGTATATGAGGACAGCTCCGCCCATGGAATATCATCGACATAACGCAACCAGAGATCGAGGGTGGTATCGTGATCCAGATCCATTTGAGAACGGATCGTGAGCTGTTTCTCTGGGGTTATATCCTCTCTGATATACCCAATTCTGGTATGTGCCGCGGTCTCATCCAGATCCATCCGGACAAATGAAACACCACTTTCCACTCTCCACCAGGAGCTTACGCCATAATCTACCGAGAGTTCAAAACCATAGGCTTTCCCCTCCCCTTGGTTGGTATTTTCCACCTCACCAGGAGAGAGCACCGAGTCCACAAACACCAGTAGATCGCTGTGTTTACTGTAAAACAGTGAGAGGTCGGTATAGAGTTGATCATTCGGTGCCCATCGGTACCCCAACTCAAAGGTATAGGCCTGTTCCGGCTTGAGTTCTCCCTTTCTCGAGAAGGGTGTGGTAAATAGCGGTTCATTGTCTACCGTAATCACCGTATCGTACCAGACTACTGAGGGAACCCGAATGGCCTTGGAGAGCCCCCCCCAAAGGGTCTGCTGATTGGACGGCTGCCACAGCAGACGCAAGTTGGGTAACCATTCCACGTCAGTATAGGTATGCTTTTCGAGCTTTCCCCCAACAATCAATGAGAGTGAACCCGGCTTCAGCAAGATCTTATCCTGAGCAAAAAGACTATAGGTGTTCAAACGTGATTTGGCGGAGGAGAAATCTCGGATAGTGGATACTCCCCCATCTGCCTGACTATGAATAGAGCGGACTCCTCCACCCCAGATAATCTGATGCTTTTCATTCCACTGCAGTTGGTGGTGCAGCTCAAGATCGGTCGTCTCTGATTGGTTGTTAATAAAATATCCAGTCTCCCGATTGGCATAATCGTAATAGGCCTGAAGCGTATACAGGCTGTTCCTCTCTGCCTCCCAGCTATATCGACCAAGCAGATGGTAGCCATTCACTTTGTCCTGATCCTGCTGGTTGGTTACAGGCAAACCGTCACCCAACACTCCGTGGGGAACATAGGGGTGGTGATTTGTCCCATTTGAAACCTCCCCCTGCACCGTCAACACCCGACCAAAATCGGCATTGCTATCCAGACGAAACCCAATTCGCTTACTGTTCCTGTGATCCCAAGTTTCGCTGTCCAGGTTGGGGTCCCTACTCCCCTCCTCCGTAAAACCCTTCGCATAGACCCGATAGTCAAACAGAGAATTGAGTGCCCCACCGTTTCGTAGAGAAACCCCTCTGGTTCTTTCACTGCCCACTTCTACCTTGAGCAGTTGGCCTTGCGTCTCAGCGGCACTCTTGGTGATGAGATTGATGACTCCACTCATCGCATGTCCACCCCAGATCGCCGCCCCTGACCCCCGTATTACCTCTATTCGGTCGATGTCTTCCAATACAAGATCTTGCGCATCCCAATCGACGCCTGAATATATCTGATTGAACACACTGCGACCATCAATCATCACCAACAGTCTGCCGTTATAACGGCCCTGAAATCCCCTGGATGAGATGGCCCAGGTACTGTTGTCAATTTTGGCCACATTCACACCCGGCACCATTCTCAGGATTTCTGGTATCGAGACAGCACCGCTTCGCAAAATATCTTCAGTGGAAATAACGAATACCGCCGAAGGCACATCCATCAAGCGCTGTTTCTGTAGTGATGCGGTAGTGACTTCCATGGAGAGCATTTCCGATAACGGCAACTCCATCAGCTCACTCAATTCTGTGTTGGACTGGGGGGCACGATTAAGCTCAGCCCAACTGTGAGGGGCCTGCAGGCACAACACCAATGAGATCACCACACTGGAAAAACGTAAGCCATCGAATTTGATGTTCGCTATTCTCATCCCCCCACACTGCCACTCTGTTTTGGTTGCCATACTATTGTCCATTTTTCATACCTTCACCAATCCACCTTCCAAGAACTTCTCCAATTTGCTCTATCTTGAATGGCTTGGTTAGAAAATCATCCATACCCGCACTCTGACACTGCTGCTTGACCAAAAGGTTTACATGCGCTGTCAAGGCTACAATGGGCAACGTCTGCCTGTTACCCTCTACCTCCCACTCCCGGATCTTCTTGGTAATTTCAATTCCGTCGATATCCGGCATCCCTAAGTCCATCAGTATCAGGTCAAACGGTTGCTCTGTTAACAGTGGCAATACCTGCTGACCATGTTCCGCAATGACTGTACTACAATCAAAGAGGTCAAGCATAGAAGAGACTACCTCCTGATTGGCTCTATTGTCCTCCACAAGAAGAATCTTTGCATTATAGCTCGGGAACTGGGTTGTTTCAGAGGGGTTGGTACTACTCAAATTTTGGCTGCGCTCTCCACTATTTCGATCTAGCGGGAGAGTAAACCAGAAGCATGCCCCTTCACCTTTTTTGCTTTCTACCCCAATACGGCCATGCATCATCTGAACCAGCTCACTGCAGATAGAGAGCCCCAGCCCTGTTCCACCAAAGCGCCTTGAGATTGAAGCGTCGGCCTGTGAAAAGGGTGAAAAGATATTTTGCTGTACCTCTTCTGCAATCCCTATCCCGCTATCACGCACTTCAAAGCGAAAAATTGTTGAGCTGGCTTCAGCATGAAAAACAGACACTTGCAGTTGAATGGTACCCTCTTCGGTAAACTTAATCGCATTTTCCATCAGGTTGATTAATATTTGTCGAATGCGATTGGCATCACTGCAAAACTCATTTTCAACCATTTCATCAAAGTCACAAGAGAAGTGGACTGCAGTGGTAGTCAGCTTCTTCTGATAGAACTCTGACAAATCACTCACCAGTTTGTGAAGATCCAATGGGGCATTTTCAATTTTCAGCTTACCCGCCTCAATCAATGAAAAGTCGATCAGATCATTGACAATAGCCAACAGAATATTTCCAGACCCCTGAATTCGAGAGATGTCTTTCAGTTGGGATGATTCAAGATGCTCCCTGGATAGCAACATTAGCTCCGATGTCCCTAGAATGGAGTTCAGGGGAGTACGAATCTCATGGCTCATACGGGCCAGAAATTCACCTTTTGCCCGATTGGCCTTCTCTGCAATCTCTCTGTTCTCAACTGCCTCTTCTGTCTTTTTCTGCAGGTCGCTGTTCGCCCGGTTCAGATCTTCTGTACGTATTGAAACCTTCCTCTCTAGTTGAGCACTATAGTCAGCCAGCTCCTGATCACGTTTGCTGATCTGCTCCAACATAAAGTTAAACCCATCTACCATATCTCCAATTTCGTCGATATTTTTTTTCTCTATGCGGTAGGTAAAATCACTGTATTTAGATACCTGCTGAAAACCCGCAGTAAGCTCCAGTATTGGTTTAAGCAGTCTCTCACTGTATCTTCGTGAAAGTGATCGGGAGAATTTCAGCAGTAGCAGCAGTAGTGCAACTGAAATGGCCAGATACCGCATTAAGCTATAATAAATAGGCATCACATTGATATTGATTTTGAGTACCCCCAAGTTCTCCCCATCAAAATAAACTTGCTCGCTGATGACCATTCGATCCCAGTAGTAGCTCGGTTCCGCCATCTCATGGATATTCACCTCTGGAGGAAGGTCATCGGGCTGTCTGATGGATGTTTCTGCTGTTTTCTGCCCCTTCTTGGCCTCCCTTACATAGGATGAAAAAGCAGTTCCTTGGTGACTGTAGAGTGTCGCCGAGAGGACAGAGGAGTGTACCTTTAACGATTCCAGAATATTGGCAGCCAGCTTCTGATCTTCAAACATCAAGGCAGCAGATGAGTTATGAGCCACGATCTTGCTCACAATCTCCATCTGCTGCTGTGTCTCTTCAAAATAGCGCACACTCAACAGTACACTCATGACAGACCCAGAGAGCAGCAATACCAACAGAGTGTTGACATCAACCAGCCGGTTCAATTTATCTGAAAGTGATAACGACTCAAATGGTCTCATCGTCTGCCCTCGCGCTCTTCATCACCCTCTTCAAATACTTGGGCCAATTGATACAGCAGTGCACTGAAGTACAGTTGTGACCGTTCCACTGCGGTACGGTTGATTGTGATCTCGACGCGCTGATCCTGTTGTTGCAGAGAGATCATCCCCCCCTGTTGAAGGAACTGCTTCTGGTCACTGACCATCAAGATATTTGAGTGTTCCGGTTGCTGAATGATATTTCCAAGCTGGCTATCTGCTATATGGTGAAAGAATGTGATGTCACATCCTTTCAGTTCACTATCATGCGGGTCAAACTCTCGATATTTCAACCGTCTGTTTTGCACCTTGGTTCTCAAGATGGGAGAGATGGATGAATAAGGGAGGTAATCCTTTTCAATACAGAAATGAAGCACTCCATCTGAAAGGTGTGTCGGCCACTCAACGTACTTTGCAATCTTTACAGTAACTGCAATGTTCAGCACACGCTGGAAATCATCTGTTGTGCCTTCTACATGCCCTGCCTGAAGGGGGGACCCTCCCAGAATCACTCCACAACAGAGCGTGAGTAAAAGGCATGCGATGTGTTGGTTGGTCTTCAATAGATACCGGATATTAAATCTGTATAGCGTAGAATTAAAAATCTACGAATATAGTCACTCTCTCTACAATTCCGCTGAGAATAGCATACTCTTTTACTATTCTATTCTATTCTATTCTTCAGATCTGAAGTTTCCACGTTTTTAGAGCGGGGTATTTTTCACCGCCGAACATAATAATCTGTATTTATTATCTCAAGTTTCGGAGTTTATTTCTCGCACAAATCTAACTATAACAACATGATTCATAACGATTAGAAGCCTCTGGAATGGTATAATAATGTGATTCTTGACAGCCACATTAACCAAACCAGAGACCGA
>Ga0209250_1000048_pt1 | contig 101726 bp, 78 predicted proteins | sample SaaInlV_200m_DNA_FD_184663 | JGI IMG/M metagenome (GOLD analysis project Ga0209250, IMG submission 184663) | Marine microbial communities from expanding oxygen minimum zones in the Saanich Inlet - Saanich Inlet SI072_LV_165m_DNA (SPAdes) (version 2) | ecosystem: Environmental > Aquatic > Marine... | reverse complement strand
CACTCCACCGGACGGCTAAACTTGGCGGCGTAACTAATGATTTTTGATAAAATAAAGTTTTGTGTTTTTACAAATGCACCGTTCTTGGATTCGCCGTCCGCCGGTGAGTTTATTCGTTGGCAAGCACTAGTCATTTAAAATAAGGAAAGGAAACCTATTATGAAAAAGAACATCATATTATCTTTTGTAATTGCTTTAATACTGGGATGCGCCGGCAGTATGCAAAAGATTAGTTTTGATATGAATCTTGACCAAGTAGAAAGACCAAAAGATGCGAAGGAACGATTTGGTGAAATAAATACCACTGTTGTTGATAGTTTAGGAAAACAATATCTGAACTTTGAAGACGACTTAATAAAAGCGCAATTTTTATTTGGATATTCCCAAATTGGTCTTCTGTTAGAAAATAAATCAGAACACACAATGAAGATTAATTGGGACAATGCAGCTTGGATTAGTCCTTCGGGAAATTCAAGTCGTGTAATTCATTCTGGTGTAAGGTTGATGGATAGAAACTCCCCACAATCTCCGTCAGTAGTTGTTAGAAATGGAAAATTATCTGACATTATTATACCTTCTGATAATATTTATTTCGAAAGTGGACAATATGGTGGCTGGCGATATCTTGGTTTAATTCATCACACAAGCGTAATGACAATGGATATGCAGGCTGAATTATCAAAGGCGAAAAGTCAAGTTGGGAAAACTTGTGGTGTTTTACTACCTATCGAAATTGAAGGGGTTCAAAACGATTATATTTTTACTTTTGCGATCGGTGAAGCGACCATAAAAGATAGGTATTAAACGATGCTTGCCAACCCCCACTGCACTGGACGGCTAAACTTGGTAGTGTGATTTTATGAATTTTGTAATTATGAAGAATTGTGGTTTAATTATATGTGGTGAAATTACACCGCCACCCAATGAGTTTATTCATTATATGTTAATAAAGGAATTATAATCGATGGAAGCTGGTAAAAGAACAATTAGAGATATATTCAACAGGGGCAGGAATTTAGAAATCCCCTTTTTTCAGAGAGCTTATGTTTGGGGTGAAGAACAGTGGCAACGATTTCTTGAAGATATGATTTCGGTGTCTCAAGAAAATGAACCATATTTTTTAGGTTCTATAATTTTAAAGCAACAAGAGACAACATCAGATAATGATTCAAAACTAACTGTTATTGATGGACAACAAAGGTTAACAACTCTGAATATTTTTTTAAAAGTTCTCTGTTTATTACAGGCGAAAAATAATGAGTTTGAAGACACATTTAAAAAGCAACGAGATAAATCGATAATTTTACTACACAATCACAATAATATATATTCCTTTAATAAAATTGTTGAGTTGGAAAACTTGGATGAAATAGAAGGAAACGAAAACGATAAAATTATTGGTGCATATAATTTCTTCAAAACTAAAATGAATATTGAAAACAGTAATATTGATTTTTTTAATATTTTAGATAACATCTTATTTGTCGGGATAGATTTAGGATATGAAGAAAACGAACAACAAATTTTTGATACAATTAATTCCTTGGGTGTTCGCCTTACAACTGCTGAATTATTGAAAAATTACTTTTTTGATAGAGATGATTTAGAATCTTATAAAGTTTATTGGAAAGATTTATTTGAAAAAGACGATGAAACAAAAAACTATTGGGACAAAGAAATAACAACTGGAAGATTGCGACGGACTTTTATTGACTTATTTTTACATTCATATTTACAAATAAAAATACAAGACGCAAATATTAAAGTAAACGCAAAAGACAAAAAAGAATATTCAAAAGTTGAAAAATTATTTGAGTCTTATAAAAGTTTAATTAAAAATTATAAAATCAACAGGAAAGAAATCTTAATAGAAATCAAAGAATATGCTTTGTTATTCAAAGAAAATTTTGATTTTGAAATTATCAATAGTGAATTAACAAATGAATTCGGGATTGAACGAATTAATGCAATAATTTTTGGGTTGGATACTTCAACTTTGCTTTCTTATTCGCTCTTTGTTTTGCGAAATGTTGAAGACCATGACGAACAGAAAAACCTATTTGAAATAATTGAATCCTACATATTAAGAAGGATGGTTGTCCGTGCAAATACAAAGAACTATAATCGCCTTTTTACTGAAAGTCTTATATCGAACAAAATTCTATCGAAAAATAGTTTTATAAGCCATATTGAAAAAAATGATGAAAAAGTAAATTATCTACCAAATGATAATGACTTATTCGAAGGGTTTCATAATTCAAAATTAATTAATAAACAATCAGCTGGTATTTTATATTTTATTGAATCCAAAATCAGAGATAGAACAAAACAAGCAACACAATTATTAGGGATTGGTCGTTACAGCCTTGAACATTTAATGCCGAAAAAATGGGAAAACAATTGGGATAATTTGGAAACCAAAGATGAAAAAGATTTCAGAAATAAAAAATTGTTAACTTTAGGAAATTTGGCAATAATCACACAATCTCTCAATGCCTCAATTAGAGATAGTGGTTGGAAAACTAAATTAAGTGGAAGTGGCGATAATGCTGGATTGAAACACTTCTCATCTGGTATAGAAACATTATTACCTTATTTAGACATAGAAGATTGGGATGAAAATCAAATTGAGAAAAGAGCGGGGTATTTATTTAATGAAGCCAAAGAAATATGGTCAGTAAATTAACATATAACCCCCACTCCACCGGACAATGAAATTTAAAACTGGTGAGTTTTGGCGCTTTTTCTGGCTTGTCTTTCTCGTTGTCTCACTTGGTTACGCTTGGTACTCTTTCTATGCCCCTTCCAACAACGTCGCTTGGGCAGACGACTACAGGTCGGCTCAACAACAAGCTTCCAAATCTGGCAAGCCTATCATCATTTTCTTCACGGGCAAGTGGTGCGTTCCTTGTCGGATCATGAAACGCAAAGTCTGGTCCGACGAGCAGGTGACGGCTATGGTCAATGCAGCATTTATCCCTGTAACAATAGACGTGGATGATCCTGACGCGGCCGCAGTGTTGAGTCGTTACCGCGTGAGCATGACGCCAATCACCATCATCACTGACCCACAAGGTAATGTCCTGCAATGGAAAAAAGGGGGAATGAACAAAGCTGAATTTCTCGAGTGGCTCGGAAATAATATATCCCTCACTCCACCCCCGGACGGCAATGAGAATTAGGAATTAATGCCGCCGGTGAGTTTATTCGTTAAAAAGCAGAGGAAAAACAGCTATTAGTCCCGAACACATTAGGATTGTCGCCGTCATCTATCTGAGCTCACTTATTCCACTCGTTCTCGTGTCGGTGTTGCATCAGAAGCAGCGCATCCCATCTTGGGTGCTTCCATTTTACGGAGCTTGCTTTGCAACCTGTGCAATAGGGTGGGAACTCTGGTTTACCTATGGTTGGGTCGCCGGAGATTCTGTCGACCTTCGGCGCGCACCAGCTTTGAGTGCAGCAATTCCGATTCACCTGAATTGGATTCTCAATTCTCTTGCAGATGCGGGGTCCATCTGCCTGGTTGGCCTCTTGCTAGTATGGCGGTTTTTCGGTGATCCTGCATCAGTATTCGTCCGCTGGCATTGGGGGGCATTCCTGCTTCTCTTAATCTGGTTTCTTGGGCAAAATATTTTTGTTGAAATGTTTCTCTACCATGATCAGGTTGCTGTGGGAAAGCCATTGTCTTGGGCGCCTTTCGCCCCAACAGGCCCTTGGTTAAATCCCACGCTATTCGAGTTTAACGGCCGGACCATTACCTTTCAGGGGCAACTTCCATGGCTTATAATGACGCCACTCTTCTGTGGATCACTGGTACTCTTTTTTCGGGGAAAAACCCGCCGTAGATCCAGCGATGGTTCACTTTCTGTCTAAGAAACGGTTGCAGTTGAACCACAAATTCGTTACAAAACCGTGGGTTAGGGTAGCTCATCATTCATCGTGCTATTCTCAAATGCAATTTAAAACGGTGATGTTTGTACTAATCACAATGGAAAACAAAAATTTAATTAAATCGTTATCCAGTTGACTTAAGAGTGAATCCGCAATAACTTCGCCGCCCGAAACAAAAGGAAAACTAAATTAATGGACAGACATCCACAACAGATCAAACGCACCCGTCAGGACAAAACCCGTCACACACGGAATGTCGCTCGATTATCAACGCTAAAAACTGCCGTCAAAAATGTACTGAACACTACAGATAAGGCCGAGGCAGATAAATTGTATGCAAATGCTGTAAGCACCATCGACAAGATGGCGAGCAAGAATATGATTCATAAAAATACAGCAGCCCGACGTAAATCGCAGATCACCCGTCATTTAAATTCGCTTAGTTAATTGTAATACCCTGCTTCTTGTCCGCCGGCAGGCGGGCGTCAAGCTCAGCTTGACAGTTTTTTTTATTAAGAAATATTCCGCCTGATAAATATTACCGTGTAAAAACAAGTACGGTTTTTTCTTGCAGAAGAAACGTTGTCTGAGTTCCCGCACCATTACGGGAACGAGTTTGTTTCTTCTAAAAACCGGACGAAGGTTTAGGAAAAATTTATCCAGCTGTGATTTTTTGGTTCTTTTGTATCAGACAAAAGAACAGATATATAAATCACAAACCATTCGCCTGTTTGTTTCATTGTAGGCCAAAAAGGCGCGGCAATCACCAAAAAAGTGAGTTTACTTCGGTTTTGTGGAACCTCGCAATGTCAGGATTATTATTACATACCTTTTTCGCCAATGGCGAAAATCCCTCCACCGGCAGGCGGGCGTCAAGCTAAGCTTGACAGAGTTTGATTATTTATCCAGAATCTGGTAATTCGGTGCTTCTTTAACAATCCGTACTTCGTGCGGATGACTTTCTTTTGATCCTGCTGCAGTAATTTTAACAAATTTCGCATTTTCAGTAAATTCTGAAATTGTCTTTGCACCGCAATATCCCATCGAAGCGCGAACTCCTCCGAGCAACTGGTGAATGGTATTTCTTATGGGTCCACGAAATGGCACAATACCTTCAATCCCTTCCGGCACCAATTTAGACGGTTCGGAATTTTCCTGAAAATATCGATCGCCGCTGCCTCTTTTCATTGCGCCAAGCGATCCCATTCCACGATACGATTTATATTGCCTTCCTTCAAATAAAATGGTTTCTCCCGGACATTCTTCTGCGCCTGCAAGCAAACTACCTAGCATGACCGTATCCGCGCCGGCCGCCAATGATTTGGCGATATCTCCACTATACCGGATTCCGCCATCAGCAATAACAGGTATATTTTTTTTCTGGGCTGATTCCACGCAATTCAAAATAGAGGAAAATTGCGGAAATCCTACGCCTGCAATAATCCGAGTCGTACAACTTGCACCTGCGCCAATCCCAATTTTTACAGCGTCAACACCGGCATCAATCAATGCTTTCGTACCTTCCGGCGTAGCAACATTTCCGGCAATTACTTGAGTCGATTTAAACAATTTCTTCAACTGTGCAACTGCATCCAAAATTCCTTTGGAATGACCATGCGCAGAATCAAGCACAATGACATCTACTTCTGCAGATTCCAAGGCTTGGGCTCTTTCAATCAGATCATTTCCAACCCCCACTGCAGCGCCAACCCGCAGACGGCCTCCGTCATCTTTACACGCATGGGGAAACTGTTCCTTTTTCTGGATATCTTTAACCGTAATAAGCCCAACAAGCGTTCCACGTTTATTTACAACTAATAATTTTTCGATCCGATGTTTTTGCAGAATAATTTTTGCTTTTTCTAAGGTAGTTCCAACCGGAACTGTTACTAAATTTTTGCTGGTCATTCTATCTCTGACTTTTAGATTCAAATCAGTTTCAAATCGAATATCTCGATTCGTTAAAATACCGATGAGTTTTTTTCCTTTCACTACCGGAAGCCCGCTAATTCTGTAATGGGCCATTAAATCGCGAGCTTCTCCAATGGTTTTTGTTTCACCAAGAGATATCGGGTTTTGAATCATACCGCTTTCGGATCGTTTTACTTTGTCAACCATCGCAATTTGATCTTCGATACTCAAATTTTTATGTATAATACCTAGTCCACCTTCTCTCGCCAAGGCAATCGCCACTTTCGATTCTGTTACCGTATCCATGGCAGCGCTTAAAATGGGAATGTTAAGAGATATTTTATTGGTGAGGCGCGTGGTAATGTCCACCTCCTTTGGAAGGACAGATGATTTTTGCGGTACCAGCAAAACATCGTCAAAGGTTAATGCAAGTTCAAATGGAGGTTGATTGCTCATAATTATTTCACCCGTATTGTTTTAGTTACTGTTTTTAATAGATCGCCTTGTAGGATGAGGTTTGCTATAGTTTCCATGTCTTTTTGAAGCGGTCTGTCTTCTAACCTAAATTTGATATGTTTCTTCAATAATGCGACAGCTTTACCGGTTCCTGCGCCGGGTTTTTTCTTGGAATGAAACACAGCCGTAACTGTCCCTGACACCAAGCATTCAATCGCAAGTATTTGGGCGACATTTCGAATAATTCTTAGACACTTCCTCCCCGCCCATGGAGCCATGCTAACCATATCTTCTTGTCCGCCGGATGTTGTAATGGAATCTACTGAAGCCGGATGTGCAAGTGATTTATTTTCGGAAGCAATTGCCGCCGCCGTCACGTGGGCCATCATAAAACCGGATTCAATTCCAGGATTTGAAGTAATAAAAGGTGGAACATCTTCGCCAATTCCTTTCATAAAATGATGAATTCTTCTCTCTGAAATTGCACCGATTTCTGAGATGGAAATAGCCAACATATCCAATGCCTGCGCAACGGCCTCTGCATGAAAATGCCCAGAACTGATTGCCTCTTCGTTAGGAAAAATTAGCGGATTATCGCTCACGCTATTGGCTTCATTTTCAATAATGTCCACGACGGCGTTGAACAATTCCCGAGATGCGCCGTGAATATGCGGAATACAGCGAAAACTGTATGGATCTTGGATAACCCCGCAATCCGCATGCGATTGGACGATTTCGCTCCCTTTAAGCAAGTTTACGATGTTCTGTGCAGATGTAATCTGTCCTGTATGTTTTTTTAGCCGATGAATCTTAACAGCAAAAACGTGTTTAGACGAAAGGCTTGCTTCAACTGATAGAGCTCCCGCAATATCTGCAGATTTTACAATACGGCTTGCCTCGATGACCGCCTTCAGTCCAATCGCTGTTGAAACCTGGGTTCCGTTCACGAGGGAAAGACCTTCCTTAGCGTGCAGTTCCAATGGCGGACGACCTGCTTCTTTAAGCGCAACCATTGCCGGCATAATTCTATCAAGAAAATGCACTTCACCTTCGCCAATTAACGCAAGCGCCATGTGCGCAAGCGGTGCAAGATCTCCACTGGCGCCGACCGAACCCTGTTTTGGCATAAGAGGCAATATGTCATGATTCAGGAAAAATAAAAGTTGATCCGCTACGTCAAGCCGGACTCCACTGTATCCCTTTGCAATTGTCATGATTTTCAACACCATCGCTAGTCGTGTAATTCCTGTGTCAAATGGTGAACCAACTCCAGCGGCGTGGCTACGGACTAAATTCAATTGAAGCTGTTGCTGGTCCTCGAGCTTAATGGGAATATCGCTCAATTTTCCAAATCCGGTATTGACTCCATACACCGGTTTCCCGGAGGCAATAATATTCGAAAGTGTTTTATGGGAATTGCGAATGGTTGATCGAGCAGAACCCGCAAGAGAACATTTTCGGGGAGCGCATAAAAATGATTCAAAATCCGCATACGCGAAGGAACGGTCTGAAATCGATAGGTTCGCCATCGGCTAATTTACCGAGAAATTTTCTTCATCGCAAAGACAGAGAAGGATCAGGATTGGGAAATAACTAACACTTCAATTTGCTACATTTGAATTTCTTTTGGATCCGTAAACACCGTCATTTGTACCGGAATTGAATCACTAAAATAAGAGCCGTACCTTTTTTGAACAATCCGTTCATCTGTGACGATAAAAATACCTGAATCTGAAATGGTACGAATCAATCTCCCGAATCCTTGCCGAAAGCGAATCACCGCTTCGGGAACAGAATATTGCATAAAAGAATTTTTTCCTTCAGAGCCCAACAGTTGTGAATAGGCTTTTACCAATGGCTCGCTCGGTACATCAAACGGAAGCTTGGTAATGATTAAAATTTCCAGTAAATCGCCTGGCAAGTCTAACCCCTCCCACATGGCATCGGTTCCTAGTAGAATTCCATTGGGAGTTTGTCTGAGTCCACGAACCAATCCTGCATGTGAGCTCCGCGCTGTTTGAGCTAAAATCGGCATGTCTCTCCCACCTTCGAAACCCTTTAAAAGATCCGTTGTATCATTTAATCTTTTCCTTGAGGTAAATAGAACTAACATCCTTTTATTATATGTTTTATGGCATTCATAAATGATGGATGCAATTGCCTCTGCAGATGAACCTTGCGCTCCGCTATATTGATAATATTTCACCTGATCGCTATAATGGAATGGACTTGGAAACACCCGTGTTTCTACTGAATTGATTCCGGGTCGGTCTAAACCGGTGCGGTGTAGTAAATACTCAAACGATTCTTCAACCTGAAACGAAGCGGATGTTAAAACAGACGCCCGAATTTGTTTAAAAAACCCCTCGCTTATATCTTCAGCCACATCTACCGGTGCACCTTTGACCGAAATAATAATTTGCTGTGTATTTTGCCCTCGTATAATTCCTTCATACCAATACACCCAATCATCTTTTTGAGATTGGGTTAATAGAATAAATCTAGTGAGACCGTCCGTTGCTTTTTCAATCGCCATGTCCATGACTTGGTGAATCTCAAGATAATCAGCTTTTTCTGGATCAATTTCATTCAATTCACCTTTAATTCTAGCCAAAATATCCAGCAATTCCTTGAATGACCTTTGAATAAAACTCAATTCCTGATGGTAATTGGTAAATTCTTCCACAGGGTTTTGAATAATAAATGATTGAGAATATCGCGCTTCCGGATTCATTTTAGGAGAAACTTCTGATTGAATTGCTTCAAAAAACTGTTTTACTGCTTCCCTAACATCTGAGAGAGTTTCGCCAAGATCCGATATTAACGTGCCAAGGTTGTGATGCATTTGCCCCAACAACTTTAGTTTACTACTCCAGCGAAGACTTCCAGGACGACCGGGATCCATTTTATCCAGCGCACTTCTTAATTCATATTCACCCAATTTAACAGTGAATTGCCCGTAGGCAACATTTACAAGATTATGTCCTTCATCAATTAAAACTGTATCGTAAGCTGGTAAAAACCCGGGAGATTCAACTTCAGCCAAAAGCAATGCATGGTTGACAACAATAAGTTGGGCATCGTGAACTGCCTGTCGGATCGGACCGAAAAAACATCCTTGATGTCTGACACACAATCGTCCGGTGCAAAAACCCGCTTCGCTTTGCACAAGTGAATATATTCTAGAGGAAGCAAAGGAATTCCAAAATCCTGAACATTCGTCCATATCGCCGGTCGAAGTCCAGTGCAACCATACAATCAAAGGCAGCAATCCTTCTGCCTCTCTTTTTTTCAAAAATCGGGACGGTTCAGACAAAAGCCAGCTGAGTCGCGTTTTACATAAATAATTTCCTCTCCCCTTTAGCACAACAGCAAGAACCTCCGTATCCAGCGCATTGGCCAGCATAGGAAGATCTTTTTGAAAAAGCTGTCCCTGCAGATGTCGCGTATAGCAGGAAATAATGACCGGTTTATGGTCCGGATCTGCCTTGGCTGATTTCAACGCAGAAAACAAGTAGGCAAAAGATTTGCCGAGTCCGGTTCCGGCTTCAGCGATTCCGATCCCGCCTTTTTGGAACGTTTCACCTATAAATTGGCTGTAACTTACCTGAGTCGGCCGGTTTTCGAATGCTTCAACGACTCCACTCAAACTCCCATTTTCTGCAAATACATCCTCTACAGAAACAGTATCTAAGTTAGTTTCACCGTCATAATGAAATATATTGGTTAGACGAGGGCGATCTACATTGGATTTCATCAATCCATTTTTTAAATCACCTGCCTTTGTAAGTGCGGATGCAAGAGATGCAAATAAACGGCTATTGGGAAGACCCGAATCCAACACGGCATTAAGCTTAGACACTACATCCAGCGGATAACTTGCCGCTTCTTGCACCAAATCCTGAAATGCAAACCCGGTATTCATGGTATCAGATTCTGCGCGGTGTGCACCTGCGGATGATCGATTAAAATATTCCGCGAGAGCACTCAAGTTATGCGTAGGCTGAAAATAGAGAAAAGTTCGGCTCAGTTGAAGCGTATCATATAAGTCATTTTCCGGCTCAGGAAGATCGTACCTGTTAGCGAGCACACCCAAAAAATCAATATCAAAATGAATATTGTGCGCAACCAATGGATGATTCCCAATGAATTTAAATAAATCAGACACCATATCTTTTTCGTAAGGAGCGTCAATAAGCATTTCATCCGAAATTCCCGTAATTCGAGTGATGAAATGTGGAATCGGTCGCTTGGGGTTGATTAAGGTTACATACGAATCTTTCACTTCGCCATTTTCAAACAAGACTGCAGCAACTTCAATGATTCTATCATCTTCGGAACTTAGCCCGGTGGTTTCAAAATCGAAGGCAACGTAATTTGATAAATCAAGCTTTTCTAATAGGGTAGATGTATCCACAGAATTCCTTATGCAAAAAGTATTTTAAGATAAAAAAGAGGGTTAGCAAGATCCTTACGTGGAATCTCATTCGCAAGCATACCGGAAATGATATTCCGAACTTTTACATTTCGCGTGGCACGATTCATAACAAAGTTTAACAGAAAGCGCGATTTTGCAAGTTTTTGAAGTTTATAACTCACCCTTAACTCAGAACCTATTTCATCCCAAAGTTGGGTATCATATTCTTGTAAAACCGCTGAACTGAAATTGTTACTGGCTTTGGCCTTTTGTGCCGTTTCTGCCGCAAATTTTGCACTTACAAGCGCATTGCCGATTCCCTCTCCCGTAAAGGGATCGACCAATCCGGCCGCATCGCCAAGGAGCATAAATCCATCCCCATGATTTGGCCTGCGAATGCTACCCAGCGGTAGATTCCACCCGACCGGTTTTTCCAATGGCTTTGCATCGGCGAACCGTTCTTTGAAATACGGAGAAGCCGTTACATCATCCAAAAGATTCGCCAAATTCTTTTTTTTCTTCTTCACATCATCTTTTGATAATCCAAGCCCGATATTCGCTTTATTTCCGCCGGCAGGAAAAATCCAAAAATAACCCGGATTCACCTCGTCAACATAATGTAATTCGATTTGGTCTGTCAGGTTTTTCACTCCTTCGTAATAACACCGAATTGCTACAGATGTATGTTCCATATCCATATTATACAATCCTAATTTCCTCGAAAGAATCGAGTTAAATCCGTCAGCGCCAAAAACTATATTTGCCCGAATCTCTTCATCCGAACCGTCGTTTTGACACCCAATTATTCCAGTAACATTTCCATTTTCAACCAGAACATCCTTTACTGAAAAATTTTCCCGTATTTCTGTTACATTTTGTGCTTCCTGAAACAAAAAGTGATCGAATATTTTTCGAGGAATTACAAATCCTTGCCTAATGTGATTTGTGTTCGGAGAGTCCTTTAATTCGAGATCAAACTGTTTGTGATTTGGACTCCCAAACGTGATCCGTCGGATCGGTGCGCCTTCTAGGTTTTGCAGAGATTCTAATAAGTCAAGTTCTCTTAGAATTCGGATAGCTTTTCCTGATAACGCATCGCCACAAACTTTATCTCGTGGGAAAGTGGCTTTATCTAGAACAATGGTTTTTAATCCGGCTTTGTGACAATACAAAGCTGCTGTGGCGCCTGCAGGACCACTTCCAACAATAATGACATCAAACATGAATTAGTCCGATTCTAATTCGTCAAAATCTACCCGAAATGAAGGATACACTTCATCGGTCTGGAAATAGGTTATTTTTCTCAATCCGTAAAAAACAACTGCCAACGGAATTAAAAACCATGGAAACCGAATTGAAAGAAACATAGCCGGTACAAATACACCATACATCCGTGCACGTTGAATGTGCCTTACGTGAGCCGGAAAAATCAGTGCAACCAAAATGAATGGAATGAAAATCGCCGAAACGGTGCTAATCATAGGATCATTTTGACTAAACCCGGCAAAGCATGAAAAAGACAAAAGTATTAGAACCGAAATCAATATCCCAACCTGATCTATTTTTGGCGGAACTGTTTTTTTATCCGATTCGAGTTTGATTTCAATGGAATACACTAACCACGCTGCCAAAAAGTATGCCAAATAAGCCCCTCCAGAAAATAGGTACTTGATATTGAATTCAAATGTAGCAAATCCCGAAATAAACAGAATTGAACCGGTAAGGGCATAAAACAATATCCCCCTTGCCGATACAATGGATTGGGGAAATTTCGGAAACTTTGAAAGCATTGCCGTCCCTATTCCACCTCCAATTAAAAATATTAAAAGTGGAATTGAAAAAGTGGACATGTCCCAGTAGAAATATCTATCATCAGCGGCAAACACAACATTCGCACCGCTCAGAACCATTAGCCATCCGGAAATCCACCGTTCAGGATTCCACTGTAGTATCGGCTTCAAAAAGGCCATAGCGTCCCGTGCTTGTGCATAACGGGAAGTGTTTTTAGGGAATAATCTTTCGAGAATCATTTCTTATTTTGAAATACCTTTATCAAAACTGAAACCAACATCAGGATTATAACCCATGACGATTGAACCTGCTGCCAGGCGCTTTCTAACAAGTTTACAGAATGCAGAAAAACAATGAGGATCATTACCGGCGATAGATACCGTAAAAATATCCTCCATCCTTTTATGATAATTGGATAGGTGTCAAATAATGATTCAGATCCTTTTTTCAGCTCGATCAAAACTTTATCGAATTCCCAAATCCACCCTACAAAAATGGCAATAAAAAGTCCGCCTCCCGGAAGCAAGATATTAGAAGCTAAATAATCTGCATTGTCAAACCATGTTTTTCCAAAAAAGTGAACCTCTTTCATGACATTAAAAGATAGGGCACTTGGAATTCCAATCAGCAATACAATACACCCAAATACCAACACAGCATTATGGCGTTTCCATCGCCGTTCATCCACAAAATAAGCTACGACAACTTCTAACAAAGATATGGCAGAAGTCAGCGCGGCAAGCGTTAGTAGTAAGAAAAATAAAACAGCCCAGATTGCACCTCCGGGCATTTTTGCAAAGACAACCGGTAACGTATGAAATATGAGTCCCGGTCCCGCCGCTGGATCTTGTCCCATCGCGAAAACGGATGAAAAAATAGCAATACCTGCTAATAAAGCGATTAATGTATCTAAGAAAACAATTTGAAGCGCTGCACTCGGAATATGATCTTTCTCTGATAAATATGACCCATACGTCATCATCGCACCCATCCCCAGACTAATGGTGAAGAATGCATGCCCTAGTGCAATTAACACGGACTGACCAGTAATTTTGGACCAATCAGGTGACCATAAAAAATTCAAACCTTTTTCTGCACCGGGAAGCGTTATACCTCGAATTACTAAAATAATTAATAGAAAAAAGAGAATGGGCATCATGATTTTGCTTCCCTGTTCAATGCCCTTATTGATTCCGGCATAAACCACCCACATTGTTAAAATTGAAAATAAAGTATGATAACCGACAATCCAATTGACGTCACCGACTCGCGCTTCAAAATATGCGGACGAAACGGCGGGATCCGAGAATTGTGAAAAAGATCCTTTTAATGCTTCAACAATGTAACCAATAGACCAACCGGCGATAACCGTATAAAATGAAAGAATCACAAATCCGGCGATAACGCCCAAGCTTCCAACCGCAACCCAAAATGGTTTACCCGATAGTTTTTTAAAAGCACCTACAGGATTTCGCTGCGTTGTTCGTCCCATTAGCACTTCTGCCATGAGCACTGGTAATCCAATTAATGCAATACAAATAAGATAAATAAAAACAAAAGCAGCTCCACCATTTTCACCGGCGATGTATGGAAATTTCCAAATATTTCCTAAACCAATCGCTGAGCCTGCGGCGGCTAGAATAAATCCAAATTTAGATCCCCAATGCTCTCTTTTTTCCATGTAACTCCCTAAATGTGTTTTTACTTTATTGGTTGTTTACTTCCAAATCCTCTTCCATCACCTGATCGAAGGGGTATAAATGTGCGTCAACTACGGCATCTAAAAAACCATAAAGATACAAAAATGCTGCCCACCAAATATATTTGTTCCGTTTCTCTAGATAACGATGTTTCCCAAGTGTATGAATTGATTCATCAAAATTAGCATAAGAGTTGGCATTTTCAGAATATCTCCAGATTGATATCCCTTCCAAAGACAGTATGAAAGCTGCCTTCAAATATCGCCCATTATATAATTGACCTGCACCCGGAAAAAGTAAAGCATACATCCCTGCTTTTTTGGGAGAAGGATAGATAAGGCTGTCCGGCTGCTGGGCAAAACTCAAGGTTGCAAATACGATTAAAAATGATAAGCGGACCAATCAATCACCAAAGTTTAAAGAACAGCAATACACTCAATTTCTACTTCTGCATCCATAGGCAATTTGGTGACTTGCAATGCCGATCTTGCGGGTGGTTCCGACTCAGAGAAAAAATCTGCAAATACGTCATTTAGTTCTGCATAGTTGGAAAAATCCTTTAAAAATACCGTTAATTTTACCGCTTTACCCAAATTAGATCCGGCTACGTTTAAAATCGCATCCAGATTGGTTAATACCTGGGTAACCTGTTGGGTAAAACCACCATCCACTAGTTTTCCGGTATCCGGCACCAATGGAATTTGCCCGGCAGTAAATATAAACCCATTGACAACTTTTGCCTGACTATATGGTCCAATTGCCGCCGGTGCATTTGAGGTAGTAATTACGGTTGGTTCGCTCATTGGGGGCACATGGTGGCAAGACCAATTGTTTCATCAATCTTTCGAGAAATGTTGGTGTCTATTTCCGTGATAATAAATTCGCCGACCACTGCTACAGTACATTCAAACATATGCCCTCCTTTAATATCCAAATCGTGGGTACCAACAATTGCATGCGCATGAATGAACGGTTGTCCATCTTTCAACGTAACATTTCCCTGAAAAGAAACAAGTTCTCTTACATCAAGAATAGTTGATTGCACATATTGTTTACTGGTTATATCAAAGGCACCCATATTAATTTTTTCGACGGCACCAATTCCAGAAACTTTCCCATTCCGGATTCCATGGGTTACGCAATACTCAGTTAATGTTTCCATTACATTTTCGCCCTTTTCGACGAAAATAATATGGTTTTGGTTCCGCTGCGATGATTTCATAATTAGGTTTTTTCCTTAAGTGCTTTATAAATAATTGATTTACTTTTTTTCATTGCTTTTTGTAACAACTTTTTATCTTTTCCTCCTGCAGTTGCCAAGCGGGCACTTCCGCCGCCGCCGCCATCCATCACAGTGCCAATAGTTTTTGCTAAATCATTAGCTGTTAATCCTTTTTCAATCAAATCTTCCGTGACTACCACAACAATTCCGGGCTTTTCGCCATCAGAAGATCCAAGGACGCCTACACCGGATTTTAATGCTAAAATGAGGGAATCGCCGTAGGATTTTAATTCATTCATTCCAACTGCATCCACATGGGAAACAACGATGGTGAATCCATCCTGTTCTGTTCCCTTTTCTACTAGACTTTTCGCATTAAAATCAGAAGAACTTTTCTTTTGTTTTAATTTTTTCTCAAGATCTTTTCGTTGGGTCTTTAATTGCGAAATTCTTTCTGGTAAATCATCCGCTGAACATTTTAATTCCGCTTGCAAGACCCCCAAAATTCCAGCCTGTTTTTGTGCCCACGCAACAGCACCGGGGCCGGTCAATGCAACAATTCGCCTTACGCCGGAAGCCAAGGATGATTCTTCGGTGATTTTAAATAATCCGATTTCTCCAATTGTATCGCAATGCGTTCCGCCACAAAGTTCCATCGAAAAATCGCCAATGGTTAGCACCCGAACTTTTTTACCATATTTTTCCCCAAACATTGCAACAGCCCCATCTTTTTGAGCTTGCTTAAAATCCTTAATCGAAAGGTTGCAATCAGTATTATTTTGGATTTCTGAATTGACAATGGTTTCAACATTTTGAATTTGTTCGAGCGTCATTTTTTCGGAATGAGTATAATCAAATCTTAAATAATCCGAGTGAACAAGCGAACCGGCCTGTTGGCAATGGTCTCCGAGAACAACTTTCAGGGTAGCATTTAATAAATGAGTGGCTGTGTGGTTCTTGCGGATATTTTGCCTGCGAGGTTTATCCACACTGCAGGACAAAACTGACTTTAATGCGGAAATGTTCCATTTCCCTGAGCACACATGAATATGCGAATTCCCATCTTTCAGCGTATCTTCAACAATCAGTGAAATTCCTTCCCCATTAATGGTGCCCGTATCTCCAATTTGCCCACCTGATTCTGCGTAAAACGGTGTTTTATCCAACAAGAGATGAAGGTTTTGGTTCGCCTCAGAAAAACGTCTGACCTTAGAATCAAATTCGAGCGTTTCGTAACCGACGAATTGTGAATCAGCCCCATCCGACAAATCCACCCAATCCAATGAGCTACTGTCCGCTTTAAATTTCCCCGAAGATTTTGCCCTTTTCTTTTGAATTCCCATTTCAGTTTCAAATCCTTTCTCATCAATGGAATATCCTTTTTCACGTGCCATTAAAACTGTCAAATCTAGTGGAAATCCATAGGTATCATACAGTTTAAAAGCGTCATTTCCCGAAATGGTTTTTCCTGTTGTTGCTTGGAGGCATTTGTCAAAATGAACCAGACCGCGATCCAGCGTATTGTTAAACATCAACTCTTCTGCTTGGATTACTTTTTTAATATGCGCGGATTTTTCCGCCACTTCCGGATAGATATCACCCATAATTTTTCCAACGGAATCAACAAGTTCAAACATAAAAGGTTCTCGCTGATCCAACATTCTTCCGAATCGTGATGCACGTCTTAGAATACGACGGAGGACATAGCCGCGGCCATCATTAGATGGCAATGCACCATCTGCAATTGAAAAACACAGCATACGGATATGATCTGAAATCACATGAAACGGAGATGGGTTATCTTCGCTCTTCAAGCTAGTCAGTTTTTCAATGGATTGAATGATTGGCGAAAATAAATCCGTTTCATAATTATTCGTTTTCCCTTGAATAACAGACACAATTCGCTCAAGCCCTGCGCCGGTATCAATATGAATTTGCGCAAGATCGTTCAGTTTACCATGTACATCGCGGTTGGATTGAATGAACACCAAATTCCATAATTCCCAGTAATCATCAGATCGGTTTACACCTTTTGCTGATTGGTTATTTAGATCATCACCGACATAATAATGAATTTCTGAGCACGGTCCACAGGGACCGGTTTCACCCATTTCCCAATAGTTCTCTTTATCACCAAACTTTAACACCCTGTCCTTTGAAATATCCGTGACATCAGGCCAAAGGTTGAATGATTCCTCATCATCATTATACACCGTTGCCCACAACCGGTTTTTATCCAATCCCCAAACGTTTGTTAACAATTCCCAAGCCCATTCAATAGCTTCTGCTTTGTAATAATCCCCAAAGGACCAATTTCCTAGCATTTCGAAAAAGGTATGATGAAATCCATCCAATCCTACTACTTCAAGATCATTGTGTTTTCCGCTTACTCGAATGCATTTTTGAGAGTTGACTGCTCGTGGATGTTCCGGAGATTCATCACCCAAAAATATGGGTTTAAACTGATTCATTCCTGCATTGGTAAACAGAAGTGTTTTATCCTGAATTGGCACCACAGGTGAACTGCGAACAAAATGGTGATCCTTTTTTTCAAAAAAGTCAATAAATGAAGATCTGATTTGTTTACTTTTCATTAGAACATGAAAGACGTTTCAACTGTGGAATTGTTCACGGTTTCATTTGGACCATCAACAGAACCATCGCCGTTTAAATCTCGAAAAGATCGTTGGAATTTGTACATCAGCACCATTCCAGATCCGAGTTCTATTCCGACTTCGTATCCCATGATGGTGCTTTCTGAGTATTCAAATTTAAAAGGGTTAGGAACATTTCTTTGTTGGTAAAATCCTTGCGCCTTTTTGATTCTGCTAATGGATTTACTTAACGACAAAATCGATAAAAAACTGCTGTTTTCTTGTGTTTCGTATTCTTGAGTAACATCATCCCAAATATCGCCATTCAAATTCTGATAGGACGAACTAAAAGCCAAATAAGATCCGAGGCTGACACCTAATTGCGCATAAAACCCCTTTTGTTTTCCATAACGACCCAATTGGGATTCTTTGGTACGAATCGTGACATTCCCAGACGAAGTTGATGAGAAACTAACACGTTCAATTTCATAAGATCGATTCCAATAACCGAATTCAAACTGTCCTTGTGGGATCATCCGATATTCAAGATTAAAACGTGCTGGGCCAAATTTTGCACTGATGGCAACCGGGACCAATCCTGTTCCTAATTGCAGTTTTTCTCCCAACTGGTTCGGGTGATCGGTTTCACCAATCATTTTAGCTGCCTGAGCATATAGTGTCACAGATAATTTTTCTTCCCGAATAATTGGGTAGGCAACATCAACTGCAATAGCGCTAATATCATCTTGAGATTCTCTCACGTTCAGAGGTTCATTTTTCCTCCAAATATCAGTATCTAATACAAGAATAGTATCCTGATCCCAACCGGGAATATCGGAATCAAGTGTATCCGTAATGCCATCACCGTCAATATCCCATTCGGCAGGATCAGCATCGGCAATCCCATCATCGTCCGAATCAAGCCAGTACATATTATTTTCGGGGAAATCATCCACAATATCCGGTCTTCCATCACCATCTCGATCTTTAAGACCAAGAAATTGATTTCGGTCTATTACGAATGATGCTGCAACCGGAACCGAAAATATATTGGTTGATCCTGCGCGGAATCCAACCAACCCAAGGTTTTCTTTGAAATCATTAGAAAATCCTTCAATAAATAATGAAGATCGTCTAAATCCGAAATCCAATCCAACTTTTCGAACAGATGGATATTGAATAGAATTTGAATATTGGCTAACTAAAATACCGTATCCCATGTCAACTTGGTCTAGCGCACCAACCTTAAAATAAAGTGGTTGATTTGGGAATCCATACCTGATATAATAAATTTTATCGATAATCGTATTTTTAGATGCTTCACCGGAAGAAAAATCCCATTCATCTTTATGAAGATTTCCATCTTCGTCAATATAAAATACTAAATCAAGTGCAACTCCCCATTTCCCAATTGGAATAACCGGGCGCAGTGCTATTTGATTCCAAATTTTTCCATCAATCGTAACCGCGCCAAACGCACCTTGGACTTGAGGCTGACCTTTCAGGGATATGATTCCTAATGGAACTAAAATCCATAAAAAACGATGTAAGGATATGTGGCTCATGTGTAAGGTCAAAAATTAGGGTTGAGAGCAGGGATGGTTCAACGTCTAAATCCTTCGCTAAATGAAGAGTGTTTTGTTAATTTTCCTGCAAAGATATGATGCATAACATACCCAAGTCAATTATTCTGATCCTATTTTCTATCCAGATTGTTTTCTCTGAGGAAATAACAGAAATCACCGGAATTTCCATTGAAACGAAACAGAATGGATACATGGTTTCCTTGTCCTGTACTCGTCCTGTACTTCAAAATAATTTAACATCGTGGTACGCGCCCACCACAGGCTGGTTTTACATTTCCATCCTTCATGCAAAAGTAGATTCCGCATCTCTTTCAACTAAGAAAACAACATTCCCCATTTTGGAAATCCAGGCTTCAACCGAAGACAGCTCGGCACAAATTGCAATTAAATCCGCTCGATATATTGAACAATCCGAATTTTATTTTTCTGAAAATCCTCCGGAAATTCTAGCATCATTACGGTTCCCGATTGAAGAATTGATAGCAAAAAAAGAAGATGAGGCCGAATTTCTTTCTTCAAATATGAACCCCGTTTCAAAGAATGTTCTATTAATTAGGAAAGGGCTTTATTTTATTGGCGCATCCCTTTTCGTTGCCGGAATCATTGACCAAGATCACGGAGAAAATCTTGGTTGGGAATTACCTACGGGAGCCGGAATGATTGTTGGAACGTGGCTTTGGGAAAAATATGGATACTAAAAACCATGGGTGAATTTTTACCATACTTTGCAATATTTTATGGAATCGGCATTATAGCTTTTGGACTTTTTATTCGGTTTTATCTTGCTCGAAAACGTCTTAGGGAAAATGAGAAAATCTTAAAAATAGGTGGTGGAGAAAAAGTAGCAGAAGAAATGGCGAAAAAGATAAAAGAGGACGCCGAGAAACACCGGAGAAATCGAGATTAAATTGATACGATATTTCCTACTAATTTTGGCTCTTTTGTCTGTAGTCACTGCTGAGAAAAGACCAGTAGAATTATCTGCTGATTTCATTTTAAATCCGACAGCTGATCCATGGATTCATACAACTCCACACCTTCTTAATATCGCCCTTCATGGACATTCACTTTCCGAAAATCAAAAGGAATCTCTAAGAGAATTGGGATATTCATTTACCGGAGAATTGGTCAACCATACATCCATAACACGTTGGGAGGCCGATGGTCTGGACCAATTTACCGATAGTGGAATGTTTCGATTTCATTACACAACCGATGGAACCCATTCGGTTGGCAGCGAAGATTTGAATGGAAATTCTATCCCTGACTACGTTGATTCTATGGTAACAATTTTTAGCAATGTTCATACGAATCAGCTTTTAGATATGAATTATGTTCAACCGCCTTCAGATGGTTCCGGCGGTGGGTCTGACCATTATGATATCTATATCCGCAATCTACAAGCAGGATATTATGGATACGTTCAAGCTGAAAATTTTGCCAGTGGAAATGGCGATAATGAAAATAGCGAGGGAACAGAAATGCTGGCAGTTACAAGTTATATGGCCATGAGAAATGATTACGATGGATTCCCGTCCAACACACCGATCGAAAATATTCAGGTTACTGCAGCACATGAGTTTTTTCATGCAATCCAATTTGGGTACAATGCCTACGAAAAACCTTGGCTGATGGAAGCTACAGCCGTTTGGATGGAAGAGCAGGTTTACGATTCTATTAACGATTGCTATCAATATCTTCCGTCTTGGTTTGCGTACCCGCAAACTTCCTTGAATGCGGGAGGAACACATTGGTACGGCTCTTTCATTTTCTTTCAATATATTGAGGAACACATGGGTGGAAGTAGTGCGATGCAGCGGATTTTTGAGATTGGTGTAAGTCAACCAAGCGATGAAACGGATTTTAGCCAATCAAACATTGACCAAGCGTTGGTGGAACAAGGATTTTCTTTTATAGAGGCACTCAATGGAATGGCAATTGCAAACCTACTCCTCACTTCCGATTCAGAAACAAGTGACTACACTTATAGCGAAGCAGAAGATTATCCAATTTCAGAGCCCGGCATTTATAGAACAGTGAGTTTTATCAAAGGATTTGAATCCTCAGTCACAAGTACATCACTCAACAAATATGCAACTCAGTATATCAAACTCGAATCTGATAATCCTATGAAAGTTGTTTTATCTTCAGTCTCCACCTACACCGCTGATTTTCAAATGAATGCAATTTTACAAAATAATACCGGCTTGATTACAATCTTCAGCGGAAACGAAGTCAATATTGATCCAACCGGAATGATAGCTATGACGCTTGCAATTGTTAGCCAAGATACTGTTGGCGGAGACTGGGACTATTCCATTTCGATTACGGATGGAATTCCATCAGTAATCGGCGAGCCATTACTCCCGGGTGAAATCAAAATAGAATCCAATTACCCAAATCCATTCAATGGAACCACATCATTTCAAATCAATATAGCCGAGACACAACAAATGGAAGTGGAAATTGTTAATTCCATTGGACAAACAGTTCGAACGATTTTGGAAGGAAATGTAGAAGCAGGTGGTACACCTTTAACATGGGACGGAAGAATGGAAACCGGTGAACGTGCTCCATCCGGTTTATATTTTGTAAATGCAATTGGGCAATCAACTACGACATCTGAAAAAATATTATATCTTAAATAATTAATCCGGTAGCAAAATATTGAGAGATTTCAGGTGGTCTCTGTATTCTTCGACAAATTGATGATACCTTCGTTCGTATTTCATTTTCTTACTACCTATCCCAATGAGATAAACATTCCCGCCAGCTTCCTTTTTTGCAATAGATTCCATTGCAGAAAAATATCTGTCAATTTTTATCATGCGTTGGGTTACTTCATCAACTTTAGCCGTCTTTTGAGAAATAAGTTCAACAGATTCACCTGCCTTATCAAACGTGATTTCAATCGCAATAGACTCAGTTAATTTATCAATACGTGGTTGAAAATTTTTCCGTTTTTCCTGAAGTTTTAAAATAGTTGGCTTCCATTTGAGCAATTGATTCGAAATAAAGATGAGATTTTTATTCTTTTTTTTCAACGCTTTAATGAGCCTTTCTCGGTCCCGATTAAGTTTATTGAAAGCATCATTTATTAGAGAATCCAGTTTTGAAAAATTATCGCCGTATGTCGTTTCAGTATCCGGGATTTCTGTATCTAAAGAAACTTTCGAGTCTTTTCGAATCATCGAAACTGTTTTGCGTTGAATCTGAACTTTCCCAAGAATAAAGTTGTGTGTTTCATCCATAGCTGTGAGAGCGGATGAAAGTTCATCATATAGTTCAAAATCTTTACGAAGTGAAAAAGTAAGTGTGGGTTCCAATGCTCCTTTAAGCGCTATTAAATCATTTCCATTATCGCGAATCTTTTCCCGATAATTCAACACTTGGGAGGTCATGGCTTGGACATCCTGATATTTCCGGATTGTTGATTTATGTCCAGCACAGGAAATAAAGACAAAGAGAAGCAATGAAAATGAGAAAAACCTCATGAAAGAATAATTGTCATGCTGAGCTAGACGAAGCATGATTAGGAATTGATATTATGTTACCCTTCGTCAGGATCAGAGTGACATAATTTCTTTATTCACCCGCCTGATTGGAACCAAGATTCCCGGATTGATACAAAACCAAAAGATCATCATAACCACCGATTGGTTTTTCGTCAATTAAAATTTGTGGAACAGTTGACCCTTTACCAATTTTAGACATCTCTTCCCTGCTCATTTTTTCAGCTTCAATATCGATTTCATTATATTCAATGTTCTGCTCATCAAATAAGCGTTTCGCCATGGAGCAGTACGGGCAACGGGATGTGGTATAAATTGTGACGTTCATTTTAGTTTTCCATTCTTTTTAATCGGTAAAAATTACAGATTTCGGTGGAAAATTCCTATTTCAGGAGAATCATTTTTTGCGTCTGGCGGAATGACCCTGACCCTAATTCTACAAAATACATTCCGCTGCTGTGTTGTTTGGCATTCCAAACAATTTCGTGCCTTCCCGGTTGCATGTTTCCATCCACCAATGTTTCCACCAATCTTCCGGTTATATCGTAAACCCGTAATTGTAGGGGCGAGATATATCTCGCCCCTACAGGGATTTGAAAACGAATGGTTGTGGAAGGATTGAATGGATTGGGAAATACGGGATGCAGTTGGAATCCGCTTGGAATAATGTCATCCTCAACGCTCAAGGACGGCACATAATTTTCCGGCGCCTCAGTTGTAAATCGAATCACCCGCCCGCTGTCCAAAGCTGCCGCGCCGGCGGCGTATGTATTATTGAAAGTGATTTGAAGTCCGTCATTCTTGTCCGGCGACTCGATCCCGACCGTGGAATAATTCTTAGTCACATCCACATTGTCTATCTTGTAATACTGAAATTCAATCACGCCGTCGCCGGTTGCTGTCGGTATGGCGGACTGGGAATACAAAATAATTTCAAATGTCTCTTCTGTCGCCTCGTCGTAACCGTTCAGTGCGCGAGACCATTCAATGATGAAGCGGCCTTCCAATTCGTCATATCTTGTGAAAACATTTATCCACACATCAATTGCGTCGTCTCCGTCCGTGTCAATGGTTTCAAGGTCATCCCAGAACGGCGCAAGCATGGCATTCGGACCCATCGCCATGGGAATCGAAAAATTCCAGAAATAATCCACTGGCGTTGTTTCGAAGGATGTCCAGCCGTTGGAACTGATGGTAATCTGATCGTAGGAATTCCCAAAATATTGGAATGCAAACGGCAGGTCCACGCGGATGTGATCGTCGTCGTCCAAAACATATTCCGTTCCGCCGGAACCCCCGTGAGCAGGATCAAGCTCAACCCAGTTGAATTCAGGTGTCTGTGTATAACCTGAATCAATATCATCGTAGGACCAATAACCGTAATCCGATGGGTTCATTGTCTGATTTTCATTTGATGGATTTATAGGAATATCAATGCGTATAGAATCCAATTTATTCCAAACTGCATCCGTTAATATTATCGCAAGAGATAACTCACTGCTTATGGAAACATCACCAATATTTAAATTGTAATATTCCAAATCCACAAAAGCGGTGTCCCAAGAATTCAAAGTAAATGGTGGTTTTACTTCTGTAGTAAAAACATCAATGGAAATTGAATCCGTCAAAGAGAGCAACACGATATTTATTGTATCAAGTTGTGCATTACTGAAATTGTGGAATATTAAATCAGGACTAATGGATAAAGATCCGTCCGTTGATTGTGATGGGGTATTAATCAGGTCAATTTTGAGAATTGGATCACTTACAGAAACCAATGTATTTCCAACGTCCCCATTTGCTTCAAATGATAAAAGCAATGGATCAGTCATTGATCCCATTCCTTTATAACGGAAAACAATAGAATCTGTAGCAGTCACTTCACTTCCTTCCGGAATATCTGTAAAAGAAAAGGTGGAATCCAAAAGTTCAATATCGGATGAAGATGAAACAGTTCCGGTCCCACCTGAAATCATGATATCCAAATGATTTTTTAATATTGGGTAAAGTGCCACCTTTTCTCCAGGATCTACAAGCCCGTTTCCATTGTCACTCAAGACGTATCCAATAAATCCAATGGACTGTCCGGATTCATGAATCGACACTTCTTCATGTCCCTGGATAAATCCACTTTTATTCACGTAAATGTCCAATGCTGCAGCATCTCCCGGATCCACCGAAACTTGAAATTGTCCGCTGGAATTTGTGATTCCTTTTGCTAATAGAGAATCATCCGCCATGATTGCGACAACTGCATCCCGTACCGGATTCCCGGCGGCATTTGTGACGTTTAATGAAATATATCCATCAGCCGACCAGATAGAATCTGCTTCAATCGCAAATACATCCGGCGTACCCAAGTGCATGGAAAGCGAAGGATCGCCCAAGATATTGTACACGTGAAAATAAAATTCTTGTCCTTCACCCGGTCCGTCTAAATGCGGGAATTCGGTTAGTAATCCTAACTGTCCTGCAAGCATTGCCGGAGCAAGTTCCGTAACACCGTTGTCAAACATTGCATCAAACATATAAGCATTTATCACATTATTGAATTTTGTGCTCGTATGTAAATCTGACGGACCGATAATGGCAACGCCACCCTGCGGAACTGTGGGTGTTCCAGCACGAATTAACGATTCACCAAAACAAGTTGGCACTGTAGGGTTCCCAAAATCATTCGCATTGCAAACAAAGCTGGTGAAGACCGGGGTCATCCAGCCATTGTTAAGCCCTGCCACATCGCTTACATGAAACTCGGGATAATGCCATCCATTTGCATCACCCCAACCGCGGTAGTTTACAATGCCTACGCCGGCATCAATTGAAGCAGATATTTGAGAAGCACCTTGCTGTGTCGGGGGATAATAGACCGTATCTACAGAAGCATAGCCGTTGTTTAAAAGTTCATCCCGTAGCCAGTAGGAAGTCCATTTGGGTGTAGTCGGAATCGGAATTGAATTGCTGTAATTTCCGGCGACAACTAGCGCCTTGTTCAACCAATCTGGGTTGAACGCCAGGGGATCACGATGGTATTGGATCGTCTTTTGTGTTATAACCATCAATTCTGTTACAGATGTAATCGACATGCGTCCGATAAAAATATCAGGAATGAAATCATCCGAAACCAAGTGCGAGTATTTTTGATCCGTAACATCGTTAGCATCACCATAATAAAAAGTAGGAATAACACTTCCTGAGCCTTCATTCACTTCACCAATTAGTAGTACATATTCCAAGAGTGGATCTTGATCGAGATGATTGGAAATAGTCGCTTTTATTTCATCAGCCGAACTACCAGCATCAGATTGTTTCTTGACAATCACATCAAATCCCTGAGACATTTTGAAAGAGGCAAACATACTGATGTACGATTCCCAAGCATCCGGAACAATAATCATATACGTCCCGCGCATCGGATTGATGTCATTCCCAGCAAGGCCGTATTCCGCTTGTACTAATGATTTAAATGCCATCGGAATTGCTTGACCGGTTAAATCTGCTTTTGATTTTCCGCGAAAATTTGCATCCGCAGAAAATAAAACATTGATGGATATAATTACGGCCGCAAGTAAACGCATTTTTTGATGAACTCCTTGTGTGAGGTAGAAAAGCGCAGGAAATATACACCTGAACTTATTGGTACATCCATTTGATTAAACAAATTCAATTGCCATGTAATTTGTTCCCTAAATCCCTGATTCAACGATTGGTTGAATATTTCCTGTCCTAGCAGATTAAATATAGTTACTTGCAACGGAAATTGAATGTGCTCCATATCAATGGAAATCATACCGGATGACGGATTTGGATACGGGTCGGAAACCGAGAAAGAAGAACGGATTTGAGGGCCTGATTCTGTAACATTCAGATACGGGTCATCCAAACCCAAGATGCGCAATGATGCTATTTCCCAGCCGCGGTAATTGACAGAAGCATCCCGTGAAAACCTTAACCGCACTCGGACTGAGTCAAATCCAGACGTATCCCGCGCAACAATTCTGTCCGTACGAAATGCATGCCAATTCTGGTCGGTCGCGGACCATTCTGTTAAAACGCTGTCCTGTCCGTTCACCAGTGTAAGAAACAGGGAATCCACGTCCCATTCAAGTTCGTAGCGGTGATTGATTACACAAGCAATCTGTTGCATTCCGGTCATATCAAACCATCGGGATCGAATTTCAAGGGTATCTTCCCTGTTTCCATTATTGTAGAAAGAACCAACTTGAGATCTAAGAGATCCCGAATCAATTGTCCAGTCACCTCCAATTTGGTTCCACATCGTCGAATCGCCGAAGCCTAAAACTGTGTCAATTACATTCTGCCTAAAACTCACGTTGATTTCCATGTCTGAGTCCAATTCAAGATTCCTTATCCACGGAAAATAGCTGTCGTCATAAACTGTTTGAATGTCCCAATTACCCTTTGGCATCGCAAATGTATTACTACCATCATCAACAATGATTGTATCTGTAAAAAAATCATTAGTCATTATCCATGAGAAATGTTCATCGTGCCATAATTGTTGGTAAAACCCGATCGATAAATTGATGTTAACCTCGGTTAGCGGATCCAAAGAAAAATCCAGTATTGTGGTTCCACTGTTGTTTGCGGTGATCGTATTTGTTACCGGTTCATACCCGTATTTTTGCGCCGTTAACTGATAAGTGCCTTCAGTGACAATACGCCGATACCGCCCAAATTCATCCGTCAGGCGCGGATCGTTAACACCACCGTTTAATTCATTGATGATAATTTCCACATCCTCAAAAGGATTTCCCAATTCGTCCGTTACAATTCCGGTGATTTGGGCGGCATCTTCTTGATAACCAATCGTTCGATCCATTAAGTACACCATTCCAGGGATTAACCTCTGGATCGTATCTTCAATCAACGCGCTGTCGGGTTGCAGATTTGCAGTCCCACACTCAACAAGATATTGAAAACAACCCGTTGCAGTATAAAACCAATCGTGAGCATTCCCCCGACGTGACACACTCTGCTCAGACTGGTAAAAATCTTCACTGTACTCTTTTTGAAGGTTTCCAGCCAATGCATCGGCAATGGTATTTTGAGCATTATTGTCCGGGGTATTTTTCCCTTCTGCCCATTTCCAAGATGAAATCACCAATTCAGAATAACGCCCCGATCTAGCACTGTGCCACGCAATGGAAAAAAGAAAATCCTGTTCCAATGCAAAATCACGAATAGCCTTTGTCTCCTGTTCTGAAAAAGGTTCAGGACCACGATAATAATCATAATGGGCAGCATAATCCGTTGGATCATTAACTAAAAACGAATCACCAAAAAACCAATTGAAATCGTAATTCCTGTTTAAATCCACACCATCCACATCGTTACCGATACTCGGATCAAAATCAAACACACCGTTGGGAGTCGGCCCGGTCGGGCTGAAATCGCGTTTGTTTTTTCGATAGCTTAAATCCATTTCCGAATGAACCACATTTAAGCCTTCCGGATTGTAGGTGGGAATGATCCATGTTTCAATTTCCTGTCGCAAAATCTGAACATGACTTGCCATAGGGGGGGGTGGACTCAGTAGTGTCAAAATCATTTCCAATACTGCCTCCACACCAAGTATTTCTTCTGCATGGCATTGTCCAAGAAATAATACTCTTGGTTCATCTTCTTTTATGTGAACATTATCGGAAATTTTCACCGCAAGTATAGGCAAAGTTTCGGCGCCGGAGTAGCCAATCGTATCCACACGAAATATATCCTCGTATTGTTCTAATTGATCGAGCGAATCGAGGAAGGATTTTATTTCATTAAACGAGTGAAAGCGCGGGTCGAGCGGCTCGGCAAAAAGACCACAATTCAAGGCAAACAGACATAATATAAATTTGTTTACCATAAATCACTTTAAAAAAGAGACCTTGCCTTTAAAAACAGCATCTCTTGATTGAATCTGATACAAATAAATTCCACTTGCTACTTCACGACCAAATATATCTTCCCCCGTCCAATTAAACGTCATTTCGCCCGGATGATTTGGGATGAGTATTGCATCATAAACCTGACGGCCAAGCACATTGTAAATAGAAATCCGGATTGGTGCTGAAGAATGGGTTTGGATCGGGATTGAAATTATCCCATTAAATGGGTTAGGGTATGCCGGACCAACTCTAAACTCAATTGGAACTGTATGTGAATTGATATTCATATTTGGATCAATTAACAACACTTGTCCATATAAATTCACTAAATCAGCTTTTCCCGAACTTCTATAATCTTGCCAATATAAAAACCAAGCATTAGAATCGATCCCACCGATGGGAATTATTTTTGGGGATTTCTGATCATGGTATTCTGCAGCAATGATAATTTGGTTTTGAACTAAACCATTGACTACTTTTGCACCATAAATATCCAACCCACCAGAAAGAAGAGGATCGTCAACCGCTGAACCACGTTCATCCTCCCATGTGATAAAAAATGAATCATCACCAAACGCTATCACATCAGGATTGTCTCGGTAAAATGTATCTTGGTCACAACAAATAAGAATATTAGAATCAATTAAGGATCGATTTTCCACATCAATCCGCTGGCCATAGATTGAGAACGCATCACCATTTCGAAAATCTGCCCATGAAACAAATGCAGCGGTGTTTTCATCTAGAGCAATAGACGGAGATCTCTGATCATTTATAGCTTCTGTCAAAATAAGGGGATCCTCACCAAAAAGTGTATTCCCATCCAAATCAATGGTTTGACTATAAATGTCTTTTTTTGTCGCTGAAAATCTGTTTTCCCAAACCAAAATAATTTCTGTTGAATCATGGTTCATTGTTCCAATTAGATTACTGGCATCTCCCGAGTGTGATAATACTTTTCCGCTCGATACCCACCCACTCGCAGGTGTTCCGGACGAATTTAGACGAATATATTTTAGAACGCCTGCATTCCAATGCCCCTCTTGCCAAAGAACCATATAATCTCCATCAGGAAGCTGAAAAACTAACTCAACAAATTCATTAACTGATTCATTTGCAATGGTGTTTTCAGCTTCTAGGATATTGCCATCATCACCCAGTACAGTAAAATATATATCATAATCCCATACATTGCGAATTTCTGACCAAACACACGCAACACCAGATATATGGGGTGTTAAATGTAGGTTAATCTGATCAGATCCATTATTAAGATATATACCGGTAGAATCCCATTGGTTTATCAAATTCATATCCAAACGGTTAACGCGAGATAATGCTACACCGCTACTTTTATCGTAAATACCTGTATAAAAGCTTCCGTATGAATTGGTAAACACCGGTTCATTTATTAGGGGATCTGAATGGAAAGAGGCAAAGCCGATTTGTTTTCCATTTGGCTCGGTAGAATCTGAGCCCTCCTCTAAAATATAGTTCGCAAACAACACTTTCCCATATCTATTATCCTCCCAAGCAAGCACTACTTGTCCATTTTCCATAGTTTCCGCTCGAACATAATTTATATCCCCATCCAATCCTTCGATGACTGTGATTCCATTTTCAGAAAAACCAATAGTATTCATATCATCAATTAACTGAGTTTTAAGATCAATACTTCCGCCACTTACATCAGAAAAAATAACAAATTGCCCAACCACTTCATCTGATGTAATAATCGGTGAATCTTGATTCCCATTTGCGTTAGAAATAGCAAGACCGGAATCCGGCAAAATACGATTTCCAAACGAATCAAAATGTTGGGCTACAATATCCTTATCTGGAAATGTACCTCGTTCCCATACGAAAACTACGCCACCATTTTCATCACCGGAAAATCTGGCGCCATCTTGTGTATTGTAAATTGAATCCAGAGGCACTCCTGCTGAATCCCAAAGAATAGAGCCATCGTTGCTAATTTTTTGGATAAAATAAGTCGGATCTGTGGAGTCAAACCTGTAATCTTCCCATGATGCGAAAACTGTACCACCGGTTCCACGCTTCACACGGGGACCTGCCTTTGACGCCGGGTCTTTTGTTAATGGTTTTTCATTGGACAAAACTAAACCGGATGTGTCAACTACTTGGTAAACGACTTCCGTAATTCCTGATCCCTGCTGCCAAACAACGCAGGATTTTACTCCTGACATAAATGTAACTTTTGGGCGTGTTTCTAATTCCATCGTATTTGCTATCGGTAAACCACCGACATCAAATTGAAGAGACAAATCTTGGTGAATTCTTTGAGCGTAAATATCCAAATTTTCTGCGCTGATTCTTGCATCGGACCAAACTACAAAAGCATCACCGTCCCCTGCATATTCAATGCTTTTTGGTCCTTGAGTACCGGATGCTTCTATAATTGCAACACCGATTCCCGGGTGACCAACATTATTATTGTAATCCACATGTGTTCCATAAATATCTTCATCTAAACCGTTACGTCCGTCTTGCCATGTAATAAAAACACCTCCGGAACTGTCTGTGCACATATTGATGGAACCCTGTTTTCCAGCCACATTACATATTGCAATACCCAAATTATCTAAAACGCTATTTCCGTCTGAATTAATATGTTGTAAATATATGTCTCCCTCTTTATCAAAACGATAATCCACCCATGCAATAAACGCGCCGCCAGCATTGTCCTCAATCGCAACAGGATCTTCCTGTCTTCCCGGCAATTCTGTAACCGGAACGCCACCTGTTCCCCAAAAAACATCACCGGTAAAACTGACTTTTTGTGCAAAAACATCTCGATTCCCATTTCTTGTATCTGACCAAATCATAATAGCCGATCCAACTGAACCCGGACACGTAGTTTTTTGCCATTCAATATGAACACCTTGCCGAATTGCGACTCCATTGGCTTGCCATGCATCAGTTTGTCCAAAGAGAAACACTATTAGAAATATGGATGAAACAAGAATTTTGGTATGTTTTATTGGGTGGTTCATATTATTCCTTAATGGATAAAACTTGTAGTCCTTCTCGTGAGCAAGCAAGAATATAGCTAGATTCAAAGACTGTTTTATACACATACCCAATTTCAAAAATCCCTCGCGAAATTGGGACAAACAAATTTGAAATATCGTATAATGCTATGCCTCCGGATCCGAGCGATAAAACTGCTGTATTCCCAGAAACTGATATATGTTTAACATACAAGTCTTCAGCAAATCGAGTTGTTTTTAACAGTTCGGGCGGTGTTCTATTAGCACTACTGGGAAAATCCATAAATGGAATAAAATAAGCCCCAGCCTCTTCGGACGCCACAAATAAGCCGGTATTGGTTAATGTTACTTTATCGGCGCTACCTTGGGTATCAACCGAATTGATGAACTCTGGGTTCGTTTTTAAATCGCTCAACTGATATAAACTTACTCCGGTTTGGTCAGTTGTAAGTGCAAGTTGATTGCCAACAATATCAATTCCCGTCGGTTTGCCATTTTCCCAAATTTCTTCCCCGGACGTATGAAACCATTCTCCCCAACTCTGTAATTCGAAATAATTCCATTTGAGACCGTCATCGTTATCTGCAGCATAAATCGTAAATCCGCTACTATCATCTATGACACGAATTTCGCGAGTTTTCTCGCTCATTTTTGCACCGTCCCAATCCAAACTATCACTACCAATTTTATCAATAATATTTACAAGAGAGTTGCTTTCAACTGCAAAAACAACTCTGTGAGTTTGAGAATATTCTACTTGTGTAATATCATCAAAATCCTGTTCTGTAGCATAAGAATCCATAGCTGCAACAAGAGTTGGATCGGTCCCCATATTTATAAAAGCGGACATATCCCAAATTTGAAATCCGTTCTGACCGGCAGCAACATAAGCGGTGTCATTCACCACAACCGCTGATCGGCAATATCCAATGGTATTCAATGTTGTAATTCTCTCAATATCCCAAACAGAGTCTAAGTCTGGTTCCATACAAGACTGCAGCATGAAAACTGCCAAAATACCAAGTATTTTGAAATGTTTAATATTTGTCATACACCGACCTCCATCCAATTTCAACCCACACCTGAACTTGTCTGAAAGACTTTAATTTTTGGACCCAACTATAATTGGAGTGTGTAATTCTTTCGCGGTTTCTTACCATGAGTTTAACAGATAACGATTCTGAGATATTTTTTTTCATCCATATATCTAATTTACGATCGGTGTGCGCCCTTCCGCTGTGAAGTGGATCATCTAATGATTCAGCAGCATATTGACGAATTTCCTGTCGAAAAGCGCCTCCTAATTCGTCCAATAACCAAAGGGAAGTAGATGATTTAAGAGGAAAATAGAATTGGGAATATTGATAAGATCTATCCAAATCGCTCGCGCGGGCGGTTTCTCCAAAAGTGATATTATCTGCTTTTCCAATTTCCCCTTCTATACTCATCGTCAAATTCCATGGAGTTTTCCATGAAATTCGACCTTTCTGATATAGGATGTCCAAATCAAATTCAGAAAAATCACCATTAAAATATCGCTGCAAGTATCCGCCAGCAAGTGAAATCCAAGTTCGACGAACAATTGGATATGATAAAGCAATTTGTTGATCTCTATCGGAAAACATGCAGGCGATAAATTGAGTATTCGTCACATCTTTATTCACATAGTCCCGCAAATAATAATCAGACAAATCACGGATAGAATATTTAAAAGATCTATACGGCCCCCAACTGTACTTCAATTCTATTTTTCCACTTGTGTATTGTTTTTCCTGACTGTGAGAATATCGGATTAATGCTGCTCTCCCCGAAAAAGTTATATTGCGTTTCCTGCTAAAATTGAAAATAGATTTTCCAAGCAATTCGCCACGTAAATAGTGGGAATCAAATGTGGACATTCCACCCATTAAGTCCGGTTCGACCGCAGCAGATTCTTGTTCTCCACTAGAAAAACGAAGTACATTGGAATCATATCCATTGGTCAATTTGATGTTGAAATATATCGGTGTGTTTAAAATGGTTGCTTGTGCTTGAGGATATCCCAAACCGAGAAAAATAATTCCGATATAATTAAAACGCATCAATTGAATTCCAAAAATCTCAATAATACTGTTTTGTCTTTTTCTAATACCTTGACCGTTATAATATGGTCTCCTTCCGAAAGTTTGATTTCACAAGTACGCCATTTTCCTGGAACAATTTCATCATTCGATTTCAGCGATGATTTATCTGATCGATCCGTACTAAAATAATATGTTCCAAAAATGTCTTTACCCTCTTTCAACTGAAGCCGGTAAGCTTCTTCATCTCCCATCCAATTTTCAAATAATAGTCTGCTAGTCACCCTAAGTATTTTTGGACCTTTAACTGCAACTTGAAGAGGTGCACCATATTTAAGCTCAAAATACTCAATTTCCTTACTACCAACTTGAACAATTTTGCTGAGTTGGTGAACCATTGGTGTCAGAATTTTTTTCGCACCTTTTGGTAGTTCAAATGTTTTTGCAACCGCTCGCATCAAAACAGGATAATCTTGATTTTCAGGGACCAAAACTCTGACCCAATGACGTCCTTCAGGGATATTGATTGTATAATGCCCTGAATGTGTATAATGATGATTCGGATGTTGAATGGATCGAATTCCTTTTTGTCGGAGATATTTATGGTTCACATGTATGGTGTCTGCTTCATCAATTAATAGATCATATTTAAACGCATGGCGGGTTCTTTTCCCTGGTTGCATCGCAGGAAAGCGAGTGATGAATTTTAATCTCACCGGTCCGCTAACTTCGTACATCAATTCTTTAGAGCGAACGACATAATACAATCTCCGATTTCCGCTAACAATTAAAATTTCTTTTTCTTCTCCCCCTTCGACTGGTTTCAATAGTTCAGCAGAAAGGACATCCAATGATCCGAAGAAAATGCAGAAAAGAAGTAATTTACAATACGCTGTCAGGTTCATGTTCTTTCATCCGTTGGGATATTTGATTGTGGCTATGGTGTCCAACTGCAAATACCATTCCGGCAACAATTAGAAAACATAGAAAAGTAATCGTCAAATTAAATTGTTCAATTGCATATAATGGACCTTTCCCGATTTCAGGATTGGGTATTGGAGCGTAAGGCATTTGAAGCATGTCTGTCAATGCTGAAATATTTAATATATGAAGCGCATTCACGCCAGATTTTAGGAATCGAACCATTACACCTTCGATTCCGTCTGGTCGGCTGATTGGTTCAATGTTCGCACGCGTCACTAACCCCGGATTCAAAAGCTTTAAATTAAATGATGTTCCCAAGCTCGCAACGCCACCTCCAACATTTATCATTAAATCATATCCCCGGCTCGGACCATATTTGAAAAGTGTTTCCATCCTCATATCGATATTGGCCGACAAACTCGTTGCCCGAATAAGTGGCAATGAATGTTTTTCAATATTTTGAATAATTAGATTTCGTCCTCTGGGACTCAGTAACCGACCGAGATCATTCCTGCCGCCAATGGAAGCTGCAATAGAACGGTTTTTTAACATTCCTTTTTCAATGAGAATTGCTTCCATATCCAGCCATGTGAAATCGGGATAATTTGCACCCCACTGAGATGCTCCTAATGAGGTTATTGCTACCGTGTTAATTCCCAAGGTTTCTGCCGCAATCAAAACTGCCATGTTGGCGCCGGGCATAGACCCCGTTAATAAAACTGCCACTGTATCGTCTGTTGTTAATCCGGCACGGGATAATAATTCAATCATTGCCGCCGCAAAATTAGGATCAAGCGTTGTAAGCTTTGCATCAAGGTCGCCTTCGTCAGTGGTTATCAAACTAAATTGAGCTCCTACAAGTCCGGTTTCATTCGGATCATTTTCGATGTCAACAAATACACCCTTTTCCATCCGAAATAACTTTAAGATATTCATTGCCTCCTGCATACGGGTGGCTGCTTGAACTTTACTATCAAAATTATCTGACACTTTTTCTACTCTTGCATTGAAGGCAAACCAAAAACATAAGACACTTATTCCGGCCATTATAGTCAATGTTCGTGTCATTTGGATGATTGGGCGAAACATTCCGGATTTAGATGGATTAGGCATTCAGAACTCCGCCTGAAAAAAGCATTACTATCAGTTTTACCAAAACGGCTGTAACTAAAATGACTGAAACAGTTCGGATAACTCCTTGTCGATCCATCCAACTTGCGATAAGGCCGGGAATGATATTCCCTATTACAGCAAGAGAAACATCTTCTAACGGAGAAAAGAAATAATTACGAGAAGCATATCCTACCATAAATCCGAGGATAAGCGCTAAAACAAGGCGTCGCTTTCCATAGATAAACATAAATCTTCCCAAACCGCGAATGATGCCCAACACCAGTGCCGCAGCCAATAAAGTTATAATTACCTGAAGCGGCTGGTGCAAATTCAGCGCGATATAGCCTGGGACAATAATTCCACCTGCTGTAACACCGAGTGTCTCAGATAAAATCAAACTTAAAACGATTCCAAGCCCGATAGTTATTTCAACCATGATGTCGATATATTTTAATATGGTCAACCAATTCCTGCCCAAAGCCCACTTGATTTCCCATAGCGTAAATCAGAGAATCATCGGAAAGATTAGAAAATGCGTTTGAGACAGCTTTGACCGTGTCTTGAGAATGAATCATGATTACATGTGTATTCGGTGAATAATGCTTCAGATGACTCACCATTTTTTCAAGGTTTTCGCCACGAATGATAAAGTAATCCGGTTTGATTTCTTCCATAACCAAACTCAATAATTGGCGGGATCTTGTTCTACGATCCTCTCGAGTGTTCAGGAATACACAGGATTCACCATTCCATGAAAACCGTCCGGAAATGTAGTTCCATATTGTTAGAGTTGACACAGGATCGTTGGCAGCCATTCCATTGATAAAGGAAACAGATCTATCTGAAAAATCCAATTTCCATGCAACCAATGCACCTAAATCCGGGCTAACATTTACCATACCATCAAGCGCAATGGTTCGTTCGATGCCTGCCTGTTCACAAACTGCCAAAGCCAACGCGATATTTTGAGGGTGTTCCATATAAGAAAATTGGTCCAAAATATCGTCACCAATTTCAGATTCGTTCACTTTAACTACCCTTGTTTGCCTTTTCTGTGCTACTTCGTCAAATATGGTTATTACAGATTCTTCTCCTGAAATAAATACTCCTTGTCTTGGAATTGTATTGCTCAAAGAAGATGCAATATCAGAAAGTGTTTGTCCCATTTCGTCCACATGGTCCGGGCGAACGTTTGTAATAACGCCAATATGTGAGCGAACCATTTCTTGTTCGGAAATCCACTGGTATTGCGGTTGGACAGCCATGCATTCAAGCACCACAGCATCAGGTTTATCTTGGGCGAAATACTTTAACAAACGAACTTGTTCTCCGATAGATGGTGATCTTAACCGATGAATAATCCTGTCCCTTCCTTTGGGATCAATAACTCTTGGGGCAGTGCCGGTAGTTTTGGCGTATGTTTTTAACCCACCTGCCCGAAGCCCGGCAGCAACAAGGCGCGTTACACTTGATTTCCCTCGTGTTCCATTGATGTGAATTCTAAGTGGAAGTAGCCCCAAGACCTGTTTGTGGCGAAAATATTCGACCCCCCCGATCATTATCAAAGTAAGCGTTATAATAGATAAAATGATCAATGGGGAAAACATGATAGATTACTGATGGTTATCAGATCAAGTTCATACGATCAGTAATTCATCACTTCTTTGATGAGACTAATCATATCAATATAATTTACATTTCCATCACCGTTAATATCAGCAAGATAAGGATTTATGGACCCGTTTTGATCAGATTGGATATAATCAATGAGAGCTAATAAATCAAAAAGATCAATTTTTTTATCGAAGTTGATATCACCTTTGGACAAAATATCTGAACCGCGTGTGGTAATTAAAATGGCCGTAGAATCCTCCAACGGCATGGCCGTCACAGGATATTGATTGTCAAAGGTGTATTCAAGTCCAACCGTTCCTGTTTGATCTTCAATTCCAATGGTAACGTAATTGCCATGAACCTGATTCCAAGAATATTGACCGGAAGATGTATTATTAAAAACTTTGTATTGAATAATAATTTCACCGTCGCCAGTGGGTGTGTAGTAATATGTTGGATCTTTAAGAATAACCTGAAATGTTTCTGTATCATTTTTATCAAACGTCCTTACAGAAGACCATTGAACTATATATCGGTGATTTATAGCGTCATGCCATTTGTAAATACGCCCGCTGTTTGTTTGTACAAGATCGTCCCAAAATGCGGCAATCATCGGAGATGGACCCCCCGTTCCGGGAAGACGATAATTACGAAATGAATTTAATGTGGTGGTACCCATAGAAATCCATCCATTGCTACAAACAGATATTTGATTATACGATTGCCCATACATTCGAAACATAAATGGCAAAGTCAACACTTGGACATCATCTTGATTATCCCCGCCGTCACTAAGTGAAACAGTTGTCCCCTCCCCTCCATAACGGGAATCAATTTCAATCCAATCAAATGTGGGTGCATTTGCGTAAAGCCAATCGCCACTATCATAAATATAATATCCGTGTTCATCCGGTCCCAATGGGTCGGTTACTTCTGCCTCTCCAATCTGAACCGGAAACATGATTGTAGATTGCTGTCCGCCGCCAATGGTTAAAGTTAATTCCAGATTTACAATGGATCCCGGAATTGCGGAGGGATTTGCCGAAACACTAAAACCATCTGTATTCATTACATTCGCGTTTGAGGGGCTCATGGATCCCCATGAACCAATTCCATCTTCTACGGTAAGTAGCGATGAATTTGTACTTAAAACGCCAAAAACATTGAAGGCTGTAGAAGATCCACTATTTTTTAGTACTACATTTAAGTTTACTGTTTCACCCGGATTTAAAATACCATCATTATTATCTGATATATTCATATTACTAAAAACAACTTCACTCGCAGTTGAAGTCAATTGTAAGTCAGTTTCCCATTCCCGGTTGTTATCATCCACCATTAATAACCGAATTTGAAGGTTTTCTTCTTCCCTTACATTAGCGGAAAGGTGAAATACAAATGGGTCAGATGGAAATGGTCCACCCGAACCGGATATGTTCCCATAAAACACACTATCAATTGATAGGGTAACCCGTGGATTTGCTGATGATAATAATCCATACACTCCGGTTGCATCAGATGAATTAAGGTTTGATAAGGGGATAGATAGTTCGATGCTCTCTCCGCCATTGAGCAATCCATTCCCATTCCCAATCGATGCGCCCGACCCATTATCCGTGATAATCACATCATTCAAATCCACATTGATATTTACGGGAGGATCTTCAACAAGAATATCCGTCTGAAAAGGAATAAATCCGTCTTTGAGAGCCGTAACGGTAACCTCACCAGCTGTAATAGCACCTAATGGAATAGTGACCAGTCCATTTTCATTGGAATATTGGATTTCCTGCAATTGATTTGCGCGGTATATCACCACTCTTGCATCTTGAATTGGATTATGAACATCATCTTCAACAAGTATATCATAAAAGTTTGTGCCGACTTTTATGGATGTCTTCAATGTTACATCCATGGATTTGGGGGTTCCTGTCCATAGCCTTAAGGAAGGATCTCCCATTAAATTATTCCAATGGGAAAAGATATTGGTAAAATCAGATGGGTTTGATGGGTATTGTTTCCAAAGATTTAATTTCCCTGCCATGAGCGCACCGCCGGCAGAATGAATATGATCAATAAAAATCCCCGAATAAAAACCCATATCCATCACATTATTAAACATGGTATGCGTATAAATGGTCGCAGTACCAATAGCAGCAACTCCTCCTTTGGGTTGGCTCGGTGTACCAGCGCGAATCATAGCTTCAATAACAGTGGAACCTGAACCTGAGAACGACCCAGTACCGCACGTAATAAATGTTGCAAAAGGTAGCATAAATCCGTTATTCAATCCATTGATGTCATTTACGCCGAAATTACTCATACCTATATAACCACGATAATTTGTAAAGGCAACCCCATCATTAATGTCGCTCACCATTTGCGCATCAAAATCTCCACTATATATAGTTCGAACATCTTCAAATCCATTCCTGTCTAAAACTTCGTGAATATATTCATTCGTCGTGATTGTAGATATTCCAGATGGATTTGTATCACCGACAAGACTTGCTCTTGAAAGCCAGTTTTCTCCCATATATGGTGTTTTTTCGTAGTTAATAATTTTATTGACAATAGTTGCCAGTTCCGTCGTTCCAGAAAAAGATAGCCGACCAATCAAAACATCCGACAATTGATCATTCCCTTCTAATGTAGTATAGGGATGGTCACCTTCTCCGGAGTATCCACTCCACGATTCAAAATAAGTAGGAACGTTGTAAGAACCGCCTGCATCGCCAACCAATACAACAAATTCCGGAGGGTTTGTCCAATTAGTATAAGCAGTGGAAATATAATTTTTTATTAAACCTGTGGACGAACCAATATCCGCTATGTTGGCCGTATTTACAACGTAGCCCTGTTCTTTGCGCCAATCCAATAAGACATCTAAAATAGATTGATATGACGAAGAATTATTTGATAAAATATATAAAATCGACGGTTTTTGGTAATCCATGGATCTACGCTCATAATTGACAATAAAAGAATTGTATAAATTTTCAAACGCGCGAGATGGTTTCCTGATTCCCTCCATATTAACATTCGTATTTCCTGTTTCCGTTAATTCAACCCGTGCAGATGTTACTACTTCAAGTTCTTGCGTTACCGGATTATATTGAAATGGAGTCACAGTTACAGAAACAAAATGAACATCTCTCATTACCATTTTTTCAGAAATAACTGCCATTTTTTCAGGATACGATTGTGATGACAAATAAACTGAAGATTTTTTAACCAAGGGAATCACCGGATCCAAATCAGAATCTTCCCACGTACCTTTTGGAATCATATTCACACCTGAATGAAATTCAGAATCAAGAATATCTACGGTAACATGGTATTCTTTTTCGGGGTTAATTGCATAGAAAGTTGTGAATGACGGAAAATCAGGTTCTTCTGTAGTGGCGATAGATCCAGATCCATCCACCGCTATTTGATGAAATTGGGATCCTAAATGAGTTAATTCCTGAATAGCATAATCAGGCAAATTAAAGGTAAGGACATTCCCTAATTCTGACCGATTTACAGAAAATTCTGCATTGGTTTTTACGGCGACAGAACCTGAACCAGACCGTGCGGATAGAAGCCCAAGGGAAATACAAAGGCTAAAGATTGGAATGAGTTTATTTTTATTTATCATGATTACAGTCCCGATTGAAGTGCAGCGCCGAGGTAAAATACGGGTAGATAGGTAACAATAACCATGACCGCGATCACAACGCCAACCATTAAAATTAATAAAGGTTCTATAAGCGTAGTCATGCGTTCTACCAAAGCATCCACTTGTTTAAAATAATAATCTGACGCCCTCCCGAGAAGTGAGTCCAATTCTCCCGTTTCTTCACCCGTTGAAGCCAATTGAAGAAGAATAGCGGGAAATATTTCTGTCCGCCGGAGCGCTGTACTAATGTTAAATCCATCTCGAATAAAATTTGTCGCATCCTGGATGGCACGCTCATACACACGATTGCCAACAATCTTTTGCATAAGATTCATTGATTCGATAACAGGTACACCGGCCCCGAGTAAAATTCCGAGTGTTTTAGAAAATTTATTCAAAATAGACTGATCAAGCAAATTTCCAAAAATAGGAGTTCGTCTTTTAATAGAATCCACAACGAACCCACCTTGCTGTGTTTTTGAAACCAACCAAATTGACGTTAATATAAAAAAGGTCATAAAGATAATCTGGCCGAAGTGCCCACTCATCCACTCACTCATTCCGACAAGTGTTTGTGTTGCCGGAGGTAAGTTGGCTCCGAGTTGTGCGTAGACTCCCGAAAACATTGGAATAATCCACAAAAACATCGCTGACATCATCGCACCTAAAAACAAAACCATAAAAATTGGGTAGGTCATAGCCGATCGCACCTTTCGCCGTGTATCATCCAAATTTTCAAGATAGGTGGCAAGGTCATCCAAAATTTCGTTTAAGTTTCCACTAACTTCTCCTGCTTTAGTAAGTGCAACGTAGAGGTTTGTGAATACTCCCGGATGACGGGCAAGTGCTTCTGAAAGAGAAAGTCCCTTTCGGATGTTTTCGGCTACATTAGTGAGCACCTGTTTTAATTTCGAGTGTTTTTCTTCAGCTGCAAGGCCATGAATAGCACGCTCTAATGTGAGACCCGCAGAAAACATGGTAGAAAGCTGGCGAGTGAAAAAAACGAGATTGCTTAGCGGAACACGATTTTTAATCCGCTCGATTGATAAATTTATTTCATCCAGAAACGGGCCAAGAAAATCCCATGATGTATCTTGCTCTTTGAGACTGATAACCATTTGACTATTAGAGGATAATTTTTGCGTTGCTTTATCAATTGAGTCAGCTCTGATTTCTCCCTCTTGTCGGTTTCCCTCAGGATCTTTGATGAGATATGCAAATGTAGGCATTAGGAATCCGCTACTGTTGACCTCAATACTTCTTCCACTGTGGTAATTCCATCCCCAACTTTTCGAATACCGCTGTCGCGCAGTGATACCATTCCTTCTTCAATTGCTTTCGCTCGAATATCATCTTCACTCGCATTCTCAAAAACCATTTGCCTTAAGTCTCTCGACATCGCAATTAATTCAAAAATTCCAATCCGTCCAAGGTACCCGGTATCTCTACAGTGATTACAGCCTTTTCCATGGATAAACTTTTTTCCTTTCAGGGCTTCCACATCCTTGCCAAGCAGATCCAAGGTTTCTTTATCCGGTATGTATTCTTCTTTACAATTTTCACATATACGCCTGACCAATCTCTGAGCCATCACAAGATTCACGCAAGAACCAACCAAAAAGGGTTTTAATCCAATATCCAATAGTCGAGTTATTGTTGAAGCGGCGTCGTTTGCGTGAACTGTTGAAAAAACTAAATGTCCTGTAAGTGAAAATTTTACTGCAATATCGGCTGTTTCTGCATCTCGAATTTCACCAATCAGCAAAATATCAGGATCTTGACGAAGGATAGATCGTAGTGTAGAAGCAAACGTAAGACCGATATTATCATTAACCTGAACTTGATTAATTCCATCTAATTGATATTCAACCGGATCTTCAACCGTTGTAATGTTAGTATTCACATTTTTGATTTCCTTCAAAGATGCGTAGAGCGATGTTGATTTTCCGCTACCGGTTGGCCCGGAAACCATAACCATTCCATACGGCTGGGCGATCACTTTTCTGAAAATGTGGTACATATCCTTATCAAATCCTAAACTACTTAGGTTAAAATCAAATCCGGACTTGTCTAGAAGACGCATAACTACCTTCTCTCCATGCACAGTTGGGAGAATAGACACGCGAACATCAATATCTTTAGACGATGTTTTAATTCCGAACCGTCCATCTTGAGATAAACGCCGTTCAGCTATATTGAGCTTCGAAAGAATTTTTATTCGCGTAACCAATCCACTGAGCGAAGATTTTGGCGGAGTCATAATCATTTGTAACACACCGTCAATTCGAATCCTGACTTCAACGGAATTTTGTTGAGGTTCAATATGAATATCTGTGGCACGTTCTTTGATCGCTTCCTGTATAATCAGGTTTACTAATCTGACAATAGGTGCATCTTCGCTAGATGCTTTATCCGGAGAAAGGTCAACTTCTTCCTGATGATCTTCATCTCCAGAAATAACTCTGATTCCTTCAATCGCTTCTTCTACCTCGCCCGATTTTTGAATTTTTCCATAAATTTCTTTCAAAGCTTTCGCAAGGGCAGATGGCGGGGCAACGTATATTTCCGGGTTTAAGTCTGTATGGCGCTTTAGGGCATCAATGCCAATCAAGTTTTCGGGGTCTTCCATGGCGACTACCAAAGAACTCTCATTTTTTCGGATAGCAAGCATGCGATTTTGTATTGCAAAATCTTCGGGGATCAATCTTACTGCTTCCGGATCTGCTTTGAATAATTCATCTTCCGATACTGATTTATAACCCAATTGCATGGAGTACACTTGTATCAATTCATCTTCTGTGATATATCCGGCTTTTATTAATAAAGTCCCCAATTTGTCATTACTGTTTCTTTGAGATGACAACGTTTTTTCTAGATCAGCTTCAGATATTTTCCTCTCATGGATGAGGATTTCACCAATCTTTTTAAATTGCGGATTAAATTCAGTTGTCATTGTTTATTTCGACCCTAATGTTTCTGAATTCGGCTTGGATTTGCCGGCCCAAGATCGAAGGAATTCAATTTGAGCGGGCGTTTCTGTGGTAATTCCAACAGGATCTAATAAAGTGGCAGTAACTGATGAAGTATAATCTTCGTACTGCTGTGGATCGCTATTTGGAATCGGTGTGCAAATAGATTGATCGTAAGTAATGACAACACTAGTATATCCATCTGCATCGGTACGCACAATTGGATTTCCACATTGTACAATATGGGGGTAACCAGTCCAGAAACCATTTCCATCCGAATCGGTGTACGTTTCTGTCCATGTTTCACCTGTATCTGGCCACGAATTTTCATTTACATCAAACCAACTAAAACAGCCATCGCCGCCACCTGTGCTTGTTGGGCCCCACCCATCATCTGAATGCGTTTCCCCATATTCAGAGTATGAAGTTGCCGCTGATGCTGAAAATAAAATTCTCGCATCTTTAATCGGATTTGCATAATGATCTAACAATCTTGCGGTCGCAGTGATAGTTGCAGGGGTACCACTTACAGTAAAATCAAAATACGTTGCGCTCACGAATATGGTCAGCGATCCATTCGAACCTTCATAAAACGGCAACACTACACCATCGTCAACGCTGGCCATAACAGTATCTCCATACACACCATCATTATTTAAATCCCCACCAAAACACAATGAGGTAACCACCGCATTGCTAAGCATATCTCCGCTTGGGAAAATAATTGTTGAGAACGCCATTCCCGGGAACGCATTTTCATCTTTATTCATATTTCCTGTAAAACTTACACCTTCAATTTGTGCTGCAAGAACTCCATCAAGGTCTTCGCCGGAAATAGCCATGGACCAATACACATAGGTGCTATCCGCTACAGGGTTGTTCCACAGATCATACACCATTGCAGCAACCTGCATTTCATAAAAGCCAGCGCCAATTGGTGTAACATCATTTAAATCATAATCCGGAAAAATACTCATTGCAGGGCCGGTAGCGATAATAACCGGAACAGCATTTGATGAAATAAAAGAAGTGTCATAAGAAACCGTTGCTGTGACCCGAACAGGGCCGGGGCCGGTCCCGCTGTTTAAAGATACAGTAGCAACTCCATTAATAGTATAAGCTGTATCGGTTGTTCCTGCGTTATTAAGGTTCGCACCTTCAGGTATATTCGGGCCAAGTGTAAAAGTAACCAAAGTTGGCTCATTTACTAAAATACCATTTTCATCATAAACATTTGCCTTCAAATTGGTTGATTCAATTCCACCCCCACCAACAATAATTAATTCACCTGGATTCACAGGCGGGATTTCAATATATGCAGGCACTCCACTATACGTTGTATCGACAATGGTAATGCTGATTGAATCCCAAACTGTTCCAAAATTGGGGTGATCAAATGCAACTCTTAATGTAATGACTCCAACTTCTTCAGGATTCCCTGTATCTTCGAATGTTGTGGAAGCCGTTCCGGACGAGTCTGTTGCTTTATAGTTATCTGCAAAAAGTCCTTTATCATCCTTGGAATAAAAGAAGATATCAGCGCCCTGAACCGGCGTATTGTTTCTCTTGGCTAAAACTTTCGCTTCCAACGTCGCTTTAGCGTCTCCCCCAAGATTAATAGATTCTTTATCTGAGTTAAAGAGTAAACTGTATGGCCATAAGGTAACTGCAGATGTATCAAATACGCTAAATTGTGATGAAGCTGTAACAATATCATCCGTGCTACCTTCTGTTGCAATAAAGGATGCTGTCACTTTCACACCTTCATAAACCTGGGTTGCTGAATTATCATATGCACTACTACTTCCATCATAAAATTTGACATTTACAATTCCTGTAGCATTGGTATAATCAGAAGATAAATCAAAACTACCAAATTCAGATCCACCAACTTCTGCTTTGAAACTGATAAGTTTTTCCGACACAGCCAAACCTGCAGTATCTGTTAGCGCAGCAGTTAAATACGTGAACGGAGAACTTGCTTGAGTTCCGGCAAAATCTTCCCCAACACTTACAAAATTCCCTAGGGAATCGGTTGCCATGGGTTGCATAGAAAGTGTAAGCGTATATTTTGCCCCTTCTGCGCCGGATCCGCTTCCACTCGAATCCACAGGATTTTGTTCATCGCACGTAACAAATAGTAAAAATCCTGACAACAATGGAGTGAGAATTTTATAATTATTCTTCATTAGATTTTTCCTCTTCTTGCGATTCAGTTTCAGCTTCATCTGAATCTATTTCTTTCAATTGAATAACAGTTTCTTCAAGTTCAATCATGTCTTGGCGCTTTAGTATTCCTGTATAGTTATCTTTAACAACCGTTGGAGTTATTTGAATAATAAGGTCGGTTGTTCTGTCTGTCATAGAAGAACTGGTAAACAGCTTTTTACCCAGCAGCGGGATTTTATTTAAGTAAGGGACTTTATATTCCGTAACTGTTTTATCTTTACTAATCAGTCCACCAATAATGATAGATTCTCCATCTCGCACCCGAATTGTGGTTGAAGAAAGCCTGCTTTTAACCCGCGGGATGTTGTTGTCCGGTCCAATAAATTCAAAAATAGACGAAACCTCAGGTTCTACCTTTACTGTAATGTATCCATCTGTGTTTATTTTGGGTTTAATCGTCAGTTTTATTCCAACTTCCTCACGCTGAACCTGAACCTGTCCGCCCACACCGCCCGAACTTAAAATATACGGTACAATGTCAATCATTTTTATATAGGCTTCTCTCCCGTTAAGCGTAACCAATTTTGAATTTGCCAATACTTCTGCTTTGTTCTCTTTCATTAATAAATCAAGGGTCACATCAAATGCCGTTAATTGGCGGCTGAATTTTGTGGGCAGAATACTTTGGTCATTGGCATCGGTGTAGTAGAGGCGGTTGAATGGCATATCAGCTGGAAGTTGTTCAAAAGGCATATCGCCGTATTCTTCCACAACTCCCGTACCGGCATCGTTTGGGGTTTGGCCCAATCCAGGAATGATGCTTCCGGCCCCGGTTACGCCGTGTGGAGGTGTGCCGCTTTCAGCAAGGATTGTGGTATATTTCGCGAGTCTTGACCAATCAATTCCGTTTTTCTGTTCCTCGTCCATTGCTACTTCAATCAACCTGGTTTCTAGCATAATCTGAATTGCCGGAATATCAATTTCGCGAATCACTTCTTCAATTTCAGCGATTTTTTTCGGCGATGCATTCACCAATAATTTATTCCCGGAAACATCCACTTGAATTTGTTCTGTCAAATCTTTCAATAATTCTTTGACTTCAAGCGCATCGGAATACTTTAATTCCACCACATGAGATGTAATACCAACCTCTTCGGCTAATTTTTTTGGTTCTGCAATCAAAAAAGAATTTCCGACAACTTCATAACTCAAGCCCACAGCTCGAACTACAAGATTTATTGCCTGTTCAATAGGGACAGCATCAAGATGAATTGTAATTTTATCCTGCCGGTTCACATTGGGATCTGTAACGATATTATATCCGCTTTCGCTGGCAAGAATAGCAAGAATACTCGGTAAAAATGCATCTTCGGCATGAATGGTTACCAGTGTCGGTTCCATAGCCTCCTTTGCAGAAACAGTTCCAATATTTTTCTCTGTATTTTTCTGTGCGGGTAATATGGAACCCAGTATCCCGATACACATGATTGCAATCAGCCGTTTCATATCAATATTCTCTCCTCTGTCCGTTTTTTGAGGATACATCCTCTTCTACACTTAGTCCAGATACCCTATAATGGATTTCTTTATTCTCTGAAATAATAACCACTTCTTCGGCATCAATCCATACTACTTCACCCTTGGCAACAGAGTCGCCTACAGTCACTACAAAATTCCTATCACGATAATTAACAATGGCTCTTTGGGTAGATCCATCGATGATTGCTGTAACACGAAGTTTCCCAGTTTTTCGATATCGCATGGGACGACCGTATGCGTCTGTGAGGTACAATACATTGGTAAGACGCATCGGTTCTTCATCCAAGGCAAACTGGTATTGACTGCGATTTAATAGTCTTGTTTCTAAAAATTCAATCACTTTTTCAAGTTCCTCATCTGTACCGAACTGAATCTGTTCTGCTCTTTCTTTTGCCCCGGACCATTTGGTATTGAGCGGGGCCACTTTGTACGCCATTATCCCGATTGAAAGGGTACTCAAGATCAGCAGTAAAGCCCAAACGGTTCTTTCTCTACTCATGACGATGATCCTTTAGATTTAACCAAAGTTAAAGTGGATAGATGAAGCTCAACAATTTGCTCTTTTAAATCTGCTTCTGAGGTTGTTGTTTTCACACGTTCAATCCCATTTTTTACTAGAAATTCATCAATTGTAATTAATCTCGGTGATCGTTCAATTTCAGCAACAAATTTTCCCAACTGATCAAAATTACATTTTAACAGTAATTCGTATGGAGCACTGAAATAGTTTTCTCTTTTTTCACGCGGTTTGGGTTTGATATTCATCAGAGTTACACCTAAATCATTCATCATTTCAGTCAAATTCTGTAAGAAGGGCATAGATGCATCTTCCGCAATTGAGTCTGCAATTCCTATCGCTAAATTTTCATCAAACAGGGTATAGACTCTATCTAGCTTACTGGCTAAAATTTGTGCACTAATCAGCTGCTCATTTAATTCTTCCTGTTCATCTTCCAAATCCAGCATTGTTACAGGATGATCAGAAATTGAAAATTTCAGGTTAAGCCAAAAAACAGCCGATAACCCGATTAGCACAAAGAATAACATTGTATTTCGTTGTTTCATGATGACTTCAGTGTCCTTCCGCCAGGCTTCAGCGTTGCTTCAATTCTAAACTCATAAATGTCCTGCCCGCGAACTTTTTTTCGCGAACCTTGATCAAATTTGATTCTGCTAAAATTATCCGAAAAATCGCGATTTTGTTTCAGTGTATTTATAAAATTGTACACAATTTCAAATTTTTGTTCCTCATCTTGATAAATAACACCAATCCCTTCAATAATCATTTTCTTATTACGGTATTTTAGCCCTGTCAAAGCCATATCTTCGGGAGTCATTTCACCCAGCAATTCAAGATAGCGCGCCCACAGATATCTGTTACCCTCTAAATCTGCCAAGGAAATGATGTCATCTTTAGATAGGTTTTTTCCTTTTTTCCGAAGATTATTTATGTCTTCTTTAACTTGAGTTATTTCAGATTGTTTTTGTTCAATTAGTGTGCGATATCCCTGCCCAATCATCCACACCCCGATGTTTGCACCCAGTAAAAACAAAATGATCATTCCAAAAATTCCCCATCTAACGCGATCACGCCAGATTTCAATCCGTGCTTCCTTTGTTTCGGATTGATTCAGGTTAATTGTGATAAATTTTTTCACGCTTCCACCCCTCCGCGAATGGCAAGCCCAACGGCTACACCGTATTGGCCGGGATTAGAAATATCCAACCCATCCGTTCCATCTAGAGTTGCGAACGGATTAAATATTTCTACATCAATATTCAAATTACTTTGAATAAAATCACAAAGACCGGGAGTACCTGCACAGCCACCTGTAAGGTAAATCTTTTGAAAGAAACTTTGGTTGGTTGTTTTAGCGTAATACCGAAGTGACCTTCGAACATCCTCAACTAAATTATCAAAAACCGTTCGCTGAGTTTCGGCTAGACCGATTTCCTGCGTACCGTTTGTTTCTTGAAAAGCATTCACGCCATCTTTGTACAATTCATCTTGCGCCGTTATATAATCCATTTTTCGTACATCTGATAATCCTTTTACAAACAAGTGTCCACCTACCGGAATGTCTCGTGTAAAAAATTGGTCTTTTTGTCCCCAAACCACCAAGGAACTGGATACAGCACCGATGTCTAATAACACAATCACACCCTCTTCAGGGAAATCGTGGTGTAACACAAACGCATTAGAAAGTGCAATGGGATCTGTATCAACGATTCCCGGTTTAAACCCGGATTCTTTTAATAAATCCAAATGTCCATTCAAAACGCGCTTCGTACAAGCGACCATACCAACATCAATTTTATCCACTTCATTGGGATTTTGGCCGAAGATTTGAAAATCAATGACCGCATCTGTGCCATCCATCGGAATATGCTTTCTTGCCTCAAAAGTGAGCGCTGATTGCAATTCTTCCGTCGCCATATCCATTGTCATGATTTGACGAACACTGACATTGGTGCCGTTGATATTGCTTACAAGATTTCGCACACGTTTCGGATTTATTTTTTGCTGTTTCAGGATTTCTTTTATTGCCATCACAACAATGGGACGACTTACAGCTTCCGGGTCATACGCTTTATGCTGTTCCGGAATAAGCCGTTGAGCTACATGGAGAAGTTTATATCCTCCGGATCGCTGTTTTTCCACAGTAACAGTTTTGATAACCTGCCTTCCTACATCCAATCCAAGAATCATCCTTCAGATCCTCCGTTCCGAGTTTGAACTTCGTTGTAACTTTTCAGAATTAATTTTAAACCACCGTCAGCACCCGTTGTATTGGGAAAATTGGGAGGCGCATAAAAATCGCTGAAATTATAATCGTAATGATAACTCTTTTCATATTCAATTTTGTAATTACCATAAGGACCGTATGGATTCCTTTTCAAATATCCACGCAAATTTTGAGTAATCGACCCCCACAATTTTACCGTACCACGCAAATCATTTCCTGTATCCTGTTGCAAAATTGAATTTGGATTCCTAAAAGTACCGCGTCCATCTGCTCTAGAATTTGTAGGATTTGAAGCATAATATGGCGCATTTGTAAAAGGGTTCCAACCATTTTCCGCATCACCGGTAACTGAATTCTGCCAATAATGTGCTACGAAAGAATCATGCATAGCAATAATGCCTGCATTGACAATGATATCCGCACCATTTGCTTTGTTTCTTGCACCGTTTTCTGCAGTATTCGCAATAATTACATTTCCTCCGGATACGAGTCCTAAGCGATTGGATGTGCCATATACAACCTCGCCGGTAGTCGGGTTTGAATCGGCATAAATAACATCATCAATCAGCCAAATATTCCCCCATACTCTATCCCATATTTGTAAATCATCGTGGCGCCTGTATTCAACGTTATCATCCGTCACAATCGTAAACTGTCCATCCACCTCCCCGTAAACTCGAACTTGACCTTTCTTCACATAAATCACAGCTCTGTCTCTATGAAACATCGTCCAATTCATTACATATTGAGCCCCACTACTTGGTGGGTCAAAATCAAAATGGTGAAAACCGGATGATGCACACATTGAACCATTATCATTATGATTATGGTAAAAACCATATTGATTAAATCTTCCAGATTCTAATCCTGTTCGGTGTGATAATTGAACAGACTCCCCATCTACAAATCCACCGAAAATAAAAGCGCCTTGTTCTTGGTAACTTACTTTGTAGATATGATTGCCTCCTGTGGTTGATTTAGAGGTAATGACCGCAGCCCAATATTTATAACTTGTATCCACAGAAGAAATAACAATAGTATCACCAATAGCATAATCAGACAAAACGTTATCAACATCTTCACCCTCAGAATCGTAACTGCTTATGAAAACTGAATCTGCACCGGCATATCCGGATATATCATTAAAGGGAAGTTCCAAACCTATTTTTCCATTATCTAACTCGGCAATTGAGTTATCTTCATCCCAAGTAAATGAAAGAACAGGTTGGCCATCTAAGGTAATCGGAGGAACAACATACGCCCATTGTGCAACTTTAAATCCCCCTGTTACAAATTCAATTTCTGTCATAATCAAAGAATCTTTAATGGAACCTCGCCCAAGTAAATCATCAGCTGTAAACACGTAATCTGCTGCATTTTTAACTAATTGAACCGTATTTGTTGGTGGATAACTTATAACGTCCGCGGAGTCGTCGTAAGTAGCATTCGCAAAAGATGTTCCCTCACAATTCGCCATATTAATCCCGTCGCTAGCGTTCACCTTTCCCGAAAACACAGGGCAACCCCAATTGCTCATTGTTATTTCGCCATTAGTATGAACAATCCCTTCAAGGGAATCAGATGCACCAAACGTAACTGTTCCACTCACCTGCGGACCACCACCCGGTTCTTCTGAATTTGTGAAATACATAAATTTTGAAAAATCTTCCGCAACAAGGTTGACTTCGGCCTTCCGTTTAATTTCTACCGTTTGCCCCTCCGTACTTTCAAATTCAACCGTTCCCCAGGCGCTAGCGTAAAAGAAAGTTTTCCCGTATTCATTCACATATGATGAACAAACAACGTCGTGATAATACCCATCAAATTCAGGCGTTTCGCTGAATTTTACTTTTTCGGTTGCCAACACTAAAGCTTCATCGGATAAATAGGGCAATTTCGGCATCCCTTCTTTATTAATTCCTGTTTCCGCAAGCAATATGGCGGTCGATTCAGCAAACCTATATTTTTCAACGACTGCAGCCGACAAGGAATATCGTAAATAGGCAATGGTTAGCAGTAGGCTAATCATGGTAAAAATAACAGCCGTAATTGTTGCAGTACCTTTTTGAAAATGTCCCATAATTACCCTTGTTCGCTGGATTTTTCGTAGAGAGAAATATATTTATTCGGCATAAATACGGTTCGCTTTACCCGGATATTTGTATTCAACGGATTCTGATCGTTTACATCTGATTCAATTGAAAAAATCAATTCGATATCCCATGTGGCTTCTGCAAATTTTTGGAGACTTGGTCGTTCTTCAATCCTCTGGTCTGCCTTGAATGTTTCGAGCCGAACAATCCGCTGACGGTTATCACGAAAGCGACCCTTTCTGGGAAACCCGAGTGTTCCGCCTACCGGATTTCTTCCATCAAATTGAATTCCATCCAGCGCATGCCCGGATATGAACAAAGTAGATTCGTTCCCATTTTTATCATACTTATAAAGACTAAGACGTGCATATCCGTTTGCAAAATCTCTTTCTATAAATCTTGAAGAATTAATTTCATACATAATTTCCCGCATAACAGCCTGACCATATTGCCGAACTTCCAACAAGACTGAGTCGTTTTGATAATGAAAAAGAATTCCTTGTACACCCATTGAGAGTCCGACAACCATAATGCCAATCACCGTCATAGATGTAACCAACTCAATGAGAGTAAGTCCCGGAGATGATTTTTCAGTGAAAGAAATCTTCACAGCGGATACTCCAGCATTACCATTTCTAATACACGGGTTTTCTTTACATCGTTTCTTGCAGACGTATAATCCTTCCATGTGATCCATGTTTTAAACCTATAGCGATCCATTCCACCGGAAGAATCTGAAGGTTCTTCATAAATCGGATCGTAGTAAATTTTTGCTTCGATTTTATCGGGGTTTTCATTGTTCCCCAAAAGAAAAACTTGTTTCCCTTCTAAATCTCCACTACGCTCAATTCCAGTTAATCGTCCATCTGCAACGCGACCTTTCATGGTTTCTACAAAACTTAATAATTCTTCTGTCGCACGTTCGCGGATTTCAAGCGCCTGCAATTCTCCTCTTGCATGTACAGCGCCGAGCATTAAGCCAAATGCTGCCACACTCACAATTACCACAGCAATCAACACTTCGATAAACGTAAATCCATTTGAATTGTGCAGTTTCATCTACAGGACTTTTGATTCAAATAGTTTCGGATTATCTGCTAATGCAACTGCTTGCGATCGTTCGATAATTGCCTGAGAAACAAGTCTTTGAAGGTCTTGGTCAAGCGTTTGCATTCCATCCACTCCTCCGGACTGCATCACGGAAGGAATTTGGTAAATTCGGTCTTCTCGGATAAGATTCCGAATAGCCGTTGTCGCCATAAGAATTTCCAATGCCGGGACTCGACCTTTATCATCTTTGGTTGGTAATAATTTTTGGGAAATGACTGCTTCCAAACTTTCCGAAAGCATCGATCGGATTTGACTTTTTTGGCTGGCGGGGAAAATATCAATAATTCTGTCCACTGCTTTTACGGAACTCGAAGTATGAAGAGTTGACAAAACCAAGTGTCCCGTTTCCGCCGCGGTGAGTGCAAGTGAAATCGTATCAAGGTCCCGCATTTCACCAACCAAAATCACATCAGGGTCTTCTCTAAGAGCTGCTCTCAACGCATTTGCAAAACTATGGGTCGTAAGACCCAATTCTCTCTGATTGATGAGACATTGGCTAGAACTATGGAAATATTCAACAGGATCTTCGATCGTGATTATATGCTTCGACTTATTTTGATTCACATAATCAATCATAGCGGCAAGCGTGGTACTTTTCCCCGATCCCGTAGGACCGGTAAGCAAAACCAAACCATTTTCGAGCATTGCTAAATTCGATAAAACAGGCGGCAATCCAAGTTCTTCAAACCCTTTCGGAACTTCAGAAATAGTTCTAAATACTCCTGCAAGCCCGCTGATTTGGTGAAAGAAATTCACGCGGAATCTTCCCTGACCATCTAATTTGTAAGATAAATCAATTTCCTTATCTTTTCGGTACCGAGAAATTTGATCTTCGTCCATGATTTGAGGAAGAATAGTCTCCATATCAGAATCTTCCATTTCAGGACGATTCAACGGCTTCATGGTTCCGTTAATGCGAACCATCGGAATAGATCCGGTACTTAAATGTAAATCCGAAGCACCGCTTTCGAGAGCGTAGGATAGAAGTTTATCAATGTTCATACAATTCTAATTACGTTTTTTGGTTCCGTACCCTGTGTATTGTCCCGTTTCGGCATTGTATTCAACAACCTTTCCTTCGCCACCTTCCATTTCACTGGTGCTGGTAGCAAGAACACGTTCGGGCATTTGGATTTCGAAAATCCATTGACGTTTGGTTGCTCGATCGACACTTATTTGTCCTGCACTTTCAATTTCTTCAACATCTGACGGCCATTCGCCGTACGTTTGCCGATACATCTTTGCACCATTTGTGATACTTCCAATTACCGATTTCGCCTCAGACGCACGGGCACTTTCAACATAATCAATATAAATAGGCACAGCTACCGCCGCTAAAATCGCGACAATTACAACCACAACCATAATCTCGATCATTGTGAAACCCTTCTTTAGGGATTCTATTATTTTATTCATGTTTTTTCCTGTTCCTTTGTAAAGATGTTTTATTGGGTTCAAATAAAGCCAAGTAATGTACAAAATTTTAATGATTTCTACTAACGAGCGTATTGACGATCATCATATTCCTAGTTTTTGAGATTTTAAACCCTAAACCAATGATTTGTCAATGGGATTATTTCTAATAAACGTAAGATGAATTTCAGTTACAATTCATGAGTGAATGGAAACCTATTTTTTGAAGATTTTGGGGCTTTATCCAAAAATAGTTAAAAGATTAAGACAATGAAATAATTAAAACTTCCGTTTAACCGTAGGATTCCTTTGTAATGCTTTTTTTATCTACCCCCAGATCTTCCAACAATCCCAAGGCAGATTCCATAAATCTAGGCGGTGGGGTAGTTCCATTCTTTTTGGCTAACAATTTATCCCATTTAGACAAAGCCGGACCGCAAACATACAGCATCGGGTTATCAAGCTCTTCAATCGTTTTTTCTATTAAATCTCTCGTAATCCTACCTTTTTGTAAGGTTGCGCCATTTTTCAGGAAAGTGTCTTCACGGGTTATGGTAAATACTATTTCTAGGTTTTCAGGAAATTGTCTCTGCAAATCAAGTAATCCTTCGCCAAAAATAGTGTCTGCCCACGTTTTATTACTATAAATGAGGCGGTGTTTCATATCGGGATGGTTACGAAGACAATACTTCAAAATACTCCAGTTTGGGACGATTCCACTACCGGCACAAATATGCAGAATACTCTCAGGAACCCCATCCTTCGGGAGTGTATACGGACCGGCAAATCCGGTGATTTTCATTTTGGTTCCCCGGACAGTGCGGTAGGCCAAGATCGGGGATAAAAGTGGAGGATATTTAGTGACATCGGTAACATAACGTTCTTCCTTGACTGTGATCGCAAGGTGATGTTCATCCGGTGAACTTGCCATAGAATACGCCCGAGGAGGTTCTCTTCTACCCTTTTGATCCTCAAGATATGCAGTCCACCGTTCGAGTGCTGGAAACTGGTGGGGTTCAATTGTTAGAAAATGCCCCGGCGCGTAATCAAGATGGTCATTGCCGGTAAAAAAGATTATCGTTGAAGTATCGGGAGTCTCACGAATTACATCCGCAACCATGACTTCAAGGGTTTTAGTTTTCTTTCGGGATTGGCCAGCCATGGTTACAATTTAGTTAAAAAACTCAGCAACGCAAAACAGTGGATTGAATTCACGGAAATAACGCCAATCTGTTGATCAAAGCATACGTTCATAATCCATTTTATCAAGATTCTGACATTTTTACAAAGTAGCAAACTTCTCCGTTGCTTCTATCAATTTTGAGCGAATTCCCGGTTCAGACATGGAATGACCGGCATCCTGAACAATATGAAAGTCTGCTTCGGGCCAGGCTTTGTGCAACTCCCAAGCAGAAGTTGCTGGACATACAACATCATACCGCCCTTGAATGATTACGGCCGGTATGTGCCGAATTTTATTGATGTCCCGCAGGAGCTGGTCTTCCGGGTTAAACCATCCTCCATTCACAAAATAATGGCATTCTATGCGCGCGAAGGCTTCCGCAAATTTGTCCTTTCCGAACCGTTCAACCAAATTTGAGTCTGCATACAGTTTGCTGGTTGCGCCTTCCCAAATTGACCAGGCTTTGGCAGCTTCCAATCGAGTCATCCTGTCTTTAGAGGTCAAGCGTTTATAAAAAGCATGCAGAAAATCATCTCGATCCTCTTCAAGGATAGGTTTTACATAATGCTCGAAAGCGTCCGGATAAATTTCACTAGCGCCTTCCTGATAGAACCATTGCAGTTCCTTTTTTCTGAGCATAAATATACCTCTCAGGATTAACCCTATCACACGATCGGGATACGTTTCTGCATAGGCTAGAGAAAGGGTGCTTCCCCAACTTCCACCGAAAACTACCCAGTTCTTTATTCCCAAATATTCGCGGACTTTCTCAATATCTTCTACAAGTTCCCAGGTAGTATTTTCTTCGAGTTCGGCAAACGGCAAACTCTTTCCGCAGCCGCGCTGGTCTATTAGAATCAGTCGCCATTTCTCGGGGTCGAAATACTGGCGATAGATTGGTTCAATTCCGCCTCCGGGCCCACCATGTAGGAAGAGAGCCGGTTTACCATTCGGATTCCCAGACTCTTCTACATGAATTGAATGCAGACTAGAAACATCTAACATAAATCCATTATACGGATCAATGGGTGGGAAAACGTCTTTTAATGTTAAATCTTTTTCCATCTCATTATCTTCTTGTATTTTTTAATTCAGCTGATAATTCTTTAATTCTGTTCTTCAAATTTTCGTCAGATATGGCGCCATCTGTAAATGCGAATTTTGTAGTGTAAACAAAGCGTGGAATTATGTGGCACCTGAAATCCAGCATCAAACTGTTTAAAAATGGCATCGGACTCATATAACTACCCTGTCCACCGGCCGAACATACAAGTCCAACAGTTTTATTTTCCCATGCTTTTCCTGTAAGTTCGACCAGATTTTTCAAAACAGCATTCACATCGTAATTATAAACAGGCGATGCACATAAAATCGCACGAGCTGACTGTATTTTTTCCTTTACTTCCTTTACTTTCGGATGATTGTAACATGAGTCTCCATCGCAAAAAGGAAGATCGTAATTACGCATATCAATAAATTCAGCTTCCGCATTATTTTCCTCAAGTCTAATCTTGACCTGTTGAGCCATGACCCTGCTCAGGCTGTTGGGATTCAAACTTGAACTGATAATGAGTATCATATTTTTCTTTAATTTTTCCAGTAGGTATCTACCCATCCATAAAAATTATTCAATTTGTTTCGATCTCGGTTTTCTTTATCCTGTTTCCAATTGGATGGATTGGATCGAATGTATTCTGTAATTCTCTCGAATGCAGTTTCGTTCCGAATGATGTGTTCATAATAATTTCTTTGCCAAACCTTTGTAGGGGCGCGATATATCTCGCCCCTACGTTTGTTTATTTCCCTTGTTACTGCTGCTTTATATTTGCCAACAATATCACCTAATACCGGATTTTTGAATTGAGTTGAATTCAATCCTACCATTCCATGCACATGATTTGGCATCACTACAAAATCAAACAGATTTACAGACGTATAATGCTTTTCGATTCCCTCCCAGCAACGGTAAGCAATATTCCCGATTAGATTTAATTTCATGTTTCCATTCGTTATTTCACCAAAAATACATTCCCGTATCTGAGAGCAAATTGTGACAAAATAAATACCTGATTGAGAATAATCATAATCAGCTAATCGAATATGTTTTCTTTTTCCTTTCATTGAAGCCATAACTTACGATCCAGGCTACGATATTGAATTGCTTCGCTCACATGTTGAGAACTGATTTCTTTTAAAGATTCTAAATCTGCAATCGTCCGTGATACTTTTAAAATCCGATCGTACGCTCGAGCTGATAGGCCCAATTTTTCCATGGCTGTCTTCAGCAAATCAGATGCTTCTTTGTCAATTTTACAATAATCAGCAATATTTTTGGATTCCATTTGTGCATTGCAAAAAATGGAATCTCTTCCTTCAAACCTTGTTAATTGAACATTGCGGGTATTCTGCACTCTTTTTTGCACAAATTTGGATGCTTCCCCACTTTCCTTCTCGGATAATTCATCAAATGAGATTGACGGGACTTCGATGTGAATATCAATTCGATCCATGAGTGGACCTGAAATTCGACTCATATATTTTTGAATCAATTGCGGATTACAGGTGCATTCATTTTTCGGATCTGTCGCATAACCACAAGGACATGGATTCATAGCCGCCACCAACATAAAATTGGATGGGTAACTTAGCGACATTGTTGCGCGCGCGATGGTAACAGAACCATCCTCCAGCGGTTGACGCATGACCTCCAAAACATTTTTCTTGAACTCCGGAAGTTCATCTAAAAACAATACACCGTTGTGCGCAAGACTGACTTCACCCGGTTTCGGAACCGTTCCGCCGCCAATCAGTCCTGCATCCGAAATAGTATGATGCGGCGAACGGTACGGACGTGTAGCAATCAGCCCCTTTCCATCTGGAAGCAATCCGGCAACGGAATGAATTTTGGTAGTCTGTAGTGCTTCTTCCAATACGAGGTCCGGAAGAATGGTCGGAAGACGTTTTGCCAGCATCGTCTTCCCGCTTCCGGGAGGACCGATCATAATGGCGTTATGCCCTCCGGCTGCTGCCACTTCAATTGCACGCTTTACATGTTCCTGACCTTTCACATCGGCAAAATCCAAATCATAATTTTTTTGTTCATTAAAGAGTTTCTGTCTATCTACTTTGATAGGATCCATGGACATTTTTCCATTTAGCAGAGCCGCCACTTCTGCCAGTGAATCCACACCGGCTACTTTTATACCGTCCACAATTCCGGCTTCTTGCGCATTTTCGTTTGGAAGAATGATTCCCTTAATTCCTTTTTTGGCAGCGTTAATGGCGATCGGGAGCGCTCCCTTGATTGGTCTGAGCGAGCCATCCAAAGCAAGTTCACCCAACAAAAGCAAATTGTTGAGAAAATTTTGTTTTACCGCACCGGTGGCTGCAAGGATTCCAACGGCAATCGGAAGATCAAATGCAGATCCTTCTTTGCGAATATCCGCCGGAGCAAGGTTGATTGTAATATGTTTATATGGTAAAATAAAATCGCTGTTGCGAATCGCAGCTGTGACTCGTTCTTTGCTTTCCTTTACGGCACCTTCCGGGAGGCCAACGGTTATAAATTTGGGTAACTGAGCACCGGAAAGGTTTGCCTCAACCTCAACAATGTAGGCATCAATCCCAAGGACAGCGCTACTAAGAACTTTGGAAACCATTTAATTACAGGTAATAATTCCTTTGAAAGCAAGATAAGGAATCAGCAAATATAAAATTGAATCTCGAATAAGATAAAATGTGCAAAAGGCAAAAAAAACCACCCAACCCTTTTTCTTGAAAAGAAGTCTATATCCGCCTTCCTGCCGAATGAAATTCCATTCCTTGAGGAAACGCGGCCGGTAAAATGACATCAGTCGTTATCCGGTTTTATTGTATCAAATTTCATATTTTCGTACTTATCCCAAAGGGTCTCTCCTGATGCTTTTTGAAACCGAAAAGCAAAGGACATCGCTTCATAGAATGGACGATTTATATATTCTTCATGGCTGTAATATTCGTCAATCCAAGTTACAAATCGACTGATTTCCTCCTCTTCGAGTTTGTCAAAAATGCCATAAATTAATTCTGCACGGTTCTCGTAATACCAGGTTGTTATTTCATCGTAGCCACGTTTTTTGATCAAGTCCTGGTGCGTTTCATACACCTGCGTGAGGTACGAAAATAAATACAGTTCCTTTTCGCCCGGTGTCAGTGTTTTCCAGTAAGCCACTGCCGGGGAAATGGTATTCGGATTTGCTTCATCCTGAGGGAATGCAAACGATGTGATGAATAATAATGAGAGTAATATTTTCATGATTCGTCTCCTTTTGTAGATACCTCTTTTTCGTAATCAGAAATTAGCTCTTCCAATTTTCCCATTGCCGCATCTTCGCTAACCTTTCCAATGTTTTCGCCCTTATAATACAAATGCCCGGCGCCTTTCCCAAAGGCAATTCCGAGATCTGTATGTTCCGCCTCACCGGGGCCATTCACCGCGCAACCCATCAGCGCGATTGACATCGGCGTTTTCACATTTTTCAACCGCTCTTCCATGTCACCGGCGATCTTGAACAGGTCCACTTCCAAACGTCCGCAGGTTGGGCAGGCAACAACCGTTACGCCTTTGGTTGCGAGCCCAAGCGATTTCAAAATCTCGTAACCGCAGTGCACTTCTTCCACCGGATCGTCCGTAAGGCTCACCCGGATCGTGTCTCCGATGCCTTCCTTTAAGAGTGTTCCGAGGCCAACAGCGGATTTGATGCTGCCTGCCTTGGTCGGCCCTGCTTCGGTAACGCCGAGATGCGTGGGAAAATCAAATTCTTCGGCGAACAGGCGGTAGGAATCAATCATGAGATTTACGTCCGATGCTTTTAGGGAAACAATAATCTCCTCAAAATCGTGCTCTTTACAAATGTTAATGTGCCGGCGTGCACTTTCCACCATCGCCTCCGCGGTTGGAAATCCGTATTTTTTTATTAAATCCCGTTCCAAACTTCCGGCATTTACGCCGATGCGGATTGGTAGGTTCGCGCCTTTCACTTTTTCCAGCACTTCCTTCACGCGCGCCTTTCCGCCGATATTTCCGGGATTGATGCGGATCTTATCAGCGCCTGCATCCACGGCTTCGAGCGCCATGCGATAATTGAAATGAATGTCTGCCACCAACGGAACCGTCATGTGTTTTTTGATTTCCGGTAGCGCCTTGGCTGCTTTTTCATCGGGAACTGTGATACGGATAATTTGGCAGTCCGCTTCTTCCAAGCGTTCCACTTCCTTTAGCGTCGCCTTGATGTCATGCGTTTTGGTAGTGGTCATGGATTGCACCGGAATTGCCGCGCCGCCTCCGATTGCAACATCGCCAACCATTACTTTTCGTGTTTCATGCCGTTCAATCATAGACTACAAATTTACCGGTGAGGAAACACAACATCCAATCACTTCGGTAGAGAAAATGGTTTTTTAAGAAACTCTTTTGCATCACGCATTGCTTGCGACATGTTATCCAATTCTTTGCATCGCCGGTAGGATAACACCGCTTCATTTCGCTCTCCTTTTAAGTCGAGTAATTTTCCATTCAATAAAAACGCTTCGCCCAGAATGATATCCAATTCCGCTCCGTAAGAGGAAATGGTTTGTTTCACATAGCGCATTGAGACTTCCTGATTCTCGGAATAGAAATGATACAGTGCCCATTCGAATTGAAGATATCCATAAAACCATTTTTGCTGAATTTCCGTTAGACTTCCAATCGAATTATCCAAAATTAGCAGCGATTTTTTAGCATCTTCCAATTTCCCATTGCGAGTTAAACTTTCGGTTAACAAAATTCGGTAATAAAAATTTTGCGGATATGTTTCCACCAGTTTTCGGCTGAAATTTTCAGCCTCGTCCGGATTTCTGTCAGACCATAAATAGATAAAAGAAAGAATCGCACTTGCTTCAGTCCATGACCAAGAACCTGCTTCGACCGCCTTACGAATTTTCAAGAGTCCAACTTCGCGTGAGGCATCCAGCCCAAACAATCCGGCGGCAAACTGAATCAGTCCATTGCTCATGCCGGCATAATATTCCACAATACCGATTGGGAGATTGGCGTCAACAAGGGAGGAATCTTTCTCCGCCACATCTTGAATGATGCGGAAGCCTTTGTAAGCATTTGAAAGCGTTTTGACCCATTCCTTTTTCCCAAGATTTACCCTTGCCTTTAAGCCCAGAGCAGAACCATAGTAAAGACGATATTCCTGATTGTCCGGATTATCCTTTATCAGATCTTTATAGATAAACAACGCTTCATTTAAGTCATGCTCTAATACGGTATAGGAAACTTCAACACTACTATGCGCCTGCGCCAGCACCCATCTTGCAGCAGGCAAAATAAGAAAAATTCCGGGATGATCAGGATGTTCAAAACTTACATCAGTTAATATCGATACAGCTTGATCATATTCATAATTATAAAAAGCTCGAACGCCTTCATGGACTTTATCATCGGCAGGATGTGATGAGAAAAGAATAGAAAACGAAACCAAACATAAGATGGGTTTCATTCTCATAGAATTAAGAAAGGGAATATTACGAAATAAACGAGTGCTCAAGAACCAGCTTGATGTGCAATGAACAACCAACCCTTTGCTTCATTGTCATCCGGGCTTAATTCCAGACTGCGATTCCATGCAGCTTTTGCTAGTTGAGTTTCTTGCATTTTCCAATAGGTTACACCCATGCCAAGGTATGCATTTGAATCGGCTGGTTTTAGTTCGATCACTTCCTGAAAAGCGGCCAGCGATTCTTTATACATTCCTCGCTCCCGATACGTTTTCCCCAAGGTTCGCATCGCACCCGAAAGCCAAGATCTCGTGTTAGAATTAATGCTCATTGCTTTTTCAAATGCCGAGCGTCCTTGTGCCGATTTTCCGATTCGGTTGTATTCCACTGCCAATACATAATATGCTTGGGGCAACAACATGCGGACCAACGGATGCTGTGGATCATAATGCAAAAGATCTTCCCAAGCATTGGCGGCTCTTCCCCATTCGGATGCGTTGTAATAACTGAGCCCTTGCATGTATCGGGCATCAACATTATACGGATCGAGATAGACTACATCACTATAACCCAATGCAGAATACACATATTTTCCTTGGTTGTAGTACAAGTTCGCAAGTGCCATATGGGATTCCTTATTTTTTGGATCCATGTGGATTGCTTTTTGGTAAGACGCTTTAGATTGATCAATTTCGCCAAGATCTTCATATCCCTTGCCTTGCAGAAATATAAATCCACTGTGGTTAGGATGCTCTTCAGAAGCAGATTTTGCCAACATAATTGCCTTTTGGGCTTCTCCCGAGTTCAATTTATTTTGGATGGATGTCATTTGCTGAGCCGGACCATCCGGGTTTTTTACTGCAGATCGAGATAATACTTCATTGCTCATATTTTTTTCACGGGGCGAACCTAAAAAAGATGCCATCGCATTTAACGTTTGATAATGATCAGGTTGGAGATCTAAGGCTTCTTCGAATGAATGCTGTGCCTTCCCAATAGCGCCAACTTTAGCATAAAGGGAACCTAAAAAGTAATGATAATCCGAATTCTGGGGTTCTTTAGTCAAAAGCCGGAAATACACATCTTTTGCCTTTTCGAATTCCTGAACCGATTCATAATGCAAACCGAGTTGTCTTTGAAGGCGGATATTTTGAGGTGCATTATCTGCTGCTTTTTCATAGTCCGTTGTCGTAAATGCTTCCCTCGAATCCAGCCTAACAAGGCGCTTTTGATCCGGCTCTTTAAGATAAGACGTTGCTCGGGATAATTGATCTGAACTGACATTCAGTGCCTCAGTAATGGTGTATAACTCATCGGCAAATTCTGTCACATTCATCTTAGGTGGACGTGACCGGTCTGCCACGGTTGATTTTGAACTACTCGATTTTTTGGTTTTACGTTTTGCTTTATTCTTTTTTGTGGGTCTTTTTTTACGTTTCTTTTTAGCCTTTCCTCGCTTCTTTTTTTTAGAGGATTTCTTTTTCTTCTTAGATGATTTTTTCTTAGAAGGTTTTTTTCGGCTTTTTTTCTTTTTCTTCTTATTGGATTCTTGGGCAGAAACCGGTGTAGTTAAAACCGGTAAAACGCCTCCGATGAAAATGGTTGCGGTTAAGATTCGGATGAGCCAGACTGTGATGAGTTGCTTCATAATATGAAAATGAATTTACACAATCATCAAATTAGAAAAAGGGGTTTTTAAATGGAAAAATTAGAATTGAATAGATCAAAATTTTGAAACCGGAACCCATTTCGATTCCACTTTCCCGGATTCGCCGCTGCTCGTCCATGCCAAGAAAATCTTTCTTCCGATACGAGTAATCACCGGGTAACCGCTGGCCCTACCGGCGTCAATTTCTGCTGCAATAAACGGTTTCCCTAACCGCCCATCAATGGATATTGTCCTAAAAATAATGTGTGTATTGTCTTCCCCGTATTCCATCCAGCTTGCCAGAACCTTTCGTCCGTCTAGCCAAATGAGGTCGGTCCTGCCAATCGGCATTCCGCTGTCTAATCTTACAGGATCATTAAAGGATTCCCCCAAATCTTTGGATAAAGAAAACAGAACTTGTGGTGTTTCATTGGGTGACGTGAACCATATAGCTGCAATATTTTTACTGTTAGCCGCAAGCTTCGGTCCGTTCACCGGGCAACCGGAAATTTTCCAATTATCATTGTGAAGTGGCTCGGGTTCTGTCCAAGATGATTCGGTTAATCTTACCACATTTATGTTGCGGATTTCAGTTTCGGAACGATCTCTGTATGCCACCAATACACCATCTTCGGTATTAACCGCCGATGTCGGGCAGCATTCACAAACTTTATCATCCAGCATTATTTCGGGTCCAAGATTCCCATCCAGATCCAGAGTGGTTGTGAACAAATTCATAGCTCCGTAATCTCCTCCGCCATGTCCATCGGACATATTCCGGCCATCCAGCCAAGCCAACGCAAGGCCACCTTTGGAATTGGTGAAGAACGAAACGAAACCATGTTCGCCGGATTTCTTATCGCGGTGCGGCGTCACAGAGGTTGTCCATGTTTTTCCGCGGTCGAATGACTGCGAAACTTTCACATCATAATCATACGGACCGGTTCCGCTCTTTTGGGGCCAGTGTGCGGCAAACCGATTATCATTTAAATAATAAATTGAGGGGAAATCTGCCCAGTTTATAAAATAGTTCTCGCCCATAGTAATTGTAACCGGATTAGTCCAATAGTTTCCGTCAAATTCAGACATTTTTAGGCTGAATTTTTTTCCTACCGGTTCAAACCAACAAAGGGTAAATCCGCGATCAGTTTCGGTGATATTGGGGTAGCGGCTACCAACGCCAACAGGTGGATCCGTAAAGCGTCCTGCAAATAAAAAAGTAAACAAAAACGGGATTAGCATAAAGCGTCAACCCCGATTCATTGTTCTTAAAATGGTTTACTCCTTGCCAGGGACTTTACAGCACATTGCAAGTTCGGAATATGCTTTTGGGTCGGCTTTGGTATCGTTGGCATTGTAACCAACAGCTGCTATCGCATTTTCAATTGCTGCCAAATCAACAACTCCTGCCTGATACACAACTTTCCCAACTTTCTTTTCTTCATCGATTTTGATACTTACTACACCTTTGACATCAGATAAAGCATTCTCGATTGTAGATGTGCACATTCCGCATTGAATTGTGCTAAGTGCCACATCTGCTGTTTTATTTTCTCCGCCACATGCTGCAATAATCATTGCTGCTCCGGCGATTAGAATGAGTGATTTTTTCATGTTGTTTCCTTTCATTATATTCATGGTTTTAGTCCTCAAATTTAAACAGATTAATTGTTTTTCTAATACTTAAGGATCCTCCCCAAACATCCGTTCTATTTGATACATCTTTTTCTTCTTGGCCTGCCACACTTGCATTAAAATATATCGGTACACGAGCCGATCCAGTTAATAGATATCCGTTCTTCGAAAAGGTTAAGCCTCCGCCAATTTGCAGTACACTTCCCCCTGAATTCGGTGCTTCTTCTCCATCCCAAATATCTGGGTTTCGATACTGACCCAGCATATGTAAAAATGGAATCCCACTCCAAAAAGATTGGGTGTGAAAATAAACCAGAATCGCACCGGATAATTGGATTCCCGCTTTGAAACCGTATTGATTCGTTTCTAACGGTATTTCCACTTTCAAAACGCCTCCCGGAAAAATGGATCCTTCTGATCGCCTGAAATATTGGAATTCTGTATGCGCTTTAACCACGCCTTCGCTCAAATCAAAATGTGTGTGTGTCTCTCCGGATTCCCCAAGTTTAAATGGATTTTCAGTCAATGAATTCTTTGAAGGAATAACTAATCCGCCTCCAATAAAAACCCGCTGACCGGGGCCAAATGTTGTATTTTCTATCAAATAGCGAAGCGTAATTCTCGTATCACCGATGCCCATTTTGTTTTCATCGCGGTGATGAATATTCGCGTCAGGATAAAAATCCATGGATCTGTTTCCCGTCATAACATCCACACTCAGGTTCCAGTTATCAGAAATCCCATAGGTTGCATTTACTTCTGCCAAGCTTGATTTCAGATTCCCTTCGTGGTCTCCACCGGATTCTATTAACTCACTATGCCACCACTCGATATTTTGAACCATCATATTCGCCCCCACGATAAGATCACCTTTATCTAATCCAACACCAGAATTGGCCGTCCCGACCGGGAGGCTTGGATTCGTTCAGAGAGGTCATTGACCCCACAACAAAGTTGACAAAAATATCGGTGTCAGAATTTGCAGAATAGATTTCATACTCGATTTCCCTGTAATTTATTTTTCCCAAATAAGATTAAGGCAAGTCCATTCATGCCAATTTCAAACCAAAGCAATACTTTGTTCTCAATGTAAAACGAAAAATACGGATCGCGAATCATATCCCAAACCGGGATTTGTCCTTTTTCGGGCTGAACAGAATAAACATCAAAATTGGTCATATTAAACGGATATAACCACTGAATCCCAACCGTTCGCGCCGTAATCCAATCTGTGAAAAGATGCAGCATCGCACCCAGAACAATTCCAAGAGAAACGGGTTTCATCCAGCGGATGTTTGAAATCGACCCCAAGCCCGTCATTCCTATAAAAAGGAATATCCAAAAAATGGGTGTATGAAGAAACGAATGATGCCCCGCCACGGTATTTGACCAAATTCCATCCACATCCGGAAGGATGGAAGAAAAGAGTAAAACCGACAAAAACGGACCATCTGTCCAAGTGGGATTTTTGCAGCTCAAAGCGTTCCCCAAAATGTATCCTGATGCAATATGTGACGGAAGAAACATGGCTTAATATAATGCCCAACAGAGATAGACCTGACTAATTTCTATATTCTCTGGTTTAGTCACATTGGTTTTGAAGATTGTTCACAATCACTGCATTCTCCTTTACCATCTGCTTTTTCAAGAGATTCTTTTCCCTCTCGAAATGCAAACCCTGCAATAATTAGAGAGCCCACAGCATCAATGCTTCCGATTCCAAATAATTCATAGCCCAAACTGGAAACCAATAAAACAAAGGACAATTGCATACAAGCTTTGGTGCAATTCGCATCGGCAATGATGGCATCCGATTGCAGTGCTTTGCCCACTTTTAATTTTTCCCGGATGAGCCACCACATCCCACCAAGAGACAAGCCAGCTATGATAACTCCCCAAAATGTAGTTTGGGGTTGAGCACCAGTTATCAAATTATATATTGATGAAATTATTAATCCTGCGGATAATATATAAAATGCCGATCCGGTGATTTTGAGAGCCGTTTTCTCAAAATGTCCTTGATGTTCATCTTCACTCTTCCGGATCCGCAAAACCATGTGCCATATTCCAATACCGGAAATCACTTCCACAAAAGAATCTAAACCAAATCCGAACAGTGCCAATGTTTCATCCTCTAAACCGAAATAGATAGCCGCAATCCCTTCAAAAATGTTATAAAAAACGGTAACAGCTGCCAGAAAGATGGCGAACTTTAAGTAATATTCTTTTGACTTCATGTGATTATTTCCCAATGTCCATTTTTCATAAATAAGTATTTCACCATTTAGCGTTTTACTATATGCTGTTTCACCTATTGGTGAAATATTGAAGGAAACTTGAAAAAAACTTTCAAAATAATTCTTCCGAATCTATTTGTTGAAATTTAACTCCTATATCTATCGTTTTAGAAGATTAAAAGATTTAGTCAAAAAATATTGATAAGCTAAAAATAATCTAAATTACTAGACTCTTCCTGCTTTAGGATGGATGTTGATAATATCACCTCACTTACCCAATCTATTGGGCTAAAGCCCACGCTACGTTGTTTTGATTATTCATTTACCATAAAGTTTGAAATTCTTGTTAACACCTTCCACACATTTCCCTGAAGAACCAATAAAAAAAGGGACAGCCAAAAGCCATCCCTTTTCGTATTGATTGTTCTTAAACTTATTTCATGAAAACCAATTTCTTCACTGCATGAAATCCACCTGCATTGATCCGGTAGATATACATACCGCTGGCAAGCGGTTTCCCGTGATCATTGGTTCCATTCCATTGTATTGAATGAAAACCTGCATTCATTTCATAATTGACCAATGTTTTTACTTTTTGTCCCAAAAGATCATAAATAACCATTGTGACCATTGAGTTCTCTGGTACATCAAAACGAATATTCGTTACAGGATTGAATGGGTTTGGATAGTTTTGATGTAAGGCAAAAACGTCAGGCATCAACTCGTCATCTATAGATAAACTGCTTACATCAATGGTCAATGTAAGTGGACCGTTACCAGCAGGCGTACTTATTTGAGCATCATCAGCCGTTACATTCCATTCTAATTCTGCTGTTGTCGATTCCATTGCAAAGAGTTTATCATATAACTCTTGGTATGACATGAGGGAAAAATTCGTATCAGCTAAAGATGAATCCATTTGTTCAGTATAGGTCCCCACTGTCAAAGTCGCCGTAAAATGATAAGTAATCGAATCACCATCCACATCTTCTGCACCTTCCCATTCCAAATCAAGTGAGCCGGTAGAAAGTTCAGATTCAGTAATAGTAATGACGGCATCTGTTTCCACTAAATCAAAACTGCTCGGAGCATCGTTAACAGCATTAACTGTTAATGTAAATGATGTTGTATCTAATAAAGCGCCATCACTTACAGATACCGTAACATTGGCTGTTCCATTCCAATTAACTGCAGGTGTTAAAGTAAGTGTATCATTGCTGACCGTTGCAGTAACTGCCGTTGTATCCGATGTAGCAGAATACGTTAATGTATCTCCATCAGCATCTGTTGCAGAAAGAACATGTACACTTGCCATTTCTTCATCCGTACTTGCATCTGATATCGCGGCAAGAGACGGTGCATCATTGAGATTCTCAATGGTTAGATTTAATGTATCCGTTGCAAACTCACCCGACGAATCTGTGGCTGTAATAACAATGTCTACATTACCGAAAAAATCTTCCGTCGGATATACGATTAAAGATGTGGAATCAGTTCTGCTTGAGAATCTTCCTTGTCCAACAGGATTGTTGATTGATACAATATCCATAAGAGCTGATTTATCTTCAGCCTGACCCAATGTAAACACTTTCGCCTGTGCATTCTTTTTTACAGATCGTTTTATGGTCATGATCTTTGCAGAGCCATAATGTGCAAATCGCCCCATGGGTGGCATACCATCATCACTCAATGATAAGGAATCCAAACCAGTTCCTAAAGCAGTAGCATTAAAAGAAAGATCATCATCTAGATCAACATCATTAAAATGGGCTTCCAATGCTGTTATTATTACAGCACCAAAATCATCTTCATCTATGGTAACATCCGGAACAGGTGTACTTACAAACGGGGCATCATTCACTGCATTCACCGTTAATGTAAATGATGTTGTATCTAAGAAAGCGCCATCACTTACAGTAACCATAACATCAGCTATTCCATTCCAGTTCACCGCAGGTGTCAATGTCAGTGTATCATTACTGACCGTTGCAGTCACTGCCGACGTATCTGATGATGCAGAATAGGTTAATGCATCTCCATCTGCATCTGTAGCAGAAAGAACACGTACACTGGCTGTTTCTTCATCCGTACTTGCATCTGCTAGTGCAGCAAGAGACGGTGCAACATTTACCACTTCAAACTCTTCTCCATCTTCAGGTTCTAAATCATCACCATTCAGTCCCCACTTATTAGCCAAATAATTTTCGACTCTTTCTCTGTTTGTGTTTGTGAGATACTCGGAAAAAACAATCAACTCCAACATTTCTCCGTTAAAAAATTCACCTGTACCCATTCTCGCTCCGATGTAAAAGTCGTTTGTAGAACTGGGGATTGATTGATTGTGATTATTCGTAAATGTTGATGTTCCGTCGATCCATTGATCTAAGGCATCATTCGCATCGTGATATCTAAAAAGGCCAATTCTTGCTTGCCCATCAAACGGATATGTGTCTGAAGAGCCATCTTGCTCACGATTATTAATGTACATATTTATTTTAGCAGCCCCATGCCATTGGTACTCCCAAACTGAATAATTTCTACCCATGATGTTTTTATATCCGCTCACTGATGATTTAACGACTGAAATAAACGTGTATTCTGAAAAAGCTTCTTCCATGGTGGCGTTATCTACACCAAGCATATCGTTTCCATCAAATTGTAAAGAGTAGTTATTTCCTTCTGCTACAACCACAGGACGTTTGTCTGATTCGGATTGCGTTACATGGATGTTGTTTTCACTCTTATCTACCCATGTTTCAATCTCATCACCTACACTTACGCTTCCTGTGCCATGTGGATCGTTACCGTCATACCATGCAACCAAGGTTCCAAGTGATTCTAACCTAAATGAATCATACGTTCTGTTATCTAAATATGCAATGGTCATGATTATCGTATTTGAACTATCTTGAGCAGAGATAGTAATCGTGCCAGTTCCCTCTGTGCTCGGAGTTACTTCAAGGGTTCCTGGCGTATCATTTCCTGATTGCGTTCCAGCCGATACACTTAAAGTAACGGATCCCGAACCAGAATAATCGGCGCTATATGACAGCGCTTCACCGTTGGGATCTGTACCTGTAAATGTAACCGTATATGTTGAATCATAATTACCTCCATTTACATTAATCGCAGATGAACTAACGGAAGAAAAGTATGGCATTCCATTTTGCCAAGTAAATATTGGATATATTTCAGGATAAAGAACCCAATAATCATTATTACCTGAATCATCGTTTTGGGTGCCGGTAAAGTCCCATGCTGTGCTTAACCCTGTTGTTGCTGTACTTGTATAGGTAGCAATATCCTGCATTTCTGCAGTTGTTTTACCAGTTCCGCCGCCAACACTTGTTGACTGACCCGATACATCTGTATCCCAAAAAGAGTTTGTTACCACAGACAACGTACTATTACCGCCCATTAATCCACCAGGTTGACCATTTGATGTTAGTAATCCAGCATAATAACTGTTTGTTATGGTAGAATTACCTGCATCTTGCCCGATTAATCCTCCTCCATAATAGTCGGTTGTTACCGTTGCTGTACTGTAAGAATTACTGATTGTAGTCGTATTTGCATACCCAACCATACCACTCGTATAGTAACCAAGATTCGTACTGGAACCGGACGTAACACTTCCTGTGCTAAAACAACCTGTAATGGTTGAGCTATTATCGGTGCCTGAAAGAGCGCCTACAAAATAATACCCAGTTATATCAACATTCGTTAAACCCAAATCTTTAATGGTCGCATTATTCGTACTTCCAAAAAAACCAGCATAATATGAACTTGAATGAGGGCGATATATGGTTAACTGATCAATGGTATGATTCCCGCCATCATATGTGCCTGAAAAACCAATACTTGAAAAACCCATGGCCAAATCAGGTGTGTTTCGATCATTATCATGGTCTCCCACATTCCAAGAAGAAGAAGTCGATGCATCTATGTCTGCCGTTTGCTCATAATACTTCCCTGCTCCCCATTCGCTGCTAGCTTGAGAGAACCAAAGAAGATTTTCTAACGTAGCAATGAGATATGGATCTGTTTCTGTTCCCGATCCTGATGGTGCAACATACATAGGCATCGTACTACCAGCTGACGGTGCTGACGCAACCACATTCCCTGATAAATCTGTTCCTGTTGCCAATGCCCATGTTTGCGTGCCGGACCCTGATGCAACTGTCCAGCTATAGGTATAAGATGTAGCGCTCACTTTTGTCATATCTGTTGCACTAATTGTATTAAGTCCACTACCGGATATCTGCATCACTGGACTATCTGCAATATTTTCATTAAAGCTTGCTGTAATCAGCACAACATCACCCTCACCCACAGAGCCCACTGAAGAACCGGAAACGGTGTGCGCCAATGAAGCTGTTGGCGATGTAACATCATTTTGATACATAAACGTGGTAGAACCCATTGGACTATTTGCATTAGATGCGGTAATGGTAATGGTTGATGTTCCTTCGGCCACATTGCTAATCGTTAAGGTTGCTGTGGTTGTTGTACCACTTGTAGATGTTCCGGAAACAGAGACGGTTGCTACCGTCTCATCAGAAGAACTGGCTCCCAAAGTCGTTGAGCCTCCATCCGCATCCGTTGCTGTAATGGTAATAACCTGATCTGCGGTAGTCTGGGTCGTAATATCTGAAATAGCGGTTACTACAACCGGAAGATCATACACAACGGTACTTCCGTTTTCCCAACTAAAGAATGGATAGCCACTATTAACAGTTGTATTTGCATTATCCATATCCCAAATATCATTTGAACCATTGACTGTTTCTATTTCAAAATCCCAACCTGCATTAACATAAATATTGGCTGCAGTCATTTCCGCCGTTGTATAACCTGTTCCGCCGCCAACACTTGTTGACTGACCCGATACATCTGTATCCCAAAAAGAGTTTGTTACCACAGACAACGTACTATTACCGCCCATTAATCCACCAGGTTGACCATTTGATGTTAGTAATCCAGCATAATAACTGTTTGTTATGGTAGAATTACCTGCATCTTGCCCGATTAATCCTCCTCCATAATAGTCGGTTGTTACCGTTGCTGTACTGTAAGAATTACTGATTGTAGTCGTATTTGCATACCCAACCATACCACTCGTATAGTAACCAAGATTCGTACTGGAACCGGACGTAACACTTCCTGTGCTAAAACAACCTGTAATGGTTGAGCTATTATCGGTGCCTGAAAGAGCGCCTACAAAATAATACCCAGTTATATCAACATTCGTTAAACCCAAATCTTTAATGGTCGCATTATTCGTACTTCCAAAAAAACCAGCATAATATGAACTTGAATGAGGGCGATATATGGTTAACTGATCAATGGTATGACTCCCGCCATCATAGGTCCCTGAAAAACTAATATTTGAAAAACCCACGGCAGAATCAGGTGTGCTATTATCATTATCATGGTCTCCCACATTCCAAGAAGAAGAAGTCGATGCATCTATGTCTGCCGTTTGCTCATAATACTTCCCTGCTCCCCATTCGCCTGCGTTTTGTGTCATCCAGTACAAATTGTCCAGTGTTGCAATAAGGTATGGATCCGTTTCTGTTCCTGATCCGGATGGGGCGGTAGCCGTTTGGCCAAATAGCCCTGTCGTTAATAGCAGCGTTGCAAAAATAAATGAAAGACGATTAAGTTTCGTTTGGTTTTGATTTTTCATGGTTTTATCCTTTTTTTTGTTTGGTTTGAATCATAGAAAGAAATAATGATTTTAATTCATGGCAATTAGCCGGTTTTTGTATAAATGGGATATTTAAACGAGTCACCGTTTCTTTTTTGGAATTATCTGCTGAAATGATAATTGTTCGATCTTCACAGTGCAAAGCAGTCACAATATCCAGAGCATTGCCATCAGAAAGATGGTAATCCAAGACCAGACAATCTGGTTGGGTTTGTTCTGCCACTTCAATGGCTTCAGCTACCGATGACGCCTGGGCGCAAATATTGGCTACCCCTGTATCCTGGATCGTATCCTTGATTGCGGCCAAGCCATGTCTTTCGTCATCGACCACAAGAACAGAAATTGGTTTATTTTCTGAAGTCATTCCCATTTATAATTACTGTTATGCATACGCTAGAAAATGAAGCATATCATTATTGAATAATACTACATTGATGCGAATGGGGATATAATGTTGTGAATGGTACCTATGGCGATGTGAGCGGGAAAATGAATGCGGGATTCGTCAGGGCTCAAGCCTGGTCAATTTTTAAATGGCGTTATACAATCAGTCTTTCTTTGAGGACAGCCGAAAAAGATCGACTTACAGGAAAAGAGGTAGCACACCCTTTAATAAATATTTTATATGTTCCTTTATTGGCTGGTAACATTTTTGAAACCTTATTCAGATTAATGATGGTTGAACGATGAATTTGAATAAAATTCTTTGGGGGTAGACTCTTTATCCAATTTGATAGTGATTTACGGATGAGAAAAGGGTTCGTTTCGGGTGTATATAATTGTGTATAAACGCCATCTGCTTGGATATACATAATGTCAGATAGTTGGATAAATTGTATTGCCTTATTGGTTTGTACAAATATGCGGTCATCCATGGAAAGAGGTTCTGCTATCTTTTGGACATGGGGTTCATCTTTTAATTGGTTAAGTGCATTTGTTACACGTTCGATTGTGGGTGGTTTTAAAATATAATCCAGCGCATTGACTTCAAAGGCGCGTATGGCATAATTATCCATGGCCGTCACGAAAATAATTTTTGTCTGTTTAGGAATAGACGGTACTAAATCAAACCCCATCTCTCCTTTAAGATTAATATCAAGAAAAATAACTGAAAAGTCTTTTAGAGATATTACATTTTTTGCTTCTGACAAAGAGGATGCCTCTGTAATCAAACATTTTGGTGATACTTTTTGTACTATTTCACTGATTTGTTTTCTAGCAAATGTTTCATCATCAACAACTAGTATATTCATTGGTTCCATGACAATGGCAAAATTAAGGAAACGATTACTTTTCCATCTTTCTCGACATGGGATAAAGACCACTCATCTTTATAATGAAGTTTTAATCGCTTACGAATGTTTTGCAGTCCAATACCCCCTTTATATTCAACGAATTTATCATTTTTATTTTCATCTTTTTCTTGAACCCATTTACCCTCATTCTCTACAATAATTATTAATTTCTTTTTTTCCTCTCGCACAAAAAGATCAATGCTGTAATTCCCGGTATGAGTACTGTATCCATATTTTACCGCATTTTCGATTAATGGAAAAATGATCATTCCGGGTATTTCAATCGTAAAGAGTTTTTCTGAACAGGTTATAGATGTATGAAGTATTTCCTCAAATCGAATTTTTTGCAACTCGAAATACTCTGTAATTAGATTTATTTCATTTTTCAACGGTATGGTTTCTGAAATTTCATCACTCAGAATATGTTGAAAATATTTTGCCAAATGCATGGTCATATCCCGTGCTTTATCTGGATAATCTTTAATTAAATAATGGAGAGAGTTTAGAACATTAAAAAGAAAATGCGGTTTTAATTGGAAACGCAATGTTTTGAGTTTTTCAGATTTCATTTGTTCTGTTATTAATGCTTGTTTTTGTAAACTGTCAATCATGAGCAGGATATATTTCATCAAAAAATAAAGTGCATTCCATAAAAGAACAATAAAGGTAAAATTAAGAACAACAAGTGGGAAAGGATGTATGATGAGGAACTCAACATAGAATTTAGGAACTATAAAAACCAAAAAGATCGCACAAGCCATTGCGAACATAAAAGTCCCAATAATTGTTACAACTATAATCTCGCTAAAGGATTTTTCTATTATTTGGTTTTTTTTATAATAAGTCCTTAATGCTGACGAAAGTATAAAACCAGACATACTTGCCATAATTGCATAAAGTAGGACTAAAAATGAAGGTGGGTAAGCCGTTGAAACTTTTAAATAAGCGACCACAGTTAATAAAAGCCAACCATATATTTGCAATGGCCAAAATGTTATTTTTTCAAGATACTTCGCTTCTTTCATTTTTTTCGTCATAAACGAACAGAAATTACACTAATACAGCAAAGATACTACAGGCAATGTTACAAAATATTGTTATCGCTACATATATTACAACAAATTATAAATATTGAATTTTTATTTCATTTGTTTCATTTGAATAAAATCACCCGTCGCTTCTAACTTTACCGTCACGGAAACATCATTTCTATTTCTCCAAAACCAACCATGGTATCCATCGAATTCAGCTTTTAATTCTCCCTTGTCTGAATGGACACTTCTCCACTTTTTGAATGGAAATTGATTTTACCATTCCCATCTTGCCATGCATTCCCATTCCCACGTGCATACAACCCGAAATGAAGAATGCAATCATCAAAAAAGTTGGTATTAGACTATTTTTCATAATTTCCTCATGGTGTTTTTTTGTGCTAGTAGCAAATTATCCTGTTTAAGATTTTTTTAATTTCATGGGTTGCAACATCATTCCGCATTCATCACACTTCCCCGGTTTGTCACTGCGAACATGACTATGGCTTGGCATAGGACACCCATAAAAATCTGCTTCTTTCTCGTTTGTTAGTACAACCTTGACCAATTTCATTGGGCATTTACTGCATTTACCCGGTTCTGAACTATGAATTTGCTTATGGCTCTTCATGGGGCAGGTGTAATAAACAATTTCATTTTCACCTTTATTTTTTTCATCCATAGTTTTATCCATTTTATCCTTCATCATCATGGATTCATGTTGGCCCATTTTCATTTGATGAGTTGAATCTGTTTGATGTTGGTGATTCATATCCTTCATTTGTGCCTGTCCAATAGTGACGAACAACCCCATTCCAAGAATTAGAATTACAGTCTTCTGTAGTTTCATTGGTTGGTCCTTTCTGTGGTTTATTTTAAAATTCACTTTCACAGCGAAATCTTTCGTAATCGCAATGCATTGCCAATGACAGTTACCGAACTGAAACTCATGGCGGCGGCGGCTATAATGGGGCTTAGCAGAATTCCGAAAAACGGATAGAGTATTCCGGCGGCAATTGGAACTCCCAACCCATTATAAGCAAAAGCCCAAAAAAGGTTTTGCCGAATATTCTTCATAGTTGCCTTACTTAATTGCCGACCCCGAACAATTCCCGACAAATCGCCTTTAATCAACGTCATATCTGCGCTTTCCATCGCCACATCAGTGCCATTGCCCATAGCGATTCCAACGTCTGCCTGCGCCAAAGCGGGAGCATCATTTATTCCGTCTCCGGCCATGGCTACAATTTTTCCTTCATTCTTCAATTTTTTTACAATTTCGTGTTTCTGATTTGGTAAAACATCTGCTTCCACATGGTCAATTTCCAACTTTTTCGCTACGGCATGTGCTGTTTTTTCATTATCTCCGGTGAGCATGACGATTTGTAAATCTTCATTTTTTAATTCTGTTATTGCGCCGTGAGTAGATTCTTTGATGGGGTCAGCTACTCCCAAAATGCCAGCAGGCTTAGAATCAATAGATACAAACATAACGGTGCATCCTTCTTTTTGCATTTCGGTTGCCAAATCTCTTAATCCGCCAAAGTCCACATGCAACTCGTTCATCCATTGCAAATTGCCAATAGAAATTGTTTTTTCATTGACTACTCCATGAACACCTTTTCCAGTCAAAGAATTAAAATCGGAACATGTTTCGATAGGTAAATCTCTTTCTTGCGCTTCAGAAACAATAGCATTCGCTAAGGGATGTTCACTCACTTTTTCAACGCTTGCAGTCCATTGCAATAAATTACTTTCAGAAACCGGATCAATAGTGTGAATACGAGTGATTTTCGGCTTTCCTTCCGTCAGTGTGCCAGTTTTATCCACCACAAGTATATTGACTTTCTCCATGATTTCAAGTACTTCCGCATTTTTAATCAATACACCGTAAGCGGCGCCACGACCGGTGCCAACCATAATAGACATAGGTGTCGCCAATCCAAGTGCGCACGGACAGGCAATAATCAATACAGCAACCATGTTTATTAAAGCAAATGCAAATCGCGGTTCGGGACCCCAAATAGACCAAATCATAAAGGTTACCATACTGACTCCAACAACAGCCGGCACAAAATATGATGCAACTTTATCTGCAAGATTTTGAATGGGTGCGCGGCTGCGCTGAGCTTCATTGACCATCTGCACAATCTGGGACAGAAGCGTTTCCCTGCCAACTCTCTCTGCTTTCATTAGCATCGATCCCGTTCCGTTTACAGTTGCGCCCACAACGGTATCACCTTCATTTTTTTCTACCGGGATTGACTCGCCGGTGACCATGGATTCATCCACACTACTTTGCCCTTCAATAATTACACCATCCACGGGGATTTTTTCACCTGGCCGAATCCGCAGAATATTTCCTTTTTGTACATGTTCTAACGGTATATCTTCTTCTCGGTCATCATCGCCAACCAAGCGAGCGGTTTTCGGCGCCAACCCTAATAGTGCTTTTATGGCACTACCGGTTTTATCTCGCGCGCGTAGTTCTAAAACCTGGCCCAAAAGCACTAACGCAATAATCACTGCTGCAGATTCAAAATATACGGGAATGATACCGTCTGCATTTTTCAATGCTGCAGGAAAAATTGACGGAAACAACGTAGCAATCACACTGTAGGAATATGCCACACCTGTACCAATGGAAATTAGAGTAAACATATTCAGGTTTCTGCTTTGAATGGATTTCCAACCTCGATGGAAAAAGGGTAATCCGCCCCATAAAACTACCGGCGTTGCTAATGCTAATTCTAACCACGTCTGCAACGAACCAAAAAATCCGCCGGTGAACATTCCGCCCATGGTAATGACCAATAATGGCACCGCCAGAACAACGCTAACCCAAAACCGTTGGGTCATATCAATCAATTCAGGATTTCCTGTATCTTCAAGTGAAACTTCCATGGGTTCAAGAGCCATTCCGCAAATAGGGCAATCTTCCTGTTGATCCCTTATGATTTCCGGATGCATTGGGCAAGTAAATTGAACATTTGCACCTTCAGGAATCCTGGTTTTTTCAGGCTTCTTATCGCTCAGAAATGAATCCGGGTCTGCATCAAATTTTGTTTTGCAATGGGTACAGCAGAAAAAGAATTGTTGGCCATTATGTGTCGATTTAGCCGCAACATTTTCAGGGTTAACATCCATACCACACACAGGGTCTTTTTCAGCTTTAAGTGCAGTATCAGAACAACAAGCTGATTCATCCTTGACTTCTTTCGATTCTGATATCACGAAATTTTCCGGATGTTTCATAAATAAATCGTGGCAATATTCGGCACAGAAACCGTAGACCTTCCCTTCCCAATCCACAGTAGAAACTGCTGTTTTTTCTGTGACCGTCATACCACATACAGGGTCTTTTAATTCAAAACTAGAATCTTTCATTGGAATATTTTCAGGTAAGTTCATTATACTGGTTTACTTGCTGACTGGGTATGAACCACCCTCCAAACTCCGTTAACCCAGCGTAGTAAATAAGTACCGTGACCTTTATTATGTATTTCCCTGCCAGTTGATGTGGTGAGTTCAATTTCGGTATCCACAACTGCCCAGGCAAAATTTTCTTCAAAATGTATTTGAATATTCGTGAATTCTAATTTCAAGCCCAATTCAGCTTCGGGTTCAACATGATTCACTATCAAATCTTCAAGACCAATATTTTGGCCGCCACCTTCAAAAAATCTGGCACCATCCCAATCCAGAAAATGGCTACGGAAAGCTGTTCCATCGCCATTCTCCCAGCCAAGACGTATTTCATCGATAATATTTTCAATCAATTTTTCATTATGATCTGCTATATTTTTTTCACAACCCAGTACTACTATTGCAAACGCAAAAATAAGATTTTTCATACTAGATCCATTCTTGATTAATCATTCTCTAATAAATTCATTCTTTAAATTGCATCTGGTTATTCATTTCCTGTCATTATTTTAACAGAATTAGTTTTTGAGTTTCAACATGACTTCCACTTTGTAGCACTGCAAAATAAATACCACTTGGCTGATTGGATCCATTCCATTGAATTTTATGTGTACCCCGTTCAATTATCTTATCTAGCAAGGTTGTTACCAATTTACCAGAAATATCAAATAATTGTAGGGTCACCACAGTATTTGTTTCTACAGAAAAACGGATTGTAGTTGTCGGATTAAAGGGATTTGGGTATGCGTTGTGAAAATTGAAATCTGTTACTAATATTTCAGGTCCACCTATTCCAACTGATGATGTATCTACTACGGTAAATTGTCCCATCATTCCAGTTTCTTCGTGAGTAAGTATATGGCAGTGATACATATACGGTACGGACGTATCTGAAAAGTCTTCAAATTTAGTAATAAATTTTGCTGTACCATTCTGAGATGGGACCAAAACGACATCTTTCCACCCTTGCATATGTGGAGGAGGCGCTACACCATTTATTTCTAAAATATTGAACTGAACATCATGGATATGAAATGGATGTGCAATTTGTGATTGATTCCTTAATTCCCATATTTCAACATTATTCAATGGAATTTCATAATTAACCACATTGATATCAAAAGGGTCACCATTAAACTGAAACGGACCATTTAATGCACCGTTTGAGCCCATGTTAACCGGTGAAAAAACAATCTCTCTCGTTTGATTAACATCGGCTGGATTCCATGGTAAAACAGAAACAAGTGAAGTCGGAATGGTTGTAATTGGATCAGCTGTGGAGGAAGTAATACGCATTTCCAATAATGTAAAATCACTTCCATTTAATGGATTGTCTGCATAATAGGGGATCGAACTTCCACCCATTCCTCCTACAATACTTGCGCCATAAATTCCATTCGGTATCAACGACCCATAATTCATTATACGAATGGTGTCGCCAGTCATATTGTTCAAATCAATCAATACTTCATAACGTTCCCCAGGGGAAATTATTAATTGATCCAACGCAATAGGTTCGGGTAATAATCCTCCGTCAGTTCCTATTACATTAAAATTTGAATTATTATCTAGACCAATATTAAAGGACCGTTCGGAAGACCCATTCAATAAACGAAGTCTGATAATTTGCGCCGGTACATCAAGATACGCATCTATTGTTCCATTGGTGAATAAAAATGTATCTAACCCACTTGAATCCATATTGGTTACAATTTGATAATTTTCGTTCAATGTTTTTGTCTGAAAAACAAGAGGAATATCGTCCACGCCATAGTTCCTTGGCAAATCCAATAATGCCTCTTCATCATCTTTGACAATTACAAACCCGGCAATTCCCATTTGAACATGTTCATTTGTTTTATGCATTAGATGAGGATGGTACCACATGGTAGAAGCGTGGTCTTTTACAGTAAAATACGGGTTCCAAATAGTATTCGGAGGGATGGGCGTGTGAGGGCCTCCATCAAATTCAGCCGGAACGTGCATGCCATGCCAATGAATCGTGGTTGTATCAGGAAGTTGATTATCAAAAGTAATATTCACGTCTTCCCCTTTATCCATAATCAAGGTAGGTCCAAGGATAGGGTAACTCACACCCATAGTTTGAGTAAATATTCCGGGAAAAAATTCCATCTCACTTTCTTGTAGTACAAGATCAAAATTACTACCTGTCAAAGCAGGTGGGACAATTAACTGATTTTGACTAAAAGCTAAATTATTTATGATAAGTACTAACATTATTTTTTTCATGAGAATTTTCCTGAATTTCGTTATTCAATAAGAATGATAATTTGTATTAAACTATTATGAGAGTCTTTCGAGACGATACCCCGAAAGACTCTCATTCAGCTTCTATTTATTCTTACAACAGGCTTTGGTTTCAGATTTTTTCCAAAACATCCAACTGCTGGATTTTTTGTGATCACATTTCGATGATGCCTCACTTTTTTCACCTTTATACGCACAATTCTCTTTCTTTGAACTGTCGCATTTTTTACTCTGGTGGTCGCAACCCACTGCCAAAGAATTCTGAGCTTTTGCAGGTTCAGTGATTTCCGTTTGGACTGTTGGAGTTTTATCCTGCGCAGAAATTACTGATATTGCTGCAGTCATGATAAAGACCATTAATAGGTTTTTCATTTTACTTTCCTTTCGTTTGTGTATTGTTTGTTTGATTATTAATTCACCAAATCTCATTGGTTTTATTGAATTTCTTTTTCTTTTATCATCGAATAAAAAATCGGCACTACAAATGTAGTTAAAATCGCAAATACCATTCCACCAAAGGATGGAATCGCCATGGGAACCATCACATCTGCGCCGCGACCGGTGGACATCAAAACAGGAATCAGAGCCAAAATGGTAGTAGCTGCAGTCATCATGGCCGGACGGATTCTCCGTACGCCGGCAAACACAACCGCTTTGCGAATATCTTTAATTGTATCCGGTTTCCGCTGCTGAAAACTTTGATCAAGGTAGGTGCTTATTATAACTCCATTATCACTTGCGATACCAAAAAGCGCTAGGAAGCCAACCCACACAGCGACACTCAAATTCACCGGATGAATTTGAAACAATTCGCGTAGGTTTTCACCAAAAAGTCCGAAATTCATGAACCAGCCCTGTCCATAAAGCCAAAGCATCACAAACCCACCTGACCATGCAACAAAAATTCCGCTAAAAACTATTAATGCAGTTGATACTCTTTTGAACTGAAAGTATAAAATTAAAAATATGATAATCAATGCAAGAGGTAACACAACTGCCAATTTTTTTGATGCACGGATTTGGTTTTCATAGGACCCTGCAAATATATAGCTTACACCTGCTGGAACGTTCAACGTCCCAGATTTAATGAGATGGTCCAAATAAGATTGTGCTTCTTCTACCACGTCCACCTCAGCCCATTCATCCAATTTATCAAACAAGACATACCCAATTAAAAATGTATCTTCACTTTTAATCACCTGCGGACCACGGACATAATTCATGGTCGACAATTGTCCTAACGGAATTTGAACACCGTTTTGTCCCGGAACTAAAATCCGGTCCAGTGATTCCATATCGCTACGGTAATCCCGCATATAACGCACCCGGACGGGATACCTTTCTCTACCTTCTACGGTAGTGGTGATGGGCATACCACCAATAGCAACCTCAATCGCATGTTGGACTTTTTGCAGTGAAATTCCGTAACGGGCAATCGATCGCCGATTTATATCAATTTCCAAATATGGTTTTCCAACGATTCTATCAGCAAACACCATTTCGGGTTTTACGCCGGGGACATTTTTTAGGTGTTTTTCCAGCTCCATTCCAAACGCTTCAATGGTGGTTAAATCAGGTCCTTTAACCTTAATTCCCATGGGAGCGCGCATTCCACTTTGCAGCATCACAAGACGGGCAGAAATTGGCTGTAATTTTGGCGCAGATGTTGTCCCCGGAATCTGGGCAGCTTTGACCAGTTCATCCCAAATATCGTCGGCAGTGCGAATATGGTCTCGCCATTGACGAACACGTTTTCCATTCTCATTTAGACCATATTCAGATTTATAAGAAACAATCGTTTCAACCATGCTCAAAGGCGCCGGATCGAGCGGTGAATCTACCCTGCCAATTTTACCAACTACCGATTCCACCTCCGGGACGGAATACAATGCTTTATCCAAAGTTTGCAGCACATCAATAGATTCTTCCATTCCGGCATGAGGCATTGTGGTTGGCATGTACAGGTAGGAACCTTCATCCAGCGGTGGCATAAATTCCTTTCCCAACCCCGGGAAAGTATGCTGCATTGCGATAAATGGACGGGAGGAATGGACAAACCTCGGCATCCAGCCAAAGAAAGCATCAAATCCCAGCCAAACAAGCAATCCGAGGATCGTAACCAACGCCGGCAACGAGAGTGCTTTTACTTTATGATCTAAAGCCCATGCCAAAATTTTTGGATATACTTTCGTGAAACCGGTTATCGTGCCCATAATTAAGGCAATTAGAAATCCTGCAAATAGGAAATTCAAAATGAATCCTTTTTCCAATCCCAGCGGCGACCATGTTGATGCCAAAATGAAAACCACCATCACAATCACCAATCCATTGCCTAACCATGGGAATTGTTTCAATAGGGCTATTTCAAACCTGAATCGTTTTTCCTTTTTTCCAAGTAGCCAATGCGCAATGACCGGCAGAATCGTCAGGGCAATAATAATGGATGAAATCAAGGCAAACGTTTTGGTGTAAGCCAAGGGTTTGAATAATTTCCCTTCCGATCCAATCATGGTGAAAACAGGTAAAAAACTGATCACAGTTGTGGAAACGGCAGTGACCACCGCACTGCCTACTTCTGATACAGCATTAAAAATCACTTCCTTTGTTTTTTCTTTCGCCTTTTCCAAATGTTTCAAAATGTTTTCAGTCACCACAATTCCCATATCCACAATAGTGCCAATAGCAATGGCAATTCCGGAAAGGGCGACAATGTTGGCATCTACTTTAAATACTTTCATCCCAATGAAAACCATCAAAACAGTCAGAGGCAGCATCCCGGAAATCAACATAGACGACCGAAAATGCATAACCATCACAAGGATTACGATAATCGTGATTAAAATCTCGTCCCGTAGTGCATGGCTCAATGTACCTAGCGTCTCATAAATCAATCCTGTTCGATCATAAAATGGTACAATAGTCACTTGACTCACAGAACCATCAGAAAGTGTCTTTTTGGGTAATCCGGGAGAGATTTCCTTTATTTTTTCTTTTACATTCTGAATGGTTGCCAGTGGATTTTCGCCGTATCGAGCTACCACGACACCTCCCACTGCTTCTGCGCCTTCTTTATCCAACACGCCTCGACGCAACGCCGGGCCCAAGGTAACATGGGCAATATCTTTAATATAAAGCGGAACATTATCTCTAGTTTTTACTACGGTATATTCTATGTCTTCCAATGATTTAATGAACCCCAATCCACGGACCATATATTCTACACGATTGATTTCCACCGTTCTGGCACCCACATCCAAATTGGATTGGCGAACCGCATTAAATACTTCTGTCAATTGAATGCCGTGTTCCCGCATTGCCATCGGATCCACATCAATTTGATATTCTTTTTGGAATCCGCCGATAGATGCTACCTCTGACACTCCAACTGCAGATTGAAGGGCGTAACGCACAGTCCAATCCTGAATACTTCTTAGTTCTTCTAAATCCCAACCGCCGGTTGGATTGCCCTCTTTATCACGACCTTCCAGCGTGTACCAAAACACCTGTCCTAAGGCCGTAGCATCGGGTCCTAATGCGGGAGAAACACCTTTCGGGACTGTACCGGATGGAAGAGAATTGAGTTTTTCTAAAATGCGCGAACGTGACCAATAAAAATCTACTTTTTCATTAAAGATGACGTAAATGGTGGAAAATCCGAACATGGAATAAGACCGAATGGTCTTCACATCGGGAATTCCTAGCAAAGCAGTGGTCAGCGGATAGGTAATTTGGTCTTCAATATCCTGTGGACTTCTTCCAGACCATTTTGTAAAAACAATCTGCTGGTTCTCGCCAATATCCGGAATGGCATCCACTGGCACCGGATCCCTCGGTAGATTGCCCAGATTCCAATCGAATGGCGCTACCATAATACCCCAAACCACAGCGCCAACAAGCAGAATGGCAACAACCAATGTATTGTCAAGAAAATATCGTATTATTTTATTTAGCATAATTTTCGTTCATCCCAAACCATTGAATAATTGGTAGCATAGAATCGAAATGACAAACTACGTGAATCATTTCTAACCATTTCCTTTTGGCAACAATCCACTCCACTCATTGTTGCAATCCATTTTTAATTCCCATCTTAATGCTGATGATTTATTGGTTTATTTTTATTCATATTCCCGTCGGGATTCATCATACTGGATTTGGCGGCAATCTGCATAGCGCTATCAATTTTAAAATTCCCTTTAACTACAACTCGTTCACCTTTGTGAAGTCCACTTCTGACGATGTAAAAATCCCCGGCTCGGTGTCCCAAAACAATCTCGCGTCCTTCAAATGTTTCATTATCTTGTTGAACATAAACAATGGCCCGTTGACCTGTTTTTAACACAGCGCTGACAGGAACAAGTAAAGGATTTGAACCATTGCTATGATGAACAAACCCAAGAGATTCTGCCGATTCTAATTTCATTCCGCAAATGGAACAGTTACCTTTTCGGTTATGAACTTCTTCCGGATGCATAGGGCACACCCATTTGCCAATCAAATTTTTTCCCATTGCCTGACCGTGAGAATCAATATTTGCTTTTACGATTCCGCTTGTAAACATTCCCGGTTTTAGCATTCCCGAAGCATTATCTACATTGAGTCGTACCCGAACAGTTCGCGTTTTTTCATCAACGATCGGATCAATAAATGCCACAGCACCGGAGAATGTGTGTCCCGGAAGCGCCGCAGTAGTGAATGTAACATTTTGTCCATACTGAATCATGGCGACTTCAGTTTCATAAACATCCAGTTTTACCCAGACTTGTTCCAGACCAACCACATCAAAAAGCTTTGATCCGGTTTTTACATAATTCCCTTCGACTGCACTTTTGGCAATAACTACACCTGATATTGGACTAAAAATCGTAACTCTATCGGACGGTGTTCCTCTACTTTCAATTTCTGAAATTTGATCATTCGTTAAACCGAGTAATTGTAATTTTTGCCGAGATGCTTCCAAAATCATGTCAAACCCGTTACCGGATGAAGCATCTGCACGCAAACGAATTGCTTGCAAAAATTCTTCTTGCGCAGAAACCAATTCAGGGCTGTATAATTCTACTAAATGGTCTCCTTTCTGTACAGATATTCCAGTGAAATCCACAAATAATCTTTCAATGCGTCCGGGGACCCACGCCGTAATGGATTTGATGCTTGTTTCATCATAATCCACTTTCCCGGATACTTGAATTTCTGCAAATGCTTCACCATGTTTCACCTCGATTGTTTCAACTCGTGCAAGTGCTTGAGCTTCCGGTGATAAAATTAATTCATTCCTGTTAACCGAAGATGATCCTTTGGCTACCGGAATTAAATCCATAAAACAAATTGGACATTGCCCCGGCTCAGGCAAATTGACACTGGGATGCATAGAGCAGGTCCAAGTATCCGCTTCTACTTGTGAACTACGATGCATTTGGTTTTCTTCCATTTCGCCTGGAAACCCAAACCATAAACCGATTAAAAACGTTAGGACCATAAATCCCCAAGTGAAACCGTTGAAATGTTTGATATTGTCTAATATTTTATTCATTATATCATCCTTTATTAATCCGATAGATTATTTGAATCATTCTTCAATCCCCAAAAAAGATTCTAAAATCGCTTCGTGGGTAAGATAACTTACAATTGCTTTCTCATATTCTAATTTGAACTGAAGTAAACGTCTTTGGGCATCAATCAGTGTTAAGAAATCTGCTTTATCGCTGATATATGCTTTTTCGGATGCGCCCAAAGATTCCCGGCTTTTAGGAATCAATTCATTTCCATACAATTCTATTTTTCGTCGAGCATCATCCATTTTGAACAGGATATTTTCTGCAGCGGCAATCATTCTGTTCTGATGACTGACGAGTTTATTTTCTGCAGCTGTTTTTCTGTATCGAGCTGCGGATATTTCTTTTGCATTCTTTCCAAACCAAATGGGTAAATCAATTGAAAATTTGAACAATAACGGATCTTTCCCGCTATTTGGGCTCCCTTCTTTTTCTCCGGTTCCGATATAATCCACGCCCAACCCGAAATCCGGCAGATATTGCAGTTTTGCTCTCTGTAATACACTTTTGCGAGAACTGACAGAATATTCAGCCGCTAAGAGCGTGTGATTCTTTTCCCGTATCATTTGAAATACAGATGCTTTGGGTAATTCTTGCCATTCCACATGTAATGAATCATGGTGGTCAATTTGAACTAAAGATGGATCATTAATTACAGATCTGAATTCCTGCAATAGAGGATTTTTACGAGTTGTTAATGATTTCAGATCATTTTGTAATTTAAGTAATTCAATTTGAGTTTTTATGAAATCCAGATGCCCGGCTTGAGCAGTTTGATATTTGGTTTGAATAACCTTTTCCCAGTTTTCCAACAAATGGACATTTTGCTGAGTAATGTCAATGGCTCTTTCAAGATAATACACATCATAATAAAGTGATTTTATTTTTGCCGTAACATCTGCTAAAGTTTGAAAATATATTTGTTCCAATGCGTCCGCTTGGGAAGATTTTGCTCGACTGGCTGATCCCAGTTTTCCAAACATGGGGAATTTCTGCATGATTCCAATTTTATATTCCTGCGGTCCGACTGCAGTTTCTACACTTTCCTGAAAAACGCCAACACTCAACATTGGATTTGGCAGTTTTTTAGCCACAGATATTTCGTCCTGTGAAGCTTTCCAAAGATAAAATGCACTCTGCACATCAGCGTTATTTTCTTGACCAAATTTGACATAATGATCTAATGATTGTTGGCCAAAAATATTCGCCGCTAACAACGTTATTGTTAAAATTATTTTCATGTCTAAATAGTGATTATTTATCACTCCTTCATTGATTAAAAAAACGGATGCCGTTTAGATGCACGGATCCCTTGTAGCGGACAATAATCCGCAAATAGTTTCAGGAGTGTCTAAATCAGAAGTGGAAGATTGAGGTGGGCTATAGGCCCGGGGTCGGATTCTATCCGATGAATGTATAATTCAGATTTGTTATTTGTGATCTGGTAGTTTTGAATTGAAAAATTTATTACTGCATCAGTTGTTTTCAAATCGGCTTTATGAAAAGGACCTGATACAATTGGCATAAATACCGACGTTCCGCAATCTGACATTGTCGGACAATCAATATCTTTTTTCATATCGCAACAGGATTTTTCCACTTTAATGCAACAAGGCATTTCACAGTCACCTAAATGAATAAAGGGTGCTGCAGTAGCGCCTGCGAACAGGATGATTAAACCAATGGCTGTTATATTTTTCAGCATGTTCCTTTAATATACGCCATAATATCAAAAAGTTCCAAATACAGCATTATTTAATAATTTTTATCAATTCACGGAAGTTATTACCCTCGGCAATTTCCTGAAGTTCAAACAATGCAGTTTCTACACTGGTTTGGGATCCGCCATTCAGAATGATCTTATCCAGCCCCATGTCTCGATTGAAAGACGTCCGGGACGACACGGCATCTGCAACCACCTGAACCTCATACTCGGCTTCCAATAAATCTACAGCTGTTTGATATACACAAACGTGCGTTTCAATTCCGGAAACGAGAATTTGAGTTGCGCCGGTATTTTTTAGGGCTGATTGGATGTCCGAATCGCGCCAGCAAGAAAACTCTTTTTTAATGAACGGCTTTTGCCCATCCAGTAAGTCAGCAATTTCAGGAATTGTTTCGCCTAGTTTTTCCGGAAGCTGTTCTGTCCAGATTATCGGAATATTCAAAACTTTCGCACCGCGTATGAGTTTCCGCATATTAGCAACATATTCATCGGCGTTCTGCATAATTCGAGCGAGCTTTCCTTGAACATCTATAACGATTAAAGCGGTAGAAGATTTTTTTAACATAAGGTTTTTAATTCCTTCCAATAGACGGTTGCCCAATGATCAACGGTGCCGCCTGTTCTTACGATTTCAACCGTGTTCATTAGGAATGAATCCTTCACGTCCAATTTACGAATAATAGACCTTTTTTGCTCTTCTGGCATTTCCTTGTAAATAAGACTGATATGAGGATTGAAGGAGTATGGATTTAGATTCGGAGTTAGGATATGAGATTCAATTTGGTGCTGGAAGTTAGATAATTCGTGGGATTTTTCCAGTTCAATGAAAATTGTTTTCCAGATTACATCGGACTGACCGATGCCGGTTTTCCTCACCTCAATTGGGTTCAGGCCAATAGATTTAATAAGATCTTTGGCAGTGGATAAATCCGTAACGGGAGAATACAGCGTACAGTGAGGACTGAAAAATGGTGCATCATATTCCTCTGCTAATTCTCTAATCACTGAGGATAAAAACGCTTCATCTTCTTCACATGGTGTCAACCAAATTGAATACTGTTCAATCATTTAAATTATAAACAAGCTTAACGCAGAGGCGCAAAGCGCAGAGTAGGTTTTTAAAATGGGGTATTCTGAAATTTGTATATCTGTTTTTTCTATGATCAATATTATCTGAATTTTCGTTAGCGCCTTTGCGTTGAAAAAAGGTTTAGTGACCGCGTTTTTTACTACGCTTTCTTTTGGGTTTATTCAGATTTTCAATTGCGTCATCGATGGCATCAGCATTTATCGGATCGTATAAATTTTCCAACAATTCAATATGTTTCTTTTTCCCGTACCTTCCAACAGTCCCAATGGATGCGGATCGCACATTTCTATTCGGGTCTTCAAGATGATCTGCAAACCATTCCAAGAGTTCAGGGTTGTCTTCCACTTTTCCGGACAGCGCCCAGACAGCCGATAAACGGGCATCCCAGGTAGTACCTCCATATTCTGCTAAATCCTTCAATTCGGCTAAAGAACTGTCTGTCTCTTGTTTAGAAATGGCACGAATCGCAGACCGGCGCAGCATGTCGTTATGAGAATCGGTATTAAGTGCCCAGTGTATTTTCGCATTAAAGGCAGAGGTGTCCACTTTCCAAAGGCTATTAAAGGCATCATTTATGAGATAATCCTTTTCGTCCACTGAAAGAAATCCAAGTAAAAAATCCCGGACTTCATCACCTGTGTAATTTTTAAGGGCCCGAACACAGGCGCGCTTCACTCGATTGTCTTGCCCTTTTGCGGCCGCGATCAATTTTGCTTCCACTTTCCGGGGTTTTAACTTTCCTATTGCATTTGCTGCTTCTGCACGGACGCCAAAAAATGAATCGGTTTTCAATGATTCAAACAATGCATCCACAACCGATTTTCGTGCACTCAGTTTCCCCAGCTCATTAGCTGCCCAAACCCGATCATTCACATGGGACGCATATTGTAACTGATATATCAAATCTTTCATTGATTTTTTATGGGTTAAATATTTTGGGATCAAATTTCCCTCATCAAATAAAACCATGTTTGGTTTTCCATCTGACGGAAACGTAAAGGTCTGCTTTTCTTCTTCAATAAAAATAACATGCTGCGTCATTTTGCCATCATCCACAACAATCGTCACAGGAAGTTTAAACAAAGATGTTTCTTCAATATTCTGTGTCTGGGATACTGTCATCGTAACCATATTATTCCGACGGCTGTACTTGGTTTTCACTTCAAGTTTCGGAAGTCCTTTAGTGTAAACCCACTGATCAAAAAACCAGTACAGATTCTGTCCGGTAGCTTCCTCAAATGCCTTTTTCAAATCCTGAGTCTCCACATTTTCAAATGCATATTTTTGGGTATAATGTTTCATGCCTCGCCAGAATGATTCATCGCCAAGATATTTTTTAAGCATATACATGATGACTGCACCCTTGGCGTAGATATTGGCATCAAATACTTCCCAACTCTTTTCATAATGATACTGAACAATGGGACGTGAATGGTAATTATTTGCACGTATAACGCTTTTCAGTGATTGAAGTCTTGCGTATTCTCCACCATCAAATCCTTTATCATGTTCCACCCAAACAAGAGTCATAAAAGAGGTTAATCCTTCGTTAAGCCATGCATTTGCCCAGTTGCGAGTTGTCAGCAAATCGCCATACCATTGATGGGCGAGTTCATGAGCCACCAGTCCGTCGCTAGAATGATCCGGCCGGGCATTTTCTGTATGCATCGTTTCATCAGTTTGGTGAGAGAGTGTTATGTTTTCCATTCCGCCAAACATGAAATCCTCTAGCAAGACTTGATCGTATTTTTCGTAAGGATAAGGGAATCCGGTGCGATCGTTGAAAAGGGAAATCATTTCCGGTGTTTTACCGAAGGACCGGAGTGCATCTTCTCTGCTGTGTTCCTGATACACCCAATAATTCACGGGCAACTTTCCATGAGAATCCTCAATTTTTTTATAATCGCCAATTGCAAACGACATCAAGTACGCAACCATCGGAGAATTTTCCTTCCAATGGAATGTTTTCTTATTGCCGTTTTTATTGATTGAAATGAGTTCGCCGTTGGATACTGCTGTCAAATTTTCGTCAACTGTAAGAATCGTTTCAAACGTGGCGCGGTCGTTTGGATAATCGTGCAACGGCACCCAATAATGATTGTCCATATCTTCGCCTTGCGTCCACGCCTGCAAATGTTTTTCCGGATAGACAGAATCAGGAAGAATGAAAAAGAGCCCAAGTTTGGGTTCAGCCCTATATTCAATTTTTATGTTGAGTGTATCTTCAAATCCGTATTCCCCGTCCAAATCTATTTCGAGCTTTTTTTCTTGCGCTTCAAATGTTAGCGATTTCTTCCCATTCAAAGTGACGGATGATACGACTGTGTGCTCACTGTCCAAACTTATCCGAGATAAATTTGTTTGAAGTGGACTGAACGTATTCGTTACGTTTCCCTCTACCGATTCTCCTCGAATATCTATCTCAATTTCGATGCGAATATGGTGGACGTCAAAATCCCGGTCTGGCGTAGGGTTGTAGCGTTTTTCTTCTGCATAAGTAAGTGCAAAAAGAATAGAAAGTAAGAAAATGTGTTTCATGTAATTCCTAGGGTTAAAACAGCCGGAAACTTACAAGAAATCTATTGGCTTTTCAAATGGGTTCAGCCTGACCAAATTTGATTAATAATCCATATCCATCATGCCGCCGCCTTCTCCTCCTCGGCCCATACCTTCGCGGCTCCAACGGCGCTTCTGCTCAAGCTTCCCAAAATTATAATTGAGCACCAACGAAACCGTCCGGCGATCGCGTTTCCGCCATGCATCCATTGTTTGGGTGTAATTCTCGCCGATTAAACTTTCAATATCCTGTTCAGTATAAATCGAAAATTTTCCACTATTGGTAAGGTCATTGATTTTTAATGTCACTGATAGTCTGCGGTCAAAAAACGATTTTTGAATTCCAAGATCAAAGGTAACCATGGGATCAATATGCCCATAATTGATTTTCATTTTCCCCCGAAATCGGCTCGTGATTTCGACTTTAGCAATCCCCGGAACCGTCACATTCAAATTCCCGAATCCACCTATTCCACGTGATTCTCCGTTCAAATCCGATTCGCCGGAACCAAAAGAGCGGGAATTCCAACCGTATGCATTCAGCGTCAGGTTTACAAACGGCATAAATCGAAGATTAAGCATAACGTGACCCACAAACCGCTCTGCAAATCCTGCATTGTCTGCTGTCATAATTTCGAATTCTTCGTTCCCTACTACCAAAATGTCGCGGTCCCACCACTGAATCATATCTGTAAGACGCTTGTAAGACACACCGGTATTAAACGTCATCGTCCGAGTATTTGTGAAGAAATTGAATTCCAGCGCTTCGCTGTATTCCGGGCGAAGAAATGGATTTCCAGTCCGCACATGCGAAGCATCAGTTGTGTTCCTAGGAAACGGGCTCAGCGATCGGCGACGAGGTCTATTCACCCTTTTGCTGTATCCAAACTGAATCTTGGTGCTTTTCGAAAAATCGTAGAGTAAAAACGCACTTGGATATACCTGAAAATAAGGATTACTGAAGGGCGACGTTGAAACTGCTGTATCAATAATGGCGGTAAAAACATTGACGGAATCAGGTGTAGCAGTTGAACTGCGCGTTACGCTAGCGTCAGTACTTACTTGTTCTGCTCGTGCGCCAAGCTTGAGACCCAACTTTTCTGAAATTTTGTGAGAGAGCGTCGCATATACCGCGTGGACATCCTCCTGATAATTGTATGCATACGGCAGACTGAGATAATCAAGGTCCGTGTTAAACTTCTGGATTGTGCTTTTAAACCCTGTTTCCAAAATTGTCTTTTCACTGAAAGGATGGGTGTAGTCCGAAAGAATCACAATATTGGAATTCTTTTCATCGGAATGGCTGTGCGCCCCATCCTCCACATGGATATGTTCGTCACCTAATTCGTCGGTGCCTTCCACATCTTCTTCTATTTCCTCATCCACAGAGGAATTGTGGGTAATGTCAATTATGAGGTCCCGTTCCTGTTCATCAAAATCACGGTCGTACCTGAAGGACCAGTCCATTGTGGATCCCTTGTCCCATTCCACACTTTGCTGTTCACCGTAATCAGGCTCAATATAATCTATGATTGTTCTGTCGCGTTTATCATGCGACTCAAATGTAGACGTGAGAGAAAATGTATTTTTCGAACCGAGGTAATAATCGGCGCCTAATCGAAACGAAATACTTTCCGGCTCTCGAATCCTGAGTGTATTCTGATTCATGATATTGATTGAATCTGTGTATATATAATTGAACAATCTGGCGCCATCGCCATAGCGATTGCCAAGCCGATAACTTCCGTTCCCGGTCAAGTTCCAATTATTCATGCGGTAGTTCAGCATTCCGGAACCGTTGTATTTCCCGTATTCCCCTGCGGAAAGAGATGTGTTACCATTGAAGCCTTCAAAAATACCCCGCTTCAAAATGATATTAATAATTCCGCCCATACCGTCTGGATCATATTTCGCTGACGGATTTGAAATAACCTCTACGCGTTCAATCATAGCAGCGGGAATGTTATCGACCATTGCACGTCGGTCTCCGTGGGTCATACCGCTGGGTTTTCCGTCAATGAGCACGGTTACGTTTTGGTCTCCTCGAAGACTAATATTTCCGTCGATATCCACGTCCACATTTGGGATTTTCTTGAGGGCATCTTCTGCCGTTCCGCCGGCTACAGTAAGACTTTTATCTACATTAAATATCTGCTTATCAATAGTCTGTATATAAGAAGGTGCATCTTCAATCACGTCCACTGCTTCCATTTGGACAGCAGTAATTTTGAGTCCTATCCGACCAAGATTCAATTCTGTACTACCACCTTCACCGGGAAACAATTTAAACGGACCAAGTACCTTTTTTTCATATCCGATGAATTGGATAACCACTGAATAACGTCCAAGCTGAAGTTCCTTTATTTTGAAAGATCCATCCTTTTGGGTAAGCCCGCCGGAAACAATTGTTTGGTTACGACCACTGATGATAGATACAGAAGCGTATTCTATCGGGTTCCCGTTCATGGAGTCCAAAACCGTTCCTTCAATTACGCCAATCTTTGGCATCATGGATGGGTCAAATTTCCGGCCACCGCCTCTTTGGGAAAAAGCTAATGTGAGTCCCAAAATAGATAAAAATAATGCTGTACTAAAATGTTTCATAAAATTCCTTAGTTAGTGGTTGGGTGTCACTAAAAGAGACACCAAAACAGCGTGAAAGTTAAAAAGTTCCTGGTAATGTTTATAGAAAAGAAAAAGCCACATTAATGGAGTATTTTTTGTAGCGGGGACAGGATTTGAACCTGTGACCTTTGGGTTATGAGCCCAACGAGCTACCAGACTGCTCCACCCCGCGATCGGTTTTTAAAATCTTTTCAATAAGCTGCCCGCACGATCGTTAATTCTGTTAAAATGCGCCGGCGAACTTATAAAGAGAAAGCAAATCCTACAACCTATTCTAATCGATATATTTTTAAATAAATCGGCATATGATCCGAATAACCTCCGAGCAGTTTATTTCCCGCCCAAAATCTGAAGGGAGAACCGTCGTATTTTCCAACATGCTGACGGTATTCCGGGCCATCAAACACCCGCTCTGACCCGTTTACAAACGTAAGATTTTTTTCATCCCAAAGTCCCGAACTGATGATCAAATGATCGTACACCATATCTTTCCCACCATATTTATAAGTACTACCTTCTTTATTCCTGTGATATGGTTCCATCACATTCCATAAAATAGTATCCCTACCATTTACCTTCGTTTTGTCCATATTTGCGCCGAGATGCTCCACAATAGATGGATCGATCGGCTCATCGTTTAAGTCACCCATAATCACTATTTCCGCATTTGGATTATATTCCAGCAGGCGCTCAACTTCCTTCCGCAGGGTTCTCGCAGCCGCTGCCCGAAACGGAATAGTTTTTTCCACACCGCCATATTTTGATGGCCAATGATTGACAAACACATGCAAAATCTGTTCTTCAAATTTCAATGTGGCATGAAGAATGTCTCGTGTAGGTTTTCCGGATGGAAGCAATACTTTGATTTTCCGTGAATCTACAAGCCAAAGTTTTTCCGGATTGTAAAAAAGTGCAACATCAATCCCGCGAAAATCAGCAGATTCATAATGCACAATCTGGTATTCAAATGATGGAACACGAGAATCCAAATCTTTCAGGACTGCTTCATTCTCAATTTCGCAGAGTCCAAGAACATCGGCACCTATCTTGCTAATAACAGAAGCGATATTGTTCATTTTCAAATTATAAATTCCTTTATTTATGCGCTTTTTCCCACCTATAGCAAATTCATTATCATTCTTATACGGATCGTCTTCTAAGTCAAAAACATTCTCAACGTTCCAGAATCCAACGGTAAGCGTATCGCCAGCAAAAATAGGTGTGATGCAGATCAAAGCACTTAATACCAGAGCCTGTTTAACTTTTTTATATGAAACTTTATGCATAAATCCTCGTATGGTTAATTTAAAGCGGGTACGGAAATTACTCTTGCCTAACCTGAAAAACCTCAAGTTACCTCCTTGGTTTAGGTCCGTGCCCGTTTTTTCTTATTTTTTCCTGAATGTTAATTTTATCGGCACACCTTTAAACCCAAACGATTTTCTCAATTTATTCTCAAGATATCGCTTATAAGTAATTGGCATCAAGTTTGGATAATTAGTAAACAGGGCAAAAATTGGCGGACCATAATGTACTTGGGTCATGTATTTGATTTTGATATTCTTTCCCTTAACCGCAGGCGGGTTCAATTCCCTTGTAGCCGAATTCAAAAATGCATTCAACTTTGATGTGGAAATAGATTGATTGCGAGCTTCGTGTACGCCATCAGCCGCTTCTAGCACAGCCGATATTCGTTGTTTGGTCTTGGCGGAAATAAATAATATAGGAAAATGCGCAAGCTCTCGGTATTGGTATCGCATCTCCTTTTCGTATTCAGAAAGTGTTGCAGAATCTTTTTCTACAAGATCCCATTTATTCACAATTAGTACCATGCCCTTACCGGATTTTATAATGAGGTTTGCGATGGATTTGTCCTGCTTGCCGAATGCTTTATTTCCGTCAATCATCATCAGCGCTACATCGCATGCCTGAATAGATCTTCTGCTCCTTACCGTGCTGTAAAATTCGATATTATCCATGGCTTTGCTTTTTTTTCGAAGCCCGGCCGTGTCAATCAGAGTGATGTCTTTCCCATGCCATTTCAAATTAGAGTCCACCGCATCGCGTGTGGTACCCGGGACATTTGTAACAATTGAATTTTCTTTTCTCAATAAAGCATTTGCCAAGGAGGATTTTCCCACATTCGGCATTCCAACAATGGCAAGGCGTAAATCCTGGTGTGGTTCTTCGTCCTGAGGATCGAATGTGAGATTTAGTTTTGCAACTATTTCATCAAGAAGATCACCGGTGAGTCTTCCAGTCAACGCAGAAAAAGGGATTAACGGTTCTAACCCAAATTCATGAAACGCATTTATCCTTTCCTCGGATTCCAAAGTGTCACACTTATTCACAGCAACAATCAGTTTTTTTCCTGATTTCCGAACAAACTGTGCCAGGGTTTTGTCACTGGCAGTTGGATCTTCTCTACCATCCACCATAAATAAGACAAGATCTGCTTCATCAATGGCTTGGCGGGCTTGCTCGCGGACTGCTGCTGTAAACGCATCTTCATCCACAGGAATATATCCACCTGTATCGACAAATTGAAGTGTATGGCCGGTCCATTCGGTAATTCCGTACACACGATCTCGGGTGATACCTTCCTGGGGATCCACAATCGCCTTCCGCTGTTTGAGCAGGCGATTAAAAAAGGTGGACTTCCCAACGTTGGGACGTCCGACAATTGCTATGAGTGGAGTTGCCATGATTGATTTTTTTCTTGATTTAAGTCGGGGAAATTACAACGCCTGGATCAAAAGTCAGCAGGATGGAATAAGAATACTATTCGCGCTACATCGCAGTAAATGTGATAATTATTTTATCACTTTAGTAGTTACATGGAATTATTCAGCGTAAAGCGAATCGATGGTGTCGGACCACTTGGTGTAAATCTTGGCGCGTTTGATTTTAAACGTCGGTGTTACTTCATCATCCACCATCGTGAAATCTCGAGGAAGTACTGCGAATTTTCGGATATTTTCTACCTGCGCATACATGGTATTAACTTTATCAACGCCTTCCTGAATTTCGCTCAGAATATCCGGATCGGCAGCGAATTCTGCGACAGTTTTTCCTTTGGATTCCAAAGTGGAAAGCAGTTCTGTTGGTTTGATATTGGAAATATCAACTCCCATTTTTTCCTTGAGTAAATATCCTACATCGAGGGTAATCAATGCCGTGCAAAAATGACGGTTATCTCCGATCATAACGGCCTGCGCCACTGCCGGAATTTCCCTAATATCCTGCTCAATCGGAATTGGTGCAATGTTCTTTCCTCCGGACGTTACCAAAATTTCTTTTTTCCGTCCTGTAATATATAGGAAGCCCTCATCATCAAATTTTCCAACATCACCGGAATACAGCCAGCCGTCTTTCAAGCAAGCGTCCGTTTCTTCTTGATCTTTGTAATAACCTAAAAATACGTTTGATCCTTTTAGCATTATTTCGCCATCATCTGCGATTTTCACTTCCGTTCCAGGAAAAGCCGGTCCAACGGATCCGGGTTTGTTATTCCACGGACGATTAAAAGATGTCGGCCCGGATCCTTCAGATTGTCCATATACTTCCACAACCATAATATCCAAACTCGCAAATAGCTTTAAAATATCAGCATTGATTGGAGCTGCACCGGTTACACCAACCTTCAGATTGTTGAGACCGAGCGCATTTTTTACTTTACTGAACAATAGTTTGTTCGCTACATTGTATTTCCATCCGCCACCAGATCCCCCACGGAAAATATCAGCATTGTGTTCCTCTCCTGCTTGCAGAGAAAAGTTGACAATTTTTTCTTTGAGACCGCTCGCTTCGCCAAGCTTTTCTTTAAGACCGGCATAAAATTTTTCCCAAATACGCGGTACTCCGAATAAAATAGAAGGCTTTACTTCCTTCAAATTGTCTAGCACATCCAAAAGTCCGGTAGCAAAATATACTTTCCATCCTGTAATAATAGGTGCATGGATCGTAAACATTTGCTCGGCAATATGTGATAAAGGCAGATACGAAAGCGATGTATTATCCGACGTGAATTTCAACATATCAATCGCCTGACTGGCAGTCCACACCAGATTTTTGTTCGAAAGCATCACTGCTTTTGGCGGACCTGTGGTTCCGGAAGTATAAATAAACGTAGCCGGTTCATTCGCCGATGTATTGCAGTAAAGTTCTTCCACTTTCGTTTTGTCGTTATCCGAGCCGATACCCATAAACGTTTGCCAATCCATATACAAATCATCTGCAATGTCCTCGCACCGGATCATGCCTAACACATGTTTGAGATGGTGAAGATTCCCCCGTTTCGCTGCAACTTTATCCCACTGATCTTTGTTTTCCAAAAGCAATATAGTTGATTCGGAATGATTCAAAATGTAGGCAATTTCTTCAGGTGAATTTGTGGTATAAATGCCGGCGGGAATTGCGCCGATCATAATAGCGGCAAGGTCCATCACTACCCATTCGTAACAGTTGAAACCGAGAATACAAACCGTATCACCTTTACCCATGCCGAGTTTTACCAATCCGGCAGCAGCAGTGTGCACATCACTCGCATATTGACTCCAACTGATGTCGTGCCATTCGCCATCTTTTTTAAACGCTATTCCGGCCACATTTCCTTGTATTTCGGCCTGCTTGAATAAATGGGTTACGGTATTTTCAAACTCTGGGTGTTTCATAGTCAGCCTCCGGTTACTCTTCAAAATTGAACCTGCAATTTAATGGTTGGAATTGATTTTGGCAATCAGCCTAAAAAATTAGATTGAATGTTCTTCCAGTCATGATATTTTTTGAGAAAAAGTGAATCGAAATCTAATTTATTTCGGTCCTCACTGCTAGATGAATACAGGGTTAAATAATCAAAGACCTCATCATACCCAATATGGAATTTATACAAACCCGCTGCGCTAAGAGGGCGAGGATTTTTTTGTTTTCCTCCACCATTAAAGGCTATGGTTTTGATGTTTGGATATTTCTTAAAAAAGAGTCTGAAATTATTGGGTTTAGCATTCAAGATATCGCGGTCTGCGCTGGTTTTCCGTTCGCATGAACGGAGCACATCCCAAAGTGCCACGCCGTGTGATAACGCATATTGTATTTTATCTTTATAGGATGTGGTTGCATTCCATCGCTTTGCAACCGTTTCTTCATCCGATCCTTCCAGAACGGCGAAGATTAGCGGCCAAAAGAGATTTGTCGCATTCGCGTAATACTGATTCACCTTGAGAGAATCTTTACTTGGAAAAGTACCAAGAATGAGCATCCGGCTGCTCGCATTTACAATCGGTTTGAATCCCTTCATTCCAAAATTCGAATCCGTTTTTGTCTGCTGGTCTGCCCGGACACAATTTCGATCTTACTTTTGGGTACAGACCAATATTCCGCAAGTGCCGTTTTTACCGCAGCGTTGGCTTTCCCCTTTTCCGGTGTAGAAGTCACGTACACTTTGAGTGTATCAATTTCTTCCGCTACGGCGTTTCGCGAAGCACGGGGAATGACCTTTATTTCTATAAATTTGTTGGTGACCATTAATAGGAATATACAGACAGCGGAACTAAAACGCCCATTCTCATGCTAAATCTTACGAAGTATGTTTTTGATCAAAGTTACTCCTAATTAAATCATCCTGCCGTCTTTCGTTAAGCTTAGGCTGGGCGTCAATGTGATAGAGCGGGCGATGAGAATCGAACTCACGTCACGAGCTTGGGAAGCTCGGGTAATAACCATTATACGACGCCCGCAGATATTCGAAATTAGCCTTTTAACCAGATTAGCATCCACTTAAATCACAAAGCCCATTATACCTAATCCCTGTGGATAAAATG